>Ga0256405_10003197_pt1 | contig 34686 bp, 28 predicted proteins | sample RumenRJG_02DNA_FD_189096 | JGI IMG/M metagenome (GOLD analysis project Ga0256405, IMG submission 189096) | Bovine rumen microbial communities from Lethbridge, Alberta, Canada - RJG_02 | ecosystem: Host-associated > Mammals > Digestive system > Stomach > Rumen | place: Canada: Alberta...
ACGAGCTGTAACAGGTTCGTCCGTATAAATTTGCGGTCAATGCAATCAGATATAAAGGAGGTGTTACTGTGACCGAAAAGACAAAAATCAAGGTGATCAGGCGGATCGAGACAACGGTGGAAACTACGGTTGAGATCATTGAGGATAATGACCTCGTTATCCCGAAAGAAATCAAGGGATACGATTATCCGATGATGATGACGCTCTGCCCCAGATGCGCACATGAGTACTACGACCTTGATGATCATATTATTAAGAGAGTAAATCCCTATCAGCTGTATAAGGATACCTGCAACAAATGCGGTGTTCGTACCGGCTGGGATTACTTTATCTACAGCAAGTCGGAGGATGATGAGTATGTCGATTGACAAGCTGAATGAAATGAAGAACGTCGATCTTAGAACCGTGGACAGAAGCACATTGGTTCAAAGGAAAGATGTCAGATTGAAGTCCAAAGGCAGCAAACAGGAAAGGATCGCTGATTACATAAGGCAGATCAAAAACCCGTATTGCTACCTGGACGGAAAGACGGTGGTCAAGATCAGTTTTGCCGATACCGACAGAACGATCGAAGACTGCTTCCACACATACTTCAGAGGCGTATGAAGGTATTGAAAAAGAGTCTCAAAAAGTGTATATTCTTATTGGGCTAAACAAAACAACGAGACTAAGCGACAGGAATACTGTGGCTTGTTTTTGTTCATAGGGCAAATTCAATCCTTCGGGTCTTCTGAATTAACAGACGAAGAAACGGAGGATTTTATTTATGTCTGAAAAAGTATTCAGGACAGCCATATATACCAGGCTGTCCAAGGAAGACGGCGATAAGGTGGAGAGCAATTCCATCAGTTCACAGAGAAGCCTGTGCGAAGACTACATAAAGAAGCATAAGGATCTCGAACTGGTCGCTACGTTTGCTGATGACGGATACTCCGGCACTAACTTTGACAGACCGGACTTCAAAAAGATGATGGATTTGGCAAAGGCCGGCAAGATCGATGCGATCATCTGTAAAGACCTCTCAAGGTGCTCAAGGAATTATATCGAGGGCGGAAAACTCCTGCAGCAGACTTTGCCTAAGCTGGGGATCAGGTTCATTGCGATCAATGACCAGTATGATTCCTTCAACGGTAATCCGCAGTCCGATTCCTTTATCATCCCGTTCAAGAATCTGATTAACGATACCTATGCAAAGGATATCTCGGTAAAAATCAGAACGAACCTTGATGTGAAAAGAAGAAAAGGAGAATATGTCGGAGCATATACGCCTTATGGCTATATCAAAGATCCTGAGAACAAGAACCACTTGATCGTGGATGATTATGCTGCCGGGATCGTGGTACAGATATTCTCCATGTATAAGGACGGACTAAGCATCTGCAGGATCACCGACAGGCTCAATGAACTGGGTGTTCTCTCACCGATGGAATACAAGAAGTCCTGCGGGATCAAGTTTGACACTGTGTTTCGTACAAACGAGACGGCAAAGTGGTCATATAACGCAGTCCACAGGGTCCTGACGAACGAGACGTATCTCGGCATGACGGTCCAGGGAAAACAGTCCTCTCCGAACTACAAAGTTCATGAGATGAAAGATATTGATGAAGCTGACTGGATCAGGGTTGAAGACACACATGAGGCGATCATTACCTATGATGACTTCATGGCAGTGAAGACGATGCTTGGAAGAGATATGAGATCTGCTTCCGACAGCTTGGATGCCAATGTGTTCTCCGGTTTTGTGTTTTGTGGCGATTGCAAGCAGCCGATGGTGAGAAAGGTCGTTCCGGCAGGCAACAAAAAGTATTACTACTATGTCTGCTCCTCCAACAAGAGAAAGGAAGGCTGCAGTGCCCACAGTATCAGCGTAAAGGAACTGGAAAACACGGTGTTCAATGCCATCAGGGACTATATCGACTATGTGCTGGATATGGAGGATGCGCTGTCCTATATCAATTCCCTGCCAAGTGCGGACAGGACGGTATTCAACTACGAAGCCCAGATCGTAAAGATCCAGGAAGAGATTGAACGATATCAGAAGATGAAACTTCGTCTCTATGAGGATCTATCTGACGGTGTGATCAGCAAGAAGGAATATATGGATTTCCGTAATCAGTACACCCGGCTGATCGAAGACAGAGAATCTGCTTTGGAGCGAGTAAAGAAGGAATCCAGAGACGCAAAGACTGTCGGTAACAGTGAACGTGCCTGGGTTGCATTGTTTAGGGAATACGAAAATATCGAAGAAGTGGACAGACGAGTCCTGATGGCTTTAGTCGACAGGATCTATGTCTATGAAAATCATCGGGTAGAAGTCGTGTTCCGTTTCCGTGATGAATTCCTTGCACAGCAGTCATATATCGAACAGTTCAAGGAGATCATTCCGGAACAGTATCAGGTCCATATCCTGCCGCAGATGGTTCCCCAGAATCAGCCAGTACTGATGGAGGCTTAAGATGGGAAGAAAAAGCAGAAGAAATGATACAAATGATGTTGCTGTCTTAAATAAGCCGCTTGAGATATTCCCGACAGCAATCTATGCAAGGCTGTCCGTGGAAAACTCCGGCAAGGATGACGGAGGCGCTGCACTGGCTACGCAGATTGAGATCTGCAAACAGTACATCGATGAACGACCGTATCTGCAGCTGGTAAAGGTATATCAGGACAATGGCTTTACCGGAACAACGATGACCAGGCCTGCCTTTACTGAAATGTGGGAAGATATCAAAGCCGGGATCATCAAGGCTGTGGTCGTTCGTGACCTTAGCCGATACAGCAGGAATTACATTGAGACAGGGACACATCTGGAAAGGATATTCCCGCAGTATGATCTGAGATTCATATCGGTTAAGGAAGACTTTGATAACTTCACGGTTGATGGAACCGCTGAATCACTGATGATCCCTTTGCAGTCACTGATCAACGATTTCTATTCCAGGGATATCTCAAGAAAAGTAGAGGCAGCCATCCATACGCAGATGGAGGAAGGAACCTTTGCCTGGCGTATGCTCCCCTATGGTTACAGATGGAATGAGGACCATACAGGGATCGTTCCGTACGAACCGGAAGCGAAATATGTCAGAAAGGTATTCCAATGGAAACTGGAAGGCAAATCCGTTTTGAAGATATCGGACCTTCTCGATGAGGAAGGAGCACCGTTCTACAGAGACGGAGCCTTCAACAAGGAAGGGATCTGGCAGCACGGTTCACTGTTCGGGATGCTTACGAATCCTGCTTATGTCGGAGACAGAGTATACGGGATCCGTCACAGTGCCATATACAAGGGAATCAAGCTGGAAAAGAGACCCGAAGAAGAATGGTACGTTATACCGAATGACCATCCGCCGATTATAGACAGGGATACTTTCTATGCGGTCAAGGAGATCATGAAGAAGGATGCCGATAAAAGAGCTGAAAGCATGAAGAAGACTGCCAAAGAAAGAGAAAAGCTCATAGATCTTTTCCGTGGGAAGATCTTCTGCAAAGACTGCGGAGGCAAAATGTATTTCCACAGGCACCAGATGGACTGCAAGGATCACTACTGGTACGCTGACTATGAATGCAGCACCTATGTTTCCAGAAAGAGAAAGAAGTGCACATATCACGGAATCCGACAGGATGACCTTCATGAGAAGGTTCTGGCTGCCATTAAGACACAGGTCAAGGTGGCAATGGACTACGATGTGCTGTTAGATAAACTGAGAAATTCCGATGCGGACAAGTCTGTCCGAGACCAGCTGAATTCAAGGATACTCAGTGTCCAGCAAAAGATACGCGGGATTCAGAACAAGCGCACAAAGCTGTATGAAGACTACGTGGATGGTATTCTCGACGAATCGGAATACAGTTATGCCAAAGAGACCTATGACAGGGATTATGAGGTGTTGAACCGTCAGCTTGATGAGCTTGCCGTAAGGAAAGCGGAATATCAGGAAGCGGTATCCGCCGACAACAAGTGGATCACGCTTATGAAGTCCGTCAGGAATGCAAAGAAGCTGACGCAGGAACTGGTCGATACAACTATTGAAAAAGTCTTTGTCTTTGATGACAAAAGCATCGAACTGGTCATGAAGTATCACGATATCTATGAACTGACGCTGAAATATGCAGATGTACTGCAGAAGGAGGCAGAAAACAATGGATAATATACGTATTGCCATCTATATACGTCTGTCTCTGGCAGATGAGGATACCGGCAGAAGAAAAGATGAGAGCAATTCCATCGTCAACCAGCGCAGCCTGATCCACAGATTCCTGGATAGTCACAAGGAGTTGTCCCTGTATCCGAGGACAGAATTCGTGGACGACGGCTTTACAGGAACCAATACCGACAGGCCGGCATATCAAAAGATGCTGGAACAGCTGAAAGCCGGAAAGTTCCAGGTCGTCATATCCAAAGATTTCTCAAGAATGAACAGGAACTATCTTGAGATGGGCGAACTCATCGAATACACGCTGCCTTTCCTGGGAATCAGATACATATCCATCAATGACGGCTATGACAGCAAGGATTATGTCGGTACGACCGGTGGTCTGGATGTCGTAATGAGAGCTATTGTATATGATGCCTATTCAAAGGATCTGTCCTTAAAGGAATCCACGGCAAAGAGGCTCGGTCAAAAGAAAGGAAGACGTGTTGCCGGTTATCCGGGATATGGATATGTCAGGGATACCCAAAAACGTGGTTATGACCTTATCGACCCGGAGGCTGCTAAGATCGTCAGAAGAATATTTGATTCGGCAATCGAGGGAAAGACACTTGCCCAGATTGCAAGAGAGTTGAATGACGAAGAGATCCCCACGCCGTCCGATTATTTCAGGATGAAGAATCCGGGCACAGACAAGTACCGCTATACTTCTGACAAGCATGTGTGGGAAGTTGGTGTAGTCAGACAGATTCTGAATCGCTATACCTATACCGGAGCTTCGGTCGGAGGAGTGAGAAAATCACTCGGTCCGTGCTCAAAGGAAACAACGCTGCAGAAGATGGAGGACTGGATCATAGTTCCGGATATGCATGAAGCAATCGTTTCCGTAGACGAATGGAACGAAGCACAGAAGATATTTAAAAAGACCGGTTCCTGGAGAAAGGAAGCAGAACTGTATCCGCTTAGATCGCTTGTGTGGTGTGGTAACTGCGGCAGACATATGACCCGTTACAAAACAAACAACAGGTTCAGCTGCCGGCACGGAGCCAACACAAAAGACAGCCTCTGTAAAAAGATTCGCTCTCCTAAGGAGCAGGAACTGAACGAGATCGTCTTCAATGCCATCCAGGATATGTTGTCACTGATGGATAAGAAGAAGACAGAATCTTCGTCGGCAAGAAAAGCCAGAGGATCTGTTATCAGAAACGAGGTCCTATCCGCTTCTCAGATGCATGAGCAGATTGAGAAACTGAAAAGAGATAAGCTCAAGGCTTATGACAAATACGCATCCGATTCTATTTCAAGAGATGAGTATCTCAGGCAGAAAACTGCCATAGATGAAAAGATACAGGATCATGAGGATAAGATATCCCGATCCCGTAACCGCATCTCAGAACTAGAAGAGAATTTCCAGGAAGTCGGCTCAGAAATCGAAGCATTGTATAAGGCATACAAGGATGAAAAAGAACTGACTTACGATATGGCACATGCTTTTGTGGATCATGTAAATATCCATCTTGGGGGAGAGGTTGAGATCGTCTGGAGATTCAAGGACATCTTTACCGAAAAGAATTGAATCAATATGAAGAACGCTCTGTTGGAATCATAACCGGCAGAGCGTTTCTCATAAGAAAGTTCATTATTTTTTTAGTTCCTACTTGACAGAAGCAGACCTCGGAAGGTCTGACCGTTATAAAAAAGGATATCAGGATACCGTTTCTGACCACCTCAATGATTTTGAGGAACTCAGCGAACAAAGCAGCAAGGCCAAGGTCGAGAAGTATCAGAAGGTCATCGATGAGTATCAGGCAAAACTGGATGAGGCAAAAGAACAGCTGGAAGAAGCCAGAAAACAGCTCGACGAAGCTCAGGAAGAGATCGGTGAGAACCGGGATAAACTGAACAGCTACGCAAAAGAACTGGAAGCCGGAAAGCAGAAGCTGGCCGATGCGAAAAAGCAGATCGATGAAGCAACTCCGCAGATCGAGGCAGCTCAGGCAAAGCTGGCGGAAGCCAAGGCAAAACTGGATGAAGCGAAAAAGACGCTGGAAACGACCTACCGACAGCTCCTTGTGGCCAGAAGATATGCCAGCAAGAGAGCTCCGGAAGGGATCGACTGGGAGACCAACGAGAACTTCAATGTGGACGATCCGAACCTGACACTGAAGAAGTTCCCTCTGACCAAGACCTTTACGATCGATCTGACCGAAGAGATCCGTCCGCAGGTCTATGCGGGATTGCGGACGCTGAATACGAAGCAGATCCTGGAATTCTACCTCAGCTCCGGCGGTTCCCTGTTTGAACTGCTCAACCTGGAAGATGACGAGATCCTTCGTTCCGTTCTGATCGAGAGACTGTACGCCAAAGACGGTTCCGGAAACTATGTGATCAGCGACAGTTTCCTGAGAGCTCTGATCGGAAAGTATCCTTCCGGCTGGGGTATCAGCAATGATACAGGCGGTGAAGAGATCCGCAGTATCCTGAAGGATCGGATCGAGGATGCGGAAGTCCGGCGGGGGATGGAACTGATGAACAGTTTCGGCGCCAAGATCTGGGACGTCGGCGACAATGTGGAAGGTTTCATCGAAAACAAAGTAAACGGCCTTTCCTATGAACAGCTGAAGAGGCTCCTGCCGAACGGATATCTCGATCGGGCAAAGGAAGATTACGGATATTATCAGGACTGGATGAAGGAAGCCGATCCTGACAACATGATGGGTGAAGAGGATTTCCTCAGAAATCAGATCGCCGATACCATCAGAGAATACAATGTCGTCTATCAGATCGCGGACAAGGTCCTGGGCCTGTCCAATGACCAGAACGCCATCATGGAGTATCTGGAAAACCACAGCGGCAGGAAGAACACGGTCCGCAAAGCGATGAGACAGGCCGTCATAAACAAGGTCAGAGCCATGAGCATCGCCGAACTGACGGATACACCGCTCAACGAATACGGAGACGAGATGGAATCCGTTTCCGAGGTCGTCTTCAGCGATCAGTTCTATTTCGACAATTACGAAAGCGACAATGAAGGACTGTACTACGATGTCACACAGTATCCGGAAGATCAGACAGTCTCGCAGATCGAGACTTTGAATAAGGATCTGGAAGGCAACGTTGCCAGGATGGACGACGGAGAGCTGTTGCGGATCTATCAGAGGATCAGCAACGGAGATCTCAGCGAGATCGTATCCGCGATCGACAGTGCCGGAGATCAGGGAGAGACGAGAGAACGTCTCTGTATCGAGACCGGTGACAATATGATCTCCTACGCATTGACGCTGCTGGGACAGGGATTCGATCTCGGCAAGGAAGCAGAAGACAAGGCTCTCACCAATATCAACAAGGCAGCGAAGAAGTGGGAAGAAGGTCACGCAGAATATCTGAACGGTCTGAATCAGTACCGTGCGGGAAAGGCGGAATTCGATTCCAAGTATGCCGAGTACCTGAGAGGCCAGAAAGAATATGAAGACGGTCTGGCGACTTATAACAGTTCTCTGGCGGAATACAACAGAGGTCTGAAACAGCTCACGGAAGCGGAAGGTCAGATCGAAGAGAAAGAAAAGGAATACGCAGACAAACTGGCGGAATACAACAAGGGTCTGGAAGAACTGGAACGCTACAAATCCATGATCGACCATCCGACCCGCGGAAAGTGGGTGGCACTCAGCCCGATGCAGAGCGCATCCTATCTGGGGATCGATACGGTCGCCAACAGCTTCTCCAGTATTTCATCCACGTTCTCGATGCTGTTCGTCTTTGTCGGTGCACTGGTCATCTACGCGACGGTAGGCAAGATCATCGAGGAACAGCGGACTCTGGTCGGAACGACGAAGGCTTTGGGTTTCTTCAACTCCGAAGTGTTCCGGAAATACCTCGGTTTCGGTGTTTCGGCGACACTGCTGGGAACGCTGCTGGGGATCATAATCGGAACCACCGTATTGCAGAAAGCTCTTCTGAATCAGGCGATGTCTTTCTTCAATCTGGGAGAAGGAGTCCTTCACTTCGGAAAGAGAGATGTTGCGATCGTCGTGGCACTGGCTCTGATCCTGTCGGCTTCTTCCGTATTCCTCGCCTGTTTCCGAATGATCCGGACTCCGGTCAAGGATCTGATGCAGCCGGAGACGCCGAAAGCCAAAAAGAAAAAGAACAGGAATCACAGAGGTTCTCTGTATTCCAGACTGATCATAAGAAATATCCTCAGCGATCCGAAGAGGATCATCGTCACCATCGTATCCATCGCCGGGTGCTGTGCGCTCCTGGTGATCGGCTTTACGGTCAGACATGCGATCTCCGCATCCTCGACCAGACAGTTTGAGGAACTGATGACGTACGATCTCCACGTCAATTACAGCGAGAAGGCGAACGAGAACGTCAAAGCCGAGATCGAAGAGGTCCTGGACAGATATCATGTATCCTATACGGATGTGGCTTATCTCAACCAGCCTTATGTGGTAGACGGAAGGATGCTTCTGACCAGGCTCCTGGTAGCTGAGAAGGACCAGATCGACAATTTCTACCGTCTGAACGATCCGGATACCGGAAAGCCGCTGGATCTGAAGGATGGGATCTACGTCAGCAAGAAGAAGGCGGAAAAACACGGACTCGCTCCGGGAGAGACGATCCACTTCCTGGATGGGGATTATGACGATCGCAGCAATCCTGTCACCGGATTCTACGAGTGTTACGCAAACAACGTGACCTTCATGACCGCACAGGCATATCGCGATACGTTCGGAAAAGACGTACAGAACAGCCGCTATCTGATCATCAGCAACGGAGCGGATGAAGAGGCGATGAAGAAGGACCTTCTGAGCATCGTCGGCGTGACCGGTGTCGCTCCTTCGAGCGAAGAAAGAGTCCAGTCGGAAAGCTTCGTATCCATCGCCAATTACGTACTGATCCTGCTGACGGTCATGGCTGCCGTCATGGCATACTTCATCATCTTCAACCTGACCAATACCTATATCTCGCAAAGGAGAAGGGAACTGACGGTCATGAGGATCAACGGTTTTACGGTGAACGAGGTCAGGAACTACGTCTCAAGAGAGATGTATCTGACGAGTATCCTGGGAATCCTGTTCGGCTGGCTGGCCGGAGCTGCCCTGGGACGTCATATCACGATCTTGCTGGAAAATGAAGCGGTGTACGAGCGAGGCATCTATCTGCCGGGCTGGCTCATCGCGGCAGCGGTCACGATGCTGTTTACCGTGATCATCAACAGGCTTTCCCTGAGAAAGGTAAAGGATCTGAAACTGACAGATATCTGATAAAAAGAAAGACCCGTCGCAAGACGGGTTTTTGTGTTTGATGAAACAGATCAGAAGCGGGTTCCACATTTCGGACAGTATTCGAAATCTTCCGAGGTCTCGTATCCGCAACAGGCACATCTCTTGAAACGATGTCCCGTGCTGATGCGGCTGAGATCCGTATTCCTGATCTCGATCTGTTCCCCTTTGGCGATCGCTTCCCCGACCGACGGGTCGAGTTCATAGAGTGTGTGACAGCAGGAGGTCTCCGCGTAGTATCTTCTGTTCCAACGCCACACCGGAAGGAAGAAGAGGTAAAGTACCGTACAGACCATGAACACATGAAAACGGCCGTATGCCCCGCAGACATCGCAGGTCATGACCCCGCTGTCATATTCAAGATCTTCTCTTCTGTCTGTGATCCCTATCGCAAAAAACATATCTGTATCTATTATATTTCAGAAACAGAGATCCATCCACAGATACACGGACGGATCCTGTATGTTGTGATGAGCGAAGACAGCAAAGGAAGTATAATGAAAGGGAATAAGAGGTAGGATCCATATGAAAGTACTCAATTTCGGTTCACTGAACTATGACTATGTCTATGAAGTCGATCATTTTGTGCTGCCGGGAGAGACGATGTCTTCCCTTTCCTATGCGCGGGGATTCGGCGGAAAGGGACTGAACCAGTCTATCGCTTTGAAGAAGGCGGGACTTGATGTTTACCACGCGGGCAGGGTCGGCGCAGACGGACAGGACTTCATCGACTATCTTGAAAGCTACGGCGTCAAGACAGATTATCTGCTCAGGGATGCGGATTGTGCCAGCGGACATGCGCGGATCGAGGTATGCAAGGGAGAAAACCGTATCGTACTTTACGGCGGAGCCAATCAGCTGATCGATGAAAAACAGGTCGATGAGACTCTCGCTCATTTTGAGAAAGGCGATGTCCTGCTGCTGCAGAACGAGATCTCTTCCATGGCTTATCTGATCGAAAAGGCACATGAGAAAGGAATGTTTATCGCCTTCAATACGGCACCGATGGATGAAAAAGTATTCACCTATCCGCTCTCTTTGGTCGACCTGTTCATCGTCAACGAAGTCGAAGGAGCCGGGCTGGCAGGAGTTGACAGCAAAGAGATATCAGAGATCATAAAAGGACTGCAGGGCAGATATCCGGATACCGAGATCGTACTGACGGTCGGTTCCAACGGTTCCTATTACATTCATAAAGATACCGTGATCCATCAGGATGCCTATCCGGTCGAAGCGGTAGATACAACGGCAGCAGGAGATACTTTTACCGGTTTCTTCCTGGCTTCCTATCTGAACGATCGAGATGTGAGAAAGGCGCTGGATCTGGCTGCCAGAGCCAGCAGTATCACCGTGCAGGGGAAAGGGGCAGCGGCCAGTATCCCGTCGATCGAAGAAGTCCTGGCTTAAGATATATCAACAAAAAACTTCGCAAAGCTGCGAAGTTTTTAAATCATATGAAGTGATCTCAACTGAAGTATTCTCCGATGCGGTCGATGATCCGGCGCAGGACGGAACGGCCGTTGATCTCATCGATCATATCCATCGCCTGTGAGACGTTGTCGGTGATCAGCGCGTCTGCCTCCGAACACAGGAAGTGTCTCTGGGATCCTTTTTCATTGACGGTCCAGATCAGGACCTTCTTTCCCTGTTCGTGAATGGAAGAGATCAGGCCGGCAGTTGCGGATTCCTCTTCCAGTGCGAGATAGTCGCAGTTCAAAAGGGCGGTATCGCCGAAGGAGACAAAGGACAGGAAGCCGGTCTCCATCTCCGGGTATTTCGTTTCGATATAGTCGATCAGATCGTACTGCAGGGAGATAAAGACGGTCTCATCTTCCATGTGACGTTCCTTGACGATACGTACCGCATCATCGGCCATCTGTCTGTCGGCCGTGTTTCCTTTCAGTTCGATAAACAGGACGACCTTTCCTCTGGAGGCATCCAGGATCTCTTCCAGAGTCGGGATCGGCTCCCCGTCTACGGACAGTTTACGGATCTCATCGAGCGTCATCTCTTCCGGAGACCTTCCGTCACCCGCGACACGGGAGAAGTCCCCGTCATGGTTCAGGATGTAGTGTCCGTCTCTGGTGCGCTGGATGTCGATCTCGCTTCCGTAGGCGCCGATCTGCCAGGCGCTGATCAGCCCGGAAACAGTGTTCTCGGCACCTTCGACACCGCCGCCGCGATGGGCGATGATCCTGACGTCTGTCTCCTTCGGGAAGAAGTCATCGAAGTTGCGGTTCAGGAATACGGAACTCAGGATGACGGCGATCAGAGCCGGGATCAGTACGAATTTATTGAGGGCACGGGTCCCGTTCTCGCCGCCCGTATAGGTGAAGGGTTCCCCGTTCTTGTATGTGTAATAGAGCTGTATCGTCTTCATCATGTAGAACGGCGTGATGATCAGTCCGGCGATCAGGAATATGATGACACCCTGCAGGAAGAAGAAGACGGTCAGTCCGCGCTTGAGTCCGGCGTTCAGCGGCAGTATGTTTGTCAGGAGCAGAGGCAGCGCCAGAACGATACATGCGACGCTCGCAAGGATCCCTGTCACGATCAGGATAAAGGCGGTATTCTGCCGGAAATAGTCCTTCCAGTTCTTTCGGATGATCGACCTTGACTGCTGGCCTGCATCTTTGACGGAGAGTCCGTCGATGACGATCCCGTGCAGGATAAAGAGATTGGCGATCCCGAAGGAGATGAAGAACAGGACGACGACGCTCGCGAGGAACAGATACAGAGGTGTATCGGCGATCACGGACGAGATGAAGGTCGGGATGTAGAAGCCTTTGGTCAAAGTGATCGAAAAACCGATCCCGATCACCGGTGCGATCAGCAAGATATAAAAGGCGATGCCCAGTCCTCTGATGTTCAGGAAACGGGAGATACTGTGAACGGCCTGCAGGCAGACGTTCCGGATCGTATCGCGCTTTCCCGTCAGCAGGTTCCTGCTCAGGATGATCATCGCGTTCAGATCGAGTGCGATATAGAGAAACAGGGATATCAGGGCGACCAGGAGGATCAGGATCCCCTGCCAGGTCCCGAACAGAAACAGGAAGTCACCGGATGTGACCGCAACTCTGTCGGCACTGTAAAGAAGGATCCGGAACAGGCGTCCCAGCAAAAAAAGCCAGAACCCCAGGACGGCTTTGGTGACGATCTGATAACGGATGATGTCGGGTAGGGCCTCAAGGTAAGGCCTGGATCTGCTGCTGACCATTTATATCTGCTTTTCAGGATCTACCTGGCTTCGATATCGAAATAGAATGTAAAGCTGTCTCCTTCCAGAGAATAGTCTTCGACCTCTTCGGAAGAGAGTTCTTCTCCGTTTACGAACAGACTGACCGGATCGTTGAAGATGTAGCCGGGTGCAGCTTTGACCTTGCCGAAGACGGTATAGGTCTTTCCTGCTTCGAATCTGATATCGGAATAGTATTCAAGAGTGCTGTACGTCTTCCAGTAGGCTTCAAGTCTTTCTGCACCGTTGACCGTTACGGTATCGATGTGATACTTGTCGCTGTTCACAACGATCTCAGGCACGGGAGACTGATCGAGACTGGAAGGGTCTGTACATGTGACGAGGGTCCCTGCTTCAGGAGCGATGACGGTCAGTTCGACGGTCTCCAGGACTTCTCTTGAACGTTCATATCCTTCAGAAACGGCTTCTTCTACCGCTGTTCTCAAATCTTCTTTCATAGAATGACCTCCGTTTTTCATTTACTATTTTGTCAATAATTGTGCACGGTTGCAAGCGTGTGTTCGTATCCATAGAGTATAATGAAATCAATTAACGGATGAGAAACGGCGCGTTCTAGCTTTCATCCGTGAGGAGGGGACAAAGATGATAGTAATCCTGATAACACTCGCTTCCTTTATTCCTTCACTGCTGATGTTCCTGTTCATGCGGAACAACCGCAAAGGGGATGAAACATATCGCAGGAACTGCAATCAGCTGCTGATGAAAGGCATCCTGATCTGCGGCCTGGTGATGCTGTTCGGCGCGGCACTGCGGATACCCTGGAATCTGATCGGTCTTACGAAGGATAAACCGCTTCTTGATCGGGCCTTTGTCTGTTTTGTCGTCAATGCGCTCTGTGAAGAGACCGCCAAGTTCCTCTATGCGAGAAAGTATATCATGCAGGACAAGACAAAGACTTCCCGACTGGATATCATTTCCTATCTGGTGATCTCGGCGATCAGCTTTGCGCTGCTGGAAGACATCATCTATGCCTTTTCAACGAGTATCGGTCAGATCATCGTCAGAGGGATCCTGATGGGCCATGTGCCGGAACAGCTTCTGATGGGAGAACTCTACGGCAGATCGATCGCGGAAAAGAAACCGGGCCTGAAGGTCCTGGCGTTCCTGCTTCCGATCCTCATCCACGGTACCTACAATTTCCTGTTATCGGACGGATTGCCTGAGTGGACTGCGTTCGCAGTGGTCGGCCTCGTACTGGCGGAAACGATATACATGATCTGTATGATCTTCCGCATCAAAAAGAAGAGGAACGATCCGGCTTATACCGAACCCGTCTTTATGAAATAAGGATATGAAGAGATCGGAAACGGTCTCTTTTCATATGCGCTGTATCCAACAAAGACCGCGACAGGTATAATAAAGAAAAAGTCAGGAAGAAACAATATGAAAGACAGGATCAAGGAGTATATCGAAGTTCACCGTGAACAGATGATAGAGACTCTGGTCGAACTCATCGAAGCGCCAAGCCCGGACAAGGAACTAACAGTCGCTCAGGAAGTCGTAAAACGAAAACTCGAAGAACTCGGATATGAGACCGAGACGTTCGGGATGGACGAAAGAGCGAAAGGCTGTCCGGACTACTGCGATCCCGGATTCGTATATCCGGAAGGTGTTTATAATGTTGCGGGGACCAGAAAAGGGAAGAAGGCGAAAAAGACGCTGATGCTGTATGGTCACATCGACACGGAGGCGATAGATCATTTCGGTCATTTTGAAGATCCGTTTCATGTCCTGAGAGACAACGGAAGGATCAGCGGACTGGGAGCCTGCGATGACAAAGGCGGGATCGCCATGATGATCGAAGCGTTGAGGACGGCCCACGCCCTGAAAGGAGACCTCGATCAGAATATCATCGCTCTGTCTTTGATCGGAAAACACGGAGGCGGTTTCGGAACGCTTTCGGCAATGATGAAGGGTTATCACGGTGACGATTCCATCTACATCCACCCTGCAGAGACCGGTCACGGTTTTCAGGAGATCAAGAATATCTCCTTAGGCATCCTTGATATGAAACTGACTGTCTATGGGAAAGCCGGCAAGCTGCACGACGACCTCGATCCGGGAGAGAACGCGAATCTGTCGATGACAAAGGCGGTCGCTGTTCTGGAAGAATGGAATCGGAAGATGAGGGAACGGGAGATCTTTGACTTCGGATCCTTCAAGGGACAGCCGTCTTTCCTGCTGAATGTCGGAGCGATCCGGTCAGAGGGAGGCCCCGGAACGGTCTGTGAGAAAGCGGAATGTCTGATCCGCTGCCGTTTCTTCCGTCCGTATACGACCGATGACATCTTCGATCTGGTCTCTTCAGTCCTGAAAGAAAAGACGGATATGGAATATACATTGGAGAAAGGAGCGTTCCGGGCGGAACCCGCCATGGTGGACAATGACGATCCGTTCGTGAGATTCATTGAAAGCTGTATTACGGATATTGACGGTACCGAAGATTTTATCCATCAGTATCACGGCGGAAGCGATATCCGTTTCCCGATCCTGTACGGCTCGAGCCGCTGTGTCGGGATCGGTCCGTATTGTGAACTTCCGGGAAAAGGGAGTGGAACGATGGAATGGATCGATGAGGAGGACTACCTGAAAGGAGTAGCCATCCTGGCGAAGATCCTGATCGATTACGACTCATAAACAGAAAAAAGACCATCGCTGGATGGCCTTTTTATTGTAACTAATCCGCTGCGATCTCAAACAGATCTCTCGGGAACTTGGAGAGGGATACTGCTCCGTCTTCCGTGACCAGGATCATATCCTCGATACGCATATACATGATGCCGTAGTAGATCATCTTCGGCTCACTGCAGAAGATCATGCCCGGCTTGAGGACGTAATCGACACCGTTGTTTACAAGCGGGTGTTCATGACAGTCGATCCCGATCTGATGACCGAGTCCGCCGCTGTCACGAAAGCGCAGGTAATCCTGATAGCCGAATTCAGAGACACCTTCCAGGATGTAACCGTACAGCTGATTGATGTTGGTCTCATACGGCTTGATCTTGGAGATCATATTGAGCTGACCGTGATGAAGTGCGCGGTATCCTTCCTTGACGATCTCCGGAGCTTTTCCGTAATACAGGGATCTACCCCAGTCGGAGCAGTAGCCTTTATGCATGAAACCGATGTCGAAGGCGATGCCGGTACCTTTGGTCAAAGTCTGTTCCCGATCGTAATCGAACGGGATCTCGACCGGCATCTGGTTCTTTCTCTTGAAACCGATCGTCGGCGGGAAGGAGAAATCGTCGATCCCGTGTGTGAAGCCGTACTGCATCAGACAGTCTTCGGCTTCCCGCATCGTCATTCCTTCTCTGAAATTGTTTACGACATGCATGACGGCTTCATCGGTGAATTCCGCCAGCCAGGTCATATGTCTGATCTCGTTCTCGTCCTTGATACAGCGGATATCATCCCAGATCTCTTCCGCCAGCTGTGTCTCGATGGAAGGATCGATGGCATTCAGAGTCTCGACGAGCCACTTGTTCTGATCGGATCCGATGCCGATCTTTTTTCCTTTGACGATCGGAGCCAGCGTATCTTCCATCTGATCCATATAGGAGACGACGACGTTGCATCCCGGGAACTTGTCTTTGTTGCGGGGGATGGTGACGATCGTAAGTTCTCCTTCCTTATCTAAATAGGCAAGGGCTTCCGGGATCTCATAGGCGGTGCAATAGTCCGGCATGTTTTTCATACAGGAACGCTGCCAGAAGAATTCGGTGGTCTCACTGATATACTGCAGGTTGGCCCCGGTCCCGAACAACAAAGCATCCAATCCGCTTTCCAGAAGGGCCTGCGTGCATTTCTGTCTACGTACACTAAGCATACTTTTCTCCTTATTTATATATAGATTAACACGAAATGGCTATAAATGAAAATAATTTACATTGAATGTAAAAATATTCATTTAAGATGAAAATATTATTGAAAATCATGAAAAAACATATTATGATGTACGTATATATTTTCGAAACAAGAGGAGAGACACATGCTGAAATATATCGGAAAAAGGCTGCTGTTAGGAATCTTCACGATGTTCGTACTGATCACCGTCGTGTTTTTCGGTATGAAGGCGATGCCGGGCAGTCCGTTCTCCCGTGACAATAAAGCCATTCCTGCAGAAACGCTGAGAGCCCTGGAAGAGAAGTACGGTCTGGATAAACCGGTCGGGGAACAGTATGTGGTCTATCTGAAGAATGTCGTCAGAGGCGATTTCGGTGTCTCTATCTCCAAGAAGGGACAGCAGGTATCGGAGATCATCAAACTGCGTATGCCGGTCACTGCCAAGCTCGGTGTCATGGCCTTCGCCTTCTCCGTGTTCATGGGGATCGTGCTGGGAGTCCTCTCCGCTTTGACCAAGAAGCGCTGGGTCAATTCCGTGATCACCGTATTCACGACGATCGGTGTCTCGGTGCCGGGCTTCCTCCTGTCACTGCTGATGATGGTCCTGCTGGCGGTAAAACTGAAACTGCTGCCGGTCGTCGGACTCAATACACCGCAGAGCTACATCATGCCTGTGCTGGCCCTGTCATTCAGCCCGGTATCCTCGATCACCAGGCTGACCCGATCTTCCCTGAGAGATGTCATGTCCAGTGACTACATCACACTGGCCCGCTCCAAGGGTACGAAGGAATTCTGGGTCGTCGTCAAGCACGGCCTGAAGAATGCGCTCCTGCCGGTCGTCACCTATGCCGGTCCGCTGTTTGCGGGAATGATCACCGGATCCCTTACGACGGAGACGCTGTTCTCGATCCCGGGCATCGGCAAGGAATTCACCAACTCCATCTCGAACCGTGACTACACACTGACGATGGGTCTCACGATCCTGCTCGGTGCACTGGTCATCATCATGGCGCTGGTATCCGACCTGGTCGCAGCGATCATCGACCCGCGGATCAAGGTGGATAAATAGGAAGGAGGCAGACATGTCAGAGAAATTAACGAACGAAATGTTTGAACTGCTTCCGGAAAACGAAAAGAACTCCGAGTTCATCGCGATGGAATCCAAGACGTTCCTGAAGGACGCCTGGAGCAGATATAAGAAGAACAGGCTGGCCATGATCGGTCTGGCCTTCCTGGCAGTGATGGTGGTCATGTCCATCGCTGTACCGATGCTGTCGAAATACGGTTTTGAATCTCAGAACATCGAGATCAAAAACGCTCTTCCTTCCCTGGAACATCCGTTCGGTACGGATAAGCTGGGAAGAGATATCTTTGTGAGAGTCATGTACGGAGGACGTATCTCACTGGCGATCGCTTTCTCCAGTGCCTTCATCTGTCTGATCATCGGCATCCTCTACGGTGGAGTTGCCGGATATGTGGGCGGCAAGGTCGATATGGTCATGATGCGTTTCGTCGATATCCTCGACTCCGTTCCGACTCTGCTGTATGTCATCCTGATCCTGATGATCTTCGGAAACACGATCCCGGCGATGCTGCTGGCGATCTGCTTCACATCCTGGATCGGTATGGCCAGACAGGTCAGACAGCAGGTCCGTTCCATCAAGGAGATGGAATACGCACTGGCCGCAACCGTCATCGGTGCGAGCCATACCCGCATCCTGCTGAAACACCTCGTGGTAAATGCGATCGGTCCGATCATCGTCAACCTGACGACCATGGTACCGAGTGCGATCTTTACGGAAAGCTTCCTCAGTTTCGTCGGTATCGGTCTGGATCCGTCCATTCCGTCCTGGGGTAAACTGGCGAACGACTGCCGTGACCTGTTCTTCACGTTCCCGATCCAGATCGTCTGGGTCATCGCTGCGATCTCGCTCACATGTCTGTCTCTGAACTTTATCGGTGACGGCATCGGAGAAGCGTTCCAGACCAAGAAGAGATAAGGAGGGAAGCATGTCATTACTGAAAGTTGAAAATCTGACCACTTCCTTCACGACTCCGCAAGGCAAGGTCCAGGCCGTTCGTAACGTATCGTTCGAACTGAATGAAGGTGAAGTTCTCGGTATCGTCGGTGAATCCGGTTCCGGAAAATCCCAGATGATGTATACCATCATGGGCCTTCTGGCAGACAACGGTGTCATCGAGTCCGGAAAGATCACCTTTGACGGAGAGGACATCTCTCTGTTGAGCTACAAAGATAAAAAAGAATATGACGCGATGATGCTGAAGATCCGCGGCAACAAAATCTCAATGATCTTCCAGGATCCGATGACGTTCCTGAATCCGGTCCTGAAGATCGAGACACAGCTGATCGAACCGCTGCTGAATCATACGGATATGACCAGGGAACAGGCGAAAGAGAGAGCTCTTGAGCTGATGCGACTGGTCGGTATCCCTTCTCCGGAAAAGAGGATCAAGCAGTATCCGTTCGAATTCTCCGGAGGCATGAGACAGCGTATCATCATCGCGATCGCACTGACCTGCAATCCGAAACTGATCATTGCGGATGAACCGACGACAGCTCTGGATGTGACCATTCAGGCACAAGTCCTCGAACTGATCGACAAGCTTCGCAAAGAGACCAACGCCGCCGTCATCATGATCACACACGACCTCGGTGTCGTCGCCAAACTCTGTGACCGGGTTGCGATCATGTACGGAGGAAAGATCGTCGAATCCGGTACGGACAAGGAGATCTTCTATGATCCGAAACATCCGTATACGCAGGGCCTGCTGAGCTGTATCGCCAGAACAGGAGGCGATGAAACGGAAGAGGAATTGAAACCGATCCCGGGTTCTCCGCCGGATCTGCTGAATCCTCCGAAGGGATGTCCGTTCGTGGACCGTTGCGAGAAGGCGATGCGTGTCTGCAAGGAATATATGCCGGAAGATACGAACTGTTCCGATACACACGTATTCCGCTGCTGGCTGTCGGACGAAAGAGCGAAAGGAGTCAGGTAACATGGAAGATAATGTCATTCTGAAGGTATCGAATCTGAAGACGTACTTCGATGTCACAAAGGGACTCTTCTCACCGAAACAGATCGTCAAGGCGGTCGACGGTGTCAGCTTCGAGGTGAAAGAAGGTGAGACCTTCGGCCTGGTCGGTGAATCCGGCTGCGGAAAATCGACGCTGGGAAGGACCATCGTAAAACTGTACGAACCGGTCGACGGAACGATCGAGTTTGAAGGAAAAGATATCAGAAACATCAAGGGAGCGGAACTCAAGGAATTCCGCAAGAAGGTGCAGATGATCTTCCAGGATCCGTATGCATCACTGAATCCGCGAATGACCGTCGGTGAGATCATCATGGAACCGATGATCATTCACAATATCTATCAGACCGCAGAGGAGAGAGAAGCCAGAACGGTGGAACTGCTCAACATCGTCGGTCTGAAACCGGACCATATCCGCCGCTATCCGAGTGAATTCTCGGGAGGTCAGCGGCAAAGGATCGGTATCGCCAGAGCACTGGCTGTCGATCCGAAGTTCATCGTCTGTGATGAACCGATCTCAGCTCTGGACGTATCCATTCAGGCACAGGTCATCAACCTGCTGGAAAAGATACAGAAGGAACTGAATATCTCTTATCTGTTTATTGCCCACGACCTGTCGATGGTCAGACACATCTCCGATCGGATCGGAGTCATGTATCTGGGGCACATGATGGAAACAGGACCGGCCAACGACGTCTTCTACCGTCCGCTGCATCCTTATACCATCGCACTACTGTCAGCGATTCCGATCTCGGACCCCGATATAGCAAAAAGGAAGAACCGAATCATCCTGGAAGGAGAGATCCCATCACCAATCAACCCTCCGAAAGGATGCCCGTTCGCTTCCCGCTGTTCCAAGGCGACAGAGAGATGCTCGAAAGAGGATCCTCAGCCGATCCAGGTAGGAAATCGTCTGGTCACATGTTTCTTGTATGAAAAGTAAGAAAGGAAGAGCATGAACATGAAGAAAATTATTACACTGTTGCTTAGCTTATTGATGATCCTTTCATTGGCTGCCTGTGGTGGTGGAAGCGGCGACAATGAAGTGAAGAGAGATAAAGTGTTCAAGTACGCGATCGGCGACTCACCGAACTATCTCGACCCGGCGATCGCATCCGACTCCATCGGCTCTTATGTCATCAATCAGTTCTACTATCCTCTGTATTACTTCTCACCGGAAGGCATCCTGCCGGCCGCTGCAGCAGATACAAAGGTCAGCGATGACGGACTTGTCTACACCATAACGATCTCTGACAACAGCTGGTCTGACGGTCAGAAAGTGACTGCTGAAGACTACGTCTACGGCGTCAAGCACACTCTGTCACTGGATGCGGATGTATCCTATCTGGCATGGATCACGGACTACATCGTAAATGCCGACAAGTATGTCAGCAAGAGCACCGATGAAATGACGGATCTGGGTGTCAAAGCTCTGGATGAAAAGACGATCGAGTACACACTGGTCAAACCGTGCAGCTTCTTCACCTCTCTGCTCTGGGGCGGCGTCTACTATCCGCTGAGACCTGATTTCGCACCTTCCGGAGATTACACCTGGGCAAACACACCGGGTTATCCGACCTGCGGTGCCTTCAGACCGTTTGCGATCGATGTCGCAGACATGATCTCTTCTGTAAAGAATGAGTACTGGTTCGATGCAGCCAACGTCAAGGTCGACGGTCTGGACTGCCGTGTCATAACCGACATGGAAGCTCAGCTGATGGCTTACCAGACGGGCGAGATCGACTTCGCGACTTCTCTGTCTGCCGGTACTGTTACCAAGCTGTATGATTCGAGCGAACTGTTCGCATCCGGCAACGTTAACTACTACATCGAGCCGAACATGAGACCGGAGACTGCGACCAATGAAGCATTAACGGATGTCAACGTAAGAAAAGCGATCCTTTACGGACTTGACAGACAGGCCATCGTTGATGCGATCGATGCAGAAGGTGTCTACTATCCTCTGTACGGTTTCGTTCCGCACGGCATCGTTGGTGAGGAAGGCGACTTCCGTACCGTCGGCGGCGATCTGTGCTCTTACGATCCGGAAGCAGCTGCTGCATACCTGGCAGAAGCTGGCTACGGTATAGACAATCCGCTTGAACTGGAATACTACTACAACCAGAACACGACGCACGACACTGTCGCTGCAGTCGTCAAGGAACAGCTCGCCAAGATCGGTATCAATCTGACTCTAAAGACAGGCGATGTCCGTACCTTCTTCGATGACAGAGACAATCAGGCGAACTACCAGCTGGCCAGAGGCGCTATGTCCGCAGACTACAACGACGCTCTGACTTATCTGGATATGGCTACTTACACTTACCAGACAAAGGCTTCCTGGGGCGATGAGACATACGATGCGCTCATGCTCGAGATCGCTTCCATGTCCGGTCAGGAACGTGTCGACAAGCTGCATGAAGCAGAGAAGTACCTGGTCGAAGAACAGGCTATGGTCTTCCCGCTCTTCGGTTACGGTTCTGCATGTCTGAGAAAGCCGAACGTTACCGGCGACTTCGATAACGGCCAGGGCAACTCCATCTTCTGGTACGTCAGCATCGACTAAGTATCAGAAACAGACGCAAGTTCATTCCGATCTGACGTCTGAATGAAAATACAGATACGGAAACGAATGATAGCTTGTAACAGCAAATGTCATAAGGGATCCTTCGGGATCCCTTATCTTTAGTAAAAAGATCACGGTATATCGTGAGGGGAAACGGATTTCCTTGGTAAAACGACAGAGGAGTCAAAGGATGAAAGAGATCAAAAGAGACCTGATATTCAAATATCGACCGTTATCAAATATACAGATCAGCAAAGACGATCAGAAAGTCTATTTTGTATCCACGTCAGCCGATCTGAAAAACAACGATTATACACAGGACCTGTGGAGCATCGACACCGCAAGCAACGAAGTCACAAGTCTTGTGAAGGGAATGAAAAGAGTCGACTATTTCCTTCTGAACAAGGGAATACTCGTGAGAGATATAGACAGGAAGAAAGAAGGATATACCTTCTTCAAATGGCTGAACGAGAAAGGCAAGACCGTGAAGGCCTTCAGCCTGCCTCTGGATGTCAACAGCATTCGGGACTTCAATGCGTCCTACTACCTGGTCAGCGCAACGACCAACCGCAGCTGTCCGAATTTCCATGAATTGGACGACAAGGCACAGAAAGCCTATTTCAAGGCGCGCAAAAAAGAGGAAGACTATGTCGTCTTCGATGAATATCCGTTCGTCTACAACGGTGCCGGCATCATCAACGGAAACCGTACGTCCCTGTTCCTGGTATCGAAGCGGAACCTCAAGGCAAAGAGGATCACGAGCGAGACTCTGGATGTGGAGAACTTCGATGTGGACGGAGAGAAGATCCTGATGTCCGGAGTGGACTTCGAACATTTCAAAGGGAAGTGGTCAGCTGTCTATGAATACGATCACAAAGAAAAGAAAGCCGTCAAACTTTACGACGACAAGATGGAAGTATACAGGATCTTCTATCACAAGGGAAACAGGATCGTGCTGGGGACCTTTGCGAAAGAATGGGGTGCCATCGAGTCCGGAAAGTTCTACTGCCTGAAAGACGGAAAGATGGAACTGGCGATCGACTGTGAATACTCCTTCTATAACGCCGTCCTCTGCGATGTGCGTTACGGAAAGACCAGATCCCTCGTCAGGAACACAGACGATGTCTACCTTCTGACCTGTGCCAAGAATCAGACGATCATCGTACGTTACGACGGTGACAGACTGACGACGGTCTTCGAACAGAACGGTACGGCCGATGACTTCTGTGTCACCGATGACGGCACGATCTATACGATAGCGATGCTGGACATGAAGCTTGAGGAAGTATACAAGGTAAAAGACAACAAGGCCGATCAGCTGACCACATTGAATAAGGATGTCCTGGCCGGACGCTATGTCGCAGAACCGGAAGAGGTCGTCCTCGAGAAACCGATGGAAGTCTACGGCTGGGTACTCAAACCGAAAGACTGCGATCCTTCGAAGAAATATCCGGCGATCCTGGACATCCACGGAGGACCGCGCTGCGCCTACGGACCGATCTTCATGCACGAGATGCAGATCTGGGCGTCCGAAGGTTACTTCGTCTTCTTCTGCAACCCGAGAGGTTCGGACGGAAGAGGAAATGCGTTCGGCGATCTGAGAAGGAAATACGGAACGATCGACTACGAAGACATCATGGATTTCACCGATCTGGTACTGGAGAGATATCCGCAGATCGATAAAGAGAGAGTGGGTGTGACCGGCGGTTCCTACGGCGGGTACATGACCAACTGGATCGTCGGACATACCGACCGATTCAAGGCGGCAGCCACTCAGCGTTCCATCTCCAACTGGATCACGGAAGTGACGGTCAGTGACTACGGCATCGACTTCCCGATCGAGATGGAATTCGACGATGTGACTCACTGTGAAAAGGAACTCTGGGACTGTTCCCCTCTGAAGTATGTCAACAACGTCAAGACGCCGATCCTGTTCATCCATTCGACGGAAGACTACCGCTGCACACTGCCGGAGGCACTGCAGTTCTATACACCGATCCGCATCAACGGTATCGATACGAAACTTGTCATCTTCAAGGGTGAGAACCACGAGCTCTCCCGCAACGGAAAACCGCTGCATCGCTTAAAGAGGCTCGATGAGATCACCGATTGGTTAAGCAAATATCTGAAGGGGTGAATATGGAATTCGATCTGAAGAAAAGACACTGTTACTGGTTCAATGAACTGTGCAAGATCCCGCACGGATCAAGGAACGAAAAAGAACTGAGCGACTTCCTGGTCAGATTCGCGAAAGACCGCGGACTGATCTGGAAACAGGACGAAGTCTTCAATGTCATCATCGACAAGAAGGCGTCCGCAGGTTACGAAGACAGCGAACCGCTGGTCCTGCAGGCACACATGGACATGGTCTGTGAGAAAAACGGCGACTGCGATCACGACTTCCTGAAAGATCCGCTCGACCTTTATGTGGAAGACGGCCTGCTCAAGGCCAGAGGAACGACACTGGGAGCCGATGACGGCCACGGCGTCGCATACATGCTGGCGATACTGGAAGACGATGATCTTCCGCATCCGCCGCTTTCCTGCATCTTTACGACGATGGAAGAGATCGGTCTTCTGGGAGCGGGCAAACTGAAACCGGAAGATGTTCACGGACATCGGATGGTATCGCTCGACGGCGGAGGAGAATGTCATACACTGCTTTCCAGTGCCGGAGGCGGAACTTCCGTTCTGACCAGAAAGATCAAATTGGAAGACAATGACGATCCTTGTCTGACCCTGGCAGTCAGAGGGCTGCTGGGAGGACATTCCGGAGGAGATATCCACCTGGAAAAAGGCAATGCCAACAAGATCGCTGCCCGCATGGTCAAGGAAGCACAGCTGGCCGGATTCGACCTCAGAGTCGTCTGCTTCAACGGAGGCATGAAAGACAACGCCATCCCTCGAGAAGCGACCGTTACACTGGCTTATCAGGGAGATTTCGAAGCAGTTGAGACATTCCTGAAGAAGAAGGAAAAGGAGATCTGGAAGGAACTGGAGTTCTCCGATGCGAGTTTCAAAGTCGAAGTAGACAAGGCTGATTCAAAAGTAAAGATGAGCCAGGAGGACAGCGACGCACTGATCAATGTCCTGTACCTTCTGCCGAACGGGATGAAGAACCGTTCCATGGTGATCGAAGGACTGACGACGACTTCCGACAACGTCGGTGTCGTTACGACACATGAAGATCGCGTCGAGATCCAGACACTGGTGAGAGCCGCCCTGGATTCCAATACGGACGACCTCCTGAATCAGATCGCCGTACTGGCAGATCTGCTGGGATGGGATCACACCGTTATGGGAAAATACCCGGGCTGGTCTTACAGCGAAGTATCGCCGATGCGCGATATCTACCGGAAAGTCTGTGAAGACAGAGGCAGGACGTTCGAGATCTCGGCAGCTCACGGAGGATGCGAATGCGGCGTGTTCAAGGGATTGGATCCGACTATCGACATCATCAGTTTCGGTCCGATCACCCGCTTCATCCATACACCGGATGAGGAAATGGATCTCGCATCGTTCGACCGATCATATGAACTGCTTTGTGAAATAATTAAGGCGTGCAGATAGGAGAGGATACTATGCAGAAAGGAATCGTTATCATTTTGTCCGGAGCCAGCTCCGTAGGAAAGGCTGAGATCAGAGAACTCCTTCTGAAGGATGAGGATCTCAAACTTTTCTTCTCGGTATCCGAGACGACCAGACCGAAACGGCCAGATGAAGTCGACGGCCGGGACTACTACTTCGTTACTCACGAAGCTTTTGCGAATTCCGTCAAAAACAAGGAACTTCTCGAGTATACGGAATTCAACGGTTACTATTACGGAACTCCGAAGGCACAGATCGAGTATCTGACCAACCTCGGCAAGAACGTTCTGATCGAAGTGGAAGCTCAGGGTGTCGGCGGCATCAAGCTCAATCTGCCTGACAGTATTGCGTTCTATGTCATGCCGACGAGCTTCGAGGAACTGGAGAAACATATCACGGAACGCTATCACGATGACGAGGCGTCGATCCAGAGACGTCTGAACAAGGCGAAAATGGATATGGAGATCGCTCCGTTATTCAGGAACGTCGTCTATAACGACGATCCTGAGAAGGCATATCAGCAGATCAAAGCGAAAGTATTGGAAGAAATGGAGAAGAGAAAGTAGATGGAGATTTCAAGAGAGAATTTCTTGGTCGATGTACCGAGTGTCGATGAACTGAGGCCTAAGATCCTCGACTACCGTCAGCAGGATAAACTGCTGGACAGCTGGCTGGTCAAGAGGCTTGATCAGGTCCTGCCGCAGGTGATGAAGAGAAGCGGTATCGACTGCTGGGTCGTCTGCAACAACGAATACAACGAAGAGCCGGTCTTCTGGACACTGGCTCCGCGTTCTCTGATCACGGCGAGAAGACTGACCATCCTCGTCTTCCATCTCAGGGATGACGGAACGGTCGACCGCATGTCTCTGACCCATCCGGTACCGGTCATCGGTGAATACTACCGTCCGATGTGGACCAATCCGAAGGGACAGTCCTGGGGTGAATCCAGGATCCTGAATCCGAACGCTCCGGTCACGGAACAGTCCGGAGAAGGCGAGACTCAGATGGAATGTCTGGCCAGAGTACTGAAAGAACTGAATCCGAAAGTCATCGGTCTGGATATGTCGAAGAACTTCGCGTTTGCGGACGGTCTGAGCCATACTCTTTACGAAGAGATGATGGAAGTCTTCGATGAGGAACAGAAGGCGAAGATCGTTTCGGCAGAGAATGTCGTCGTCGGCTGGATGGAGACCAGGATCGATGAAGAGATGGATGCGTACCACGGCATCATGCAGATCGCACATGCGATGATCGCGGAAGCGTTCTCTTCCAAGGTCATCCTGCCGGGCGTCACGACGAACGAAGACGTCAAATACTGGATGATGCAGAAGACAGTCGATCTAGGCTTCCGTCCGTGGTTCGACTACGAAGTATCGGTCAGAAGGGCCGGTGTCGGAGAAGTCGAAGGCGAGACCGTCATCCGTCCGGGAGATATCCTGCACTGTGATGTCGGTTTCCGTTATCTGAACCTCTGCACGGATACCCAGGAGAATGCCTACATCCTGAAACAGGGTGAGACAGATGCACCGGAAGAACTCAAGAAGGTCATGGCAACGGTCAACCGTTTCCAGGACATCACTCTGGGCGAATTCAAGATCGGCCGTACCGGAAACGAGATCCTGGCTGCATCCTTAAAGAAAGCCAAAGAAGAAGGTATCGTTCCGTGTCTTTACACCCATCCGATCGGATTCAACGGCCATGCGGCCGGACCGACCATCGGTCTGTGGGACAAACAGGGCGGAGTGGAAGGCACCGGCGATTATCCGATGTACGACAACACAGCCTATTCACTTGAACTCAATGTGAAATGTCCGGTGGAGAGCTGGGGCGTCACTCTCACTTTCGGTGCAGAGACTGACGTTCTGGTCAGAGACGGCAAGGTCTATTTCCTGGCCGGAAGACAGGATCGATTCCATCTGGTCAAATAAATGAGAAAACGTTCTGTATTACGAATACTGATACTGAGCGGGTTCTATTCTCTGATCGCGAATTTTGCGCATCCGGTCGAGCCGACGTTCTATAAGCAGCTGGCTCTTCCGGATTACATGTTCGGTGTGGCGTTTGCCTCCATGGCGACGATGATCTTCCTCTTTTCTCCTTTCTGGAACAGGATGTCAGACCGTTTCGGACCCAACCGGATCCTTTCGCTCTGTTACATCGGTTACGGGTTCGGTCAGCTGTATTTCTTCTTCCTGGCAAAGGACGTCCTGAATGTCGTTCTGGCACGTTTCTTTGCGGGGATATTCATCAGCGGTATCACCGTTGCCTATATCGTCTACATCCTGGAGAACTCTTCGGAAGAAGACAAGGGAAAGTATCTGGCAAACTATGCGACGATCAATGCGATCTTTTCCGCATTCGGTTACCTGATCGGGGGCGTACTGGGAGATTTCTCCCTTCGCTTCACGCTGGGGCTGGAAGTCGTCGGGCTGTGGGTCATGTCTGTGATGCACCGTCTGTTTGTGGAAGACAGGGAGCGTGACCGTTCTTCCGTCAACTGGAAGGAACTGATCAGAGAAGCGAATCCGATGAAGGGCTTCTATCTGCCGAAGGAAGACCGTACCCTGACTTTCATCAGTTTTCTGATGGTATGCATGCTGACGGGATTTGCGGCGACCTGTTATGAACAGTGTTTCAACTACTTCATCAAGGATCAGTACGGTTTCCCTCCATCCTATAACGGCTATCTCAAGGGAGGTGTCGGGATCATCACACTGATCGCCAACTCCACGATCTGTACCTATCTGATGCGGAAGACGGACATCCGCCGCTCCATCATCTACGTCCTGATCGTGTGCCTGTTTATGATGATCGGTATCGTCCTGATCAACGATATCCGTCCGTTCATCATTCTCAATGTCGTATTCTTCGGCTTCAATGCCGTATATAAACCTCTGCTGCAGTCCATGCTGAACCGGTTCCAGAGAAGATCGAACCGCCCGATCGTCGGGATCTACAATTCGATCAGCAACATCGGGACCATCGTCGGTTCACTCACTTCGGGTCTGGTCTACGATCACTCGCCGAAGGGTTCGTTCCTGTATGCAGCTGTCGCTTTCGGTATCGCCATCCTCTGTTCTGTCATTCAGAAAAACAGCGATAAGGAAGTGGAAATCGTCTGATCTGAGAGGAGTAAAACAATGATCGTCAGTGAAAGAAGAAAGAAATGTATCGCCGAGTTTGAAAAGACAGGACTCGACGGGATCCTGTTTGCGACAGGCGCAAACTTCCAGTATCTTGCGGAATGCACATCCTATTTCTGGCAGCGTTACTGCTTCAACCTCGATGCACCGGTAGCCGGTGCTCACATCATCCCGGAAGCGATGATCTATCTCAACAAAGCGGGAAAGACCACGATCCTGACCATCCCTTCAAAGAAAGATCACTTCGATACCACCAAGAACGATGTGGTCGTCAGCTTCATGGATCAGTTTGAAGATGAACTGAGACACATCATCGACGGAAAGAAGATCGGGATCGGCAGGGACTGCGATGACTGGTTCGTCCGTACATTGAAAGAAGTCGACCCGGAGATCGAGACCTGCAGTGTCGAGACGATCTTTGACGATATCAGACGGATCAAGGATGAGAAGGAGATCGATCAGCTTCGCAAGCTCGGCAAGTTCACCGATGATGCGGTCATGTATGTGGTCAAACACATGCAGGAAGGCATGACGATGTTTGAATGTGAAAGAGGGATCATCGATTACGGTCTGACACATGGCATCCAGGATCTTTCCTTTGCGCCGACCTGCGGTTTCAAAACAAGGAACACGAAGAATGCCGAAAACATCGAACCGTTCGAACCGGAAAGAAAACTGGTCCCGGGAACGATGGTGGCCTTCGATATCGGCTATATGGATCAGGGTTACTGTTCCGACTGGGGCAGGACCGTCTATTACGGGAAGGCTCCGGAACTGGTGAAGAAGGGCTATGAAGCCTTACAGGCTGCGGAGTGCTACATGGTCGAACAGATCAAGCCGGGCGTGACGAAGTTCGGTGATCTGTACGGTTACATCTGCGATAAGGCAGAAGAACTGGGCTATTATGACTATCTGCGTTTCAAAAGAGACGAAGAGGGAGGCAACGGTCACCACATCGGATCGGAAGTCCATGAAGTACCGTTCCTGATCTCGGGAACGGAACTGGTGCTGCAGCCGGGCATGGTGTTCTGCAGTGAACCGAAGATGTTCTTCCCGAATGAAGGATATATGAGAGTCGAAGATATGATCCTGGTCACGGAAGACGGTGCAGAATTCCTGACCAATTTCCCGAGAGACCTCTTCGAGATCTAAACGATACAATACAAAGACGCGCTTCTGTGTGAAGCGCTTTTTTGTTGTCTCACATATACTTTATAAATACCGTTCAAATGATCTGTGTTTTTTTTCTTGGAAAATACGTTCAAATTGACAAAAGGCGGAGGGAAATGAAATGAGAGAGATCCTGTTGATTTTATTAGTAATAGCTCCTGTGTTTGAAGAGATCCCGATATGCTAATATTAGAGTAGAAGAAAACGTAAATACAATACTATTTGTTGTGGCTGATTGCAGACGATATGTGAAGGCAAAATGTCTACAGAAGGAGGGGGACACATGATCTGTATATTGTATAATCCATTGGCAAATAATTCCAAAGGGGAACAGGACGCAAGAAACTGGGCAAAGGAAAACGGTGTCGAAGGAAAGTTCGTAAGTCTTTTGGAGACACAGGATATGATCGGCTTTTTGAATGGCCTGGATCCGGATGATGAGGTCATTCTGACCGGTGGAGACGGAACACTCAACCGTTTTGCGAACGATGTATACGGACAGGAGATCAAGGTACCTGTCTATTATGTCAAGTGCGGAAGCGGGAATGACTTTTTTCGTGACAACGAGAAGTATGTAAAAGACGGAAAGATCGAACTGAGGCCGTTCTTGAAGGATCTGCCGCAGATCACAGTAAACGGTATCAAGAGAAGGTTTTTGAACGGGATCGGATACGGACTTGACGGTGAGACATGCAAGGCGGGGGATATCCAGAAGATGCATTCGGATAAACCGGTCAATTACACCAATATCGCCATCAAGCTTCTTTTGGGAGGATATCAGCTGAAGAAGGCTACCGTTACGGTAGACGGAGAAACGAACCGATATGAGAACGTCTGGCTGGCTTCCACGATGAAAGGAAGATTCTACGGGGGCGGTCTGATGGTAGCACCGGATCAGGACCGTTTCAATGAGGATGGGTCTGTTTCGGTGGTTACTTTATACAAGAAATCGCGTCTGATCACTTTGATGCGTTTCCCTTCATTGAATAAAGGCGAACACGTGCTAAAGAAAGACTGGGTGACTGTCAAGACAGGACATAAAGTCGAAGTTTCCTTCGATCAGCCTTGTGCACTGCAGATCGACGGGGATGTGATCGACGGAGTGACGTCGTATATCGTAGAAACAGGAGTCTGAGATGGAATCGTATGATGTTGTCGTGATAGGTGCCGGAAACGGCGGCTTAGCTGCAGCATGCAAGATCCTGAGTGAAAACAGAAGCTGTCTGGTCTGTGAAAAACACAATATTCCGGGTGGCTTTGCGACGAGTTTTGTCAGAGGAAGGTTCGAGTTTGAAGCTTCTCTGCACGAGTTCAACGGGATCGGAACACCGGAAGAACCGGGAAGCAGCCGGATCCTGTTTGAGGAACTGGGTGTTGCGGACAAGATCGAATGGATCCATTTAAAGGACGCTTATCATCTGATCAGCGAGAAAGAGGGTTACGATTTTGTCATGCCGTTCGGAGAAGAAGCCTTTATCGAGGCAAATAAAAAGCTTCATCCGGAAGGGGATAAATACGCAAGGGATTTCCTCACTCTGGCGAAACAGATCAGGGAAGCGATGGAATATCTGAGCGCTTCAAAGGGAAGACCGGATCCGCAGGTGATGATGGAAAAGTATCCGGACTATCTCGCCTGCAGTTCCTACAGTGTCAACGAAGCGTTCGAAGCTCTGGGATATCCGAAGATCATTGTCGATAATCTGAATACCTACTGGTGCTACCTTGGGGCAGACGGAAACAATCTGAGTTTCCTGCATTATGCCAATATGATCTATTCCTATTTCGTGAAAGGGGCTGTGATCCCGAAGTACCGCTCTCACGAGCTGTCTCTGGCGTTCGAACAGCGGATCCATGAACTGGGCGGTGACATCTGGTTCAACAGTGAAGTCACGAAGATCCTGACCGATGACGATGGAAGAGTCTGCGGGATCGAACTGAAAGACGGCAGAACGATAAAAACGAGACATGTCATTGCGGATATCTCTCCGCATGTGGTCTACGGAAAACTTCTGGACAAGGTACCGGCCAAGGCGAGGAAGCTGACGAACTTCCGTAAACTGGGAGGAAGAGGATTTACGGTCTATCTCGGTCTGAACAGATCGGCAGAAGAACTGGGACTTCATGACCACAACTATTTCATCTATGATACCTGTGACAATGTGGCTCAGTATGAGTCGATGAAAACGATAGGCAATACCGCTGCACAGGCGACTGTCTGTCTGAACAACGCCGACCCGGACTGTTCTCCGAAGGGCACCTGCATTATGTATATGACGACGCTGTTTATGGATGATGTCTGGAGCGAAGTCAAAGAAGAAGACTACTTTAAGACGAAGAATCTTGTCGCGGAAAAGATGATCGAGCGTTTCGAGAAAGCGACGGGAACGAAGATAAAAGACGCGATCGAAGAGATCGCGATCGCGACGCCTGTAACCTATGCGAGATACTGCGGACAGCCTCAGGGAACGGTATACGGGTATGAGTCACAGTATTATGACGGATTGATGAACCGCATCCAGATGGTCGAGGAAGACCGCTGTGTCGAAGGACTGAGGATCGGCGGAGGATACGGAGAAAGACTGCTGGGTTATCCTAGCAGTTACAAGTCCGGAGTCAATGAGGCCAAGAGGACACTGGCTGATCTTGGCAAGGAGGCGGCATGATGCCTTTCTCAAGAAGTAAAGATCCGATGGATGATATCAAAAGAGGAATGGGGATGGTCGGGAAACGCCGGGAACTGATCGAAGCTTCCTCCGATCAGCCGATCGTTTATGATTCAGGAGTGAACCGGATGGCGAGAAGTCTTCATCCGGGCATCATGAAAGCTTCGGTATCGGAAAAAGAAGCGATCGGACCTGACTGTATGAAGATCACTCTGATCTCTGAAAGGGAGGACGGAAGGTTCCCGTATTTCCGAGCCGGCCAGTATGTGACGCTTGCGGATGAGATCGGCACTTCTTATTTAAGCAGACCTTATTCGATCGTCTCTTCGCCGAAGCAGGCACTTGAAGGAAAACTGGAAGTCATCGTTCAGAGAAAAGGGATCTTCTCTAAACACCTGATCGAGGATGTATCGGTGGGAGATGAACTGGATGTCCTGGAACCTCACGGAGACTTCGTCTACGACGATCTGCGGGATGGGAAGAAGATCCTCTGTATCGCAGGAGGAAGCGGCGTCACACCGTTCCTATCGATGATGAAAGCGATCAGAGAGGGCAGCGAAGATTTCAATATGGTACTTCTTTACGGTGTCAGAACAGAGAATCAGCTTCTGTTCGATCCGAAGGATTATGAAAATGAGAAGATCAGGATCGAAGTGATCATTTCGGATGAAGAACGGGAAGGTTACCGTCACGGACTGATCGATGAGGATCTGTTGAAGGAATATCTTGACTGCGATTCGATCTTCCTGTGCGGTCCGGATGCGATGTATACATATGTGGAAGGAAAACTGAAGGAACTGGATACAGATCATATCAAGATCAGAAGAGAGAGGAATTCGATCGGAGACCGCAAGGTCGAATCGGTAGAGAAATACAGACTGACGGTGCATATCCGCGATGCGGTATATGAGATCGACGCCTTCAACAACGAGACTCTGATCGCAGCGATGGAACGTTCGGATCTCAGAGTGTTGGCCCGCTGCCGAAACGGCGTGTGCGGTTTCTGTCACAGCAGGCTGATCAAAGGTGAATATCATCTGGATCCGAAGGACGACTTCAGAAGAGCTGCAGATAAGAAATTCAACTATATCCATCCTTGTTGCACATATCCGGAATCGGATATGGAGATCGATATCCCTGTAAGCGAGGTCTGAGATTATGACGATATTCATTGTGATCTATCTGATCGCCCTGTTCTGTTACTTCTTTACCAGAGTTTCCGATAATAAAATGCACCGTGCCGTAAACAAATACATCATGGCGACGATGTATCTGGTACTGGCGATCATAACGTTCTTCCGGAAATACGAGTTCGTATCCTATCAGAGCCTGTATATGGTGGCTTTATTGTTTGCGTATTTCGGTGATGTGTTCCTGGTGTTCGATTTCGGCAGAGGGGGAGACTTCTTCCTGACAGGAAACATCTGTTTCACGGTCTATGATCAGATCGTCATGGTCGATCACGGACTTTCGTTCAGGGATTTCTGGTGGGTCTTCCTCGTTGTGGCTTTGATCCTGGGCACATTCATTTATCTGTGTTCAAAGTATCCGGAGAAGATCAAGATGGGAAAGATGCGCTGGCCGATGACCTGGTATCTATCTACCATCCTGACCCACGGTATCATGGGTCTGGCTTTGGTCGTCCTGTTGCCGGGAACGAAGTTCGTGATGATGGGGATCGGTTCCTTCCTGTTCATGATATCGGATATGATCCTGACGGCGTACCGTTTCGTGTTCAACAACAATAAATGGCTGATCCGCGCCAACAGCCTGACTTATTTTGTGGGACTGCTGCTGATCGTACTGGCTATGGTCTAAAACAAAGACCCGTATCTCTGTGTGTCATGAACCCCATTTTTTGGACAATTGATTTAAGCTAACTCAATGATAAGGCTTTACTTCTTGCTTCACAAGGAGTGAGGCCTTTTAATTTGACTTTGATGCGTTTTGTATTGTAGTACTCGATA
>Ga0256405_10003198_pt1 | contig 34676 bp, 24 predicted proteins | sample RumenRJG_02DNA_FD_189096 | JGI IMG/M metagenome (GOLD analysis project Ga0256405, IMG submission 189096) | Bovine rumen microbial communities from Lethbridge, Alberta, Canada - RJG_02 | ecosystem: Host-associated > Mammals > Digestive system > Stomach > Rumen | place: Canada: Alberta...
GCACACGGCGGAAAATTTTTCGACCCTACCCCGCCTCTTCGCCATCGCCCCGCCTCTTCGCCGTCGCCACTGCGGGAGATTTGCCGCGCTGTGGGAATTGCCCCACCCCTAAACGACCCTAAGCGACACAAATTGCCCCTATCTCCTCCTCACGCTCGCCCCGCAGGGGCAAAGTCCACGGACGGACATCCGCCTGACTTCTCGGCAACCTCAATGCTAATTCAACCACTACACAACCATTTCCCAACCCCGATGCGGACACGACCAACCAGCACGCAACCACAACCTTTTCAGAACCATTTCCCCAACCATCCAGCAGCCGCTTTCCAACCCCGCACCAACCATCGGGAACCTCAACCCGCCCACAACCGTCCTTCAACCGCCACGCAACCGCGAGCCAATCACGACCATGCCGCAATCGTTTCTAAATCATATTCCAGCCGCCCGAAGCCGCCAGACGGACGATCCCGCGCCTGGCAAACACCCACGACACAACCATCCTTCGTGTCGAACCCAAGAACGATTCCGACACAGCCATCCAACATTCGCGATTCTCTGTAGCCGTGTCACGTTCGTCATCTTTTCCGAAGCACCCTGACCCGCACCCTCGAAGGATAGACAGGCTCACGCGCGAAACACGCCTTCACTTCCGCTTTCACAATCAGAAATTCAAGATTCCAAGATTCACCTTTGCTCGCCTCGCCACTGCCATCATTCATCCTCCATCAAAGGCAAATTGAGCATATCACATCGACCGTGTCACGGGGTCGGCCCCTCGGCGTTCCACGGAAATTTCATCCTTTTCCGATATGACGACAACGCACTTTCTAGCATAGGCATTTTCCTTAATGAGCAATCCGAGCACTCGTCTGAAGTTGTTAAGCTCTCGATCCTCAAGTAATTTTTGACGTTCCGTCTTGCCCACATACCCCCGCCGCAAAAACATATCAATTGCCTTATCCACACCTGACAATGTTGTCGGCAAATCAAATGCATCAACATAATCCTCACTGTTAGCTTTTGTCGTAACAAACAGAGGCCGAGAACGATGATTAGTTGACATCTGTATTTGCTTTAGCGAATTTGATTGGTAATATACCGAAGCCCGCTCTTTCATGTCCGCATCCAAATCTTCTGGCATAACCACATACAGCTTCCGAAGAAGGCGGCTTGCGCCGTCAATTTCGACAGAAATTTTAGATGCGATACTCTCCGCGACCGGCTTGATAAAATTATCAAAGTAGCCAATCGCCAATGCAGTCGATGGCAACATTCCCAACCAGCCCAATTCAAGGGACTCCTTCATGAGTCTTGATATCTTTGAAACACACACGCTCAAATTATTATACGCTCCTGATGCCGCATCCTTATCATACTCCTCAATCGTAACGCCAAACAAATCCGAGGGCAATTGAACGCCTTTCTCGGACAATGCAAATGCATGCCCCTCTCCCATCCGGCCAATAAATATTCCAAACTCGAACAAAGTATTGTCGCGAGGTGAATCGAAAATCTTATCTCTAGACTTTGTGTAATCGTCTTTCGAAAGGATCATTACCCCAAAATCAAATGATCCCGCCTCAGTAAGGAGCGTCTCCAGTGTGTTTTTATTTGATCTGAAAATTTCGTCAGTCCAAATTGACACGTCGAATTCCGGTGCCAATTCACCTTTAACTGTTCTGGCCACGTCTAAAGATTCAATGGCCGACCCTATAAACACTCTTGGTTTCATACAACAGTTCCTCCTTTGATTAATTGCATCTAATCGCCGATTTATCCAAACACAACTCTCGTTCTTTCGGCATTTCTCAACGCCTCACACAACATACGAAGATCTGAGTAAATACTCTTGAACGCGCTGAATTTTAAATCTTTATTTTTGAAGATCAATTCGTTGCAGTCTAACTGTTTCATCGTGTCCGCACGCGTCCTGTCAGACGCGAATTCCCGCAGAAAGAATTCGAGGGCAAAAACTAGATCACTGCCGCTTCGCGCCGCATAATCCGACTGGGGCATCAGATACAATACCGAATATATATCAAACGAACTCAACTCGTCACATCCTCCAACATCAGTCTTCAAAGTTTTAATCAAACGGATCATCTCCTTATAATGTCCATTTGTAACCTTGTCCCGTTTGTTCATCAGATCAATCTTTATGAATGGGAAGTCCTCCGTCATCCATGAATTTTTCGATTTATCAAAAATCTTTACCCCTCTATAAGGATAACGCTTGTCATTTTTTACAGAGTCCGCGTTGTCAAACCACAAGCAATTTACAACATCAACTTTCTGATCCAGAGACTTATTTAAAATGCGAATTGACTTTCCGTTGCTGATGTCGCAGTCTCCATACGCAGAAGCAAGACAATCCTCGCAGATTTTACGCTGTTTTGCGATATCGTCAGTTGCACTTCCCGAGTAGGATGGAAGATCAATTAGACGCTTCAATTTGTACGCATTGGGCGGTACTGGGACATTCGCTCGCGCAGTCTCCCATTCCTTTTTGATCTCTGTCGAATCCCAAAAGAATGATTGCTCATTGATTACCAGCAAGTCAATGTCACTAGCGCCCTTGATCTGCGTATTCGCAACAACCGATCCTTGATACTCAAATGATGGGGAGGTCTTTGAAAGTGCCGAAAAGCGAGTCCGAAGCCGGTCCTTAACACGATCCCCTGCCTCCAAAGATTTCTTTACACACTCTTTATCCACCGGACACATTGATAGATAAACCATTCGCTCAACCGAACTCGTCATCACTGCCGAGTCTAAAGCAACATGCTCATTGGCAAAAGATTCTCTTGCCGCAGCAACTTTCGGCCAGGGGTTTCGCCGATTCAACACACGTTCCAATCTTTGGTCATAAGTATACACAATACGCTCACTTTCTGTTTTACTGATGATCCTTTATCCGTATTTTCAACACATCCAATGCAATCACCCGATCGCATCGCGATGAAGTCTCGCGACCGCATCGTTTGTGGCTCATTATAGCAGATCGCGTATTCCTTGTCCCGCGAAGTATACGCAAACGTATACTTCAAGGCCGTTTTTCTTGCAAACGTATACTTCGCGTATACTTACCGCTCACCCTGCCGCCGCCCCGCAGCGCGGTCCGCGGACGGATCACGGAATCGAAAAGGCTCAAGGTCTGCACGGCAGCGTGACCGTGAATGGCGATAGATAGTTTGTCTGAGCAAGCTCAGCAAAAACCCATCAGGTCTACGGCTCACCGACGGTTATCACGTTCAGCGGCTGGCCAGACGAGAGCATCTGATTTGTAATGGCCGTGCAATATTCGCGTAACCGCCGCGTACAGTCTGCCTGCGAAAGGACAAACAGCGCCGTTTCGAGTCTGTTGGAGCTCATGGCGTATCCTGCGAGGCGATTGGTGAGAACCGGGTCAAAACTGTCTGCGCCAACTACCGACAGAAGACGGTTTCGGTAGAACATCATAACGGCTTTATTGCACGCATTGCTTAACGCCGGATCAGACAAGTCCGCCCCTATAATCTTGTCTTCATATCTTGCCAGTGCGCCGCCACGCTCGTAGCGAGCGAATCTCGACATGTTCGTCACAATGGCCTCCACAAAATCCGTCGTGACATCGTCAAGCGGAGACAACGCGACAACATCTTCCGTAATCCTGCTCCGATAAGGATGCTGTGTGTTCAACACGAATTGGCGGATGCTCGCCAATTCGTTCGTGCGCGACATCCAGCAGCATTGCTCTACTGCACTGATGGACGCCACATGGTCCGGGCTTTCTTCGTTAGCGCAATTCGTTGTCGCAATGTATCGTATATAAGCGTCAAATGCATTTATCTTCTCGTCAACAGTCCACCCGTCGATGTTGATGCCAAAGAACACTTCCGGGCGAAACCATTCCCTGTAATTTGCCAACGCCTCGTCTATGTGGTCGTAACTTGTGCTTTCTTTCACAAAACGCGCCATATATCTGCCAACTTCCAACTTCTCGCTTTCAGTATGCGGCAATGCCACAACCGAAAGACCGGCCACGAAAACCGACATAAGCAATTTCTTCATCTTGAATAGACCTCCGCGTTGTTGGGGTTGATTTGCTCAGCGCCGACATCAACATGGTCAGCATCTGTTCCCGTAGAAGAATTCTCATGGAGCGCTTTTATTGTACTTGATGGTATGTCGCGGCCATTGAGCGAATATTCTTCCACGCATCCATGCATCAGCAAATTCATTATCGTCTTTCCTCTCGTATCAGAAGATTCGGTAAAACCACGCCCGGAACCTGCGCACCAATCGACTGCGACTTTCCCAAACATGTCAGAAGCGATCGGGCTATCGGCATTAGACATGACAATCGAGACATTTTGACCAATCTTCCTATTGACATAGCAATCCCTAAGTCCAAGCGCATGTCCAAGTTCATGCGCCAAAACATTCTGCGGGCACCTCTTTGTGACTGCGATTCCATATTCAGTCCAAAGGGCTAATGCCCTGGTTCCTTGAAACTTCCCGAGAAAATATATCTCCACACAATCACCGCCAGAATAGGAGTCGAGCAATCCCCTAAACGCGCTTGAGAGTGTCTCGACGCCGATTAAGGGAATCCTGTATATAGGTTCTATGCTCCAATCGTCAGCAGTCCCAACGTTCTGCGTTGTGGAAACGAGATTGAACTTGATTCCAACCTGTCGGTATATCAGATTGGCGAAACCGATCTGTTCTCCGATTTCATCGTCCATCCAGTCGTCATAAGCATTCTTTGCAGATACCACGAATGCCTTTAGCGGAATCACTCGCGGAGTGACAATCGGCAATACGAATCGTGGCTGCAAATCGTCGCCATTGAACCTCGCCTCAACGACAACCGTACCAGCCGCAGCCGTAGCCCTGACAGTGGAACGCCAGCCGTTCGTCGCAACGATCTCGCCAGGCCCGGACACGACGCGCCAGCGCACTTCCGAAGCCCCGAACTGACCATTGGCAGAGACCGTCAGCACCGCATCGGGATTCTCAAACACCGCATGATCTGGATCGTATATTAGCCGAGACGGATTCATTATCCCACGAGAGGTCTCGTCACGCTCTTTCGTGATGAGCTTGCGGATCGGCTCGATGACGCGATACGACATGGATGCACTGCGAGTCTCGCCGCTCGGCAAGGTGAACGACGCCGTAAATGAACCGCTCCCGATGTTGGGCGATGTCATGTAGAAAATGTACGAAGCTCCACCGCTTTCCTCCGTCACCGACGAGAGCGAAATGTCCGAAAGTGAGGATAGCGGCTGCGTGGCGGCTGCGTCCGACCAGAACAACGCGCCGTCAGAGCCCTCGTGTGAAATGTTGACCACGCCGTTCGTCTCCACAGGACAGAGAAGCGAAACCGAAACAGGGTAGACACGCTCGGGCCTGTCGCCCTCGTTTATGAAATGAACGGACTGAACCGAAAGCGAGCAAGAAACCTGGGGAGAATCGTTTGTGCCATAGCTCACATAAAGATAAGACGTCAAAGACCGGTCAAGACCAAACGAGGCAGTCACGGACAAATTTGCAAACCGCCAGTCTGCAAGATCAGCCGTCACCGCCGTTGTCTGCGAGTTGGGCGACGCAATCGTCAATGCCTCGCTTCCTGTCCACAGGAACGATGCAGCACTTCCGCGATAGTCAAGAATATCCGCATGGAAAGTCACCGGACCTGCCGTCGGGTCGATGTGCGACACGTCGGGCGAGCCGCAGAGCCACGGTAGCCACCAAAGCCGCGCATGCCCCACGCCAGCCACGTAGTCAGTCCAGAATTCGCCGCTGTCAGGGACCCATTGCCCGCCGTCCACACCGCCAAAAGAGCGCAACATCGGTGCTCCGCGCATCGTCGCAATATCATCGACGGCTGAGATCGTCACGTTGCTGCTTGGCGGGAACACTGTCAAGTCGTATGCTGGGCCCTTCTCCAAAAGAAAGACGTACTCTCCTGCATTCGTGACGGCGACGGAAAGGTCGCCGACGGAGAGGAACGTCGTTTCAGGCGGATCGTCTGCGACAGTGACGGACAGTTTGTATAGCCCGTTAGTCAGGCCCTCGCCAACTTGCGCATCCACCCATTGAGGATAACCTACGGCAAGAATCTCGGTCGCGTTCGTGAAGTTCGCCGTCACCCATTCCGCGTCCTGCCCAAAGCCGTCATGGGGAAACGGAAGCTCGCGCGGCAAATATGCCGCGACGCCGTTTGTCGTGACCGACACATCGCCGTTGCGGAATAGCTCAAGCACTGCAGTGACGAGATTGTTCGTGTCGCGGTTGACTGCCGCATCCGTCCATACAAAACGATATGAGTTGGACGGAGTGAGTTCGTAGGCAAACGACGAAAGACCCGGCACTATGGAAACTGCCACGCCGATTGTCGCAACGGCGTTCGTGTCGAAAGGAGTCCGCCACAGCTCGCCACTCGCAAGAACCTCTACGCCCTCAAGGTGGTTTGTCCCTTCGGGGAACAGAAAGCCATCCTCGAAATCGAGCCAAAGGGAATCGTCAAATGCTCCGCGCACGTTCCAGTTCCGCGCCATGCGCTCTGCAAAGCTGTTCTGGACAGGATTAACAAGATTAACAAGAATTGAAGACGAAGAGCCGTGGAACAACTCTCCTGACAATCCTGTCAATCCTGTAAATCCTGTCAGAAAAGAGCCGCCCTGCATCATCTGCTGCGGAAGGAGGCTGTTCACTCCGTTCGTCTTCGTGCCTCCGACTATCAACGACTGAACCATACACAGCGCGAGGACAATGATCGTTGGTAGCGGCAGCTTTCCTCCCTGCTTGCGCATGCTGCCCAATGCACACTTCAGGAAAGGGATCGCCACAAGCAAGGCGGCGCATACCAGTCCGACAAATTCCAGCCGACCTTTGCTGAGTCCAAAGTCAATCATTGCGTCACCTCAGCTTTATCGTCAGCGGGAAAACCGACATGTCGTACGACACGCATGCGCTTGGCTCCGGGCCGCGCCTCACGACCCGCGCGATGCTCCACTCTGGGCTGTAGAACGTAGAGGGAACCGCGCCGTCAAACACAACGCCATCGTCCTCGGCGAACAGCCGCCGCGCCGTCTTGTCCGGCCTGAGCCACAGAGTCCATTCAAGCCGACGCCTGCCCGCGCTCCGGCCGACCGCAGCGGCGCATCCGCCACGATGGTCGCGCAAGACCCACTCTCCGCAGTCCCATCCGACGGAGAACTCCACTTCGCCGCGCTCAAGCGCTCCGCTCGAATCGGCATCAACGCCGAACTCGACAAGAACGCAGTTGTTCGTCTCCGCATCAAGCTCAAGAAACAGCCTAAAGCGGTTGTCGCTCTCCGAAGCGGAGCAGACTACGGCATTAGTCGCCGCCTCCGTGTCGACATGCTCGCTCACCGGCAGCGACGGCACGAGGACCCGCGCAGACGCATGTACCGCCATTGCCAGGCCCAAGCACAAGACTGTCAAAAAGTGTTTCATTCGCTTTCCCCTGATATTATATCATTTCAGCGCGGCGGATTTGCCGTTTTGCTCGCGACTCATTATAGCACATCGACTATTCGTTGTCGCGCTATGTATACGCAAACGTATACTTGAGGGCCGCATTTCTTGCAAACGTATACTTCACGTATACTTGCGGAAAGCACTGCCGTCGCCTTGCTGCGCGTTTCACGCAAAGACACCTGAATCAAAACGCGCGCAGACACCCAAGCGAAAACGCTTCAGTAATTGCGCGGAAAGGTGACTGTGAACGTCGAGCCCATGCCTGGCGTGGAGCTTAGCGAGACCTTGCCGCCGTAGCGAGACTCGACGATCTCCCGCACCGTCGCGAGACCGAGCCCCGAACCGACCCTGTCACCGGCGTTCGACGCCCTGTAAAACCTGCGGAAGACTGCTTTCTGCTCCGCACGAGGTATGCCGCGCCCCGTGTCGGAGACGATCAGGGGCGTATCGCCCCGCGCTCTCCACCGCAACGGACACGCTCCCGCCGTCCGTGTACTTGACGGCATTGTCTACGAGGTTCCCGACGACCTCCCCGACGAGATACGGATGGGCGCGGACGAATATGTCCTTTTCTGGGACAGAGCACCTTATATCGACATCCTTCCCATCGTGAACCTTCGCGTCCGCGACGACCCTGCACGCCACCGCCGAGAGGTTAACCGGCTCCGCATTCGAATCGTCGAACCCGGCAAAGCCCTTCACGAGCAGCATGTACGCGGATATCATCTCCGCCTCCTTGACGCTCAGGGACTCGATGGCGGAGGCGGTTTCGGTAGCCGCCATACGTCCGCTTCTTATGCCGCCAGCCTCCTCCCGTATCGCGGAGAGCGAATGGGACAGCCGATGCAGCGTGTTGCGCACAAGCCCCTCCATCTCGTCGCCGAGCTCCGCCTGGCGGCGGGCCATGCGCAGCGCGACGAACAGCAGCATCGCCCCGAGCGCCGCAGTGCCCCAGAAGTACCTCGCCGACGTCCGTACGGACGCCTTCATGAAGTCGACGATCTTCTGCGCGTCGGCGTCAGCGAGGTTCGGGCGGGCGATTCGCCACGCGGCCGCGCATGCACGGTAGTGGCCGACCGCAAGCGCCGCCAAGACGAGGGGCACGGCGAACGCCAGCGCAGCTCGGCGAAGCCTTCTCCCGAAACCGCTTCCGTCATGCCTTGAGAACATATCCGGTCCCCCTGTTGGAGTCTATCAGGTCGCGCGGCGCGCCAACCTTCTCGAACTTGTCGCGAATGTACGATATCTTCGTCTCAAGGCGCTTGGACATGCGCTTGACGTCGCCCCACGCCGCCATCTCAAGCACGTCCGGGTCAACCCGCCGCCCATGCGCCTTGACGAGCGGCAGAAGTATGTTGTACTCCTTCTCCGAAAGATCGACAACCTTGCCGTCGTAGAACACGGTCCGCGTGGAATCGTCGACGCGAACCTCGCCGCATCTGAGCATCGCGCCCTCCCCGACGAGACTGCCATGCCAGATGGCGCGTCCGACACGCGCCTGGAACGTCTTCTCGTGGAAGCTCTTCGAGATGAAGTCGTCCGCGCCCAGGTTGATGCATTCCGCCTCCGCCGCCGGGCCGACGAACTCGCTGACGACGACTATCGGGAGATACGGCTTCGTACGCCGGACGGCCTTGAGCACCTCAAGCCCGCCAAGGCGGGGAAGGTTTACGTCGAGGACTACGACCGCGTACCTGCCGGCCTTGGCCATCGCGAGTGCGTCGACTCCGTCGCACGCACGCTCAACGCACAGACCCATTCCCGACAGGAGCGCGGCGTACCTCTCGTAGTGTTCCGAGTTGTCCTCGGCGACAAGTGCAGTTTTATCTTCCATATTTCTCATTATAACAAATCCCCCATCGTAATGCCATTCCGTCACCTCTGCCACAGCTCCGCAAGTCGGCGCGTGTAGAGGGGATTGCGGTTTTCGACCTCGATGTCGTCCTGCTCCTTAACAAGCATCGTGTCGTCCTCGCCCCATATCCACGACTCGCCGCCTGCGAGCACAGCCATTAGCCACTCGCGCGCGATCGCCTTCGCGTCGTCGCCAAGCGCGTGCCCACCGGGAAGCGGCTTGAAAAGGAGCGCACCGCCCTGTCCCCTGTAACGCATGGCGAACGAACGGCTGATCCGCAGCCGGTCTTCGTCGCCAATCCCGCATGTCACAAGGGCGGGCACCTTCGCGGCAATAATGCCATCAGGATACACTCCGCACCCATGCGCACCCCACGCGGCGACCGAAAGCTCCTTCGACTGCGCGAAGAGCGCCGCGCACTGTCCGCCCGCCGAATATCCATAGAGAACTATCGAACTCGCCTTCAGCCCGTAGCGCTTCCGAAGCTCGACGACGGCCTTGGCAAGCTTCTTCCCCGTGCCCGTCTCTGGATTCCAGTACTCGCCCTTCGAGAAAGACGGCGAAATCAGAAACGCCCGCTCCCTGTCGGCGAGCGGACCAAAACCGAACTCCTTCAGCGTCTTGGCGCCAGGCCAGCCGCGGCCACCGAAGAGCACGACAACGCGCGAGCCGGTGTCGTACTTCCGTGGAACTCGGCAGACGAACTCCGAGCCCGAAACAGCTATGCGCACAATCTCCTCGGGAACAGGCGGCTCGACCTCCTTGAAAGCGGGCTTCCCCCACGCCTCGGCAATGGTGCGGCTCGGCAGGCTCACGCGGTCAACGGGATTCACGAACTCGGCCTCCGCGCTTTTGGCAGTATAGAACACGTCGTCCTGGTCGTCACCTATGAACACCTCCTCGCCTTTCTTGCCCGAAATGCAATGCGAGAGAAACGCCCGCGCAAGGCGGAGCGAGTCCGGCGGCACGTCGTGCGGATGATTCGGGAACGACTTCCAGATTATGTCGATCCCGCGACGTCTGGCCTTCTCGACAAACGCGCGGCTGATGACATAGCGAGCGGAATCCGCGTCGCCGCACGTGACGAGCCCGGGCACGCCGCGCATCGTCGCCTTCGGTTCGTGGAAGACACCACACGCGTGGCTGACCCACGCGCGGCACCGTCCCGGACGCCACGCCGGAAAGAGGTTTGCCGCCTGGCTTCCGGCGGAATATCCGTAGTAGCAGATCTTCGAGTCGTCGATCCTGTACTTGCGCTTCAATGCCGCAAGTGCGTCGAAAAGCGCCTGTCCAGACCACGCCTCGGGCGACCAGTAGTTGTCGTCCTGAAAGCCAGGGCATACGAGGAACGCGCCGTTCTCGTCCGCCCAGTCCGACCAGCCGAGCTTCCCCGACGCCTCGTCTTTCCCCTTGCAGTTGCGCCCGCCGAAGTAGACGAGCACGGGATACGGCTTCTTGCGCTTCGCGTCGTAGCTTGCGGGCACATGGTACCAGAACGTCGCCTCGGCGTTGTGCGGCGCCTTCGTGGCGACCGTCACGGACTCGACGCTCGCCGCGCCATCCGCGAAAGCGGCCGCGATAGCAAACATAGTTGCAGCGACAAGACTCTTTTTCAAATTCATATTCGTGTTACCGTTTTTGTTACAACGGCGTTTGTCGGCGGGTCGAAGAACTCTGGCGGATCGACAAGTTTAAGCCGTGCACCCTTAAACCGCCATGCAGATTCCGCCGCGTCGCCGAATAGCCACACCTCGCCTGCGTCTTCCGCGTCCGCGGGAACTCCAGGCCTTACACAAAACCTCGCGCCATCGGGGAATCGCTTCGCCACCGACTTCAAACTCCATCCCTCATCGCGGTAGACGCACGGACCGCCATTCCCAACTGCCACATATCCTCTCCCCACCCTCGGCGTATCATCCGAACAAAAACAAACCACCACCGCGCAAATGCCAACCGCAACACACCCAACCGGGAACGCCACCCTCCGCGCAACACTCCTTCCAACCCTCTCTGCGCACTCTGCGTCTCTGCGTCTCTGCGTTATTAATACTCCCACACCGCAAGAAACCATCGCCACACCCATGACGACAAACGCCCCGAACAACGCCCACGCCAACACGAAGTTAACGCCGCCATATCCGCCCTTCTCCGCAAAGTCGAAAAGCACATGCCAGTCAAACACCGACGCCGAAAACGCCGAGACCGCAAGCCCCGCGAACGCAACCCACGTGCGCCGCATCGCCCGTCCGACGCAAAGCGCCAGCGCGATGAACACAAGCCACGCGCCACCGACAAACACGCCCATCTCGACGAGCAGCGTCAGATGCGAGTTGACAAGCGTCCGCACTGTAATCCCGTCCGGCAGCATGAACGCGCTCGCTATCTCGCCGGAGTTTCCGAACCTCACGCCCATTGGATTCGCCGCGAACAACCTCAGCCCCGCCAACCAGATCTTCGGCCGGTTCAGTATCGCGCCGTCCAGCGCCAGCCTCGGCCACATCCACCATGCGGCAATACAAGCCAAGCACGCTGACAATATTACGCCCCATATGGTAGTGCGGGCGCTCCGCGCACGCCGACACCCGTCACACATCATCCACCACGCACCTGCCTCCAACGCCAAGACGATGAACCCCGTCCGTGAAAATGTAGCCGCCAACATAGCGCAAAGCGCGACGCCGACGAGCCGCCCCGCCCAATGCCATCTACCGCGCCATCCCCAGCAGAATGGAATCACGGCGCAGATGAGTGCCGCGGCGTGATTCGGATTGAAGAACCCGAACCCCATCCTCACCACATCTCCTGCGACGAATTCCATTCCGCTGATCAAGGCCTATTCGCGGCTATTTGCTCTTTTCACATGTTTCACTGCGATTGGCAGACGCAAAGGACGTACTATCGCTAATCGTAATAGTCTTGCCATGGAACTCCGGCCCGTTATGCCTGGCGCAAAGCGGGATAATGAACCATGACTTGTCCTTGCCTTTCTCCTTCTGGACATGTGCTCCAACGGTTGGAGCGCACTTGCAGTCCTTTTCAGAGCAAAGTGCGGGCCACTTCTGTCCCTTCTCGTTGTACTTTATCCAGTGATTCTTCCACGATCCGCAAACGCATTCGTTGTCAGATGTGCCGTTTATGTTATGTACTTGCATTGTATCTCCTTTTAGGTGTAGGTTTAACTGCAAAGGAGTATACCAAACCAACCTTTCAACAACCTTGCAATCACTTTACTTTTTCGCAAGGATGGCAGGACGCGCGCGCTGGTATCACCCGAACGAAGTGCGCCGCGCAAGCGGTCGCTAGAGGTGTGCGCGCCGCCTCATCCCCAGCAGAACGGGAACAGCGCGCAGATCGCGGCGGCGGCATGGTTGGGGTTCGCGAAGCCGAACGACAGGCGATACGTTGCAGGCGACTTCCATGGTAAATTCAAATTAAGCTTCACGATAATCTTTACATCAGCATCTTTCCGGATCCGCATCACGTATGTCGTCTCTGTCTAAATCTGATATGATCATTAAGCGCACTACCACCATTGGACCACATCGTCAAGTTCAAGCCTGACGTCGGTTTTATCAGCCAGTGCGACTTTAGCCGCCTTGAACACCTTGCCCAAGTCAAGGTCGAGTCTCATGCCAAAGTCCTTGGCCTTGACTTCAAAGCCTACTTTTGAATCATTCACAGCTTGTGTCAAGGGGCGGCGATATACGGACAATGCATCCGCATCTGCCCATGGATACACTACATTGCGGTAAGACACTTCGTTCTTACTTTGCGAAAGGATTTCAGTCCATCCGCTACGGGGGAACCAGTCCAAAACGGCAATCCGATCATCATCGGCGGATGCTACCACATGACCACACTCTCCCTTCTCGCCGACTCTGAAGACGTAATACATCTTGGAATTCCCAACCGCAAGGCAGCTTCTCACCTCCATCCGGCGTCCATCATCCCTAAAACAGCTTTGCCTGGCGAAATACAACGGAAGAAGCCTGGCCTGCGGTCCTGCCAGCGATACGACGTCCTTCCATAGGTCGAACTCGATCGAGGCGCTATCCTCCGCATTCGTCAGCGACAGCAAAATGGTTTCATTCCTGAAAAGCCGCAACTTGACGACGCTACTTACATTGGATGGACCCCCGTCATCACGGAACCAGTTGCTGCCGCACACCAGCCTGTACGACGCCTCCATCCCTTCAGCCTTCTTTCCGCTCCGCTCCAGCGTCACCGATGCGAAACCTTCGGCAGATGGCGACATACTGTCCAACGTCCCGGTCAAACGGATTTCCGGCCAACACACAATCCTATCAGAACAATATCCCCTGCCGTATCTTATGCTGCATTCGTAACCATCGCCGGAACAGCTCCAGACCAAAGGTGATGAAGCCGCCTCAACCACGTTGGCGAACCCCAGCAAAACTGGCGCTGCAATCACAAATAGCTCACCTACACGTTTCATGTCACTCCTCCTTTTTATGGACTTTAACCTTGGGTGTACTTATGATATGCGGATCATTCTGAGTCCCCCACTCGAAAAATACATCATACATCACATTAGTTTTGGGATCGGTGTACTCTCCCTTGACTATTACCCACACCTCTATGGAAGGATCGTCCTGCTCTTTTTTCCCATGGGCCAGCTTGTACTTTCTTCCATCTGTTTCCTTACCTGGTTTGATATTAACCGCTTCCTTGCCTGTTTTGATTTCATACGTCCATGTATATTCTTTTCCCATATATTCCATTTTGTACGATGTTACCCTTGGGAACCCTGGATACTGGCCTACGACAATGCTATAAGTGAATTTATCATAATCATCCACATACTCCGCCCATACCTGAAAGTCAAAGAGCAGATCCCCCCCCAGGTCCGGTATGGATATAGTATACGTTTTTGGCTTTGTCCTCTTTGCGCCCCACAAATCCACCGCACCAGTCACGCCATTGTTGCAGTACGCGAGCTGGTTCCACCCGTCGGGATACCCCATGGGGTCCGCAGACTGCCACTTGGCGAGGCCGGCGCGGTAGTTGCGCATCCAGAAGGCGTGGCCCAGGCCTTCGACGTAGGGTTTGCCGGTGAAGAAGTTGGAGTTCTGAGTTGGAGTTGGAGAGTCGACGGATACATTTTCTCCAAAGGCGGTGAGCGCTGCGGCGGAATACTTGCCGTTCGACTTGGAGCCGACGGTCGTTCCAAGAGCGTCGTTGAAGTACGAAGTGCCCTTCGAAGACGCAATCGGGTTACCTCCTCCGACGTGCGGCTCGTTGACGAACTGCTCGTCGCCGCGCTGGATGAGCGCAAGGCCGTCCCACTGGAAGGTTTCGGTGTCGGACGCGACAAGCGCGTCCCTCCCCGGACGAGACGAGCTCGTCCCTACCGTCGCGGAGGCGAGCTGGCCGTCGGCGTGGTAGGTGAAAGTGCGGGTCGTGTCGCCGTCGGTGACCGACATCACCTTGTCGAGATAGCCGTAGCGGTAGGTCTTATTGCCTTCGCGAACCATGCGGCCAGCAGCGTCGTAGGCGTAACGCGTCGTCACGCCGTCGGTCGTGGAGCTGACGAGCTGGTTCGCGTCGTCGAAGGTGAAGGTCGTCGTCTGGTATTGCGGACGACTCGGAGAGTCGCCCCTACCAATGCGGATCGTCTTCTTGAGCATGTTGCCGGCTTTGTCGTAGGCGTAGCGCTCGACTGCGTTGCCGTCCGCGTCTTTGACCGCGAGGAGCTGGCCCTTCCTATCGTACTCGTACGTCTGGCGGACGCCGTTCGCTGTGCGGGCGACGATCTGGCCGGACTTGGAGTATTCATACGTCACAGAGGCGTCGGGTTTGAGCTTACCGCCGAGGTGTTTGCCCGCGAGCTGTCCGTACTTCGTGTACTCGTAGTCGATGGGCGAGCCGTCGACGACCTGGCGCGCGAGGCGCCCCTTGGAGTCGTAGGCATACGTCACCTTCGCGCCGAAGCCCGCAGCGGTCTCCGCAAGGCGTCCGAACCTGTCGTAGGCGCGGTTCTCCTTGGAGACCACTTCTCCCTTGCGATTCTTCGTGACGCGCGAGAGGCGGCTGCCGTAGGCGTCGTAGGTGTAGCTCGTCGTAAGCCCGTTCTCGCGCTTCTCGACGAGACGGCCGAAGTGGTCGTACTTGTACGTCTCCTCCGTCTTGCCGCGCGCGTGCTTGGCGAGGCGGTTCCACTTGTCGTACTCGAATGTCTCGACCTCGCCGTTGCCGTAGTCCGCGCGAACGAGGCGTCCGAACTCGTCGCGCTCGCTCGTGATCTTGCGGTCCTCGCTGCCGTTCCACTTGGAGACGACTTCCTTGACGAGACCTAAGTCGTCGCGGACGTAGTCCGTGAGCTGGCCGGCCGCGGTGGTGCGGGACTTGAGCCCGAAGCGGCCCCAGCCGAAGCGGATCTCGTGTCCGTTCTCGTCGATCACCGACGTCCTGCGGCCAAGCGCATCATACGAATAGGCGACCTCGCTTCCGTCGGGGAAGCGCTCCTTGAGCACCTTGCCGAACTCGTCGCGCTCGAAGGACTTCGAAAGCCCGTCCTGGTCGGTATACGAAACCGGACGCCCCGCGCCGTCGTAGGAAACGGCAAGCGAAGTAAGCGTCTCGCTTCCGTCGAGGCGTTCCATGCGGGTCACGAGTCCCGCATCGTTATAGGCGTATTTCGTCACGATTCCGTTCGCGTCCGTAACGCTGACAGGCGCGTTGAAGGTATTGTAGCAAATCTTAGAAATATTGCCGAGGGGATCGCGCACGGAAACAGGGAAGCCCGACTTGTTATAGGAGACCTCGGCCTTGCCGCGTCCGTCGTCCACGGACGTCACGTTGCCCTGTCTGTCGCGGGAAAGGCGCGTCGTGACCGCAGGAGTGCCGTCGGCGTTCAGGAGCGAGACCGCGACCGGTTCGCGCCCTTTCGCGTATGAAAATGCGGCGACCGGCTCCACCGTGCGCTCTCCGTGCGCCCTGCGCGAAGCCCTCGCGAGGCGTCCATCGGAATCGTAGTCAAAGTCGCGGTCGTTGCCGAAGCGGTCGCGTACGCGCGTGACGTTTCCGCTCTTCGCGTCGTAGCGATAGGAGACGAGGTCCTTCCCCTCGCCGTCGACAATCTTGCGGACCTTGCCGAGATACGCGACGTCGTAGCGCATGAAGTAGTAGATCGTCGCCTTCTTGCCGCTGAAGTCGGAAACCGCGAAGACGCCGTTCTTCGCGTCGTAGCGGTACGAGGCCGTGCGGTTCGCCTTGTCGCGGAGACTGATGCCGCCGTTGTAGGTGTAGGAGAAATCGCCATCTCCAGTAATACGCGCCGTGCGGTCAACTTTCTCTAAGGCGATGTCATCGCGCATCGCGCCCTGCGTGATCGACGCGAGGTAGTTGCCCGCGTAGCCAAACTGGACGGCATCCAAAGAGCCGCGCTTGAGGGAGACGAGCTGCGGGCGGACTGGATGCGCAACCTTGCCGTCCTTGGTGCGCGGGAGTATCTCGAGCGTCCGGTTCTCGTAGGCGAGCGTTGTGGTCACGCCCGCGACAGTCACGGACTTGGCGAGCGCCCCGTCGTAGGCGATCGAGACGAACGCAATGCCGTCCTGCGAGACCGCGACGAGCCGACCGTCTGCGTCGTATGAGAAGTCCGCGCTGCGTCCCGTCGGGGCGGTGATCTTCGCAAGGCGTCCCGAAGAATAGGATAGCGTCCAGTCTATGAGGGACTTCCTGCCCTTCACCGTCCAGTTGCCGTCCGTCTCGGGGTTGCCCGTGGCGACGTCGGCCTCCCACTCGGAGTACGGCGCGTAGTAGCCGCGGCCCTTCTTCGCCTCCTCGACGACATCGATCTTCACGGCGTCCTTCGGCGCCTTCTCGCTCTTCGGGAAGAACTTAACCTTTTCGCCCCACGGAGAGGTCCAGAGCATTCCGTCCTTGTCCCACGCGGCGGACGACTCGAGCTGCGGCGAGCGCCACGCGAAGCCGAACGCGCCCGTCTTCTCGGAGGACGAGTCGTAGACGAGCTCGATCGGCATCGTAAGTTCGGGCGAGAGCCTTGCGACGCCGAGCGTGCGGTGCTCTATGTAGCCCACCTCGGTGAGTGATGCGCGGCCCGCGAGAAGCGGGCGGTTGGAGAAGTCGACGCGCTCGGCGGCGAACGAGAAAAGCCCCGCCATAACGACAAAGGCCAATGCGATTTTCTTGATGTGTTTCATGTTGACGTTTCCTTTCTGCGTCTTGCAGACGGCGCAGAGTATACCACAATTCAAGGCCAAACGAAGCCCTGAAGACGTAGATTTTCCGCGAAGTATACGCAAACGTATACTTCAAGGCCGTTTTTCTTGCAAACGTATACTTCGCGTATACTTGCGGAAAGCCGTATTCTGCTATACTCTCGCCGCCCGCACGGGGAGGCCGTGCGAAGAGGAAATCATTAGGAGGCATGGCGATGAACGGCACAAACTGGTATCTCGTCGGCACATTTTCCGCTCTCGCGTTCTGCGGGCTTCTTGCAGCGATGTTGCTGCGCAGGCCGCTCAAGGCCGCGAGTGCAAGCTTCATGGCGATGCCACACTTCCTGAAAGTCGCCCTCGTGAGCATTGCAATCGTTGCGACAGTGCAGGCGCAGAAACAGCAAAACGGCGGCAATGGCGCACAAGGGATGCCGACTCCGCCGCGACTTGCCCCTCAAACGCTTCCGCAGACGGTGTCAGACGATGAGATTGCCAGCGGATACCGCCTCGCCTACGAGACAAACGACATCGCCCACAACTACACTATGCCGGCGAACGCGACATACGCCGGCAACGCACACATCCACGGAGCGGCGTCGAGCTTCGGACGGAACTTTATAGACTTTGGCGAATGGTCATTCCCATTCGGCTCGAACGATACGCATTATTCCTCCGCGTGGTGGTTCATCGACGGGCGCATCCGCTTTGCGCCGCACGATGCAGGGCGCGAAATTTCCACCGGCGTCTCGGGCAGTGTTCTCGCGATGCAGGGCCGAAGCCGCATCTGGCACGGGCCATGCGACGGCGGCTACGCAATCTGCTGGGAGAATGTATTTCTCGGCGGCGACACAAACGCCGCGGCGAATGCGCAGATCATAATGAAAGACAACGGATGGTTCGAGACATGGTCAAACGAGGTTGGATGCGTCTACAAGCGCATCAACCAATACGATTGGGATGGCGACGGACTCGACAATACGATTGACTCCGCACCGAAGACATACGACGGCGACTGCTTCGGCACAGGCGTAGACTGGCTCAACGCCAACTGCGGCGCAATCCTCTCCGCATCGCTCGACGCCGACGATGCAATGCGAATCGACTGGAACCCCAACTCAAGCGAAAACGCCTACTACTGGCTCTCCTTCACCGCGACTCACGACAGCACACGCATCACAATTACATGCGACGGGCCAAGCAACCTCGGCGACATGGTTGTGATCGCGAACGAAGGTCAGGCGTGCTCTGTGCCGCTTCTCATTGGAGCCGTCTACAGGATACTGTCGGACTGGCCGGTTGACAGCATATCGACAAGCGACCCTGCGGCCACGATAAGACTGGCCGAGCCCATGCATCTGCTGCGCGGCGGAAACGCCGCGCCGCGCGGGCCTGGCAGCAACTTCGATATCGAAAGACCGCTGGACTTTACCATGTCGGACGGCGAGAGCGGCGGGCACATCTCCACCGTCCCGGATGTCGGTGCCGCCATAGAATCGATAGTCGGCAGTTGCTGCCCCGTCAATCTAGACGGCAGCAACTACGTGTGGAACTGCACTGGTTGCCACTGCACCGGCTACTGGCAGTCATGGCAGATTGGGGCATCATGGGAGGGATACAGACGATTCTTCTGGACGACAGTCCAATGTCCGTGCCAGCGTAGCAACGAGCAGAATCCCGACGCCTGGTTCTCGCTGTCATGCCCCTCAGTGATCATAAAGGGCGGGAACAGCCATGTCGTCGCGGGCTCGTTCAATCCGCCGTGCGAGACGAACGCGACGATGTCGCTCGCCTGCATCGCCGGAGCAGAGAAGATAGAAGTCCTCGACTCCGGCGACGACTGGCAGGAAATACGGGGCGTTGCGAAAAGCGGCTCTATTGGCGATGTCGCATTCGCGCTTACGCTCGAGATAGGCGGGGAAACACACTGTAAGACCCAGACGCTCACCGTCGCGGAGGTCGTCAGAATGGATGTCACATCCCCCGTACAGGGCGCAAGCGCAAACCCACCGCCGTTCATGACCGGCGTCGACTATCCCTTCTCGGTCACCAACAGCCCCCTTCCCGACAAACACCTCGTCGTTCCGTTCTGCAATGTCGCGACGCTCACTGAGGGCGGCTTCGAAGTTGCGGACTTCTCAGTAAGCATGAATCTCGTCCTTGAGCCGGAGGGCGTCAACGCCTCCTCACTTCCCTGCGAATGGGAACTCATCGAAGCCCTGCCACAGATGAGCGGATCCCTCTCCCACGCAGGTGCGCTTGCGGCGCATTTCGTCAATCCAAGGCAAGGTGGCGTGTACCGCTTCAGAGGTCGCTGCGACGGCTCGCCGTGGACGCATGCGAACATCGTGCTGCCGCTTTGCGGTGCGAGCATAGATGCCGTGTTTGACGCCGACATGGCCGTTGTCGCCAGCGCCATGCAGACGCTGCGAGACACGAAATCGTGGTATCAGAAGCAAGACGGAGACTTCGGCGACAAGTGGTTCTACGACCACAACGTCATGGACTACATCGGACGAGTCGACAACACATCATGGCCGACAGTCTGGCAATACAACCAAATAACCGACGATGTTCTCAACGAATACTACAGAATGGGCGCGGTCGCAACGTTCCGAGGCGTACCGACGCCTGTTGCCAAACTCGGCAACTTCATGGCGGGGTATGGGACGGAAACCGTCGGAGTGTGGCGTATACTGCGCTGGGCATCCCAATTCACCCGGGGGTTGGCAAACGATGCCACGGGGAGCATGAGCTGGGCTGTAGGCGAGGACTTTGTGAGCTCTGCGGGAACCAACCTCGTTGAATGCACAACGACACTCGCGACAAACATGTGGTCTTTGGTCGCCGGCGGACAAGTGGAAAACGACAAGGTCTTCGCTCTTTGGCCAAATCCTGCGAATGCCGACAATCATGCCGAGACTCTGACGACAGACTTCGACCACAACCGACAGTTTCTGTCACCTGGCATCGTTCGCAAAACCCCGCAGCAGCAGAACTAACACACAAAAGGAAAGACAAATGAAAGCAAGAACAACGATCATGGCCGCATTATCAGCCACCGCGCTCGCCATCAATGCGGCACCGACCCAGAACACCTACCATGCCGTCACAAACGACTGGCGAAGTGGCATGTATTCAAATGTCCTTGAACTTGCGCAGTCGCGGCTTGCGGCGAACACGAACGACATCGTCGCGGCGTACATCATGAAGGACTACGACATCATGTTCTCCGACTTCACGGCAATGTCGAACTCGTTTCAGCGCCTCATACGCGCCGGTGCGCTCGTCACGCTCCCCGCCTACACGAACAGATTCCCGCGACTGCGACAGGGCTACGAGGATTTCCTAGAATTCGTCATTCCCGCCCACGACGACAACTTCCGGATCCAGGAGCAGCAGCGCCCCATCCCGCCCGGAACGCCGATGAACAGCGAACATCTCCTTCAGCTCTTCTGGGAGAACAACCTGTGGTAGTCAGTCAACAAACTTTTGAGACGCCCATCTCTTATCGCCCTTTTTTGCAACCAGCGATGCAACTCGAGTCATAGTCAGAACAGTAGATTAAACATCATGAACCAGACATCAAGCGACATGTCGCAAAACTTCACTATCGGCGATCTTGCTTATGACGTCCAGCTTCAGGCACTACGGCATGGTAAACGCATGGAGTTCCTCACACTCTGCGAGTCAAAGATCGTCGCCTATCTTTTCCGCAATCCGGGGCGGCACATCTCGTCCGACGAGTTACTGCGCATCGCCCTCGGAAATAATGCGCGGCGAAAGACAACCGTTGTAGAGACGCGCATCTGCTACATCAGAAAGAAAATCGCCGCAATCAGAGCGACGACAACAATTAGAACGAACCGCTATCGTGGATACATCATCGAATAGACATAGTAGACAGTCGCCTTTGTCACGAGATAGTATATTGTGTATATCGCCCGGCAACTTCCCGTCCGCTTCATAGGTGCCGTTTTTACGCCCTCCAACAACATTTCCTCTAAAAGCACAGCCTTCGGCCTTCTCAATGCGGACGAGAATATGCGAGATACGGAGACGTTCCTCCTGAGAACCAATGCCCATCGGACACGAGCAAAGGCAATGCGCATAGCCACACAAAGCGCGGCATGACATTGTCCACGATCCATGCGTAATGCGCCGACTCGTTAAAGCCCAAGATGGCGATTCCAGCCAGCAGCGCGGCAAAACACGCAAGAAGCCATTTTCTCGCGAGAATTCTCTCTCCGTGCACAATCGATATCGCGACGGCGATTGCAACAAGGCATAGGGGGACGAGACCGTTTCGAAGGAACAGAACGCTTGCAAATGCACTCTCGGAAGCGACGCAAATCCGACGTGGCGACGGGAAAGAAAAGAAATCGAAGCCCTGCACATGTGCCCCATGCAGTATTGCAAAAACATTCCACGCCACGCCAGGGGAAAGACAGAGCGCCGTGCGCAACCACCACTTCAAGTCATTCTTCCCGGGCTCTCGGCAGACGCCGCCGCAGAGCAGCAGCGCCGCGGCAAGAACCAAGCATTCCAACCTAAACAGCGCCGCGACACCGACCAGCGCCCACCCGCGCATCGACCGCCCGCGCTTGACGGCATTCAGCCCCATCGCCACGAGCAGCGCCGCCATCGGCTCGGCATAATACCCCGCCGCCATCCTCATGGCGAGCGGCGACAGCACGAACGACAAGGCGATCAACGAGCGAATCGGCGAACGCGGCCCTTCGCCGACGATCTCAAGGAACAGCAACGCCAGCGCAAGCGGAACAAACAGCTGCAGCAGACTTTCGCCGAAACCGCCGGAGACTGCGAACGACACAATCCCGGGGAACACCATTCCCGGGGGATACGACGGCTGGCATACCGCAAACTCCGGGCTTGTCCAGAAGCCCTGCGGAACTCCGCCGGCCGCAAGAAGAAGCTTCGCCTTCCCCGCATAGACGGCAAAGCCGTTCGGCGCGGAAAACCCCACCTTGAGTGAAACGGCTGAAAGCACTGCAAACGCAAGTGCAGCCAACGAGAGATCCAGCACCTTGAAACGAAACGCCCCGCCGCGGGCCGCAACCCACGAATAGACAAGCAATGCCAAAGCGGCGAGCGCTCCACCGAACTCCCTCGCGAGCGAGACACCTCTGCCGCAAGGACGGCGGAAGGCCTCTTTATCCCGCCTCCCCCACACCGTAGCCGAGCCATTCGAGGCAAGCGGCACAAATGAGGCCCTTTCAAAAAGCATCTTTCGCCGATTGGAAACATGGACCGAGTCCACGACAACCCCATTCCATTCCGCGAGCGCAGACTTCTCAATGGGCAGCACAGCATCGGGGAACAACTCCCAGTCAAGAACGGCAAGCTTCGTCCGCTCGATAGGCGAGACATCGCCAGCATCATCGCACAACATGGCGACAGGCCCGGACGGCACGTCGCGGGCAATCGCACGATAGTCATCGATGAATTCCGGGGCCTGCTCGCGAAAAAATGCGTCATAGACCCTCGCCGCCCCAACGGCAACCGTAGCGACGGCAACCACAGCTGCGGCAACCCGCAGGATCCTCGCGCCTGTCACGCGGCGATTCATGGCCTGCCCGGGAAAAGGGAGACGGAGTTAACGGCGAACGGAACCGGCTCTCGTCCCGTCACACCTATCCGCAACGCCCTGGCCTTGTTATGAAGCGAAAATTCGCAAATGCGCTCCTTGCCCTTCTGGAAGGACACCCTTCGCCACGTCCGCCCATCATAGGTCGCCTCGACGACGGCACCATGGGGGACTTTATTGCCAAGCGAATCGCCAAGCACGACTTTTACGCGGCCGCTCGCCGGGGCGGCAAAGTCTATCCGCCACCAATCGCCTTTCGAAAACGGCCGAGCTGCGACATACGCCGTCGCCTTCAGGCCGTCGGCGGCCCGTTCGGGGCCATGCGCAGTGTCTTCACCCGAGACCGACGACGTGCAGACGGATTCTGCGAGCGAGACAGGCGCGGCCGCGGCGCCATCCCTGCGACGACGCGACGCGCCGTGCGCCGTAGACTTTGAGAACATCCAGTCCCACAGCTCGTCCTCGCGCCACGCCGCCGTCCAGGCGTCGTGCCCAGCCTTTGGATAGGTGCCCATTCTGAAATCCCCGCCAAGCGCATTCACCCGGTCCTTGAACGCATTGAGTTCGGCGAACATCCGCTCGCAGCCCGCGAAATCGAGCTCGTTGTACACGTGCCACCAGTTGCCCGGGGACGACTCGCTAACGTATTCCGGATGCGGACAGCCAGAGGAGATGGGGACTGCGGCGGCGAACTCGCCGGGATAGTGGTTTGCAAGCGCGTACACTCCGTCGCCACCATATGAAAAGCCGACGAGATAGATTCGGGACGCATCAACCTTGGGCCCGACGGCATTGGTCTCCATCCACGAGACGATCGCGCGAAGCATCTGCTGGACGCGGCTGGGGCAGCCGAGTCCGCCGCCGGCGAGCGTCGTCGCCTCCGCGGGCGGGGAGAGCGCGAGCAGATGGCAGGGATGCCTCGACTGGAATTTCTGCGAAGTGACGAGGTCGAACAGCGTCCGCTGGTGGAACTGCTTCAGCAGGTCCGGCCCGATCTCCCCTTTCCCGGGGATGTAGACGACGAGGGGAATCGGCTTGCGCCCCGCATTTGGCGGAGTGTAGGCGAGGCACGAGAACTTCGGACCCCTGTTAACCGTCCGCCAGGCGGTCATCCCATATCGCCCAAGTTCCTTCGCAAGCTCGCCCTCGGCCGCGACAGGCGTCATCTCGACCGTGCGGTGTGGGACGGCGGCAGAAAAAGCGACATGTGCCATAAGCACCGCCTGCAACAAGACGAACACAAAAGACAAGTACGCTATCGAAAGACGACTTCTCATTTCAACTGTCCATTGGCATTGTTCGAGGTGGCGCAATCTGGTTGCGCCTCCTCGCGTTCCACGAACTCGACTTTGTCCACGTCGATGCCTTTTCCCCGCAACAGCTCCTTGACTCTTTCCGCGTCGCCCTTCTCGACATATATCTTTTCAATGGGACAACCACGGAAAGCATCTGCACTAACGCTGGTCAGACTGTTCGGGATTGAACCACTATGGACCCCATAGTCCCCGCTTTTGCCCAGTGTCTACTTCATCTTCTTTCTGTGAATCGCCCGCTCTTCATCCTCTCTGCGTTTCTGCTCAGCCAATCGCTCTTTAAACTGCCGCAGCCTATCTGCTCTTTTCACTTCAAGCCGCTTTGCAAGTTCTTCCCCCGTTTCATCGCGCGGCGCAGCGCGGTCGATCTTTCCGGCCATGAAGATGACCTTCTGTAGGATGTTCGTGCCGTCTGGCGCGCACGGAACCTTAACGCGACCGACAAGCATTTCCTTCCCGTCGCGCGACATAATCATGCTCTCTTCGGGTATCGTAACCCGATGATCAATAGCATTTTTTATCCAGGACAGCCCTCTAATTGCAAGTTCCGACTCAAAATCTGCAGCATTACCGAACGACACAGTCTCTTTCGCGGCATTTAGATCGCGATCGTTAATTGCCACTATCAACCGCTTCCCAACAGCAACCGCCTTGTCAAACTCCTGGTTTAGATTATCAGATTTTGGCAACGCCATATCTTCAATTGAATAAATGCCTCTGTCCTTTCTCAGCGTGAATACGGCATCGAAAGCATATGGCCCCTTATCACCGCCACTGACATTAACCTTAGCACTGACAGTCACCTTTTGCTCAATGTTCGTGAACCAACTATTAATCCCCACTTCGCCGAGCTTTTCTTTTCCTTGCATCCAACGCAACCAGCGCTTTGAAGAGTTTCCGGACATTTTCCTGACACGCTCAATGTCCTTCGAATTGAACGCATTTTTGAATTCCTCAAAAAAGGTCTTAACCACGACAAGCTCGGAAGCTAAATATTGGGGATCTCCTGCTTCGCCTGCAAGGCAACGCGCGCACACTAATGCGACCACGGCAAAAAAGAATCTAAACTTCATGATTAATCCTCCTTCTCGATTGATTCAGCTGGGCGTGGTTTATTAACTTTGTCCAATGGCACCATATACGGACGGGAAAGCCCCAGTATGTATTTCTTATCCCATGGCCATTTTGGGCCCATGCTCATAGCCGTCCCGCTCGCTTTTGTGTAAAAACGCTTCTCCCTCCCCCATTCATGGTCATTCTCGGCATATTTGACCTCTACATATCCAACCTCCCATGTCTCTGGATAATAGGCGTATGGCTCTGTATATTTCCCATTCTGCCACATACACCTAGAATGATGCCAGCTGAGCGTATACACTATAGTTGACGGATAATACCAGCTCGGCAACCCCTGATCATATCCAATTACCGAAAGCGCCACTGAAACTGCCGGCGCGAACCAGTAAGATAAAAGGCCAACAATAGTCGATCCAGCAGCTAATAATTGATTAAGGCTATTGAATTCTCCTTTTGTTATCACATATGGGGTGCCTACCATGCCATCGCTAGCGGTCGAAACAAAGAATGTGCCCCGCTGCAAATACCCCAAGTTAGACTCTTTTTCTGTAGGCCTTCTATCTATCTCCTTTTCATCCGCCTTAATGGACGCATAATAATTCCCTACTTCACGTTGAGCCGACATTTCCCAGTTGCATTCACCATTCTCAGAAGTTGGTGCCGTCGCATCTTCGTATATCTTGGTATCAGAACCGAGTTCAACCTCATAAATGCTGACAATTACTTTCTTTGCATCCCTGTTTAACGCATATTTTACGGTTGCTACATCTGCATCCTCCGCACACTGTTCCGCCAAGCTCCCATCAACCGTCGGCCTCCACTCGGGGTCGTCCCAGACCGGGTCATACGGCCAGGCACCGCCATCCGCGGGCGAATCGAGCTGTACACTCAATATCTCGAGCGGCGGAGGTGGAACAACCTTGACATGCGCCCTGTCAAACGCCTCGCTTAATGAATGACCAGCCGCAAGCCGCACTTTGCGCCCAGATTCCTCCTCGACCGGGCTATGGCCATGGATTCCAAAGCAGATGCTGCCTATTTCACTGCATGGATACGATGCCTTTTTAGGGCTAACATGCACTGGTTTACCATCAAGAGATTCCGTAATCTCATACAACTCAGTGCCGACATCAATGGCGACATTTACAACACCAGGAACATCTGATGGCTTACAGGCAACACTGACTGGGAATAGGGACCGAAGGCCCGCCTTGGACAACCCGCCCTGCTCGTCATCGGACACATATATCACAGATGGAAGAGCCGTCTCATCGCCTTCTTCGCCGACCCCCGAAAGCACAACATCCACCTTCACCACTGTGAAGTTGGTCGAGCAGGTTTCTGCAGCATCCATGCCCTCAATTGTTACAGATGCTGTCAACGGCTCGGCACGGTAATGGCTACTACCTTCGTTCGAACCTGTTGCGCCATAAACCACGTCCTGCTTGTCCGTGTCACCAATGAATGTACACTGTCCGCAGTCCATCCAATTATATGTCACGCTAGGCGGCTCAGGTTCGATCTTGACGCTAGCTCCACAGGTCACATATTCACCCTTACTCGCATCGCGCAAATCCAGCCCAAGAAACTCTTTAGGAAGATCGATTGACAGCTCATACACATCGATTTCGACGGAGTCAGTCGCCTCGTCGGACTCCACGTCGCCGTCGCATATGCTGCAAATCTTCCCAACGACTGAGAAGTCCAGCTTCTTGCCCTTCCCCTTCGTCAGATTCACAGTGAAAGTATGGGACGCCGAATCCGTCTCCGCCTCGCCAGTCGCAACGCCCGTCATTTTCCAGACATAGCGCTTGGGCGAGAACTCCTCCTCCTTCACGACATTGCCGTTCGCATCGAGTTTGCGGTGCTTGCCCTTCGTCGTGACCGTCGCGGACAGCGATATGCTGACGTTCGTGCCGCCGTCAAGGACGGAGTAGGCGACGACCTTCGGCGCCGTGGCCGTCAGGGAAAGGACCGGCTTCTCGTGGTCGACGGAACCCTCGTCATTCTCGTCGTCGCCGCTCTCATCATCGTTCACATCAACACCCGGGACATAGTTCTCCGCTCCATTGCCTTCACCTTCGATCGCGGGGCTTTTCGCTGGCTCTCCCGCCGCCTTGTTGAGCGTGACGGACAGGCTCCCGTCGCGAAAGCGCCATCCAGGCCGAGTCTCCAGCTTCACCTCCGCGGCGCCTCCGCCGACGACCTCGAGCCCAAGGCCGAGCCCGCGGTCCGAAATCCTGAGCTCCGCGTCGCTCGTCGCGACGACGACGTCGTTCGTCACCGTGTTGGGCAAGGCTATGATTGCTGCGACCATTACGGTTAATAGTATACCAAATTTCCGCACGCCACATCCCAAAGGCTGGCGCGCTTTTGCCATAAGAATCGATGTCTTCGTGTTCATATGGCAAAATAGTTTATCACATCGCACGCGCCCCATGTCAAACTTTTAGTTTACAATTTCGTAAAGTTGATGATGGTTGAAAAGCGATTGAAGTGTTGGGAATCGGACAAGTGGTGGTTGAGGTTGATTAGCGGTTGGAGTTGGAGAATCACGGATGTGGGATGGTTGAGTCGGAATCGTTCTTGTATTCGACACGAAGGATGGTTAAGCCTAAGCGTCGCAGTTTAGTGTCCAGTATTTGGCAAATCAAAAACCACCAAGTTATCTACAGAGTGTCTTTTCTATTTGACAAACTGCGCCACTTGCTACACCTCGGCAAAAACACTCATCTGCACGTTTGCTCTGTCTCTTCCGAAGGCGGTCTAAGAGCCGCAGAAAGCTTTTGGCGCTGTTCTTTTGCTTTTGTTGCCCTTCGGTCAAACAAAAGCTCATCAAGGTAATAGAATTTATCAAATTCGCTTTTTAAACCAAACTTCTCTTCAATAAGCTGCCTCTGGTCTTTTGCGAAATAGTAGATGTCGTCATTTCGGACATCAATCACGAAATAGTATTCGACTTCATCCCTAAGAGGATGCACTCGTTTCACGCCTGCCTTCTTGAGCTCAGAGCTCAACTTATCGGCATCCCAGACCGTGCATTCTCCCAAAAGCCAAGGATATTTACCTGTCAAATGCATCGCGCCCTCAATCAGCACTTTTTCATTCCGTGCCAACCGTTGAACCAGTCGGAAGTTTTTCGTTCCGAGCACCGTCCACTTATAAGGTCCTATCTCAACCGACATGCCCGGACTAGGTACGCACTCAATGTTGAGAATGCTCGGCTTGACGTTCTTGGGCGGATGGATCTCGGTTCCATCGCTTGTAAAATACCGCTCCCCGGAAAACGGACAACCGGCCTTCCGATGCATCACGACGCGATCGACATTCTTCCCAGTCATCTCTTGCTCTGAAAACAAGGTCATGACAGAATCTTTTGTTTTCGGATCCGTAATCAACCCCGAGCACACTTTCCCGCCGCGATACTCATAACACTCAAAACCCCCGTCTTTTCCAAACAGCCGAACATACGAAAGCGAGCCCTCGGCATCATAGGTAAATGTCAGCCGCCCGCGCTCATCATCCAAAGAGATGACTCGCTCATTCCAATTCGTCAGCACATTTGTCCTCGGGAGTTCAGCAAACAGACGCTGATAACTCGCCGCTTCTTTGCGATTTGATTCCGCAGTCGCTAACATGCCCCAAAGGCAACTACAAATCAGGCATACGTATCTCATTCCATACCTCCTACCACACCATTAACAGCGGTTAGCGCATGATAAAGTTCCAGCGGACTGCTATACAAAAGTCCCATTTCCCCCCAATTCGTAACAACCCCACAGGCGTTAACGACAAAAAGTGCCGCATCGGCACAATTGAACGTTGCCAAATTATAAGAACGATTCTCGAGAGATTTGATCGCATTAAGTCCGGCTATTAGATCATCAATCGTCACAAACCATGTGTGTTTAGCTGTGCCAGGCGCGCCACTTTCTACTCTTGAAACATGCCCCGAAGTCAAATCGCTTTCATAAAGCACTACACCTTTTATCGGCAGAACTAAATTTACCTCCCCACCGCCAGGATAAAATCCCATGTACGAACAAACACAACTCCGCAAATCGCTGGGAATCATGTTGATGTGCGATGGATCAATTTCCAGCTTCCAGAATGCATGCCCTATATCTTTAATTGTGTTAAAGGTTGTTCCACCGGCACTGTCCGTACAGATGGTCACGCGGCAACAATAAACATCATAAACAACTTTGTCTTGTGCCTCGCTATTGCAATGCCGTGACATGATTTCCTGCCGCCCGGCAGAAGTTCCCAGAAGCGAAAAAGATTGATCAGCAAGCTGGTCTATTGAATATTGCCGTTTTGCACAAGCCACCGACCGCGACAGCACCCCACTCAGCAGTGAATCGGGGGAATACATCAACTCAAAAAGACATTCTTCCGCACCAGAAATCTGTTTGTTTTCTAGCACATAATCCCCACTGTAGGTGAAACTTACCAGTTCATCTCCTGGCATTCCCTCTGGGTAAACATCGACAAAGACCTCGTGCTTCGACAAATTGTCGTACGCCTTTTTAGAAAAACGGCCTCGCGCATTTCTCACAAAAGCCGGAACTTTGATCAATCCAAGCTCATCCGCCATCTCGCCCCAATTATCTGCCGCCACATCCACCTTCACCACCGTGAAGTTCGTCGAGCAGACGAACGCCGAGTCCATGCCCGCGAGCTTCACCGATGCGGCAAGGCGCTCCGCAAGATACTCCCCGCTTGCCGTGTCGCTGTCTTTGTTCTGGTAGGAAACGGAACGTTGGTTCTTCGCGCCGACGAACTCGCATATCCCGCACTCCGTCCACTCGACGCTCGAGGAGCTCGGGAGCGACGGGTCCGACGAGAGAGTCGCGGTCTTTACAACGTGACCCTGCCTTCCTGCGTCAGTCCTATCGAGACCCAGATAGTCAGGGCGAGAAATGGACAGCTCGTACACGTCAATTTCAACCGAATCCGTCGCCTTGTCTGACTCCACTTCGCCGTCGCAGATACTGCACGTCTTGCCAACGACGGAGAAGTTAAGACTCTTTCTCTCGCCTTTCGTCAGATTTATAGTGAACGTATGGGTCGCCGAATCCGTCTCCGCCTCGCCAGTCGCGACGCCCGTCATCTTCCAGACATAGCGCTTTGGCGAGAACTCCTTCTCTTCGACGACATTGCCCTCCGCGTCCAGCTTGCGGTGCTTGCCCTTCGTCGTGACTGTCGCGGACAGCGATATGCTGACGTTCGTGCCGCCGTCATGGACGGAGTATGCGACAACCTTCGGGGCCGAAGCCGTCAGGGAAAGGATCGGCTTCACGTGGTCGACGGAACCCTCGTCATCTCCATCCTCGTCATCTTCTCCGTCCTCAATGACGACCTGGGCAGAGCCCTCCGCGCTTTGACCTTCGCCGACGGCACTGGGGCTTTTCGCGGAACTCCCCGCCGCCTTGTTGAGCGTGACGGACGTGCTCCCGTCGCGGAAGCGCCATCCAGGGCGAGTCTCCAGCTTCACCTCTGCGGCACCGCCGCCGACGACCTCGAGACCAAGTCCGAGCCCACGATCCGAAATCCTCAGTTCCGCGTCGCTCGTCGCGATGACGACGTCGTTCGTCACCGTGTTGGGCAAGGCTATGATTGCAGCGGCCATTACGGTTAATAGTATACCAAATTTCCGCACGCCACATCCCAAAGGCCGACGCGCTTTTGCCATAAGAATCGACGTCTTCGTGTTCATATGGCAAAATAGTTTATCACATCGCGCGCGCCCCATGTCAAACTTTTAGTTTACAATTTCGTAAAGTTGAGGATGGTTGAAAAGCGATTGAAGTGCACAATGTCGCAGGATGCGCTAAACTTCAGATTATTGGCCCAGCAGTTTTTATAGCAGCGTGCACACGGATATGAAAACATTGTCGGCCAGTTTCCCGCATCATCACAGCCGCGCGACGCCGGTCACGCCCGAAATCCGATTGGTTCGGCACTCGTGCGGGAACTTGCGGCTGATCTGGCAGTTGTGCGGGTGCCGCGATTCTCTAACGCGACAAATCCGCCAAGCTTCCTTCGCGGCGAGAGGACATGTCTATTAACAGAACTTGGAGGAAGGGCCCAGCAAAAGGTCCATCTTTATGGGATTGCGTTTCTACCGACCGGACATGCCCTCAGCCGCCCTCCATCCCGGCCTCCTCCATCTCGCCCGAAACCAGCCGACGGAAATTGGGGTGGAAGGAGTGTATCGTCAAGTCCATTGCATGATGCCACGACATTACTCTATGGACTGCGAATGGTTGGGAAATGATCGCGATAGCGGCTGCTCGCCTGAAGGCTGCTTCCCGCTAATCCTAAAGTGGTCGAATTCGACCACTTTAAGTTGGGGGCACCAAATCTTCATGGCATTTCGCCATCCACCAGAAAGCATCGGTCATAAAAGAAAGCATCCTATTCGCACTGAAACTACAACACCATCGACTTCCCAATCTCCGTACCACACCAAGACAAACGCACTAGACAACTAATGATTGGAGAACAGACCAAATAAGGCAGACACGAGCGAAACCATTTTATAGTCTGACGTCACAAATATCAATACAAAGTTCTCCATATTTGACACGGAACACAGACCCTCCAAACAAGTCTCTTGATTTATTACGACAATACTCGTTTCTTGCGCATATATTCTCTAGCAACAAAAACTTCTTTGTCGATCCCATGTTTCCTAAGATTAACATCGCTGCATTTAGGGAACTCAAAATGGAACTTAGTGATTGCCAACTTTATATCACTTTTAGTGCATGTATCCATATTCCACAACAATGAAATATCCGTTAATTCATCAAGGAACTTCCACACGGCTCCAATCAACGATATTTGATTCCCCGCCACTCGTGCAGCCTTAAGAAGACCTGCAACTTGTCTAAGTTTAAAAATCTGTCCCTTTGTGTTGTTCTCCAAAAGTGCATTTTGATAATCTGGCCAATTCCTACAAAGAAACAATGCAAGCTTTCCTGCCAAATGCGGGTTCCTGACATCAGATAAATATGCATCAACAAACTCAAGCCCCTTGTCATTGACCAATCTTTCAAGCATATTTAACAACAATGTCAACTTATCCGCATATACTTTACTGTTCTTAAGCATAAAAGATAACAATGAAAAATTCAACACAGAAGAATGAGAGAAGCATCTAGCGGGCAAATTCCCAAGAACTATTGCCGGCGCGGCAAGTTTAATCTCCCAGCCATTCCTCTTGTAAGATAGTGCATTAACCACAAATTTCTTGTCAGCAGCACTTATATGCCCCTCGTGGAATAAAGATATGTACTCTAAATACGATTCCGACAAATATCCATTGTCAATCAATGTATACATAAATTCCGGCATCCAGTGTTCGCTTCCTTTCGGAAAACAACGTACGACATCTGACATCTGGATTTCATCACGATGTAAAAGTGTAATTAACGGCGTCGACTTAATTTTTTCTAACTCCACTTCAAGTCTTGCGATGCTTGATTGTTTTTGTGCTCTCATCTGTCTGAATTTTGCCAGTTCGTCTTTTGCAAAGCTCTTCTTGCACGATTCTGGACTATTATTCATCATCCAATCATCGAATTCATCCTTTGCCTTCTTGATGTCAACCTCAACCATTTCACATTTCTTGTGGATAATCTCGTTCTTCAAAGCCACAATTTTTCTAAAGGCACATCTATCGTCTGACAAACCGCCATATTCTTTGGGCAACAAGTTCTTAAGCATTATCAGTCCCAGAAGTATGGCGTCATCGGTTCCTCCATATATCAAGGCCTTACGGTGCATAAAGAATTCCATACATATGTTGTTCAATGTCCTTGCATCAGATACAAATCGAGAGAGTGCATTTAATGCTGCATTGACTTTACTTGGGAGATTCTCGACACCAAGACCTTCGCGCATATAGGTCGCAAATAAAGCCCTAACATTATGGGAATTAACATATGGCAAAATCGGAATGATACAATCGAAAAATTTTGTTCGCTCTTCGCCCACTTCAAATACATCATCTTTGATGCAATAAATAAATCGAACGCGGCTCTTTATCAACGGAGATCTATTTATAGCAATGCATGCTTCCCGCAACTTTGTAAATATGCGCCGATTTCCAGACCTATCAATGTCTTCAAATACAACTAATGTCCTCTTTGTGTCCGCAAAGAAACTAATGAGCTCACACAATGCCACATTTACCGGAGATGCCGATTTGATTGAAGACACATCAACTTCTGCACCATAAAAATTTAATTTGGCAGATAAACCTTTGGTCCGACATAATATTGAGGCCCAAATAATAAATGGCACAACCAACCAGCTAATAAAAAAAGAACATGCGGCAACAAATAAAAAATTATCAAGGGCGTTTAATCTAAGCATCTCCGCCAACACGAACTTCCAATTAAATGTTAGAATGACGAAACCACACCATGACATCCAATACAGACAAATTAAAAATGCTTTCCCAATAGTCAGCGTAGCAGGTCGTGCAATATTAGAATATGTAACATCCTCAGCCTTGCATGAATACAAAATATGCTGCAGGATGCCAATCTCCAGTCTACTTTCAAATTGATCAGCGTCACATTGATCATGCTTTATCTCACAAAAATCTAATAATGAAATCCAAATTGGCGCAACCTTTTTCCCCAATCGCTTGAAATAAGAACGCAGAAACGAACTCTTGCCCGCTCCATACGCCCCAGTAATTGCAATATTTAGGCATAAATCATCCGATAAGGCACTGTCAAGAACATCGTCTTGGGGACCTCTAGCACAGTCATCTATCGGATGAAGCGGATATGTCAATCGTGTTATTCGTGCCATCTGTACTAGCATCCTGAATTATTATCAGCATCTTGCAGCGCATCAAGATAAGTTGCAACAATGCCCATCTTTCCATACACATCATCATATTGCACTGCCGATAGCAGATTGTAAAAATTGAACTCGAAAGTCCGTTTCATAGCGCAATACTGTTTGAGGCAAAAGGAGGCAAAAGGGTCAGAGCTGAATGCCGCTAACTTAAGGCGATATGTGTTCATAATGTGTCAAAAGGCCATCATATATGAAATCATGTCGAGAAACATTTCATATGCACTTGAAAGCTAAGGATAGTATAGTTT
>Ga0256405_10003199_pt1 | contig 34675 bp, 29 predicted proteins | sample RumenRJG_02DNA_FD_189096 | JGI IMG/M metagenome (GOLD analysis project Ga0256405, IMG submission 189096) | Bovine rumen microbial communities from Lethbridge, Alberta, Canada - RJG_02 | ecosystem: Host-associated > Mammals > Digestive system > Stomach > Rumen | place: Canada: Alberta...
CGTCTTTAATGAAGGAATTGGCCAATAGTTGTCTAGTCTTGGACTCTAAATAGGCTACAGTGCCGCTGGCATTCTATCTGGACTTTGCAACTAAACAGGAAGGACTTAGGCGGTTCATAGACTCTAAGGACTTTTGACCCCGTGATAGTTTCCCTTTCCTGTCGGCCTTTTCCTCCTTCTGACAACAAAGGTAAGGAATTGGCCGGTATTGAGCAAATTCTTCACTGATATTCTCTATCAGAATGCAAACTTAGAGACCCCATGATCAACTTGGTTCCTGTTCGGCCATGATCTGTTCAAAGGCATGGGCGATATTGCCATAGCCCGCTAATAATAATCGTTTCACTTCTTCTTTGGGATAATATTTTTGAGTGTTTCATTCTGGTCACCAACAAGCAAGAGAGCCATCTGACCAGTTAGTTCAGACAAGATGTCAATCTGTTCTTGAGTATATAGGGCACTGCTACAGTCGGTAAACACCTCGTAGAGCGATTCACGACGAGTAATGTAGGTCGATGAGTGCTCACCTGTAAACGATGGATCTATATGATAGGTGTTCCACAATTTACCATCGATATGAATATATTCCAGAATGTTAACAGAGTTGTTGCCCATCTCGGTGCCATTTTTCAGGCCTAAGTCGTGCAGCAGGTGGTAGAGAGGGTAGATACGATAGCGGATGGAGGCGAACACCTCGCGACGCACCTGATAGAGCAGTTCGCCTATGGTTTGTTTCGGATTGGTATCAATCACGATGGGCAGACAGCCTAAGTAGTAGCCATAGACATGGTCATTGAGGCGGTGATCGCTACGCCCATGATTCATCGTAGAGAATGCTACGCGCGTCTCGCCCGACATATATGCTAATGCCAGAGCATAGGCGGCATAGAAAACCGTGGTAGTAGTTTGACCTATGCGCTGGCAGCCTTCATCAATGATATTGGCCGACACCATGGGATGCGAACTGATGGCAGGCCCCAACGGAGAGTCGGTATCACGACAATAGTCAGTGAGGCGTATGCTCTCGAATTTCTTCAGATAGTATTCTTTAGCGCGACGATAGGCATCACTGTTGTAGCTGGCAATCTCTTCACGGTTTATTTCAGCAGCAATGTCGCCTTGCTGGTACAGGGGCATGCCCTGTAATGCTTCCTCAAATGCATTCCAAAGCGCTCTTTGCGAAATACCATCGAAAAAGAGGTGAAAAGTCTCCATGACAACATAGACTTTGCTATCTGTCTCTACAAGGAAAAGACGCACACAGGCTTCGTTGAAAGGGTCGAATGGTTTTGTAAACGTGGGTTGAGCCGCCTTCCACTCCTCATCGCTCATGCGAAGGTAGTGCACGTTGTTGGGCATCTGCCAATCCTCGCAAATCATGATGTCGTCGCCCTGACGCACCAGGTGTATATGGAGGTAGCGCTGCTCGTCAAGCATCTTCTGCATGGCGCGCAGGAAGCGCTCAGCCGATGAGCGTTCGAAAGGCATACAGGGAGCGGTATTGTGCTGCGTAAGCTGTGAGTCATGCAAAAATTCTTCATAAGTCTCCCACTGTATGGCATTCAAAGGGTAAGTGATACTTTCTTTCATATCATTCTTTATAGGTTATATATTTGGTTTGTCCATGCCACCACCCAGTGCTTTGTATAGCTGAATGTGGGCATCAATCATTTCATAGCGATGGGCCAGCAACTGCAATCGGGCTTCGAGCAGGGCCTGGCGGGCCAGCAAGACCTGCAAGTAGTTCACATCCTCGTCGTACTGCATGCGCAACTTTGAGGCATCAGCAATATGCGACAGTTTCTCCACCTGCTGCTCGCTGAGACTGATGGCTCGGCGTGCATATTGCTCTGTGGCCATGATGTCGTTCACCTCCCGACCAGCCTCCAACACCGTCTGGCGGAAAGTCACCTTTGCCGCCTCCTGCTCTGCCTTGGTGCGCTGCACCTCAGCACGCAGTCGGCCTCCAGCAAAGAGGGGCTGCGACAGCGAGCCTAAGGCATTCATCAACAGTCCGGCAGGACTGACTATTTCGCCCACATCATTAGTCCATCCCATGCTGCCTGAGAGTGACAGGGAGGGATAAAGCGCGGCGCGCGCCTCATTAGCGGCATAGAACGCAGCTTTGAGTGCGGCCTCAGCCTGACGTATGTCGGGGCGACGGGCCAGAGCCAAAATGCTGATAGATGGAACATTCTTGATGGCATGGCAAGAAATGCCAAGCGAGCTGCGATTGACATGTCCACAGGGGCGCCCCAGCGTGGTACATAAGGCATTCTCGGTCTGGCGCAACTGAAGCTGCAATTTTTCAAGTGTAGCCTCTGCTTCGAGCTTGGCTGCCTCTGCCTGGTGGACATCGTCGCTGGTAGCCTCACCAACCTCCAGCAGAACGCGCTGCGTAGCAATACTCTCCGTCCAACTGTCGATAATGCTGCGGGTATCGGCTATCTGTGCATCGTACATTTCCAGCTGGTAATAGGCTGTTGCCACAGTGGCTATAAGTTCGGTGCGCACAGCCTGCTCGTAGGCCATCTGCTCCTCGACAGTAGCAGCAGCGGCTCGCTTGGCATTACGCATACGCCCGAAGGCATCAATTTCCCAACTGGCCTCTGCGCCAAGGTAGTAGCCTGACGAAGTGGATGTGAACTCATCGTTTTTGAAACGCGAATTGCTTTTGCTGGCTGTCAACCCAACTGCGGGGAACAGTTCTCCCTTAGCACTGCGAAGTGCAGCCTTAGCAGCCAGCACTTGCAAATGGGCTGTCTGAAGATTACTGTTGTTCAGGAGTGCCTCATCTATAAGTGTTGCAAGTTGCGACTCGGTAAAAACCTCACGCCAGTCATCGGGCAAATTGTCAGCCACACTGTCGGCTGTAGAAGCCCCTACTGCACCGAGTTGCGCTTTCAGAACATCATGAACAGTGGAATCAGAGTGGTAGGATGAGTAGGTCTTGCAGCCTGATAACAGGCCAACTGCAGCCAACACAATCAAAGTAGTTGCGCCCGAGTGCGGTTTGAGCATCATTCCCGACGTACCGTCGCCTACCCGTAGCCTTTCTTCCAGCGTCTGGAAGAAGATGAAGAACACCGGCACGAAGAGCAACAAGGCAAGCGTTCCCACCAGCATACCACCAACCACACACAGACCCAGCGTGACATTGCCCATAGCACCGGCACCTCGCTCGAAGATCATAGGCATCAGGCCTACAACAAGCGTGAGGGCGGTCATTAGGATGGGGCGCAAACGCGCCTTGGCGGCATCGAATGCAGCTTCAACGATGGTCATTCCCTCACGGCGGCGTTCGCAGGCATATTCCGTTATCAGAATGGCAGTCTTGGCCAGCAGGCCGATGAGCATGATGATACCCACTTGCATATAGATGTTGTTCTCCAGTTCTGCAAGATTGATGAGCAGGAAGCTGCCAACCAGTCCGAAGGGTACGCTGAGCATGACGGCCATAGGAATGAGCAGACTCTCGTAGAGGCAGCATAGAACGATGAATACGAGCAATAGGCTGATGGCAAACACCCAGGCTGTGGATGATGAGGAAGAGGCCTCCTCGCGAGCCGTACCAGTGTACTCATAGCCATAACCCTGAGGCAGCGTAGCGGCCGACACCTCGCTCACGGCATTGATGACATCGCCCGAAGTGTAGCCCTCGGCAGGTGTCAGTTCTACGTTGATGCCTAAAAAAAGGTTGAAACGATTGAGCGATTGGAGACCATAGCTTTTCTTCAGCGTAATGAGTTCGGTGATTGGCGTGTAGCCGCCCTTCTCCGTGACAACATAGATATTGTTCAGGTCGTCCTTATTCATGCGCAGTCCGGGATCTGCCTGTAGCATGACGTGGTAAAGTTTTCCGAAGCTGTTGAACTGCGAGGCATAGTTACTGCCTATATAGCCGTTGAGCACGCTGAGCACGGAAGCAGGCTCGATGCCATAGCGCTTACACAGCGAGGCATTCACCGTGATAGTGTATTGCGGATAGTTCACCTCGTAAGGCGAATAAGCCTCTTCTATCTCCGGCCGGTCCTCCAGTGCCTTCATGAAGTCGTCGGCCACGCTCTTGAGTTTTGTGATGGAACCACCACCAAAATCCTCAACATACAACTCCACACTGTTGCTATAGCTATAACCGAAGACGGTGGGCAACAGGAACACAAACATAGAACCACTCTTCACCTGATGAGTGGCCCCTTCTATGCGGTCGTAGATAGTAAAGATATCGTGACCATCCTCCTGGCGGTCGTCCCAATGTTTCAGGCGACCCATCACCAGTCCGGTGTTGGGTCCCTCGCCGCCCAAGATATTCCAGCCCGCTACCGAACCAACACCCCGCACATCGGGGTCGTTCTCTAAGATTTCCGACATCTCCTTCACCGTCTTTTGTGTTTGCGCCAATGTAGAACCCGACGGTGTGGTGATATCTACAAAGATAATCCCGGTGTCCTCGTCGGGCACCAAACCTGTGGGCGTGCTGTAGAGCATCCAGGCCAGCAGGACGATGCTGACGACCGTCAGTGAACCCACAAGCCAGCGACGACGCATGAACCATCCCAATGCACGACTGTATTTACTGAGCAAGGCATTGAAAGCCTTGTTGTAGGCTTGACGAAAACGCACCGACCAGGAGGCTGTCTGCAGTTCTGCTTCCAGAGAGCGGGGTTTCATCAGCAGCGCACACAGTGCCGGACAGAGCGTCAGGGCACAGAAAGTAGAAATGGCCACGGCCACGGCCATCGTCAAACCGAACTGCCGGTAATAGGCACCGCTGAGACCGCCCATGAAAGCAGCTGGGATGAACACACACATGAAGACAATGGTGGTGGTGATAATGGCTGTAGAAATGTTGTGCATCGCCTGGTGGGTGGCCTTCTTGGCAGTTGTCGTCGGGTCTTCCAGTTTCTCCTGCACCGCCTCAACCACCACTATGGCATCATCGACCACAGTACCGATGACCAGTACTAAGGCGAAGAGGGTGATGAGGTTGAGCGTGAAGCCAACCATATACATGAAGGCAAAGGTACCAACGAGCGAGACGATGATGCTCACCGACGGAATGATGGTGGCACGCCAGTTCTGCAGGAACAACAGCACCACGAGAATGACAAGCAGCAGGGCCTCGGACAGCGTCTTATAGACTGCGTTCATCGAAGCGTCGAGGAAGTCGTTGGTGTCTAAGAGCACCCTGAACTCCAGACCTGCGGGCAATTTCGGTTTCAGGTCGTCCATAAGCCGGTCTATCTCATGGTTCACCCGTTGGGCATTGGCACCAGTGGCAGGGGTAATGATGGCAATAGTGCCATTGTGGGAGTTCACCCAACTGTCGCAGGCATAAGTTACTGTACCCAATTCCACACGTGCCACATCACTGAGATGCAGGTCGTTAAAGCCATCAGTCCTTAAGACGATATCCTCAAACTCTTGTAGGCTTTCCAAGCGTCCCCTATATACCAGTGTATATTGATAAGTTCCTTTCGAGTCCTCGCCTAACGTACCAATAGCCGCCTCGACGTTCTGACCTTCCAGGGCATTGATAATGTCTTCTGGATTCAGTTGGTACTGAGCCATCTTTTTCGGGTCCATCCAGATGCGCATGCCATAGACATTACCCATCAATTGGATGTTGCCCACACCGCTAATGCGCTGCAGGCGCGGCTGCACGTTGATATTGAAATAGTTGGTGATGAAGGCATTATCGTAGCGGTTGTCGGGACATTCCAGAGCAATGATACGGAGCATACCTTGCTCCTCCTTCTCCACCTGCACGCCCAGATTCAGCACCTCGGCTGGCAGGTAGCCCTTGGCCTCCTCCACACGGTTTTTTACGCGTATCTGTGCCAGATCGGGGTCGGTGCCGGGACGGAAGGTGACGTTGATGGTGGCCATACCACTGCTGGTTGATGACGAAGTGATATACTCCATGCCCTCCACGCCGTTGACAGCCTCCTCAAGGGGCGTGATGACACTCTTCATGACAGCCTCGGCACTGGCTCCGGTGTACTCTGTACTGATGGTAACCACTGGCGGGGCCACATCGGGGAACTGCTCTACGAGCAGGTTGACATAGCCCACAATGCCGGCCAGCAGGACAAGCACCGAAAGGGCGCAGGCAAAGATGGGACGACTGATAAAGAAACGACTAATCATGATGGATTTCCTCCTTTCTTGACTTTCTTTTCTGTTATTTCTATTCCATCCTCCACAAATCCGGCTCCCTCGGCAATAATGACATCGCCAGGTTCCAAGCCACTAGTCACCACAAAGTTTTGTCCGTCGTTATAAGAAAGGATGGTCACCTCGGTTTCCACCGCCTTCCCATCGACCACTTTATAGACAATATATTTATTGTTGATATCAACGGCAGCTTCCTGCGGAATAACGATAACATTGTGTCTGACGTATGGCAGTTCGATATAGCCGTTACTGCCGTTACGCAATATCTCCGTAGGATTATGGAAGGAAGCACGTATATAAGTGCCACCATTGTCCTGTTCAACGGTTCCGCTGATGGCATCAATATGTCCCTTTTCCTCTAACTGATAGCCCCAGTTGCTATAAAGCGTGACAGGTGGCAACTTTTCAAGAAGCTCATCGGTGAAGTTACAGTTGAAGTCCCGAAGAAGTTCAGAGAGTGCTTCCTCAGAGAGAGCACCGTATGCACGAAGGTATTTGTTGTCTGAAAAGATGACCATGTGTAGATCACCGTCGGTTTCAACAAGTTCGCCCACACGGTATTCAATCATGCCAATGACACCATCGGCAGGACTACAGACGGTGGTGTAGCCCAGTTGGATGCGCGCTGATTCCAACTCAGCCAGTGCCGTTTCCACCTGTGCGTTAGCTTCTTCCTTGGCATGGCGGGCTCGAAGCAGGTCGGACTCCCCCACCATCTGTTGAGCATAGAGTTTCTCCTTGCCATCTAAATTCAACTGAGCAGAGGAGAGCGCAGCGCGAACAGTGGACACATGAGCCTTGGCGGCATCAACCGCAGCAATATAAGGGCTTTGGTCGATGACAAATAGCGGCTGTCCTTTCTTCACATGAGCACCTTCTTTTACTAAGATCTTAGCAAGTCGTCCACTGACAAGTGGGCGAACCATTATATTATGTATAGCTTCCAACTTCACGGTAAAGTGGCGTTTCAGGGTGATGTTTTGCCGCTGCACACGCAACAGGCGGTAGCTATCTTTCGACGTGGGTGTGGCCTCTTCACCACAGTTGGTACAGAGTATCGACAGAGTCAGAACGGCAACTATATATATATAATGGTGTAATCTTTGACGCATAACAGATCGTATTTAAAGTTCCTTCTTTCCAGTTTCCTGAGCCACAGCCATTCCCTCAGTCACCATCCCGGCATTCTCGGCTATGATGACATCGCCGTCATTCAGTCCGCTGGTCACCACATAGTGCTCATCGTTAGCAGAAATGCCCTTCACCTCGGTAGAGACGGCCCTGCCATCGATGACACGATAAACAAAACATTTGTCTTGAATGTGGATAGTGGCCTCCTGAGGTATGACAAAGACCCCGTGCCTTGTGGTTGGCAGCCCTACATATCCGTTGCTGCCGTTGCGGAACATCTCCGAAGGGTTGTCGAACGAAGCCCTAAGGAGGACTGAACCTGTTAAGACGTCTGCTTCACCGCTAACGGCATCGAAGTGTCCTTTCTGCGGAAGTTCTTCACCCCAAATAGTATAGAGCGAGACAGGAGGCAACTTTTTCAGCAGTTCGTCGGAAGTGCTGCAGCCATACTCCTCGAATAGGTTCATGAGCAATTTCTCTGACAACGTGATATAAGCATAAATCTGCTTGTTGGCCGCTATGGTGGCAATAGGCAGTGCGCTGGTAGGGAACACGACATCGCCTTCGAGGAAATTCATGATGCTGATGGTTCCATCAACAGGGCTGCAGATGGTAGTATAGTCCAGATTGGAACGCGCAGCCGCCAGTTCCGCCTGAGCAGCCTCGAGTTGGGCCGCGGCTTCCTCTTTGGCATGACGCGCCCTGCGCAGGTCAAACTCGCCCACCATCTGCTGCTCATAGAGCTTCTCTTTGCCATCTAAGTTCAATTGTGCCGTAGAGAGTGCTGCGCGGGCTGTCCCCACCTGGGCTTTAGCGGCATTGACTGCAGCGATGTAAGAAGCCTGGTCGATGATGAAGAGCGGCTGCCCTTTCTTCACGCGAGCCCCTTCTTTCACGCAAACCGTTTTCAATGTCCCGCCAATAAGAGCACTCACAGCCACATTTTCTTTGCTCTCTATCTTTGCCACAAACCGGTGCTCTAACGTGTAGTCCTGCCGCTCTACACACAACGTCTTATAAGTGTCAGCAGAGTTGGCTTCCGATTCTCCACAGCCTGTCAACAGTGGCAATATGCACAAAAGCATCAAGAAGTTCCGTAAAGCTGATTGTGAAAATCTTTTCATACGTTTGATATTGTTGATACTATTATCTTCCTTCACTAATATCCACAGTAGAATCGCTCATATGTTTCGTATTCATTAGGGATCCCAAAACTTTTTAATTTTTTCTGAGGATAGTTATAATTCCCTTATATCCTAAATTCCGCAGCACTTTAGTTTGACATTCTTTATAAGTACCTGAGCAACAAAAAGTTCTTGCTGGGGCAAGCGGCAAAGCCGAGCGGCTCAGGATTTGGCCATGTCAGATTTTTCACTTACCTTAGCGCTGCAAATCAAGACAAGCAAAATCATCAATGACATGGCAAAGGTACAACAAAAATCAGAGAAAATCACCGCTTTTGGCGGAATATTATTCGTTTTGGACAAATTTGACCGTATTCTGTCCTCTGTAATCGACTCCCACCTAGTGGCCTGAATATCGTTGATGAGCAAGCAGCAGAAAAGACGCTAAGTAGGATTAGCTATTTCCTATAGTCGGCCACAGAAGCCACTCTGATAGGACGGCGTTCGAGCACAGTGTAGTCCAATCCTATCTGTTTTAGTTCGCTGAGAAAAGCATTGAGATATACGTCGGTGGTGAAGAGTTGCATGAAGCTGATGCAGAACGTACCGCCTATAGCACTGATTTCTGCACCCAAGGCGTGGGTGGAATAGACCTCGGTGTACATCTCGCGGATGTAACGCTCGGCAGCACCGAAGTTGGCCTTGCCCACGTAACTGATGAAGCAGGAGGTCATCGTCTGAATGCGCTGTGTCAGTCCTTTCATGGCCTCATGGCGTGCTGCCAATGATCATGGGGTCTAGTGATCATATGACGAGAGGGATGTTGTTGATGGTATAGATTGGAATGACGAGTTCTCTGGCATGGAAAATACTCCGGCGGAAAATAAAACTCATAAACCTCAAGATTCATATGACGATATATCATCCGCAAATAAGAGAGGACTTGAATCATACGTTGTCACTCCCAATGGAAATCTAAAGAAATATGATCCATCTACAGGTAAAATATCTTTAATAAGCAACAAGATGCCTAGCGATAAATAAGCTGGAAAACGTCAAGCAAATAATTACACTGTTCAGGACGACAAAAATGCCATAGATAAGTTTATGTCATTGATAATGTCTCTTTTAAAATAAAAATAAGATGAAAAAGAATGTTTCAATATTTTGTTTGTTATGTATTATTGCAATTTTTGTTATTCAAAAAAGTTGCATCAATCCTATTTCTAATTCTTCCTATAATGATATAGAAAAGAATATTGTGGTATTATCAAAAGCAGAACAATTCTCTGGTAGAATAAGTTATAACAAAAGCCATTCTGTTGAAAAAGATGTTGTTCCTCAAAAAGAGATTGCAGTAAAAATGGGTTTACTTCTATTAGAGTTCTTTTATGGAAAAGATATATATAATGAAAGACCATATAGGGTTGCTCTTTTGGATAGTGTCTGGGTTGTAGAGACCTCTCTTGTCCCTCCAGCAGGTATGGACTCTTCCGGTACTAATTTTGATATGGACATAATAAGCGGCGGGGTTGGACATGTAGAAATCAATAAACATACAGGAAAAATATACTCCGTTTATCATACAAAGTAAAGATAGATTCATCTGAAAGGACCTCTCCAGAGAATCGGAGGGACCTGTCCCTTCTATGTTGCAAACCAAATAATTGGTCTGTCTTTTAACATCGTTTAATCGTTTTATTATCGTTTTTACTTTAATTTGCACATATTCAACCAAGAAATTCCCTTCCTGACACGTTCTTGCTGTGTCAGGAAATTGCATAAGCAACAGGAATGCCGGATCAAACTTCTATCAGATGTAGTGAGCCGTAGCCACTCATCAAGTTACTTCTTCAGATCTTGGAATATAATGCCACAACCTCCGTCAAGAGATGTAGTCTTAGAGACTCATCAGGGACAGGTAAGTGAAGTGAACCCCAAAGTTTGGACGGATTAAACAATCGAAGCAGTAAGCATCTTCCTGTATTGTACGGGCGACATGCCATTAAGCCTCAGTTTTATTCTCTTGTTATTATAATATTCAATGTATTATCCTTGGTCAGAGTGCAATACGACGCCCTCAGGCAGCTATTTATAGGCATATCAAACTGTCTGATATTATGGCAGCAGTACGACGCCGTGCTGCTTCTTGCCGTCCATCATTACCTTCAGGGGTCGGTCGAAGCGGACGTGGCGCACATACTGCGTCTCTTCGACGGCGGGCATGCTGTCGAGGACGTCTTTCTGCAGTACGCCGTCACCCGTATAGGTGTTCACCGTGAAGTAGCCGACGCCAAACGAGGTGAGGTTTTGGAAGAAGTGGGTGCCCTGCGAGGGGTCTACGTGGTAGTTCTTCAGACCGGCCTCGACAATGACACGTGCGGCGGAGATGTGGGGCCACTTGACGGGGATGCCCAACCAGGGGTCACTCGATCCCCAACGGCCCGGACCGATGAGTATGTAGTTCTTGTCGTCAGCCAGGAAGCGGCGGTTGATCTCTTCTATCTCGCAGGCTATCTGTGGGTTGTTGGCAGCGGTGAAGTCGTCGTCGGTTTTGACATACACCACGTCGACGACATCTTCCGAGATGCCGTGGCCCAGCGAGTTGTGCGAACGCAGCAGGCACTGCTCGTCGGGGATGGCGGCGAGGTCTTCGTCGAGCACCTGTTTCGAGTCGACGATAGGACGAATCTGTAGCAGATAGAACTCGCCGGTTACCTCTTGTCCCTCACCTCTGTTAAGGTTGCACGCAAACTCAATCTCGACAGGACGGCGCATCTCTTCGGCGCCAAGCTGTTGGGCCAGTTGCAGAATCTTCGGTAGTGGGAACATGTCGTACTTCAATACGCCGGCAAAGGAGATGACCTTGCGGCCGCCTTCATACAGACCGTCGCGGATAATCTGGTCGACAGGGTCGAAGGTCGAGGCAATGCCTTGCAGCGAGCCGTCCTTGTCGGCCTCTTTTACACGGAGGCTCAGGATGTTGAAGCCGTCGTCGACCTTGAAGTCGTCGCCGACATGCGACATGTCGAGGGCATAGAAGCGTGTCTGTGTCTCGCGCAGCGCTGTCTCCATCTCGCTGGTTTGCAACACTTGCGTAGGATGGTAGGGCGACACGCGCAGCGTCTGTCCGCCGTCGACGATGTATTTGCCCAGTCCGAGTGCCAGCGAGGCGATACCCTCTTCGGCCGTCTCGTCGCCGATGGGGTAGTAGTTCAGCGAGCGCAGCACACCCGAGAAGGTGGGGTAGAAGCGCGTGCCGTACTGTTGGCCGACGACTTCCTGTAGGATGACGGCCATCTTCTCCTGGTCGATGACGTTCGACGTGGCAGTCATGTAGGCCTTCGAGTCCTTGTAGTATACCGACGCATAGACGCCCTTGATGGCACAGGCCAGCATGCGAAGCATCTCGTACTTGTCGTCCAGATAAGGTATCATGTACGTCGAGTAGATGCCTGCAAACGGCTGGTAGTGCGAGTCTTCGAGCAATGACGACGAGCGTACGGCGATAGGAGCCTTGATGGCTTCGAAGAAGGTGAAGAAGTCGGCGATCAGCGCGTCGGGCAGCTGTGCCCGCATAAAGTGGCTGAGTATCTCTTCGTCGGGTGCGTCGCTCAGCGCGATACTCCACAGGTTGTTCTTGTCCATGAACTCATCGAAGAAGTCAGTACACAGCACGACGGTCTTCGGAATCTGTACGGTGGCATTCTCAAACTGGTTCAGCTCAGGGTGACGCTTGATGATGTTGTCGAGGAACGCCAGGCCACGGCCCTTACCGCCCAGCGAACCGTCGCCGATGCGTGCAAAGTGGGCATAGCGGTCGAACTTCAAGCGGTCGAAGACGGCCACGACACCTATATTCTTCATGCGGCGATACTGCACGATGGCGTCGAAGATAATCTGTCGGTGGGCGTCCAGGTCCTGCAACTTATGCCATGTGACGGTCTTCAGGAATTGGCTGACGGGGAAGATGGCGCGGGCACAGAGCCAGCGGCTCATGTGGTTGCGCGACACGTGATATTGGAACGAATCGGCGGGAATCTGGAAGATGATGTCTTGCAGCTCTTTCAGCGTCGATACGCTGGCCACCTCTTTGCGTGTCTTTGGGTCGCGGAAGACGAAATCACCAAAGCCCATGTGCTCTTCAATGAGCTGGCGCAGGTCGACATTCATCTTCTTCGAGTTCTTGTCGACAAAGCGGAAGCCCTCACGCTCGGCCTTCTCCTTGTTGATAATCTCGGAGCTCTGCAGGATGAGTGGCACATACTCGTCGCGACGACGTATCTCACGTAACAGTTTCAGACCAGCCTCGGCGTCGCCCTCCTCGACATGTGACAGGCGCCCTTCATGGGCCTGCATGGGAAAACGCGTGTCGCTGATGACGCCCAGCACGTTGTCGTGATAACGTTCGTACCACTCCATGGCCTCCTGATAGTTGGTGGCGAGCACCACCTTGGGGCGGCCACGCTTGCGCTGGGCAGCAGCGTGGGGGTTCAGCGCCTCTGTCGAGAAGTTCTTCGACTGCGCCAAGATGTAGTTATAGAGGTTCGGCAACACCGAAGAGTAGAAACGGATATTGTCTTCGACGAGCAGAATCATCTGTACACCGGCCTCGTTGATGTCGTGGTCGATGTTCATCCTGTCCTCAATCAGCTTGATAATAGAGAGGATGAGGTTCGTGTTGCCAAGCCAGCAGAATACATAGTCAAAGATCGACATGTCCTCGTGCTCAATGCGCTTGGTGATACCGTGTGAGAAAGGTGTGAGCACCACGCAGGGCACCTGTGGCGCCACCTGCTTGACGTCGCGGGCTACGGCAAAGGCGTCGTTGTCGGCATTACCCGGCATACAGATGACCAGGTCGATATCTGTCGTCTTCAACACCTCGTTGGCCTCTTCCGTCGTCGACACCTGTGTGAACGTCGGTGGATAGCGCATACCCAATTCCGAGTACTCGTCGAAAATCTTCTCGTCGATGCGGCCGTCGTCCTCGAGCATGAAGGCGTCGTAGGGGTTGGCGACAATCAATATGTTGAAGATGCGGCGTGTCATCAGGTTGACAAACGACACATCTTTCAGGAAAAAGTTGTTGAACTCCTGTGGGATATTGGCACTCATAAGCGGTTGTTTCTCTTGCTGGCGTATAGACGGGTAATCAGCGCCGTTTGATGACGTAGCCGTCCTTCTTCTTGCTGAAAGCGTCGAGGCGCAGCGAGTGGGTGGCGTGGTCGAAATAGGTATTGGGATTGACGGGCTGTCCGTTGATGCGCGTCTCGAAATGCAGGTGAGGCGTAGAGGCACGTCCCGTCTGTCCGGTCAGTGCAATGACTTGTCCAGCCTTCACCTGTTCACCGGCCTTCACCAGATTCTTGCTGTTGTGGCTGTAGTAGGTCTCCAGGCCGTTGTCGTGGCGAATGCGCACCAGATTTCCATAGCCCGAATAGGGACCGGAGAAGACGACCTCGCCGTCGAAGGCTGCCCGTATCTCGTCGTTGGCCTTGGTCTTCAGGTCTACACCTGTGTGGCGTCGTCCACCGCGCTTGCCATAGGGACTGATGACCTTAGCGTCGGGTAGGGGATAGCTCCACCATTGTAGCGGTGCCTGCTGCTCGATGACGGGCTGGCGGAGTACGCTGATGTCGACCTTCCAGTCGGCCGTGCGCTGGAAAAGCAGCGTCTGCGGGCGCAGCTGGTGGCTCTCCAGCGAGATGATGGTCTCAGGATTAATGCGTCGTCCGTTCACCATGATGGCGAACAGACTGTAGGTGCGTTGGTGATTGCTGCCGACAATGGCAATGGTCTGTCCAGCTTTTACGCGGTCGCCCGACTTCACCAGATTTTGGGCATTGTTGCCATAGACCGTCTCCAGGCCGTTGTCGTGGCGTACGACGATGACGTTGCCGAAGGTTGGATTGTTGCGCGACAGGCGCACCACACCAGGAAACATCGCCTTGACGGCATCACCACGGCGCGTGTCAATCTCCACCATATAGTCTTTTACCTGACGGGCCTTACCGACTGGCAGCGGAAAGCTGTAGTCTTTGTCGCGCATGGCGGCAAAGTCGACGGTGAAGGCATCATAACGCTCGAAGAGCGTGGTGTCTTCTATGCTGATCTGCTGTTGCTCGAGGGCTGTAAACTTGGTCTGTGCACAGGCCGTGAGCGTGAGCGTCAGCGTGGTGGAAATCAACAGGTGACGCAGTCTCATGGCTCGTCCTCCTCGTATTCAAAGTCGTCTAAGTCTTCAAAATCGTCGACATCTTCTATGTCATCGATGTATTCGATGTCTTCGTCCTCGCCCTCGTCGGCCAGCTCCTCCTGGAAGCGTGTCATGTCCTTGTCGCGGTGTACCAGCGTGTCTTCGGCCATCACGGCAGCCAGTTTGTTGCTGTCAGCATTGAGCTCACGCCACAGCACATCCTTCAACTCGTTGAGGCCTTGGTTGGCTACGGCCGAGATAAATACACAGGGCAGGTCGTCGGGCAGCGTCTCGCGTAACATCTCCACGAGTTCAGCGTCCAGCAGGTCACACTTGGTGATGGCCAGCACGCGGTGCTTGTCGAGCATGTCGGGATTGAAGCGGCGCAACTCGTCGAGCAATATCTCATATTCGCGCTTGATGTCGTCGGTATCGCCCGGCACCATAAACAGCAACAGCGAGTTGCGCTCGATATGGCGCAGGAAGCGCAAACCAAGCCCCTTGCCTTCGGCAGCCCCCTCGATGATACCGGGGATGTCGGCCATGACAAACGACTTGTTGTCGTGGTAGCCCACAATGCCCAGCGAGGGCTCCATGGTGGTAAACGGATAGTTGGCAATCTTCGGACGGGCATTCGACAGCGACGCCAGCAGCGTAGACTTGCCGGCATTGGGAAAGCCCACCAGTCCGACGTCGGCCAGCAGCTTCAGCTCAAGGATGATGGTCATCTCCTCCATAGGCTCACCAGGTTGTGCATAGCGCGGTGCCTGATTGGTGGCGGTGCGGAATTGGTAATTGCCCAAGCCACCGCGGCCACCTTTGAGCAACACAATCTCCTGACCGTCGTAGGTGATGTCGCAGACATACTTGCCTGTTTCGGCATTGTAAACAACCGTTCCACAGGGCACGTCGATATACACATCCTTGCCGTCGGTGCCGTGACACTTGTCGCGTCCGCCGTTGCCACCATGTTCGGCGAAGATGTGGCGCTCGTACTTCAAGTGCAGCAGCGTCCAGTAGTTGTGATTGCCGCGCAGGATGATGCTGCCACCCTTGCCGCCGTCACCCCCGTCGGGGCCGCCGTTAGGGTTGTACTTCACGTGGCGCAAGTGCATAGAACCCTTGCCGCCCTTGCCGCTGCGACAGTATATCTTGACGTAGTCTACGAAGTTACTTTCCATATTTTCTTATCTCATGGGGCTAATGGGGCTCATGGGCCCCATAGTCCTTATAGGTTATCAATCACCTTCTTAATGTCTGCGAAGATACGCTCCAGCGTGCCGAGACCGTCGATGTGGTGGTGCAGACCTTCGTTGGCATACCACTCGATGAGGGGCTGGGTCTGAGAATGGTAGACGACCAGGCGCTTCTTGATGGTTTCCTCGTTGTCGTCAGCACGGCCACTCTGCTGTCCGCGCAGAATCAGACGCTTCATCAGTTCGTCCTCAGGTACGTCGAGCTCAATCATGGCGGCAATTTTGTCACCACGCTCACTAAGCATCTGCTTCAGGGCTTCAGCCTGCGGAATGGTGCGGGGGAAGCCGTCGAAGATAACGCCTTTATGGCCACGACCGAACGAGTCGTAGACATTGGCAAGGATGCTGACCATCAGATCGTCGGGAATCAGCTGTCCGTTGTCAATAAACTGCTGGGCAGTCTTACCCAGTTCGGTTCCTTTCTTGATCTCGTTGCGCAGCACGTCGCCAGTAGAGATATGGCCAAGGCCGTACTGCTCGATAATTAAGTCACTCTGTGTGCCCTTGCCTGAACCTGGGGCACCGAAAATCACGATGTTCTTCATCTGAATACGCTTTTCTTGTTTGTCTGGTTTAATTTGTGTTTCTTTGCCTTTATACCACAGGTCAGTCAGGAGGTCGCTTTTACGCTCCTCGACATCACTGGGCAGATGCGGCAGTTTAATTTCTCTCATTGGGTGTGTGTGTTTATTCTACAAGCGTGTAAATCTCCCGGAGGTTGCGTCCCTGCTGGTCGTAGTCCAGTCCATAGCCTACGATAAAGTCGTTGGGAATGGTGAAGGCAGCATACTCGATGTCTAATGGCTCCTCAATCTTGTCGGGCTTGACAAAGAGCGTGCAGAGATGTATTGCCTCAGGATTGCGCGTCTGTAGTGAGTCGAGCATCTGGTGCATGGTGCGCCCCGTGTCGATGATGTCCTCAACGATGACGACGGTGCGTCCGTTGATGTCTTCGTTCAGACCGATGACTTCGCGTACCTTACCAGTAGACAGCACGCCTTGATAGGACGCCAGCTTGACAAATGATATCTCGCAGGGAATGGTGATTTCCTTCATCAGGTCGGCGGCAAACATAAACGACCCGTTAAGCACGGCGAGGAACAGTGGATTCTTGCCCTCCATGTCCTTGTTGATTCGTGCGGCAACGGCCTTGATGTGTTGCAGAATCTCTGCTTCCGGGATGGACGTTTTGAACGTTTTGTCCTTGATTTTTACAATGCTCATAGCCTATAATTATTAATTTTGCTACAAAATTACTAAATTTTCGGCAAAGAATAGGTATTGATTAGCATATTTTTCGTATTTTTGCACCATAATGAAGATATTTACAAGTGCTCAGATACATGAGCTGGACAAATATACCATCGAGAACGAACCTGTTTCGAGTCTTGATTTGATGGAGCGCGCAAGCAAAACTTTGACGCGTGCCATTATGGAACGTTGGTCGGCAACGGTGCCTGTCGTGGTGTTTGCCGGACCGGGAAACAATGGAGGTGACGCCTTGGCAGTGGCACGTATGTTGGCCGAGGAAAACTACCAGGTGCAGGTATACCTGTTTAACATTAGCGGACATCTCTCGCCCGACTGTATGGCCAATAAGAAACGCCTGCAGGACTGCAAACGCATCAAGCAGTTCGTCGAGGTGATGCAAGAGTTTGAACCACCCTATCTGAATGAAGGTATGCTGGTCGTCGATGGTCTTTTCGGTTCGGGGCTGAACAAGCCATTGGCTGGAGGCTTTGCCTCGCTGGTGAAGTATATCAATCAGTCGCCGTCAGAGGTGGTGAGCATCGATGTGCCGTCGGGTCTGATGACTGAGGACAATACTTATAACATACGTGCCAACATTATTCGTGCAACGGTGACGCTGACTCTGCAACAGCTGAAGCTGGCATTCCTCTTTGCTGAGAATCAGCAGTATCTTGGTCAACTGCGTGTGTTGGATATCCGACTGAGTCAGGAGGGTATCGAGAAGATAGACGCACCATATACGTTAGTGGAGGAGCGCGACATGCGCTCGCTGATGCTGGACCGTCCGGCATTTGCCCACAAGGGACAGATGGGTAGTGCCATGTTGATAGCAGGCAGCTACGGCATGGCTGGCGCAGCCGTCTTGGCAGCCCGTGCCTGTCTGCGCTCAGGAGCCGGCAAGGTGACCGTGAACTCACCCAGAAGAAATCTCCCTGTCATCCAGATGTCTATCCCTGAGGCCATTGTACAGTGTGGATCGGAAGAGACCATGTTTACCGAACCCGTAGATATGGACGACTACCATGCATTGGGCATAGGCCCTGGACTGGGACAGAGCGAGCAGACGGCTATTGCGCTGATTGCCCAACTGCGCCGTACGCAGTGTCCTGTCGTGGTCGATGCCGATGCCCTGAATATCCTGGCGAACCGTCGCGCGTGGCTGCAGCAGTTGCCGAAGGGTATCATTCTGACGCCACATCCGAAAGAGCTCGACCGCCTGGAAGGTCATTCTGCCGATAGCTATGAGCGGCTGACCAAGGCCAGCAATCTGGCGGAGCGTCTGCAGGGATATGTGGTGCTGAAGGGCCGCTATACGGCCGTGTGCTGTCCCGACGGACATGTGCTGTTCAATCCGACAGGTAATGCCGGCATGGCTACTGCAGGTAGTGGCGATGTGCTGACAGGCATCATCACCGGACTGCTTGCCCGTGGCTACAAGCCTCAAGAAGCCTGCGTGGTGGGTGTTTATCTCCATGGTCTCGCTGGTGACTTGGCAGCACAAGAGTTGGGTCAGGAAAGTCTGATTGCTGGAGATATCATCAATTATCTGCCCCAGGCCTTCAAGAGAATCAAGGAATAACCATTGTTTGCGACGGTATGAGACAGCTACTAACCACAGCCTTTTTGTTTTTTGCCGCTATGGCGGTAGCCCAGCCGGAGTCTACTCCCGTCAAGGCGGGACGTACACCTGAAGGCATCATCTACTTCCTGCCCAAGACGGAGCTGAAATTTCATCTGTTGATAGAGAAGACGACTTATCGTCCGGGAATTTTCGCCAAATATGCGGAGCGCTACCTGCAGCTGAGCGAGATTGAGCAGGCCGAGGAAGAAACCTACCGGCTGATAGACTGTGTCGTCGAACAGACGGCGGTCAGGGATACGTCGAAGTGTTTTGCCGTCAGATTCAAGGGCGGCAAGTGTGAGACGGCTGAGGTGCATGTCAGCGAGGATGGCATTCTGCAGGCCATCAATGCTGAACCGCTGAAGGCTCCGCGCTATGTGCCGTTCACTCCGTCAGCCAAACGCTCACAGCCACAGTCGCGCCGCTATCTGAGTGCAGAGATCCTGGCGGCAGGCAGTACGGCCAAGGTGGCTGAGCTGACGGCCTCGCAGTTGGTAGACCTGCAGCTTCATCGTCGCCAGCTGATTACCGGCGAAGCAGACGATATGCCGAAAGATGCCCGCCAGCTACAGTTGATGCTCGACGAGATAGACCGTCAGGCAGATGCCATGGAGGCACTGTTCCGTGGCACGCTGACCCGCGACACCATAGCACATACCATCACGGTATGTCCCGAACAGGAGGTTAGCAAGGATGTGCTCTTCCGTCTCTCAAGGCATATCGGCCTGGTGGATAAGGACGATCTCTCGGGCGTACCTTATTATATGACTATAGAAGATTTGCATCACACTACGCCAGACATATTTGAGAAGCCGTTGGATAAGAAGAACAGAGGCATCTATGCCAATGTGCCTGGACGCATCAGGGTGTCGTTGCATCGTAACGACGAACAACTGTGCTCCTTTGAGTTCCTGGCCCCCCAGTTCGGATTCCTCGAGTTGCGTGGCGCCGATCTCTTTAAGCGTTTCCAGACCCATCTGAAGATGAATCCGTTGACAGGAGCGATAGAAAGTCTGCATGCTGATCCGAAGAAGCCATAAAGAATCAATGGATATCAAACAAAAGCGCCCGTCTTCGTAATGAAGACGGGCGCTGTGTTATGATAGGGGATGCCTTTACTTGGTCGCGTCGAGCACCTGCTTGGCAATCTCGTTCTCAGGATCAATCTCAATCAGCTTCTGCGCATAGTCCTTAGCGGTAGCCTTGTTGTCCTGGACGATGAAGTAGTAGGCGATCATGTAGCGGTACGACTCAATGAGGCGTGCACGCTCCGTAGCGTCTTTATCAGCACGGGGAGCAATGAGATCGATGAGTTTCTCGTAGTATGGCTTGGCCAGACCCTGCTTAGAGTCGGGGTCGAGCTGCGTGTTCAGACGGGCACGCATGAAGGTGGCATACTCTGCAGCATTCTCAAACTTGTTGGTGAGGTCGTTATATACGGCATCGGCTTTCAGGAAGGCAGCCTTCTTAGCCTCGGGGTCCTGCAGAGAGCTACCATGCTGCATGTGCAGGCTGGCCAGGGCGGCGATATCGTTGGCAGAAGCCTTCTCGACATTGTTGAGGTATTCCTGATAGTGCTTGATGGCATTGGGGAAGTCCTCCTGCTCCTGATAGGCCGTAGACAGGTCCTTGATGACACCTGCACGCTTAGCCTTGTTGTCGAGGTCGTCCTGCTCCAGGGCTTTCTTGAACATCTCAATGGCCTTCTCGTGCTGCTTGGCACCGCTCAGAGCTTTTCCGTAGTATACATAGTCGTAGTAAGAGAACTTAGCTGAGTCGCTCTTATTGAACAGGGCGTCGGCATATACCAGCGCATCGTCATACTTCTTCAGGTCAGTGCTGTTGAAGAAGGCCAGACGGTTGAAGGCAGCATGACGCGGAGCACGTGTCAGACCATACTTGGCAATGTCAAGGGCTTTCTGGTTCTTACCCTTGAAAAAGGCTGACATGGCATAGTCGCTCAGGTCGCGCTCTTCCATCTTGCTCATGTCTCCTTTGTCGTAGGCAGCCAGGGCCTTGTCGAACTCGTTAGACATATAATAGATACGGCCGGCCAGTGCATCAACGGAGATATCAGGGCGCTGGGCACGCAGCTCTTCCAGCTTGGCAACGGCACCATTGGGGCTGATCTTACGGTAAACGTTCGCATACTTGTAGTAGGCATCGGGATTCTTGGGGTCCACATAGATGGCCTGCTCGTACTGGGCAGCAGCACCACCGCCATTATCACCAAGGGCCTCAATGTCGCCTAACAGCAGGAAAGCACCTGCGCACTTGTTCTTCGAAGCCTGCAGGGCATAGTCTGCATAAACCTTGGCGTTTGCTGTGTCCTTGACGTTCATGAACTCGCGACCGAAGGCAACCAGATTGTCGGCATTTTTCTTGTTGGCCTTGTAGAACGGCTTCATCTGCTTGTCCAGATCGGCGGGTTTACTACTGATAATCTTCTTGACGGCATCCACGTCGGCCTTTGAGCCGTCCTGAGCCATAGCTGTAGCGCCGAATCCTGTCATCAGCGCTGCGATGAATAGATATTTCATTGTTTTCATAATTTTCGTTTTTAAACGGTTTATAACTCCTAATTCTTCATTCCTAATTGTTCATTCAAAATTCCCAACTCTTACCTCTATGACGATTCAAACCCGAAAAAGTTTATTCTTTCGAGTAGTTTACATAGATTTCACGTACGTTGGTGGCTGCCTGAATGGGCAGGAGTCCCGACTTCTGGATAATCAGCTGACCCTTGGGCAGGCGGCAGAAGTGGGCGAAGTTCGAGGGCAGACCGGTCCGCGGCTCGTTGAGCAGCGCATAGATGGTGCGTATCAGCGGATAGTTGCCGTTGTATAGATAGTACTGATAGGGTTGCCAGCTGTTGGATGCTGTAGCAGTGTCCATGCGGCTAACCTTCATAACGGTGATATTCTTCTTAAAGGTGACATTCGTGGTGTCACGGCTGTCGTTCAGCCAGTTGGAGCCGATAATGCCGAGGGCATTGTCGTGCTTCTCGACATAGTCAATCACGGCTGCACTGTTCTTGACGGCACCGATGTTGGGTGCCTTGATCTCCTGACCGCCTAACAGCGAGTCAACACACCAGCGCACGGTGCTCGACAGCGGATTGTCGAAACAGACGTCGATGGTCCCCAGCTTAGACTGCGGGTAGATGTCGGCCCAACGGACGGCCTCGCCTTTCAGTATACGCTTAAAGTCGCGTACGGTGATGCAGGTGTCGCGGTTGGCATTGTTGACGATGATGGCCAGCCCGTCGTAGGCAATGACGATGGTGCGTGGCAGGTATTTTCGGTCTTTCAGGTTCTGACGCTCCTTCTCTGTGAAGTCGCGCGACGTGAAAGCCAGCCATGTCTCAAGATTCATCAGCTTCTTGATGGCGTCTTGTTCGTTGGTGTATTCTGCCTCCAGCGTGTCGAGTGGACTGCGGTACATGAATACGTCCAAGGCTTCGTTGAGGATGGGGCTAAAGCTCTCGTCGGCTGTAAAGTAACGGGCGGCGCGCTGGTAGTCCTCCTCGGCCTTAGTATTTTTAGGCTTGTTCCCACATGCGAGGAACAAGCCTAAAATGAGTGTTAATCCAATAATGTTATTGAATGCGTTTCTGTTCATTGTTGTTATTGCAGTCTGAAGGTGACGGGAACGGTGTACTTCACACGTACGGCCGAACCGTTCTGCTTACCAGGAATCCAGCGAGGCATGCTCTTGACCACGCGCTGTGCTTCCTTGTCGAGTGACGGGTCAACAGACTTCACGACGCGAACGTCGGTGATTGAACCGTCGCGCTCAACGACGAAGGTCACGATAACACGACCCTGGATACCGTTCTCCTCGGCTACAACCGGATACTTGATGTTCTTCGAGAGATACTCGAACAGGGCCGAGGGACCTCCGGGGAACGACGGCATCTGTTCAACGACGTCGAAGACCTTGGTCTCTTCCTCCTTCGGGGGTTCGGGCTGTGCGATAACTTCCTTAGCCTTCAGCACTTCACCTGCAGCTTCGTCGTTACCTTTCACGTCGAACGCACCGATGGCGGTGTTGGTCTTGTTGAGCTCATCCTGAGACTTCAACTCTTCTTCCGGCTTCACTTCGTCGTCCTTCTTGATTACAGGAGGAACGAACTTCACCGAGCTCTTCACCTTTTCTACTTCAACTTTCTCTAACTTCGGTTGCTCTTTCTTCTCAACCTTTGCTTCTTTCTTCTCAGCAAGTTTTGCCAGCTCTACATCGGCCTCGATGGCAACGTCCTGTTTCATGGCGTTCTCCACGACACCTTTGATAGCTACGAAAGCCGCAATGGCTGCTCCGATGATAAACATAACCAGCAGCGCCTTCATGTTACGTTTACCAGTCTCTTTGCGCAGTTGATAAGCACCGTAGGCATGGTTCTTGCCCTCAAATACGAGGTCAACCCAGCCGTTGTCAATAAGATCTATTTTTGCCATAGTTCTTTCTTCTTTTTAGGGTTACTTGACACCGGCCTTATCGATCAGTTCCTGATCCTGTGGGCCAATCTTGTCAATGACATACTTATCAATACTGCAAATGAGCATCTCGTCCAAAGCTGCAATCATGTTCTCGTAGGTTGATGTCTCCAGCGGGCGGATAATCACGGTCATCGTGGGTACCTTCTCGCCGTTGGGCAACTCACCCTTCTTCAGCCTCGAGAGCGCCTCCTGATACTGCTCGTCAGTCATCTTGCTGTTGTAGGCAGTCTTCTGGGCATCGAGCTCTTTCTTAGCTACCATGATGCGGGCAATGGGGTTTACACCTTCCTCTGTCGTGTGCTTGATGAGGACGTCGCGGATACCCTTGGCTCCGTAGCTCGTCTCCTTAACACAGGAGGGATCTTCGTAGTTGGGCAGACCGGCAACATACCAGATCTTGTCGTTAGCACCTAAGTACAGGGTGATGGTATGAGAGGCTTTCGTTACCGACTTGTCTTGCTCGTCTACGTTCTGGTCGTTACTGGGCATCGTCAACTGCATAGCCTGAGGCTTAGCCAGCGTCGTACACAGCATGAAGAACGTAATCAGAAGCATCATCATGTCTACCATTGGCGTGAAGTTCACGCGGGTATCCATCTTTTTCTGCTTACTCAAATTCTTTTTTGCCATAGCTTATTCCTCCGATGCAGTTTTAAGATTAGTAATCAACTGGTAACGGTTCTCGTTCATATCCTGGAGCTCAGACATCATGGCCTTCACCATCTTGTACGGGGTCTTAGCGTCGCACTTGATGGCCAGACGGATGTCGGGGTTGGCATCGCGGGCGGCCTTCACCCACTCCTGGAACTCGCTCTTTCCGCCATCGATACTATCGGTGGGGATTCCGAGCGTCTGGATGGCCTCGCCCATCTTCTCGGGCTCAAGGCTGAGGTAAGTAGCAAGCTGCGACATGGGGGCGCCAGCCATAGCATCTTCGAGGAAGTGCTTCTGCTGTGTTGCGTTCAGAGTGATACCGAACTTGTCGGTCATCGTCTCCAACATGGCCTTCATGTAGTTCTTGTTTTCCGTACCGAGGAATATCTTGCCTTCTGGGCTTACCAGAATGTTCAAGACATCGCTCTCCGGAATCTTAACCTCTGACACCGAGCTCGGCGTGGTGACTTGGATGGGTTCTGGCGTCAAGAATGTTGATGTCAACATAAAGAAGCACAGAAGCAGCGTCATCACGTCTGACATAGGCGTCATGTCAATCCAGATGTCTTTTTTCTGTATCTTAACTTTAGCCATAATAAAACTGGTTTATAAAGTTTTAAATGGTTAAAAAATTAAGCCTCGTTGTGGTTTGAATCGTAAGTAGCAGCGATGGTGAAACCAATCTCGTCGAGTGCGTAGGTCAGCTTGTCGATCTTGTTTGAGAAGAAGTTGTAAACAACGGTAGCAACCCAAGAGGTCAAAATACCAGAAGCCGTGTTCACAAGAGCCTCAGAAATACCGGCAGACAGAGCCATAGAGTCAGCACCACCACCAGCAGACAGAGCCTGGAATGATCCGATCATACCGAGCACAGTACCGAACAGAGCGGTCAGGGTACCCAGAGATACGATGGTAGCAACCATAGGCATGTTCATCTGCAGGGTAGGCATCTCCAGCTGAGTAGCCTCCTCGTGAGCCTGCTGGATCTTAGCGATCTTGGCAGCCTTCTTCAGAGTGGCCTCGCCCTCTACAGACTGGTACATATTGATTGAAGCAAGCACCACGTTAGCTACAGAACCCTGCATCTTGTCGCACAGAGCGCGAGCCTGGTCGAAGTTCTGGTTGCGGATAGCGTCCTTTACCTGAGCGGTGAACTTAGCCAGATTCATCTTACCAGAAGCACTCTTGATAGCGAAGAAGCGCTCGATACCGAGGCATACGACGGTGAACAACAGTGTCAGGATCAGACCTACGACGAAACCACCTTTATAGACGGTACCCAGCAGGTTGGCGGGATGTCCGCTGCGGTCGCCACCGATGAAGTTGTCAGGGTTACCCATGACGAAGTACCATACGCTATAACCAGCGATAGCACAAATTACGAGAATAATCCAAGCAGCTTTAACACCACCAAAGCCCGAATTCTTTTTGGCTGGGGCTGCAGCCTTTTGCGTTGTTGCCATAATTTTTAATTTTTTAGTTGTTAAAATGAATATTAGATTTTTTGTATACTTGTTTCAAGTTTGTATTTCTCGGCAAAGATAACAAATTGTGTCGTACTTTTATCCTAATTAAGAACTTTTAACTTGATATTTCCTATTTTTATGCCAATGCAGCCAACACTTCCTTGATACGACGCATTGCTTCAACGATATTTTCGTCGCTGGTAGCATAGCTCATACGGAAGCATTCGGGGTCGCCAAAGGCGTCGCCGCCCACGGTTGCCACGTGTCCTTTTTCCAGCAGATACATGGCCAGATCGGTGCTGTTGGCGATGGTCTTTCCGTCGGGCGTCTGCTTGCCATAGAACGACGAGCACTTCGGGAACAGGTAGAACGCACCTTCGGGCTTGTTGACCTCCAGTCCGGGGATGTCCTTCGCCAGACGGACGATGAGGTCGCGACGGCGCTCAAAGGCCTGGCGCATGTCCTCGACACACTGCTGGCTGTCGATATAGGCGGTCAGTGCAGCCATCTGGCTGACTGAGCACGGTCCGCTGGTGTACTGCCCCTGCAGCTTGTTGCATCCGGCGACAATCCAGTCGGGTGCGGCAATATAGCCGATGCGCCAGCCGGTCATGGCGTAGGCCTTGCTGACGCCGTTGACGATGATGCTGCGCTCCTTCATGCCCGGGAACTGTGCGATGCTCTCGTGGCGGCCGATGTAGTTGATGTGCTCGTAGATCTCGTCGGCCAGCACGAAGAGGTTGTCGTGACGCAGGATGACCTCAGCCAGTGCCTGCAGCTCGGCCTTGCTATAGACGCTACCCGTGGGGTTGCTGGGCGAACAGAGGATGAGCATGCGTGTCTTCGGTGTGATGGCGGCTTCCAGCTGCTCGGCCGTCATCTTGAAGTTCTGTTCAAAGCCTGCCTCCACGAATACGGGCTGACCGCCGGCCAGCAGCACCATCTGCGGATAACTCACCCAGTAGGGGGTGGGGATGATGACTTCGTCGCCTGGGTTGACAAGGGCCATGACGGTGTTGCAGACACTCTGCTTGGCACCGTTTGACACCAGGATCTCGCTGGGCAGATAGTGCAGGTGGTTCTCACGCTCCAGTTTGCGGGCGATGGCCTGACGCAGATTGGGGTAGCCGGGCACGGGCGAATAGCGCGAGTAGTTCTCGTCGATGGCCATCTTTGCGGCCTGTTTGATGTGGTCGGGCGTATTGAAGTCGGGCTCGCCCACACTCATGTTAATCACGTCAATACCTTGAGCCTTCATTTCAGAGCTCTTCTGCGACATGGCCAGCGTAGCTGATGGGGCCAGTCGTTGTAAACGGTCAGATAATTGTGCCATATTTTTTCGTTTTTAATGTTAATCCTTATTTCAAGTGTAGCGTGTGTCCCATGCGCTCCTTCTTGGTTTGCAGGTAGCGCAGGTTATACTCGTTGGGGGTTGTCTCGATGGGGACGTTCTCGACAATCTCCAGGCCGTAGGCTTCCAGACCCACGCGCTTCACAGGGTTGTTGGTCATCAGGCGCATCTTCTGTACACCCAGCATGCGCAGTATCTGTGCACCACAGCCGTAGTCGCGCTCGTCGGGCTTGAAGCCCAGGTGTACGTTGGCGTCGACGGTGTCCAGACCTTCCTCCTGCAGCTTGTAGGCGGCAATCTTGTTCATCAGACCTATGCCGCGGCCTTCCTGCTGCATGTAGACGATGACACCGCAGCCTTCCTCCTCAATCTTCTGCATGGCCTTGTGCAGCTGCTCGCCACAGTCGCAGCGCTTCGAGCCGAGGATGTCGCCCGTCATGCACGACGAGTGGACGCGCACCAGCACGGGCTCGTCCTTCTTCCACTCGCCCTTGATGAGTGCCATGTGCTCCAGACCGTTCGCCTTCTGACGGAAGGGTATCAGGCGGAAGTGGCCGTAGTCGGTAGGCATGTCTACCTCCTGGCCTTTCTCCACCAGGCTCTCCTTCTGCAGGCGGTAGGCTATCAGGTCCTTGATGGTGATAATCTTCAGGTCGTGCTCCTGGGCAAAGGCCACCAGCTGGGGCATGCGTGCCATCGTGCCGTCGTCGTTCATAATCTCGATGAGGGCACCGGCAGGGTAGAGGCCGCACAGCTTACACAGGTCGATGGCCGCCTCGGTATGGCCACTGCGACGCAGCACGCCGTTGTCTTGGGCATATAGCGGATTGATGTGTCCGGGACGGCCGAAGGTCTTCGCCGTCGATGTGGGGTCGCCCAGGGCGCGGATGGTGGCCGCACGGTCGTGGGCGCTGACGCCCGTCGAGCAGCCTTCTATCTTGTCGACGGTGACGGTGAAGGGCGTGCCCAGCAGCGACGTGTTGTCCTGCACCTGGTGGGCCAGCTCCAGCTCCTCGGCACGGCTGATGGTGAGGGGAGCGCAGAGCACGCCGCGGGCGTTCTTCAGCATGAAGTTCACCATCTCCGGCGTAATCTTCTCGGCGGCACAAATCAGGTCGCCTTCATTCTCGCGGTCTTCGTCGTCTACGACAATGACGAATTTACCTTCCTTGAAGTCGGCCAGTGCCTCTTCGATTGTATTCAGTTTCAGTTGTTCCATGTTTCCTATATACCTTATTTATATGTATTACTTGATTTTTTCCTCTATCCGGCGTAAGAGCCGTTTGTTGGTATGTATCACGCTCTGCAGGTCTTTATACAGCCTGAAGCGGTAGCGTAGCATGCGGAAGTAGAAGAAGACGCCCGTAGGGATGAACAGTCCCGTCAGCACGTTCAGCCACTTGCGGCGGAAGGGGCGCGTGTGGGCATTGGCGGCAATGACGGGATATTGGTTCAGCGCCTGTATGACGCGGTTGTCCCTCGTGTACGACAGGTCTTCGATGGTCTCTTCCAGCAGGTTGTTGATGCGCTCGATGTCGTGGTCGTCGCCCGGTCGGAAGAACACCTTCACAGGGCTGGGCCAGCGCAGCAGGCTGTGCTCGGTGGCGTACTGGCTGATGTCGGCGCTGATGGTGCGCAGCCGCTCGGCGTCGACGGCATACTGTGGGTCGTCGATGATGACCTCTTTCTTCATCAGGTGGCGCTTCGTGCGCAGACCGAGTATACGTATCAGCAGGTCTCTGTACAGGTCGAGGTTGAAGACCACCGAGTCGTTGTTGGCCTTATAGGTGAAGAAGATGGCGATGGGCGACAGCACGACGGTGCCCAGCAGCTTGCCGAACCATACCGTCCACTCGTCGGCACGTGCCATACGCATGCCTGTATTGTCGAGGATGTAGAAGATGATGAAGACAATGACCGAGATGATCACCGGCACACCCAGTCCGCCCTTGCGGATGATGGCGCCCAGCGGTGCACCGATAAAGAAGAAGATGAGGCACGACAGCGACAGCGTAAACTTGTTGATGGCCTCCATCTGGTGCATGCGGTCTTCGTAGTTCAGCCATTCGGAGTATTCGGCCTTGAACTCAATATTGCCCATGGCCATCTGAACGTCGCTCGACGCCGTACGGATCACCTGCTGGCGCTTCTCGTTGGTCAGCGCGTGGAGCAGACTGTCCAGGTCGGTGGTCTGGCTTTTGGCCGTGTCCAGCACGCGCAGCGAGTCTTTCTTGGGCAGCGAGGGCTGGTAGAGCACCGTCTGGCGGGCCTCATGGTAGTAGGCGTGGCCCACCGAGTCGTTGAATTCGCGGATACTGTCCAGATCGTGCAGGATGCGGCTCAGCCCCTTCGACCGCGCGTCGGAGGCTATTCCGCCGGCGTCGGCCATGTTGAAGCCACCGTCGAAGTCCAGCAGAATACGCTTCGTGGCAAAGGTCTCGCGGCGGTAGGGCACGTTCGTGTTCACGTTGATGCCCGACTGGCGCATGTTCTCAAACCACTCGCCGCTGTACAGCGTCAGCAGCAGGTGCTTCTTCTCGGCCGTCGACTGTATGCGTCCCGAGTCGGCCAGAATCACCGCCGCGTCTTCGTAGCCGCCATTCATGCGGTAGATCATGATGCCGTAGAGCATGCCGCTCTCCATGTTTTTCTTCTGCACATAGAGGTTCGACCCGGGGATGCCGTCGTAGAAGACACCCTCGGGAATCTCCACCTCGGGGTTCTTCTGCTTCATCGACAGCAACAGCTGCTGAAACGAGACGAAGGCCCTGGGACCGATGACTTCCTGGAAATAAAACGATATGCAGCTGATGGCAATGGTGATGACGATGAGCGAGCGCATGGCCTGCATCAGCGAGATGCCTGCCGCCTTGATGGCGGTCAGCTCGCTGCTCTCGCCCAGGTTACCGAAGGCGATGAGCGACGACAGCAGGATGGCCAGCGGGAAAGCCTGCGGCATGAGCATGATGCCCATATACCAGAAAAACTGTGCCAGCACGTCCATCGACAGACCCTTGCCGATGAGCTCGTCCACGTAGCGCCACAGAAATTGCATCATCAGCACAAACTGGCAGATGAAGAATGTCGCCACAAACAGTAGTCCGAACTGCTTGGCAATGAATATGTCTAGTTTTTTAATTCTCAGCACTTGTCTCTCACCTTCTCACCCTCTCACCTTCTCACAGTCCACTGACGCGGTGCAGGCGCTCCAAATTGTCGTCCCAGATGCCCCGAAGATCTGACTCTTCTTCGTCGTCTGAGGCAAAGTCGGTAATCAGCAGGCTCAGCAAGCCCGTCACGTCGCTTTGTTCTATACGCATCTCCCAGTACGCCTCGGGCGTATCCTCGTGATAGTCCCACAGCATACGTATATAGTTGAACTGTTTCATGTCCAATATGCGCGACTGCTTCGTGTCGCGCTCAGTCCACGGCTGTCCCCAGGTGAATGTCATCATGTCGCCTCCGGCCTCCTCCACCACCTTGTCGGCAAGCCATTTCTGCAAGCCTGCGGCATTACTGATCATGTCCCATACTATTTTGGGCGAACGCGTTGATAGCGGGTATTCAATCGTTATTTTTTGCATAGCCTATCCGTTTCAATTGCTATTCTTGCTCTTTTTGATGGTGCAAAAATACAAAAAAAAACACAAACACAACGATTTTTTCAGAAAAAGTTTTGGTAATTAAAAAGATTGTATTACCTTTGCACCCGCTTAAAAGCAATCATGGCGGGGTAGCTCAGCTGGTTAGAGCGTCGGATTCATAATCCGGAGGTCGAGGGTTCGGGTCCCCCTCCCGCTACGAAAAACATCCTGTGAACTTCTCACAGGATGTTTTCTGTTTTTGAGTTTTCCAATCTTCAATTTCTCAATCTCTCAATTCTCAATTTTAAACGGTTGGGCCCGAAGGCCCACCGTTTAACCCTCTTCCTCTTCACCGCTTGGTCGATGCAGCACGATCTTCTTCTTGTTGTTGACGGTGATGGTCTCCACCTCGCCGACATACTCCAGCTCACACTGGCTGAGCAGCGCCTTCGACGTCAGGTTGCCCACCTTCTCCGACCACGGACGTATGCGGATGTGGATGCCGGTGATGTGCTTGCCGGCGACATACTTCGTCGGGTCGCTGACGCCCTTCGACGTCATCGAGGGATAGAACGTTCCCAGCCCGTCCAGCTTCACGCCGACGCCCTGCGACAGCAGCTCGGGGATGCACTCCTGCAGCTTCGACAGGATGGTATACACCTTGCTGTTGTTGCGCACGATGCCGTGCTCTACCATGTGGTCGGCCAGACCGCGGGTGTCCAGCAGGTTCTTTTCCCATACCCGACCGTAATACTTGCCCGACATGCGGGGGTTACTCGATGTGTTCCTACGCAGAACGTAAGGAAGTTTCATTTGTACATTTTCTGCCATAATCGTAATTTTTTTTAGTTATACATGTTTTTTTGGTTTTTGTTTTCAGCCTTACGGTTGCGGAGCAACGTATGCCGACGTGGGTTTGATGGTGCCGTTGTCGTCGTAGCCGACGCAGACCATCGAGCACTCGCTCTTGAACTTCTTCGACGTCATGTTGTCCAGGTTCGTGCTGTCGGGACAGAAGCGCATGTTCACGCCCTTGACGTGCTTCTGCACCGAGTACGCCTCGGCGCTCTCTGCGCCACGGCTGGTCAGCGTTGCACGGAAGGTGCCCAGGCCCTGCAGCTTCACGTTCACCCCCTGCTTCAGCAGTTCGGGTATACACGTCACCAGTCCGTTCAGCACGTCCTCGATCTCCGAGCGCTCGGCTATCACGCCGTGGTTCATCATGTGTTGTGCCAGTCCGCGCGTGCCCAGCGTGGTGGGCATGAATCGGCGTCCGTACCACTTGCCACTCTTGCGCGGGTTGCTCGAGTGGTCTTGCACCAGATAATACTGGAAAGGAATCTTTTTTGTTGCCATAATGTAATAATAAGTTAGTTAGACGATAAATGTTAGTTAATCTCACGTGTGTCAATTGACGTTAGCAAAGGTACGAAGATTGCCTGAGCCGGTAAGAAAAGTGTGCAGATTCCTACATGTAAAATATGTTAAAAGTTTGGGCTATCCTCTGTTGCTACACAAAATTCCTGTCCTCACATTTTGCTTTTTCTTTTTTATTTACTACATTTCACCCTTGGTGAAGTTACGTTCGCTCGAAAATACAATGAAAAATATTGATTTTCCTTTGGTATTTTACTCGCTTATTTGTAACTTTGCAGAAATATAAAAACCTGAAGAGATGATGAATATGCCACTATATCTGCACGGAATGCTAACAGTACAATAAAGTCTCAATGAAATGGCAGAAAAGAAAAAGCATCATTATGTACCGAGGTGCTACCTCGAAGGATTTGCCCACAAATGTCAGGTTTGTGCATACGACTTAATAGATCGTAAGCCTTTTGAATCCAATATAATTAATATCTGTGCTGAAAACAAATTCTATTACATCCCAGAAGGTTATCGGGGTAAAGCGTTAGAGGCATTATCTATCGAAGACGATTTCTTTGCCACTACTGTAGAAAAAGACTATAGTTCATTTTTGGCAACATTCTCGATGTTCATTGAAAGTCAACTCAAAGAAGGGAATAAAACATTCGTTATTAATCGAAATAGCAGGTTGACCGCTTCTTGTTTCATATACATACAATATGTAAGAACACCGAGATTCAGACGTCTTTACGAACGTCTGTCAAAAGATGACAGGATTCGTGTAACTAATGCGAAAGGTGATGACTTGAATTTCGTAAAACTTCCTGTTCTTTTCCATGCGTATGGCACGTACTTGAACATGAATCAATTGAACAAAAGTTCAAATATTCTTGCAGACAGACATCTGGAAGTGCTTTACTCTACAGAAGGAAATTTCTTTTCTAGTGATAATCCTGTCACGTCAATTAGACTATATAAGGACAAAAGCTTTGATTTTGTGGATATTGCTGACGAAAACTCAACCGTTCTGTTTCCTGTCAACAAAAACATCGTTATCGTGTTTTACCCTGAAAAGCAAGAAGAGAATAGCGATTATCCACGAATAATAGTTGCAAACGAAAATCTTGAAAACCAAGTAAATGCTTTTACCGTTTTAAATGCGGAAAGATTCGTCATCTCTTATAAAGACATTCATGATATAGAAAAATATAAAGAATTTGCCTCATTTAATAAATAAACGTGAGACTATTCTATTGTTGTCACATGTATGGCTGCATATATTAAAAGTTGTATAATTTTTGAATCAAGTCGCATTGCTTTCAGAAAAAAAAACTATCTTTGCATGTCAAATGGGATTATGTGTTCAATTCTTATGATTGTTATATAAAATATAAATATGCTAGAAGATTATTTGAATAAAATACATTGTTGTGACTGTCTTGAAATTTGCATAATATGAAGTTGACAAAACAACAAATAGAACGACAAGACTTCGTTGATAACGTGATATTAAACTTGATTAATGAACTGATTCCATCCAACAAGGAGATGGAATGGGACATCGATACTATTGGCGAGATTCGGGATGCAATACAATTCCAACTCGTTGAAAAAGGGTTTTGCACGGAACAAGAGTTTTATCCCTATATCGAAGAATAATGGAGATACGTGAGAAACAAATAGAGGACATCTTGGTGAGCTCGCCCACGCTAATGAAAAAGACTTTCGGGCTGGACGAGGAACCTCGCCTCATCGGACGGCAGATTATAGTACCGTCCGGTAGATTAGACATGCTCTACACCTACCAGAAGGATTTGTTTCTCATTGAGTTGAAGGTCGCCAATTTCCAAAAACGTTTTATCAAACAGGTACTTGACTACAAGAGCGACTTGCAACTCTTTCAAAAGCAGGGCAAACTAATCAACGGTGACATTGTTCCGTTCCTGCTGATGCCTCAAACGAGTAAAAGCAATCGTGACGAGATCGAGGCCAAAGGAATCATTCTTCAAGAATATAATCCTGAAGAAATCCTCAGATTCTACTACAGCGAACGTCTGCGCCCCATAACCACATTCTCAGAATTAAAGCCCGTTGATGTTGGCATTTGGAATATTCACCTCATCAATAAGTTTATATACAATCTCAGCGAGACAAATTCTATAAGTGAACTGCGCACTATCGTTGGAGGTTCACCGAAGACACTTTACAATAAGATTCGTTTTGCCGACGAGTTAGGATTGCTGAACTGGTCGTCAAAGGGCGATTACATCGCATTGACAAAATTGGGTGAGCAATATGTTGCTGCAAAAGACAAGTACCTTGAAGAGGCGCTTAGCGAAGACCAGGCAAAATTGCTCAAAGATCAGGTGATGCAGAATCCCTACAATTCTTGCATCATTCTCGGTATCGCCTCGATGGTTGAATGCGTTTTCACTCTCTCCAAGACATCATACCCCGTTCCGCTCGAACAATTGGAGCAATACTTCGCTATCTATTCGGGAAAGTCGCTTGAATGGCAGACACCGCGAGCCAAGATGTACGGAGCCAAGATGTATTCGAACTACGCCATTGACCTCGGTCTTCTCGCCAAGAACGACACGAGTGTCTATCTGACTCCCGAAGGCTTCAAGTTCGTCATTCAGATGCAACTCCACAAGAGCCTCAAACTGATGAATTATTTAAATATAAACTGAGATATGACAACAACAAACCTGCAGACACAATTTGCCACGCTGGCTATTGGTGCCACTGCACAGCGTATGGGTATATCAGCCACAGAACTGTTCAACAGATTGAAACACCACGGATTGGTACGCCAATTACTGTTCGACTGCTACGATACTTTGCATGCTGAGAGCATCGACGGCGTGGTGTGGAATGTGCAAGAAGCGTTAAAGAATTGGGACGCCAAGGAGAAAGGAGGTCAAAAATGATTACGCTTTATCACGGTTCATATATGAGCGTACCTTCACCACTCACTGGTGTTGGTCGCAG
>Ga0256405_10003200_pt1 | contig 34661 bp, 40 predicted proteins | sample RumenRJG_02DNA_FD_189096 | JGI IMG/M metagenome (GOLD analysis project Ga0256405, IMG submission 189096) | Bovine rumen microbial communities from Lethbridge, Alberta, Canada - RJG_02 | ecosystem: Host-associated > Mammals > Digestive system > Stomach > Rumen | place: Canada: Alberta...
ATAATACTGTCCAAGCGGAAGGTCAGAGGTAAATGCAGCCTTTCCATCCTTGCCTGTTACTGTTCTCTCAATCTGTGTATCAGCCTTTACGATTACCTTGCCATCTTTGTTCACGATATCTTCTTTCGCAAATAAACCAAATACTGCTCCTTCAAGTGCTTCCTTAGTCTCTGAATCCGTCTTGGTTACAGTAATCTGCACTTTCTGACGCTCATTTGTCACATCCGTTCCTGCAAATACAACCTTTGTATTCTGGTCGATATAGGAAAGGTCTGCCTCAATCGGTGTATCATCTAATACAAATCCATCAATGGTCTTTGTCTCAACAAAATAATATCTGCCAAGTGGAAGGTCATCAATTCTTGCGATCCCCTTATCATTTGTCACGATGCTTGCCACCTTGTCTCCTGCCTTGTGATATACAGTGTCAAGTCCGTCAGCACTCACGATATCCTCTTTTGCATATACATCAAAAGTTACTCCTGCAAGGCTGTCCTTGAAGAAATTGAAGATAAAGTCGTACCAGTAACCCTTCATAAGAGTAGTGTCTGTTACAAATTCGCCGTCCTTATTGATAACGATGGAACCTGTAGGAACTTCATCCTTCATCTCTACATGCTGCACTTTTCCTGTATCCTCCACTGTAAACTGGATATCAGTTGCCTTGAGGTATCCGTAAGGAGCAAACTCTTCACGAAGAGTGTAAGTCTCTCCAACTACAAGTCTCTTGATTACATGTGCTTCCTTAGCATCAGATGTCCATGTGTCTACCACATTTCCATCCTTATCAAGTACAGTAAGTGTTGCACCTGTAAGCTCTGCACTGCTTGTGATATCTGTCTTTGTAAACTCAAAGGTTGTAGGAGTGTTCTTATACTCGCTGTTATATACAGCAGTCTTAACATCCTGTCCCTTATACTTGGTATCAAAGTTTACTGCTTCCTCATTTGTCACATATCCGGCAGGCTTTACAAGCTCCCTTGCAACATATTTTGCAAATGGATAATCCTTAACAAAAGCAATCTTTCCATTCTCATCAGATGTTGCCTTCTCAAGAAGAGTACCTTTCTCGATAATAACCTTGCCATCAGCATTCTTGATATCCTCATCTGCATAAAGACCAAATACTGCACCTGCAATCGGTGTGTTATCTTCTGCATCAAGCTTAGTCACTGACATATCAAGCTTCTGTCTGTCATCTGAGAAAGTAAGGCTTTCCTTGATAACAGGTGTCTTATCATCCACATATGTGAATGTCACTTTCTGCTCATTCGGATTTAATACATATCCGTATGGAGCTTCCACTTCCACAACCCTGTACTGTCCAAGAGGAAGATTCTTAGCTGTTGCCTTTCCATCCTTATCAGTTGTAAGAGTTGTCACAAGGTCTCCCTTGCTGTAATACTTAATGCGGTTTCCGTCTGCATCCTTCTGGTTGTCTGCTGTGTAAATATCCTCGGCAGCATAAACTTTGAATTTTGCTCCGCCAAGTGAGCCTTCCTTATAAACAAACTCTTTCTCATATGAGCTTGCAAGAAGTCCACCCTTAAATACGTCAAGTACCTCTCCCTTCTTTTCTACAGTCAGCTCTCCGACTGCAGGGGCATCGGAATATTCCACAGTAATGATTGCATCATTTGTATCACCATCTGTCTCAAATGCTGTATCAGTATCAACAGAGATATTGACATACTTATCATTTACAACATATCCGTATGGTGCAGATACTTCCTCAATACGGTAGTTACCGATTTTAAGTGCTTCCGGTAAGATTAAATCTCCGTCCTCATCAGTAAAGAATGAAGTATGCTCTACCTTTGACGGATAAGTTGTGTACTGCTTCACATATTCGTTCTTATCAAGGTTGAAAATCTTAAACTCTGCATTTGGTACAAGTACTGTCTGCTTTGTATCAGAATCCTTCTTGATTACACGAAGCTTTGCTGTAAACTCTCTGTCCAAGAAAACTCTCCATGTCTGAGGCTCTGTTGGATGATTCTCCTTTATCTTTACCTCAAATGGCTTGATTGTTTTCATGTTATGCGGAGTCTTTGACTCAACTACCACATAGATTCCATAAGGAATTGCAATAGAAACTGCATGTCCCTTGTCATCTGATGTGATAGTTGTTGCTCCGTTTTCTCCGATTACTATCGGAGTAGCCTTGTCAAAGTCATAACTTCCATCTGCCTTTACAGGTAAAGATGATTTCAAATAAGCTGTAAACTTTGCACCTGCAAGCAGTCCTGCTTCAGTATCATCGCCATTGTCAGATACCTTGATAAGCTGGAATGGCTGCTTGATGACCTGCTCTGCTGAGGTTGTGCTTCTTGATACCTCTGCTACAAGGTCTCCCTCATAGTCGCATACTACATCGTGCTCCTCTTCGTCTAAGAGATACCCCTCTGATGGAGTGATTTCCTTTACATAATAATTTCCAAGATAAAGGTTATTGACCTCTGCTTCGCCATTCTTATCTGTTGTAAGTGTTGCTACAAGATCGCCTGCTTTGAATACAACTCCTGTTGCTCCGTCCGGATGCACGATATCGTTTCTTGCATAAAGACCATAAACTGCACCTTCAAGACTTGCATCGCCCTGGGCAACTGCCTTTCCGGATTCTTTATCAACCTTATAGATGTGAATCTTTGCAGTAGTTCTGTCATTCTTAAAAGGATGACTGAATGATGCTTTTGCCTGTGTTTCAGGTAATACATTGAAATTGAAGCTATATACATCAGACTGGTTTCTGATATACGCATATGGTGCCTGTGTCTCTTGGATATAATATCCGTTAGAGATTGGCAAATCCACGCTGTAGCTTGCCTTTCCATCCTCACCTGTAGTTACTGTCTCAAGAGCTGTGCCCTTTGTCACGATAACCTGTCCGGCATAGTTTCTGATGTCATTTCCGGCATAGAGTGTGTACTTGCCGCCATCAAGAGGATTCTCTGTATCAGAGTCCTTCTTTACGACAGATACTTCCGCTTTCTGTCTTGTATTCTCAATCGTAGTTGATTCATACTGGACTGTCACAGTCTGGTCCTTATACTCAACTGCTACTGTCTGAGGTGTGGTATTGATTGTATATCCATCAATGCTCTTAATCTCAGTAACCACATAGGTTCCCAGATGAAGGTCAGATAATACCACCTGTCCGTCAGTTCCTGTTGTAAGGCTTTCTGCCACAACATCGCCAGCACTATACACCTTTGTACCATCTGCCTTGTAGACATCTGCTCCGGCAGTTACCTTGAATGTTGCTCCAGGAAGCTTCTTTTTCTCATAAGTGAAATTGCTTCCATTCCAAGAGCTAAGCACCTCACCCTCTTTATAGATCGTGATTGCTCCAAGCTGTTCCTTATCTGTTGCAGAGATTCCAGTTGTCTGTCCTGCTTTTACAGTAAGTATATGAACCTTACCGGAAAGGACATATCCCTTTGGTGCAGTAATCTCTTTTACATAATAAGTGCCTGCAACAAGTGCAGCTGACTTTGCATATCCGTTTCCATCTGTTGTCATTGTCTGTACTCTGTTTGTGCATCCGCTGTCAGAATAGATTCCATAGACTGCTCCGGAAAGCTTTACTCCACTTGACTCATCTGTCTTTGTAAGCTCGCCATATCCGATATTTTCTGTCTTGACCTTGATATAGGCTTTGATAGGATCTGCTGTCGGTCTTTCAGAAATAAACTCCTGATATCCGCTCTTTCCTGTAAGCCAGAATACACAGCTTGATGTTGTCTCCACCTTGCCTGCGTTTGATGTGAATGTTCCTGTTGTAGCTGTAGTATTCACGCTCTTTGAAGAGATTGTGATACTGTTGCCATTCTTATCAACAGAATATCCGCTGACGCCAAAATCAAAATCAGATAAAACACCATTACTGTCAGATAATGTTGTTTCAAATCTCTGACTTCCCTCATTCCACTTTAACTCATAAGTTGGTGCCTCACTGGTTCTGCGTGATGCAAAACTTGGAAGCGTTGCATTGTAGGAACTGCTGATATTGTCTCTGAGTCTCTCATAATAGCTGTATGAAGAATCAGGACTTGGTGCTGTGTTACAGAGCTTTCTTGCTGCTGAATCACCGCTTCCGGTTCCAAAGATATCTGCTACAATAACCCATACCATTGCCTGAGTTGCAATATACTCATCGCATTGGCTGTTGCTTGGTGCCGCCTTTTGTGTACTGTTAAATCCATAATAAAGGCAGTAACTTAAAAGCTTTCTCTGCTGTGCTGACATTGATGTGCTCGCATCATCGTAGCTGTTCATAAGCTGACCGCCATCTGCTCTTAATCCGAAATTCATACAATATGCCGAATTGCCATCAAGAATTGAATACAGAATCTTGCCATGATTAAATCCGGGCTTCAGCTCACTTACTTCTCCGGAATTTTTGACTGATGCATTCCAGAACGCAATATTTGCCTGCGGACTGGCTGCAAATGCTGTTGTACCATTCGTAAAGAGTGTTCCAACCAGTGTGAGCATAGCCATAAATCCTGCCATAAAACGCTTTAGTTTCTGTTTCATATGCTCTTTCCTCCTTAATTTACGCATAAAAAAAGAAAGACATAAGTTTATGGCTTACATCTTTCTTCCTTCTGCTTCTATTCGTTTTTATTTATCTGTGACATCGAAACTCGTAATAGTCTGTGCCGCCTGTAGTGTAAACTCCATCATAACTGATGTAGAATACCGGATCTGTTTCCAAAAGTAACATACTTGCAATATATTCTGCGATTGCATCCTCAGATGATAACCGCTGTCCATCAATGGTACTTGCTTTGTTGAGGTCTGTCTCTACAAACACACTGTAATAAGAGCCTTCCATACCATCGTAAGGATAATACTCATTGTACTCTTCCTGCGTGATACTGCCATCATTCAAATGGTTCTGTAAATTCTGCTGTGTGGTAATCATCCCTCCTGCCTGACACTTTGCTGTTGCAAGTGACACAACATTTTGTGGACTGTATGCCACGGATGCAGGCTGTGGATTGCTCACATTGTCTTTCGGACTGTCTGTAGTCTGATCACCATTACCTGCATTACTCTGATTTCCACCTGCTTCCTTATTACCACTTGCAGGAGCTTTCTGTTCAGGCTCGTCATTCTGCTCTGACTTTTCTTCCTGCTTTGAAGCAGTTTCATTATCAGCGGACCGGTTATCTTCTTTATCAGTCTTCTCTTCTGAATCTTTAGCCTCGGCAAAATCTTTGGCTATCTCTTCACTTCCAGCTTCGGTTGTGACCTCTGTGACAGCTTCCGTTGCCATCGTTGCTTCTTCTGTAGGCTTCACACTCTCCGTCTGTTTCTCTGCCTGATTATCAGCCTTTTCCTTACCACCATTACAGGCAGCCATTGAAAAGACCAGTACTGCGGATAATAAGATAATACTTATCTTCTTCATAGTAATCACCCATCCCTTCTCCGCAAGAGGGACAGGCTTCGTGTTCCGTGCCATCCACCCTTGCGGTAAACTATTTATCTGTAATGCACGGGACACATAGGACTGTCCCGTATTCTGTGCATCTTAAACTCCTTTCATTATACCAGCTCTCTTAATTTAAAGAAATACTGCATAAGTCGTCTGTTTTTCTTATAATTCAAGAATAAACCCTTTGCCTGCATATATGCTCACCTCCTCTCAGAATGTGCCCATTCTTACGAATGAAAGAAATACCCTTGCCACCATTGCGAATAGAAGAAGAATTATTCTGGCAAGTCCTAAGACCAGCTTCAAAGCTCCAAGAATTATCCTTAATATCCACTTGAGTATCTCTAAAATCACTGTTCCTACGGCTCCCATAACTCTTCTCATAATAATCAGTCTCCTTTCGACATCCATCCCATTGCAAGTCCTGCAACATCTGCATCGTCCATAACATCTTCTGTAGGTTCTTGTGCTTCACTATTGGCTGCCTGCATTATTACCGGCTGACCAACATTCATCCCGGATATCACTCCGCCTAACAGCCTTATGACCTCTTTTCTAGCCTCATTGGTTGCTGCTTCAATGACTTCTTCCTTAATGTCATCAATATCTTCTGACCGGATATATTCAGCCCTTTCTTTTTCCTTCTTCTTGATAACAAAGGTTTCTTTTCCATAATTATCAATGTAGAACTGAATCGCATCTATAATGAACTGGTTCTTAGATTTGAAAATCTTCGGATCAAGGTTCTGAATTACATCATTGATTTTCACATGCTGAGGATTGCTCATGTTGAGGCGGACAGAAGTTTTTACTTCGTATTCAAGTCTTCTTCCCATCATCTGCCTCCTTATGATAATCGCTTAGTGCTTTTAAGCCCCATCGTAGCAAGCTGCTCATATCCTCTTGCATTTGCCTTTACATCAAGGTTATAGGAAATGTTCTTGGCATCATGACTACCAAAATTTTTCATCACAACTGCCCCGCCTCCGACAAATACAATCGGTGTAGTCTTTAAGTTATACCCAAACTCACGGATCGAGTTATATACCTTATCAACAAAATCCTCTATCTCTGCCTTGATAATGGCAAAGTATTCATCATCAATATCTGACCTGCCATATCGCATGATGTTCTGTATCTCTGACTCGTCTACCTCTCCGTTAAGCTGTCTTACACACTGCTCATTGATAGAACGCATACAGGTAATAAGACCTTTTGGAATCGTCACACACTTTGATTCATCCGGTGACTTGTTGATTACCGGCATAATGTCGATTGTCCAGCTACCAATATCTACTATCAGCGTTTTCTTTGCCATTGTAGGAATCTTGTCCACTACTGCTGCATAACACTGAGGGAATACTGCCACATCATCAATCTCGATATGATACGGCTCATTCTCATATTTGAAGCTCACCCGCTTATTCTTTGTCAGGTACTTGATAAAGTCATTCTTCTCAGCCCCAAACCTTGTAAGTGGAAGTCCCACCGCAAGGAATACCTTTGCCTCTGCAAGACCTCTTCTTTTAAGTTCCTTAGCAACTGCTGCAAGAGTGAGAAGATAAAAGCTGTCATCTTCGACCTTGGTATCCTTTACTTCCTGCCTCACAGTTCCAACCTTATAGAACTTTCCTTCATACTCAAGTACATCACCGAAAAGTGCCGGAGTAGTTGTAATCTCCTTAACACCTGTGACAAATACCTGAGAGATTGTTTTCATCATTGACCAGCCATGATCAATGCCGATTACTTCTAACTTGTTATTCATGTTCCTGTCTCTCCTTCCCTTCCGTAATAATTGCTTCCATATCCTGCTCATCTGTACCTTTTCTCCCTTCCTCTTCCATAAGCTGCTCAATAAACCTCTCTGATCTGGACGACATTGCAACTAATGAATATAGAAAAACCAGGATGATACTTATTCCGACCAACACAACAATCCAGCATAGCTTCATGTAAATACGCCTCCTTCTGTAGATTCTTCTAAGGGGCACTTACAATTTGCCTGACATTTTCGTGCCAGTCTTTGGAAATAAACACATTTCAAACATTCGTGGTCTGCCATAAATAGTGCTTTCTCATTTTTGGCTACAATCTTTCGGTAACGCTTTTTCAAATAAGAAACATCATATAAATCCTGCTTGATTTCATTCATGGCATTTTGCTTCATTATCGCTGTATTCAGTGAATTAATGTAGCTGACGAACTTTTCCTCAGTGCTTATATCCACACCTTTAAAAGTTAATTCCATTCACTACTTACCTGCTTTCTACACGGCTCATGCCATGTAGGTGTGCTTTTTTCCCATTTGCCTGCACACATAGGAATTACAGATAAGCCGCATCTGCGTTTACGACGCATTAAGTTAAATTAAATAATGCTATCCTCTCTACCGCCTTTTTGAGAGCCAGGAAGTTCCCTTTGAACACCTTCATAGTTTATTATCCTTCCGCAACAGTATTGACTACCCTTACTCGCTCCACTTTCATTTCTCAATCCTTCAGCACTCTTCGCAAGTATATTTGATTTCCATCAGGTATCTGAACCGGAATTATCACTATATCTGTAATTGTTATTCAATTGTATGAGCTGCTTTGCAACTCGCAGGATTATGATATAGCAAAATTTTGAATCCTTGAACTTCGCCAAAAGAAGTATTTTCAACATATCTATTCTTTTTATGTTAGTCCTCATTTGTGGTCTGTTCGTATTTTCATTATATAGTCCACATTTGTGGTTGTCAATATATTTTCAAAATAATGTACCACTTTTGTGAACTCTGTGTTAAAATATTCATATCAATTTGTTTGAGGTGATTATTAATGGATAATAGACATTCAATTGGAAGTAAAATTCAAAAATATAGAAAATTAAAAGATATGACACAGGACGAATTATCAAAACAGTCCGGTATTTATTTATCTACCATAAAGAAATATGAAAGCGGTGAACGAAATCCAAAACCAGATCAGCTTCAAAAAATAGCAGAAGCTCTTGGCATTAGCGTAACTGTATTTCTTGATTACGATATTAATACTGTTAGTGATGTTCTTTCTTTAGTTATGAAGCTTAACGAACAATCCCCATTGAAAATATCTGCTGATAAGGATAAAGATGGCAACTACATCCCCAGCAGCATACACATGACATTTGAAGATTCACAAATAAATGAAGCTATTTGTTCTTATCTAAATTGTAAACAACAGATAGATTTAATTGCCTATGAGGATAATGATAAAGCTGTGATTGAACAGCAAAAAGAATTTTATGATGATAAGATTAACAGATTGCTCTTATTTAACGAATGTATTAAAAAAATCCGCTAAATTGCGGATTTTTTCTTTGCTAGGACTCTATTATAATACTTCTCTTTACATATCCTGAGTAGTTTATCCCCTACTCAAATAGCTTTGGTAAATCGTTGGTAAAAATCTACTGTAAAATCCCCAAAACACTGTAAAATCAAGTGTTTTTAATCAAGGTTAGTATGTTGCCGTGGCAAACAAATAATACGCGTATCATATATTTTTTACTCCTAACTTATCTCGGATTATCTCGGTTTTTCCTTATTTTGTGGGCATTTGCGCACTTTTTCAGTCTGCTGACCTTTTTTCCATATCTCGGCTTTTTTCGGCTTATCTCGGTATGTTTATTCCATCAAATGGTCTAAAAATTGGTCTAAAATGGTCTATGATTTCAAGTTTAGACCATCGGCTTTTTTGCTGATATTTGCCGTTCACCAATGGCTGATTTTTTATAAAAGCCATTGTATTCTCTGGTCTATCAACCACTCTTACCAAGCTTAATCACCTGATGTGAATCTTCCTTCATACCAAGCTGCTTCAGCTCTGTCTCAGCCTCTGCCTGCTTCTTAGCAAGCTTCTCGACCTCTTCCCTTGCATCATCCAGCTTAAGATGAGTATAGGTATTGAGAGTGACGCTGATATCCGAATGCCCCATCAGATACTGAAGCACCTTAGGATTCATTCCGGACTTTGCCATATTAGAGCAGTACGTGTGTCTGCATACATGAGGTGTAATCTTCGGAAGCTGAATGCGATAAATGCTGTTATACTTATCAACTGCATGCTGGAAGTACTTCTCCCAGTGCATAGCCACCATCGGCTTACCGTCCTTGTCAAAGCAAAGGAAGCCTGAGTAGCCATCAATCATCGGCTCCACCTTAAGCTTAGGTCTTGCCTTGATGATATTCTGAAAGCATTCATACACATCGTCCTGCATCGGAATCACTCTGGTACCGGCGTAGGTTTTCGTAGTATCGATGTAAACCAACGTCCCGGTCTTCTGAAGCTGATGGTCAATATTGATGGTTCTGTTCTCCATGTCCAGATCCTTCAACGTCAAACCTGTAAACTCCGAAATACGCATCCCTGTCTTAAACAGAATGTACATACCGTCATAATACTTGCAGTAGTGCGCATCGTTTTTTATAAATTCGAGGAAAGTTCTTTCCTGTTTCCTTGTAATGGCCTCACGAGTGACTGCGTCATTTACCAGTACAGTAGCAAGTTGAAACTCAAATGGATTCTTTCTTAATATATCGTCATCAACTGCCATCTGAAATGCAGGTCTCACAACACCTCTGATCGAATGAATTGCTGAGAAACTCTTTTTATCCTCCTGCTGTAATTTGATGAGCCACTCCTTTGCATCGGATAATCTGACCTTGTCGATTCTCCTTGCTCCGAATGGTTCCTTTTCCAGCAGATTGATTACAGTTCCGTAACCTGCTCTGGTTGTATGCTTAACTCCGGTCTTAGTTGCTATATACTTCTTCACAAGCTGAAGAACCGTCAAGCCACCGCCATCAGGAACAATCATATCATCCAAATCCTTATTGATTGCCTTCTCCTGATCTCTTAAAGGCGCATTATCTTTTTTGCCGGCTGGAATACTATCTGTAGCCACCAATCTCCAACTGTAAACTGTCTTGCGCTTACCATTGGCATCAATGTATCTATACTTATAGCGTCCATCCGCTTCCTGGCTCTCTCCTGTGCGAAGAATGCGATTCTTACTATCGCGTCTCTTTTCGCTCATTGAACTTCGTCTCCTTTCGATTGAGGGAGCCATGCTATAATATTTATTTAACATAGTCCATAGTATGTATCCGACTATGTATCAATATGCTATCACATTCACGGCTCCTTTGCCACAAGAAAATTGAAAAATTTTATGAACTCAGATCACATTCATCTGACTGTCCATATATTTTTCAAACTGCTCACGCTTGATCAGTGCTCTGTTTCCGTTCCAGAGGACAAAATCCTCATCGGAATGCTCCTGAACAAACATCTTCAGTTTCTTGTAACCTATTCCGAAATACTCCGATGCTTCATTCAGCGTTAATGTGTACTTCTGCCACCAAGGCAGTTCTCCTTTTTCGATACCGTTCATCTCAGGCACGTCTCCTTTCCAATCCGGTCCGCGCTAAACGGATGTCCACCGGGCATCCAGCGCCCTTCTACCTTCCTAAGCGCCTTTTGACGAGATAATTCCGGTAAAAGCCGAAAAAAGATAAAAAAGGCCTCCAGAATTTACTTTTCTGAAGGTCTATGCGAATGATTTAAGGTCATGCTTGCAATTATACTTTTCTATTCTTTTTATTTTTATATTCTGGCTTCATCTTTTCAATTGTATGTATTGCCGATATCCTCTGATCATCGCAAACAGCCTTATCCAATTCCATCAACTTATTTACCATCATGTGACGATTATTATGACTATCACGCTTGCTAGCGTTTTCCCAAGGTTCCTTTCCCGGTCCGTTATAAACCTCATAGATATTACCACTTTTATTCAGGTACAGAACAATAAGATAATCCGGCTCATGATTAATAACGATGTTATCCTGCTGTGAAATCTTAATCTGAACCTTCTTTCCATCAACTTCTCCATCATGAGCAACCGCCGATGCAGTATAAAGTTCCACACCGTAATAATAGGCCGCCATAACTTCTCCAATGCTGCCCACAAGATGCCCATCCAAAGTGAAATGCCTCCCTGGAAAATCAGCCTCCAATTCATTTACAATACCAATAAGCTTTTGAACCTGAAGCTTGATATTATTCATCTTTTCTTCCGTGTATGATATTCTATCTGTCATTTATCCATTTCCTTCTCTAACCAAAGTAATTTGCGAATTCCTTCTTTGCCTCAACCATTTCATTTGACGAAAAAGCACACAGCTTAACATCAACAATATAGCCAGGGAAGTCCTGCACGAACTTATTATAAGCTCTGCAGCATTGTTTTGTAGACTCAGCAACCGGATTAGGCAAATTGCCTCCAAATATTCCTGCACTTATCAACGGAAACGAGATGCTATGATACCCATTTTCCTTTAGTACAACTAAAGAATTGTAATATGCCTCAAATAATTCCTTGAAAGCAGAAGGCGTTCTGCCGAAATCAGGTCCAACTGCGTGTATGATTGCTTTTGCATTAATCATATTAAAAGCAGGCGTGATTACTGCTCCACCATCCTTTACCGGTGTTTGATGTTTATTACAAGCATCAGTGAGTTCTCTCATACCAGCTTTTTTAAAAATCACACCACATATTCCGCCACCAGCCCATAGACCGCCATTAGCAGCATTAACTACAACGTCTACTTCCTGATCTGCACAGGAACCATTTATCAAAGTTATCTTACTATTACTCATCTGCATCTTCCCCCTCTATCTTTTGCTTCATTTCCGGAATTGATTTAAGAAAATTCATTATTGTCTCATCAATAGTTCCACCGCCAATATCACCACTGAATTTTCTCTTTCTATTATCTTTATATGTAATTGTCAATTCATAGCTGCATCCATCACAAACACGACAATCTACGATTTCTGTCCAAGAACGATATAGCCATATAACTTGATTGTAGAAATCATTTACTCTATCTGATGAAATACGAATCTCATCCTTATCCAGAACTCTTTGACTCGCCCTCGGATATGCAAAATACTTGATAGTTCCATCCGGGTATACTTCGAAAGCCCATTGTTCTTCTGTTAATAATTCTGAATCCATAAATCCCCAGTTCGACCAATATCTAAATCTGACTTTAACAATGTCTTCAGCAAGAAAATGATCAACGCTCCATTCAAATTCACAATCTTTACAGAACTTATCTGGCATATCACAGCCATCAATATAGACCTCACAACCTCCAAGTTTCAATTCTCCTGCAACAGCTGCTTCCATTGCCTCCGAAGCAGGATAACCATACATAATCGGTATAATATTTTCAGATTTGCATTTTGGGCATATACATTTCGCCATAAGCGCATCCCTCCCATTTATCCCGGAAAGAATAGTAACTTTTTCAAATAAAGAGAATAGATTAACATTCTTTTACACATATCCAATTTGCTGTACCCCAATAACTCCTCGTCTTAAAAAGCCAATTGATAAAGATTCCGTCTCAAACTCTTGCATTTGAAATTCCTCAAACGTAAATTCTTCTGGTTTAAACTCATCATACTTGAACTCTTCATACTTGAATACATCAAATCCGACTGCTTCCATAACCTCAGCCGGAAGCTCATAGTTTTGTTCTACCAATCCAAACATGGTAAATCCTGTATCAACACAAAATGAAATAAATGCATTATATCCAACATTGTATGCAAATGAGCCAACAACTGAGCCAACAAAACTTCCCAACATAAAGCCTAAAATAGGAATCTCAATAAATGCTTGTGAGATGCCACCTCCTATAAGAGAACATGTCGAAACAAACATTTCTTTCAATAATTCATTAGCTAACTCCCTGGTCTGCATTTTTCCAGTTGCAACATTAAATGCATTCTTCATTGTATCCATTGCAATCACAGTAACAGCTCCAACAACTGCAGGATTCACACTTTTAAATGCTTCTCCCCATAGACCGGCCTTACAAGCAGTAATAATTGCCGCGGATACACTTCCTCTCACAAAACCTTCTGCACCACCCTGCAAGGCAGCAAATCCTATCTTTTGGAATTGCTTTTCGTCAAGTTCTCCATTCTTAATCAAATAGGAGATTGCCTTATATATTTCTGGTGCAACTTTAAGAACCATTGATATCGTAGCTGCACTTACACCAGCTTTAAATGCCTGCTTCATGACGTATTCATACTTAATCAAATCCTCAGTTGAGATACCTAACTCCTTTAGTGTTTCATCCGTAATCTTACCCTCTTTCGCAAGTCTGGCTAATTGTTCTGCTTCTTCCTTTGTTAAGGCGACTGACTCAGTACCTTTACCGTCTTTAATTTTGTCTGTCAACATATCTAATGTTTCTTGATATCTTGCTACCTGTTCTGGTCTTTTGCTTCCCTCCTCCAGTATTTTTCTTTGTAGCCACGCAGTAGCTTCCTCAAGTTGATCCTTTGGTATTACTCTTAGCTGCCCGCTATAAATCGGATCATTTAGAATTGTATCAATATCGTTGAGCCCTCTCTTTGATAAGAACTCCTCTAATGAATCTTTACCACCCTGAGATTGATATTCTTTAAATCTCTCAAATACACTTTTCGCCTGTTGCTTTGCACTATCAGCTCCAGTCTTGTAATATTTCAGGCCAAAATCTTTGCCAAAATTACTTGACACATCAGCAGAAGCAAAATCATGACTTCTATCTACATATGTACGACTCTTTGAACCTTTAATTATTGCATCAATATTAAAGGTATCGGAATGCCAAAACTCTGCAATGTCACCTTTCAAAGCATCAGGTTTAGTACGGAACCCATTAAAAGCATTCAAATCATCGTGCAAGATACCTATAGCATCTGCCACATCATGAACATAGGCATCTCCCATAGCGGCGGCAGTATAGCTTCCTGAATTCTTTTCAAAAAAAGAATATCCCTCTGCAAAACCTTCCATTCATTAGCCCTCCAAAAATTTTTGTAAACCATCAAGATACAAGGCCATAGTAAGACATCTATACTGTTGGTCTTTAATCTTCTTATGCGCAATACCTCCTGAAATCAGGCCATAGATGGCCGCAGGATAAACGACAGGTAAAAATACACCTATCCACTTAGCAGCATCTGGAAGGCTGTTAACAATATTAACCGTCGCCTTTTCAAACTTTTTCTGATATTTTCCGCTGAAATCAAGAAATTTCTCATACTCATCCTTTTTCAGCATTTTATCATCTACATACATTACAGCTCTTTTTCCAAGCCACCCATAACGCATACCATACTTATCAAGTTTAAAATCTACATTTTTCCCTTGTTCCTTTGCTTCCTTAAAACTTCCAATAAATAATATGTGAGTATTTGAAGTAATCTTTGGTAAAGTATCCTTATAATTCTTTGGTGTATAAATTGCCGCAGTAACCATACCATCCTTGGTTCCGACAACCTCTCCATCCACATCATCATTCTGACCTATCAAAGCCATCAAATAATTCGCATACTCCATTAATTTCTCATCACACACAATCATCAACTCGGTTTTCGCATTTTGATTTTCAAACATATTATTTCCTCCTGGTTTCCTCAGCTTTTTTACAACTATTGTTTTCTATTCTTAAACTCTCAGAGCAATGTATTACTTCATATTCATTAAGAAGAAGATAACCACTACTTGCATTACAATCGTAAGCGGTACTCCAACTGTAAAATAATCCTTTCGCGTTTTATGCCTTAATAGATACATCGCTATCAGTGCACCTATTGAACCTCCTGCAAATGATAATCCTAATAACGTTACAATTCGAATTCTGGATTTTCCTTCAATAGCTGCTATTTTATCAATTGCAAAAGCTGCAAATGTAACAAAATTTATTGCAACTAAATAGGTTAACAATACCTTGTGCCGATCAAGAAAACTCCAAAACGCAAGTGTAATATTATCCGCAAGATGTCCTTTAATTATTAGTAGCAGAATAATTTGGATAACAAATATACATGCCACAAAAATTCTAGACATCATATTTCCTTTTTCAGCTTTTCTATCAAAAATAAGTATTGCTACAATAATCCCAGCGGATCCTCCTATCAATGACACTATTGTAAGGAAAGTATCAATTTGTCCTTCGGCAGTGTAATTATATAACAGCATATTTATAATAAATGAGATTAATCCCACTATATTTATTATGATAAGATAATACTCAATTCCTCCTAATTCCATCAAATCACCCCCTGGACTTCTTGGTATGATAGCAAATTACAAATTTTTGGTCATACTCATAAACAGCATTTTTTTCAATAGGTCTGTTTTCATCGCCATCCAACAATACACTTTCAACTGAACCGTCTTTAGTTATCCAGCCTGTAACCAGATCCTCTATTTTTCTTTCATATATCTGAGTAAATCCCTGCTCTTGTAATCTGCCCCCCACACTTATGTTATTTCCTCGTCTTAATTCACTATGTGAAAATGGCATGCGTATAGTCTGCTTTTCGTGGTAAGTAATATAAACCTCAGCATTTTCAGGGAACACCATTCCGGCTTCAAAATAACCTATTCCATTAATAACAACCTGCTCAACTTGGAAATAATATCCTGAGCTTCGATCATTTATGTCTTTAACTGAAAACGTTTTGATATTTTTGAATCCTGTTTTTCTAAGCATTGAAATGACAGGGTATAAATGCTCTCCAATAACACCATTTGTTCCGTAGTTTACAGCCAAATTTCCTGTATTCCCCAAAATCCGCTTCAAGATTTTTTCTTTATATGCATAATTCAGTCCCCTCTCGGTTTCTAAATCTTTATTTTCATCTACATAATCAGACAAATCTAACAAATAGATTCCTCTTTCTCTATAATAATCATGAATCCAACCAGAAATCATTTGTCCATAATGACTCGGAATAGAAGAATCTTCATTATCAGTTTTTGTCCAGTAGGTTCCTGTAACATGTCCCCAATCATTGAAATCTACACTAAAGTCCCAATCAGAATATCCAGTCTGAGATTCTACATTGCAATATATTATACCACCACGCACAGAAACATCCTTTATTCTTTTAATCTTCCTACCAGCGCGTTTTGCCATTTCTTCAAATGTCTCAAATGACAACCCATCATTGAAAAAGCATGGCATGTCACGTCTTTTCGAATTAACTGCACGAGTTCTATTCCATTCTGACTCTTGCGCTTGAAGATCGGCCATATAACGATTAAATTCTTCCTCTGCTTCTTCTCGATCTGCTGCATCTTTTTTCATTCCATTTTTAATCAGCAATGCAGCTCCTCCTATAATAAGCCAATCAGAAAAACCCATTATATTTCCTCCCTTCAATCTGTATATTTAAAAACTTTTTCTTCCTTTTTTCTTTTAATCATAGGAATTACTTTTTTCTTTATTCCATAGCCAACACCGCACAATCCAGCGAGAACAAGCAAAATCCAACCTGCACTACTACTTTCAGATACTTCATTATCCGCACCATCTTTGTTGTCTTTGAATAATGCATCTATATACTCTTTAGGATAATACTTTCCATACCAATACACATATCCCATTGCAGTGTAATCAATATCATCATCCCAATCATGATCATCTTCGTAGTCCCAATGTTTTGACATCACTTGCATCTCCTTCCTATTTTTTATCTTTTATTGCCTTCATAAGCCAAGCACTTGTCCCTCCAACTAATGCTATTCCCGGTCCAACAACAGGTATTGCAGCCAACGCTGCTGCCATGCCTAATGCACCTGCAGCACCAACAAGCTCTTTTGATACTTCCTTTCGTGTTGTCGTACCTGCTAATATTGACGGAGTAAGCATATTTGCCTTAGCTAGTAATGCCTCTCTATCTCTCGAATCATATTTTTCCGGATTGTCGATAAACACCTCCAGCAAGCACTTTAATATTTCAGTATCTTCGGGTGAAGCTGCCATTTCTGCGTCTAATACAGCTCTCATTGCGATATATTGCGTTTTATTTAGCTTATTTCTTTTTGCTTCGAGGTTATTTATTGTCTGACGTGTAACACCAATACGTTCTCCAAATTCTTCTGCAGTCCATCCGGCAGCACGTCGAATCAATAATAAATTGTCTTGTAATCTTTCTATTTCGTTCATTTGGCACCTCCTTATGTTTGTATTTTATACTCTGACAAATATTTTGTCAACAGAAACATTTTTGTCAGCAAAAAAGCCTGCAAGCACTTGGACTTACATCCCAACACCCACAGGCTCACTCTAATAACCCTATTCACTTACACTCTCTGGCAGAAATCTAACGCAATCCATCCAGCACCAGACTTCAGTTTTCCCCATCCTGCATCAGCACCTTTACCGTCCTTAACCTCCAAGATAGTAAACACCCCAACACCTGTATAAGCACCAGTCTTCGCTGTATTAGTTCCAGCACCCTTCCTGATATTACCATAATTGACAATTCGTTTTGTGGCTGACATCAGCTTGCTTCTTTTCATAAGAGCAGGTGACATTTCCACCATCTGCCTTGCCACATCAAATACAATGGATGCCTGCTGCCTGTCTGCAGCTGCACCATACACCTCAGCACTCGGCTCATTATCCGCGTACAATAAATAAAGAGCGATAGCTGCTGCCAATTCGCTCTTACCTACCTTCTTACATATTTCAACAAACGCTGTACGGAACTGTCTGTTCCCATCAGTCTTTACAATTCCAAAGATATCTCTAATCAACTGCTCCTGCCACGGCAACAGCCAGAATCTCTTTCCGGCCCATTTACCTTTTGTGTGGCAAAGGTTCTCAATAAAAGTAACTGCCCTGTCAGCTTTATTCTTATCATAATGAGAAGTCGGAAGCATAAATCTTGTCGGCTGGTAGTTTTTCAGCTTTGGATAATCTTTAGGCCTTGTTTCCTTTGCCATTAAGAATCACCCCCAAGTAATGCCTCCATCTCATCTTCTGGCTCCTGCCCTTTACTATTACCTGCAATAATTCTGCTTCGTGAAGATGGCGTAAGACCAAACTCTGATGCCGCCTGCAGCATCAACTTCTGATTGGTATTTGCAATTCCAACCCAAGGTGTCTGCTGTTGATATCCTTTATCAGTCTCAAAAGTAGAACCACCGGAGGTAATATGCTCCTGCGCTTCCTTCCATCTTGCATAAGACTGACAATATGCAGCAAACGCTGCCATATCCACTTCTGTAAGAACACCCATCTGATTCATTAGCTCAGCCAAGCGTTCCCATTCCTTCTTTGCTTCCGACATTAACCAGTCAGGACAAGTAGGCATTCCCTTTGCTGGAACAGGCTCATTCTTATTCAGTTTTCTTTTTCCAGGATTGCCTTCCAGCTTCTTAACTGCTGTGGGCTTTGGCTTTCTTCCTGCCACTGGAATCCCTCCTCCCTCATTTTTTTGCATAATAAAAGGACCATGTATCTCTACACGATCCCACAACTACAAGTCGAAAAAAATACTAGTTTTCTTATTCTGTTTTTCCTTTTTTTGCAATTACTGAAGGCAAAATAAGCGGTTGCTGACCAAATGAAGCTGTAATCTGTCCTATAAGCAGTGAAATTCTACTCATCAATTGAGCAGTAACAAAATCTCCATTTTCTCCGAACTCTTCCGCAAGATTAATTTTTGTCCATTCATGCTCTGCTTTTCGTTCATTAAATTTCAAATCCGCACCAAAAGAAACATTCAATGCGAATAACTCCTCTGGTTCAAACATCAACGTTCTCGTTACAATAATTCTAACGCCGTCCTCATTAGTCATCACTTTCAAATTATCTTGGCATAAGAGCGATAACTCTTGCTCACAATTATTATTTAAATTTTCAATTCTCTTATAACTAACTGTATCCAAAAATATTTCTAATTCAGGTTTGAAATACTCTGAAAGATTCCTAATCATAACGATATCACCTCATCCTTGTAAGTATGTTTAACATTCATAAATGGAATAACTTTCTTACTATTAACTGTAGTTTCATTAACATATCTAGAATTGTCCATTCGAATTGTTTCTGTTAAATCTCTAACACTTTCTGCCAAAGCACGCGTTTGTGACTGATCACTATCTACAAAAGCATATACTGCTTTTTCTACCTCCGCATTTAAAGAACAGCCATCCTTAAAGGCACATAACGCAAGTTTCTTGTGAAGTTCTGGTGAAATCCTTACATTAAATGTTCCTTTATATTCTTTCTCTGGATCTTTTCCAACTTCTTTACAAAACTCCAGATAATCATCTACCGCAGAATGAAACTCAACTTCAATGCTAGAAATATCCCCAGCTTCAAAGTCAACATAATCATTAATTCCTTCTATTTTTCCTCTTAGAGTCATCGATTCCGCATCAAATTCAATCTTTGTATGATAACCCTTATACTCCATCATATTGTTCATCATAATTCACCCATCTCCTCTAAACGAGTTGCCAAATCTTTTATTGCACCAATACTCATCTCATCTCCCGGATGAGGTTTATGTAATAAAATAATACGCTGATCACTAGCTCTGTAGAACTTAACTCTTGAGCCAGATGTTTTCCCTTTATTAAATTCCTCAAATCCAAGTTGTGATAACAAGTACTTTGCCTCTGAATAGGTATAATCCTTTGGGCGCAAAGACAACCTTTCTTTGGCTTTATCTATTTTACTCATATAGAAAGCCCTTTCTCTGCAACTACTTTCTAGTTGCATTTTATCATATTTAATCTTTTTGTCAATAGCATGACCTTTTCTGGATATCAAAAATCACACCCACTATCCTTTGTTATACCAATACCTCCAGGTATTTTTTCATGGTATCTCCACATTTCATCATCTCTGCATATCTCACCAGCCGATTGATATTTCTGTCTTTTCTTCTAAGATAGCTAGTAAGAATTTCTTTTGTTTCTTCAATCCCAACCTTCTCTCGATAAAACACAATATCTACAACAGTTTTTTCGATATCATATATGCGGAAACGATTCGTCCCCTCTTCAATTACGGTGATTCCCAGTTCAAATCTTTCATCTGTATAGTAATACAGATTTACTTCCGGCCAATCCGGTAGAGTTGATACCTTTGCTTTTCTCGGAATTGCTACATCAATGGCATCCGGGCGATAAGTAGACAGATTATAATACACAGCTGCACTCAGCAGACAAACTACTCCGTCTGGTACAAATGCATAGGCATAGTAGAAATCCGATCCCTCACCATCAAAATTTGCATTTTCATAATACTTTTTATTCAGTTTTATCAGGATCCCCTGGTCAACCATCTGATTGATTTTATAATAGGAAAACCCTTTATCTTTCAGCTCTTGAACTGAAAAAATCATTTGGTCATTGGAAATCTGTGCAGTCTTTATCATCTTTCTCACCTCAATTCCAGTATATCCAAATTCGCGATGATTATTTAAATGAAATTCGGCATTTTATCATTTTGCCGAATTTCGTTTAAATTATAATAATCATTTCACGATTTGTCAATGGATTTCAGTGAGCTACCCCCATATTCCATTTCGCGACTGCATACGCAACACCCACCCGCCGTTCTATAGGAGATGGATCTGTAGAGATTTGAATCGCCCCTACCCCTATACACATCAGTGGTTATGCCAACGGTCTCCTCTCTTTGCATGAATCTGTGAATGACACGACTTGCACAACGCAATCAGATTACTCCGATCATGTGTGCCACCTTCACTCAACGGCTTCTTGTGATGAATCTCTTCCACCGGAACTGCAAGTCCACGTTCAAAACACAGCTCACAGAACGGATGCTCCGCAGCATACTTATCACGTATTCTCTTCCATGCACGACCATAACGACGTTTGGTTTGCTTATCTCTACTGAATTTCTCATAGTCACTGCTTACTTTCCTTGCATGCTCCTCACAGTACCGTCCGGCTACTAATGCAGGACAGCCCGGATAGCCTAGATGATCATCCATTTCCGTTTCAAGCATATCTTCCGGATTCTTCCTGGATTTCTCCATTCAAAAGAACCCTTCCTTTGTTGTCACGTCTTTTTGTGCTCATTTTCTACCTCCACTTCAAGGCGTGACATGGCATGTAAACATTATAACACGTCAGGCCTCTTCTTTCCTCAACTTTTACAAAATTTCTCAAGTACTTGATATGTATGATTCGTCCTCTATTAAATACTTGAAGCCTTAAAAAGCTGATTGCAAATTTTCTTGTATCTTTTTGTAAGTTCTCATCTACTCCTTACACAATACATTTGGGTTGAAAAAAAGCTAATTACTAAATTGGGCAGAAAAAAATGCCTCCTAGAAATTCTAGAAGACATTTTTATGCATTTTCGCTATTTTCTCCGAAGAGTAAAACATGTTTATGAAATCACATATTTGATTTTCAAACTGTTCAAATTAGTTTGATATGTTAAGTACTGGTCCTGTTGTAATCTTCCGACAACGATGCCCGGAAGAATATTTATTTTTTTAGCAAATGCTCTGACAGAATCTGAAGTAAATCCTCTCGGATTATCCTCTATGAATTCCAAGTACTCATCTTTCGGAATAAGTGTATCCTGTGAAAATAAGTCTGCTTCCGTCTCTAATTTCTGAATCAAAGCATCAGTTTCTAATCCAGCCTTATTCTTTTCGCTTACAAGAAGAACCTTTACTCTCTGCTGTAATACATGACCTAATTCATGGAATAAGGCAAACCAAAAAGTATCTGCGTATTTTCTTCTATCATTCAAGGCCAAAACAACTTTATCTTTGCCAAGCCATTTAACAGCACCATTAACACCACAGTTCTTAAGATTAGGAAGAAGCACCAAAGCCACACCGCAACTTGCCAGCAGTTCTTTCAGTCTAGGATAGAACTTCTTCGGATCCTGTACTGTCATGCCTCTTATCTCTGGAATAGCTGCTGATAATTTTTTCTTGTCATAAGGTTCAACATCCATTCCTGATCCAATATTGATAGCAGTCTGAACCCATGCATTTGCATTGATTACATTAACATCAGTAACCTCTGGCACACTAGTTCTATACTGTACCAAGAAATCACGTTCACTTAAAACACTTAATGAAGAAACCTTGAAATAGCGTTGTAATTCCATGACCTTTTCCGTTGCAACTCGTGTTGCCTTAGCCAATCCCAATTCAACCCAGAATTTATATTCAATCTGGCGAACAAGCTCACATTCCTTATCCAACTGTATTCTTTTCTCAATTTCAAGTTTCTTCTCAATATATTTCTGATTTAAGTTAAGCCACATCGTAGTTGAAGTTCCAAAAACAATGGACAACTTTAAGACCATCTCATCAGTAAGATTTATTCTTCCATTTACCAAATCACTCACATATTTTGGAGTCGTCTGAAGGCGTTTCGCTAACTCTTCCTGAGTAATGCCTTGATCTTCAATATAATCCTTTACATAGTAACCAGGATGAAATGCAATCAACTCTTCATATTCAATCTTATTCATAGTGATTAGACACCTCCCATGCTATTATTATTTCCGTAGATTTATAAACTATATTCACATCTTTTTCTTTACATTCATTTCCATCGGCATCTACGGGAATGATGATTAAGCGATATCCTGCCCTACGTCCTGCAATATCAAGAGCATACTGTCCATCTCTTTTTCCTTGTAGGGGATGCAGATGATAAATCTGCATTTCTGCTATATCCTGCAAATTTGCTGAGCTCTCAATCAAGTTTATCAGCGCATGAAGCTTCTCTGCAACATTAGCCGGCAAATCTTTCTTGGCCTTTTTCAAATCTGTACATAGCTTCTTTACTGTATTGTCATGATATCGAATTTCTATAACTGCATCCTCCTTTCTAAAATAAAATTACCAAAATGGTAATTTTTTCTTTATCATAGCACCATTCATCCAGAATTTCAACCTCTTTTCACTTATGATTATTGATAGGTTTCTTCTAGTTACAATGATTCTACACCGCACTCAGCGTATCTATAAACTTTTCAAACTTCTCCCTCTTAATCTGAACCCTGTTACCATTCCAAAGCAAATAATCTGCTCTTGGATTCTCCTGAACTAGTCTTCGAAGCTTTCCCTCTCCAATCCTAAAATAAGCTGCAGCTTCTTCAATTGATAAGGTGTATTTTTTCCAATATGGAATCTCGTAATTACTCAATCGCATCCCCTCCTTTCTGATATGACTTAGCGATTTCTTGCATTTCTTTCATCTTCTCCTTTGCTGTCGCAGTTCTCTTGCTGGCTCCATTTACGCAAACAGAATGTTTTTTCATACTATGTTCTAGAATTATTTTCAAAAAATAGATACCATACAGATAACAAACCCAGCCGTTCCTATCAAGTCTCCCACATCATCATGGTTATCTTGACAGTCTCGCCTGGGTTTGTTGTGTAGTAGTCAACCGCTTAGGATAAGCGTGGGTGGTTATCCCTTATCACACAACCTCCACTTTCTTAATCAGAATTTCCAAATTTATTCACTATAATTATGTCTGACTCACTGAAAAATTTTTCGTCATACTCAATCATTTTCATTGTCTAACTGAAAATCATAAATCAAAGCTATTATTAACTGATGCTCAGCAAAATCTCTCCGCACTCTCATAATCTGCAACCTCACTCACTGTCAAAATCAATTTACCTCTTAACTAACTCAACAATCCTTTGATGCAACCTACTATACTCACACTTTTCAGCTCCCATCTTTAGCAATGAAGATAGCTGTGCAGTTTTCTGAATTCCTGCTTTTTCGTTCAGGGTCTTCGTCGGCAATAAATAGAAATCCCATTGTGAAATATCTAATGGATTCACTGTATCTTGTTCTGTGTGCTTATGAACACAGAACACATAAATATCCGATTATATCTGTATCTGCCAAGAAATCCTTGCACATAAACTCAATATCATCAAATTTGATAATCTCACTTGAATAACTCCATACAGATTTAGAAGTATCAAGACAAATGACTGTTACTGGCTCTGCTTCTTCATTCTCTTTAAATTCTCCGACACAAGTAATCTTTTGCTTATTACAATGTTATCTGGTTGCATCAGCTCATTATATTTAATGAGTGCAGATAATTTTGCATTTATAGACTTTGCATTTAGATTCTGTCCTGTCCTCTTACAGATTTTCACATTCTTCAAATAGCTTTTATATTCCAGAATATTTTCCCTATACAGCTTCTTAAATTCTACATCCCCGAAGCTGTCATTAAACCATCTGAAAAATTCCTTTACCGATGCAACATATATTTTGATTGTCTTTTCGGATTTTCCCTCTAAGTGCATCTTGTTTTTAAAATCCCTTATCAGTTCATCCATAAGCGCACACCTCCTAGAAATTTTATTGAATTATTATTTTGCATATTTTCAGAAATTATATTGAAATTTCTTTTTGCTTCCTACTTACTAATACACATTTTTTCAGTAATATTCCCCTTATATTGAAAAAATAATTGAGGTCATTTTTGCCTTATTTCTTGTATATATTCCGTATCTCCGTTATACTATATATGGAAGGAGTTGATTTACATTTACATTGAGATTCAGAAGCCGAACCGCTTCAAAGATTTATTACATAAGATTCATTCTAAAGTGGAAGATATATTGTTTTCCATTCTACAACACACACCAGATAAATTCATTCCAAAATCCCTTATGCGTTAGTTTGAGAAATACACCACCAAACGACTTGCACAACTGAAAAGTGATGTGATCCGCAAACGCTGGCAGACAATCGAACTTGAAAAGGCTGTTGATAATATCCACCAAAAGCAGCAGTCATAAAAATAAGAGGTCTTTCTTCTATATATAATATAGTAGATTTACCTCTTTTTTGTTTGAACATCTGTTCCCTTTATGTTATACTGTTATTGTGTAATTGAAACGAAAGTAGGATGTGATTTTCCGATTATTAGATGCCCTCTAGTTTACAAAGGAGGGTGATGCCCTATGAACACGCTTGAAGTTTTAACTTTAGTGCTAGTAATTTTTGCGGCTCTGTCTTACATAGACGATCATAATAATAAAAAGAAATAGCATCCCAACCGACCAAAGTTAGATGCTATTTCATATTTAGTATTCAACTGAGGGCAAATCGGATATTACATCCGATTCACTTTCTAAGTAGATTATACACTAGGGCATTTGAGAAATCAAGTGCCCTTTTTAAACCATGAAAACAACGTTTTTATTATGGTTCTCTTTCCATTTTTTCCTTTATAGCTTGACGAATAAATCCAGCCTTTGTATATTTTTTGCTTGTACAATATTCTTCCAATGCTTCTGCTTCTGCTTTTGGCATAGATAATTTTACTTGTTTATAATTATTTTTTAAATATTTTTCATTAGCCTTTTTTTGTGCGTCCGAAAGTGCCACCATTACGTCCTCTCTTTCCCTATATCGTTAAGGATATACCCTTAACCGATTATAGTATACCATAAAACATCCTTCTATTTCATCAATTTATATTTAAAAATCACTTTTTTATTTCGCTACTGCTGTCTCTTTAGCAACCATTTTTCTAATTATTCCCTTTGTCATTTTCCAAAAAACGTTGTATTTGTGTTTCTTTTCCATTTGATATGTGAGAATTTCATCATTACAATGAGCAATAACAAACTTGCAGATTCTATTTGCCGAATTTCTATCATATCCTATAGCCACAAGTCCATGCTACATAAACAGGTTTAATTCACTTCTATCATCACCTTCAAATTCATATGCCATACCTGCACTAATTTTACTCTTCACAGTCTGCACATTACTTTTTGTTTGAGATACTGTCTGTGTTTTTTGCCTCTGAGTAGAAGCAGTTCCCGGCAACTTCTCTTTTCGTGAAATATTAGTATAGCCTTCCTCTTTCCAAAACTTAACTATGTTATCGTAATCCTTATCCTTACTGATAATCACATAACTACATTCCTTACCATACACTCCCAACAAATGGCCTAGGTAAGAAACCAGATGCATATCCAATGACTGCTTTCGCACTGGAACTAAATGAGATTTGATATCTCCATTTAACCAAAAAATATCCTGTCTTATATTTGTTGCATTCTGTGTTGAGAAAATATGCACATGTTCTTCCTTTGTCATACTTTCAATATTCGCAATGCCATCATTATGAACATTTTCAAAATCAATCAAATAAAAAGTTTTCATTTATCTATTCACATCCTTTTCAAGGCAAAATTTTTCCAAAATATATTATGCAATCTTATTTTCGTTTTTTCTATAGCAATATAACGCCCCAACCATCAAAAGCCAGAGCGTTACCTATCATCTATATTAAATTACCTTAAACATTTTCTGCGACATCGGTTTCTCATTCTTCTGTTCAACCTCCGCCTGTGCTTTCCTAAACTCTTCCATCCGTTTCAATTCTTCCTCTGCATCATCGAATCCGATATGCGTGTACACATTCATTGTAACCGATATATCCGAATGCCCCATGAGGTACTGTAATATCTTTGGATTCATTCCCGATTTTGCCATATTCGAGCAATAGGTATGTCGGCATACATGAGGCGTGATATTTGGCAACTGCACCCGGTAGATGTCATTGTATCTGCCGACCATATGATTGAAACGATGTTACCAGTACATTGCCACAAGTGGCATTCCATTATCATCGTAAAACAAGAATCCACTATACATTCTCTACTTCTGTCCTATTTGGTAAAATGCTGTTCCAGATCTAATGATAAACTGGATATTTCTTCTATTTCAGTGGAGATATTGTTGATGGAATCATTCTGTGCCGCTATCGTTTCTGTTATATTCTGAATCGTAGCTGAATTCTCCTCGGAAGTAGCTACCAGAGTCTCTATTTCCTCCTGAATATGGTTAAAATGATCTTTCACATGTTCAATGATCTGATATTCTTCACTGACTGTTTTACTTGCATCATCTGTTGCACTGTTAATGTTTGTAAAATATTCCAACAGTCCACTGACCATTTCTACACTGGCTGCGGCGGCTTCTGTTCCCGCCGTAATATTCTTTGATACCTGAGAGGTTGTTTCTGTCAGCCATTTCAGAATCTCCTGAATATTGTTGGCTGATTTGGCACTTTCCTCTGATAAGGAACGAATTTCGTCTGCAACAACTGCAAACCCTTTGCCATGTTCTCCCGCTCTGGCTGCTTCTATTGATGCATTCAGAGACAACAGATTCGTTTGGGAAGCAATGGAATTGATATCCCCCAGAATAGCTGTGATCCTGTTCATTTCTGTAAGCAGTGAATCTGTAGACTGACGTGCCGACTCTACCGTCTGTTCCATTTCCAGTATAGAATTCTTTGCATGAACAACCACATCATTGCCCTTGGCTACAGCCTCCTGTACCTTCTGGAATCCACCATCTAACTGTGTAGCCAGTTCATGGTTCTTATTGATCTCATCTGTAGCAGCATTGATCTTATCCATAACTGTAACCGTAGATTTGGCAGTATCCTCTACTACCTGCCCCATCTGAGTCGCTTCTGTCCTTACACTGCTGCTGCCCTCTGCGAGCTGATGAATAGAACTCATGCTTTTTTGAATTGTTGTATTCAGATTCTCTGAAATTTCATTTGCTACGCTGGCATTTTGTCTGACCTGTTCCAGCGCTTTTTCCGTCTTTTTAACAACATTCGCACCACGCTTCGTTGCCAGATATAATAATACGCCCGTTACTGCAAAAAGGAAAACGCGTGAAACAACACCCGCCCATGAATATTCATTTCCCGCAATTGTTTCCGGACTGAAAATCATAAAAACTATGGAGATTGCTGTAAAAGGTACTGCAAACCAGATAATCACAGATTCTATAAAGTATGATGTCGTCATTGCCAGGAGGACATAATTCGCCAAATATGCTATTGAATTACCTCCTGTGATCCATGAATAGACCAATGTACCTATGGCCGGTGGAAATACCAGCATCAATATTTTTTTATCATCAGGCAAAGGCAAAAAATAACCTATTGTTGAAATGATACCACATACGATTACAACAATACTGCCTTTCAACGCCATAACAGATAATCCAAACCCCAATACCGAAACCATACTCAATGCAAGAATGGAACACCATGTAATGATCAGATTTTGTTTATGTAACTTCTTCATATAAATTGTCCTTTCCTTTCTGAATACATACCAATTTATAGCACTAATTTGACACTTACATTATAAAATTTTATGTGTAAAAATACAATATTTTGGAAACTATTTTTATTTATAAACTGTTTTTGTTTTTATTTTCTCTCATTTTTCAAAAACTTTTGCGTGTTCATTTTGTACATCAGGCGAAATCAACAGATTCTTTCTCCTTGGTGTGAATGACCATTGGCTTGTCATCCACTTTCTTTATCTTCAATGTTCTCACCTTCTTTCTACATCCATTACCCCAAAATGGGTAAAAAAAACAGCCGCTAAGGTATTTAACCCTAACGGCTTCTTAACTTATTATTTTATAAATTTCTCTTAATCCTCAATCTGTGGAATATTAACCAGTTGTTGCAATTTCTTTTCAAGAACTGCCTTATCTGGTAACAACACCTTCTAAATCTTTATCATCAACAGAAATGCATTCGTATTTCCACGGTTCATATTCGTCATATCGCTCGCTCTGCCGAGGAGTATTCATCATAATTCCAAACTCATGTTTTGCCATATACCATCACCTCCGCAACTCCCGATTTTGCGATTACATAATCTGGGAGTTGTCTGTTATTAAATACCTGCGGCAAATTCTTCTATTAAACTGTTTATCAATTCCGGTTTATCTGTATTAGAATTATGTCCAGCTCCTTCAATCCACTTCAAAGGAATTTTGCTCTTTTGGTGCCATGCTTTGTTATACCTTATACATGAACCGGCATGGTCTTGAGTTCCACATATTAACAGAGATGGGCACTTCAGTTCATATGGCAGATCCTTTTCCATGGCCGCTGCCAAAATACGATAGCCATGTCCAGCAATTTGTGCATAGCGTTTCTGGTTTCCGTCATAATTCAGCATCATTTCACGCATGAGGCTTCTACCATAGTCAGTCGTGGCAACGCCTTCCGACCCCGATTTCAGGAGCCATTTCCACGGATAATGAGCATATACCGGCTCCATCCGTTTCAAAAGCCAGATCTCAACTGCCGTCACATAGCTTCGTTGCAGCGGTGCAGAGTCAATGGAGACAAAGCCTGTCATTTTGTCTGGGTAAAGCTGCGCATAAGCCTGTCCCACATATCCACCCATAGACTGCCCAACAATAACAAGCTTTGTAAGTCCTTCTTGGTTTAAGATATCATCCAGCCATTTTGCCTTGTCGAACAAATCAAAATCAAACCGAAACGGCCATGAGGAAGCGTGTGCCGGTGCATCCCAGACGATAACATTATACCTGTTCTCGAAATACTGAATCTGCTTATCAAACAATCTATGGTCTGCCGTCAATCCCGGTAGAAAAACAAGGGTAATTTCATCCGGGTGTGAAACGTTTGTCCAATAGTGGATTGTTCCGCAAGGAGTCTGATATGTTTTTTCTTCCATTAATTTTCTCTCCAAAACTTCCGATTTTCTCAATTCTCCAAACTTGAAGTTAACTAATAGATGCCATTTTATCAGTCGGCCATGATCTCCTGAGAGCCACATAGGAGATTAAAAAGTTTGCAAGCCAACCAGCTGGTACAGCAAGCCAGACAAAGGCAATGCCGAAACGCGGTGCACAGATCAGGGCAACGGACAGACGAATCGCAAGGTTCACCATGTTTGCAACGAGGAACGGACGCATAATTCCGAGACCGCGAAGGACTCCATCGGTTGCCATCTTGATACCCATGAAGATGAAAAAGTAACCAAGCCACCTCATATAATCACCAGACACCTGATAGGCAAACGCCGTTCCGTCTTTTCCTAAGAACAGCGAGGAGATCTGCGTGTGTAGCGTTTCAATGACGAGAAAAGCAAGAACGGCAAAGCACACGTCCAGCACCAGCGCCGCATGGTAGCCTTTTTTGATGCGTTGGGGTTTGCCTGCGCCAAGGTTTTGGGAAACATACGGCGAAACCGCATTGCCGATGGATACAAAGATCAATGAAAAAACATTTTCCACCCTCATCGTTGCTGTATACCCGGCGAGTGCCTGTGTACCGAAAGGATTTACCACTGCCTGCACAATCATCATACCGATGGACACTGTGGACTGCTGTAAAACCGACGGCACCGCAATGCGAAGCATGGAATACAGCTCCTGCCGTTCAAACCTGTTAAAGGGGCTTTTATATTGCCGCATCCGTGCAAAGAAAATCAAAAACGAAAACACTGCGGAAATTCCCTGTGCAATCAGGGTTGCAATAGCCGCACCGAACACACCGAGACCTAGCCCGGCTACCATCCAAAGATCCATTAAAATATTCAGGATGGACGAAAAAATCAGCAGTCCTAGCGGAATTTTGGATTCGCCGATTGAGGTGAACATGGTAGAAAGAATGTTATACATAAACAGAAACGGAAAGCCCACAAAATAGACCCGCAGATACAGTACTGCATCATCCAGTATGTCGGCAGGGGTTTGCAGTCCACTCATCATCGAGTTGGCGAAGAAAAAGCCAAAAACACCAAGGACTATACTTAGAAGCAAAAAACTAATTAAGGAGGTTGACACGATTGTTTTCATTTTGCCATACTCCCTGGCCCCGAAATAACGGCTCACAAGCACACCGGCTCCGACACCGGCTCCCAGTGCCACACAAATGAACACATTGGTCAATGCTGCACATGCACCGACAGCTGCAAGTGCGGAAGAACCAACAAACTGGCCGACAATAATAGAGTCGGCCATATTGTATATTTGCTGAAAAAAACTTCCAAGAATCATTGGCATTGCAAAAACCGTCAACGCTTTGAGGGGCGTATCGGTTATCAAATACTCATCTTTCGACATTATCATATTCCTCCATGGTATCTTGTATCGTGGTATCCCATTCACTTACCTTCTCGAATTCCGATTTGTAAAACACATTCTTTTTTACATAGGCACAGTATACCACATTTCCTGTTCCTATGTGATAACATTTACTGCTTCTTCCGATATGAACTCATCTTCTCCACAGTAACCTCCGGATAGAAGTAAGTAAGAATCGTTGCTTTCTGCTCTGCCTCATTCTGCATGGAAAATCTTCTGCTTAATTCCTTATGTAAGTGAAAAGAAGTCCCCGAAGGAACTTCTTTCGCCACAAATCATATTCTTTTTTATCGAGGGAAGTCCGGGTTGATGATCCTACTGTTTTACAAAATAGGAGTACAATGGGGGGACAAATCCCATCCACATTCCCTAAAAGCCTTGATTTTAAGCCTTTTCAGCCAAAAGTACGGTTTCTGGGCAAATTATAGCATATTGTTGCAAGTCTATTCTTACAATTCCATCAGAAAATGTTCATGCAGCGCACGTTTCACCTGATCGAAATTACCTCGCTCCGGACATTGGATGGAAACAACCAATCCCTTCTCTGGGAGAATCGTTGTAATCTGTCCGAATGCGCCATCAGCACGATAGGATCCTGGATATGGACTGATCCAGAACTGATAGCCATATCCTACATGCCAGAGATCTGCAGATGGCTCGAAGGTAAATTTCGGGGTGGACACCTCCTGCACCCAGTCCCTGCTGACAATCTGCTTGCCCTTCCATTTACCCTCAGCCAGATAGAGCTGTCCCAGTTTCATCATCTCGGTACAAGTCAGATACATACCTCCGCCGCCATTCGGATGTCCCTGTGGATCATGCTCCCAGAGCGGCCATCCCATATCAAGGGGCTGGAATACCTTCTCATACAGATACTCTCCCATCCGCTTGCCAACGGCCCGTTCTACCATATGAGCAGCCAGAATACTGTCGGCAGAGGAATAGCAGAATGCACTGCCTGGCTCCACAGGAACCGGCTGTGCCATCATATATTTCTCATAATCCGGTGCGCCGACGCCCGGACGTCTGTCCGCATTCATCAGAAGTGCCTTACCAAAGCCACTGGACATGCAGAGCAGATGTTTCAACTGAATCTTCTCCAGATTTGGATCCGGATTTGAAGGAAGTTTATCTTTAAACACTTCCGCCACATGATCTTCCAGGCTTAGTTTTCCCTCTTCCATTGCGAGTCCAACTGCTGTTACCGTAAAACTCTTGGTATGTGAATAAATATTTCTCGGTGCATTTGCTGCGTAGTGCATCTCACAGAGTACCTTGTTCTCATCTCCGACACTGATAGCTTCCAGCGGCAGATTGTGGCTGCTGGCATAACGATGAAATTCCAAAAACTTCTCTTCCAGTAACATAATACCTCTATCCTTTCCGGCAAATCTCTGATGTCAGTCCGATATAACCGATGCGACGTGTCGCAAGGTTAAAACCAATCTATCTGACATCTCCAATCTGGTTCTATTATCTCATACACATCTCTGCATCTGTCGGCAGTGGCATCAGCGGTGCGGACGGCAGGGTCTGATACCAATAAGCAACACTGGTGTAATCATCGTAACGCGGTCCGGTCCAGCCCATGTTGTCGAGTGTCATACGAAACTTATTCTCAAAACGGATCGGGTCTGCAATATGGAAATGATACAGCAGGAATCTCTGCTGTCCGTTATAGAATTCCCGGTTGTCTCCATAGATTGCATACATGCCGGTATATAAGCCGCTGAAGGTCTGATAGCTCTTGATGATGATGTCATTTCCAAATCCATAGGAACCGCCGAAGTAGTCTTCAGTTCCGGTATAGTGGATAGACGGATACGGATCATCGTCCAGATACATGCGGGCTTCGCCTTCTACCCAACAGGTATTGTTGCCATTCATACCAGTTGCCAGAGTCACACCGACAAATTGTCCCCTGCCTTCGATTCCGTCAACGATTGTGTAGGTACGACCCTTCTGAACCGGGTGCTCTTGGCGATAGGTGGCATGGAAATAACCAGCCTCCGCCGGAATCTCCTGATAAACTCCGGTGATAATATAATAGAGATTTTCTTACGAAATAAATCTTATATGGCAGCCTCTTTTTATACAGACGCACAAAAAACAATTTTATTTTCCTATCAGCACCTGCTTTCCCTGAAAAGCAAATCCATATGCGCGAATTTGATCTGGCCGAAATCCTCTGGCAAGTAACTGCGCATCATATTGTTTATGACGAATCTGTTCTAACGCATTGTTCACAGTCGCATTCAAATCAGCCTCCGACTCCGGATCAATCACTTTAAATTCCAGAATAATTGCATCCGACTGACCAATTTCAACAGGCTCAAGCATAATATCATAACGCCCAAATCCACTTTCACGATTGGAGGTAATATGGTAGTTATCCTGCAGATCTACCATCAGTCCAAGAACAAACCCATGGTAAAAACGTTCCGGTTCTGCCGAAGCAGAAGGTCCCTTTCCCGTATCAAAGAAACTGAACGTTTCTAAGGCTATCCTGTTAATATAATGATTCATTGCCCGAACATCATCCGCAAGCAGTGCCTTAACAAATGCATTATAATTTGGAGTATATTTCTTAAACCAGCCATCGATCATTCGGCGAAACATGACATCTACCTCATGATTTGTCAAAGAAAGATGGTAATTCTGATTGGATGCAGCAGCATCCTTCGGAGCCTGATTAATTTTCAAATATCCACTTGAAAGCAACAAACTCCATATCGCAGTCATATTATCATCCAACTGATCAAATACAATCTGCTCATCAATTTCCGTTACCAGTTCTTTTCCAGACAGTAAATCCTCCATGGCCTCTTTGATTGCAGAATTTCCCCTTTGAATAAGATGTCCAATCAGGCTATTAGAACTGGTATTAGCCCAATAAATATCAATTTTTCTTTTATCAAGAAAATTCGTAATTGACCATGGATTGTATATATCCTTTTTGCCTCCAAAAACGAAACCATCATACCATTTCTTTACAACATCACATTGATCAGACATTCCGGCTTCATCCAGTGCTGTAAAGACTTCAGATTCTGTAAAACCAAACGATGTCGCGTACTTCTCGGAAGTAGTTGTGATCACTTCCAAATTATTCAGATCTGAAAAAATGGATTCCTTGCTAACTCTCGTAATACCTGTCATAATTGCCCGCTCAAGATATGGATTTGTCTTGAACGTTGCATTGAACAGGCTTCGAGTAAAGGCCGTCAGTTCCCTCCAATATCCATATGCATAGGATTCCTGTAATGGCGTATCGTACTCATCAAGCAAAACGATGACCTTTTTCCCATAATATTTGCTGAGGAAAAGGCACAAATTTTGTAATGCCATAACCGCATCGGCATCATTCATCTCC
>Ga0256405_10003201_pt1 | contig 34660 bp, 26 predicted proteins | sample RumenRJG_02DNA_FD_189096 | JGI IMG/M metagenome (GOLD analysis project Ga0256405, IMG submission 189096) | Bovine rumen microbial communities from Lethbridge, Alberta, Canada - RJG_02 | ecosystem: Host-associated > Mammals > Digestive system > Stomach > Rumen | place: Canada: Alberta...
GATATAGTTTAAACTATATCCTTCCTCAAGCATATTCATATACTTGAGGCGATCTTCATAAGTGTGCTTTTTGCGCATAACAAAACCCCGAAAGTTTTTTGTCTAACTTTCGGGGTTCATGTCATTTTGACATCTCTTTTTGTGGAGAACAAGGGAGTCGAACCCTTGACCCCCTGCTTGCAAAGCAGGTGCTCTAGCCAACTGAGCTAGTCCCCCAATCTGTAGGCCCGCGCGGATTTGAACCGCGGACCCCCACATTATCAGTGTGGTGCTCTAACCAAACTGAGCTACGAGCCTATAATGAACAAGTATTGTCAGGTTTGACTGACACCCCACTGTCTCAATGGGGTTGCAAAGGTAAACGATTTTTCCAATTGTGCAAAATTTTTTTCCAAAAGTTTTAAAAAGAGTATTTTTGAGCCTTGCAATGAAGAAGTTTCCACTCAAAGACACGGATCTGGTAAAGGATAATCCTGAACCTACCGCTCCCGTAAAGGAGAGGAAGGTGTCTTTGTGGAGTCTGGCAACCACTTTCACCAAGGTTGGAATGTTCACCCTGGGCGGGGGCTATGCCATGATTCCGCTGATAGACCGGGAAGTGGTGCAGAAACGCCGGTGGCTGGAGTCTGACGAGTTCTATGACATACTTGCCATTGCACAGAGCGCCCCGGGGCTGCTGGCCGTGAACATCTCCATATTTGCCGGATACCGGGTAAGAGGCAACAAGGGCAGCATAGCAGCCACGATAGGCACCTGCCTTCCGTCTTTTCTGATAATCCTGGCAATAGCCATATTCTTTGCAGGTTATCGCGACAATGTATATGTGGAGAAGATATTCAAAGGCATAAGGCCTGTAGTGGTGGCTCTGATTGCCGTGCCGGTGGTGGATATGATCCAGAAATCACATCTGAACATCTTCAGGGCACTGCTGGCAGTTGGAACGGCAGCGGCCATCATATTCCTGAAGGTATCCCCTGTGTACATACTGCTGGTGTTCTTCGCTTGCTTTTTCTGCATAAGATACATTAAGGCGTGCGGTAAGAAAAATTCAGAAAAGGAGGATGGCGTATGATATTCCTGGAACTGTTCTGGACATTTTTCGTTATTGGAATATTCTCCTTTGGAGGAGGATATGCCATGCTGTCTCTCATCCAGAGCAAGGTTGTGACTGAACACGCATGGATCACGGCCGAACAGTTCACGGACATAGTGGCCATTTCCCAGGCAACGCCGGGGCCTGTGGGAATAAACACAGCAACATATATGGGCTATACCGTAACTCATAACCTGGGTTACAGCGAATGGGCCTGCATAGGAGGTTCGGCACTTGCTTCATTGGCTGTGGTTCTTCCGTCTTTCGTAATCGTGCTATCTATCTGCTGGCTCTACCAGAAGGTAAAGCAAAGCAACCTTTTTGCATCGCTGATGAAAGCCATAAGGCCACTTATAATAGGAATGATAGCAGCGGCGGCCGGAATCCTCGTTACTCCGCAGAACTTCTTCCACTGGAGCAGCTGGCTTCTTCTGGCCGGAGCATTTGTAAGCTGCAAATTCTTGAAAATAAGCCCTATCTGGGTGATTCTGGCAGGAGGTCTGATAGGCCTTGCCATATACTGAAGCAATGCTATTCTTCTGAAGAGCCAAAGCCGCTTCCGTCTTCTTCCTCAGCGATTTCCTCATCAGAGTTCTCTTCGAAGACTTGCTCTGACGGTTCTGCCTGCACAGGCTCATCGTCAAAATCTGTCTGGGCCGGCTCCTGGTCTGGTTCAATTGGCTCAACAACAATCGTCTGTTGGTTCTGCCTCATCTGCTCAGCCTCCTGCTGCGCTGCGGCACGGAGTCTCTTGGCCAGCTGATGAACCTTGTAAGCCATGAACATCTCCGACAGACCTAAAAGCATCAGGCAGATTCCGAAAATGATACACAGGACGGAAATGTTTTCCTTAGGGTAGAAGCAGAAAACTATTCCCACAACAAATATCAGGCAAGGAACCAGGAAGAACCAGAACCTCTCCCTGATGCCCTTTGAAGAACGGACCGCAAGAATAAGCTGAAGCAGACCGTAAAGTGCCAGAAGGAAACCGAGGACAAACCCGATGAACTGCATGAAGAAATCTGTCTTCAAAAGCAGCATCAATCCCACAATCGTAAACAAAAGCGCACTTGCTATTGTAATGATACTCATACCCTTGAAATCCTGGAAGGAGTTTGTGGCCAAACCGTAAACCACAGTTACAACGGCTGAGAGAATCATGAAAATTCCCAAGGCTTTAAGAAGAACCACACCGGCCTGGTTAGACCAGACGACAAGACAAAGACCGACGAGGAATACAAGAAGTCCTCTTAAAATACTCTTTAACATATATCTTTACTATTAACAATTTCACTGTTTGTTCTCAGCGACATTATTTCCTAGGATCGCTGAGGTTCTTTCAGCAAATATAGCAAGAATCCGTTTTGGTTAACAGGCAGCAGACATTTCAGAACACCTGAGAAACTATGCTGCGGATATTCTCGGCCTTGCCCATCGTGTAGAAATGGATGGCCGGAACGCCGCTTTTCACAAGTTCCTTGCACTGGTTCACGCTCCACTCTATGCCGAAAGAATACAATTTGGTTTCAAAGTCCGCATCTGAAGAACTGTTTTTCCTGATAAAAGCTATCTCGGACGTAAAGGCCTGCGGCAAATCCAGATTGAAGGCCTGCGGCAAGGTCTGTATCTGACGGATGGTTGACACCGGCTTTATTCCCGGGATTATCGGGATGACGATACCTGCATTCCTGCATTTTTCCCTGAAACTGAAGAACTTTGTATTGTCAAAGAACATCTGGGTTATTATGTAGTCCGCTCCTGCGTCCACCTTCTTTTTGAGCATGGCTATATCAGTTTCAAGATTGGGGGCCTCTATATGCTTTTCAGGATAGGCTCCCACGCCTATGCAGAAATCTGTCGGAACGGGGTCCTTCATGTTCTTGTCCAGATACAATCCGGCATTCATATCCTTTATCTGAGCCACCAGGCTGCTGCTGTGGCTGTGTCCTCCTTCAGCAGGGCGGAAATACTTTTCTCCCTTGCCGGCATCTCCCCTGAGAGCCATAACGTTTCTTATGCCTATGAAGTGCAGGTCCAAAAGCAGGCGCTCGTTCTCTTCCTTGGAAGAGCCGCTACATATTACATGCGGAACTATCTCCACATCCCTGAACTCACGCGCCAGGACAGACACTATGGCAAGAGTGCCAGGCCTTTTTGAAACAACCACTTTCTTGAACGAGCCGTCCTGGTTGGGTACGAACTCCACCTCGTCTGTGTGGGCGGTAAAGTTCAAAACCGGCGGCCTGAACTCCATCAGAGGGCGCACCATGTTAACCAGCTTTGCACCATCGCTGCCCTTGAGAGGAGGAACGATTTCAAAGGAGGCAAACGGACGGCCTTTCCTTTCCTTGAGAATTTCTGAAACTTTCATATCCGGAACATCATATATCAAACAACTTGGCCTCCGGGTGGCAAATCAGAAGGCCGCATACAGAAGTAACAGGAACAATGGCATCTGTTTGTGTAAGATGCACTCCCAGTTCCTTTTCCGCATCCAGAAGCTTTATGGCTGTGCGCTTGTGAGAGTGGTCCGGGCAAACCGGATAGCCGAAAGCCGGACGTATGACTTTCAGCTGACAGTCAAGGCCGTCATGCATCTGTCCAAAGACTCCTTGCAAGGAAGTTTCCTGCATCCATTCGGCAAGTGCCTGGGTCAAACGGGCGCAGATGCTGTACCTGAGAAGATACTCAAAACTCTTGTGGTCCAAAGAAGCGGACAGCGAGTCCTCTACCCTTGCAACAAAAACTCCCACACGGCCCGGGACTTTGCCGTCTTTCACAAGTTCTTTCCTGCACACGAAATCTGAGAGCGAAAGGTGTTCTGAATTCTCCAGGCACTGCCTCGGAACCTTGAAGGCGGCTACAACCTCGCGGCTTTCAAGAGGAACTCTCACAAGCTGCCCCTGAGAATCTTCCGCCAGGTTTTCATACAAGTCAATGGCATCATCCCCATCATCATCCACAACAGAAACCGCATCGTAGAACGCCAGGCATACACCCGCCTTGACTGAAGAAGAAGATATCATTTCAGAGAGTGTATCCAGTGCCTCCTGATACAAAGTCTCCGCCTGCGGATTTTCATAGACAACTGCCGGGAACTTTCCCCTGAACCCCCAGAAGTTCAGCAGTGAAGTCCAGTTGATTTTTTCAGCCAGGGGAGCCAGGTCCAACCTGTCCGCGCAGAGATTCAAGTTCCAGAGATTGTCCGGGAGGGAAAAAGATTCAAGGCTGAACTTTGGAGCAAGCTCTCTCGCCTTGGCCAAAGGAATGTAATGTCTGTCACGGCTGTTATACTGCCTGCGTATTTCCGCTTGGGCACGTCTTATAAGTTCTGCATAACCTCCGCGAGGAAAATCGTTCTCCTGTCTTACTACAGGAAGAGCTGAATCTTCATCAGCAATTATTCTCCCGTATGCAACGGAAGCGTTTGACGCATCTCCACCGAACAAAGTCAACCCGCTGTACAATGGAGCAATCCTCACCGCTGTATGCACGGAAGAAGTAGCAGCCCCTCCGACAGCTAAAGGAATCAGGTATCCCAACTCTCTGAGCATACGCTCCCTGTTATCTTCAAGCAAAGCGGCAAGTTCCTCCATATATCTCAGCGACGGGGTTATCAGACCGCTGACTCCTATCAAGGAAGCCCTCCGCTGTATAGCTTCCTCCACTATGGTACGGTTGTCTGTCGCCACTCCCAGATCCACTACTTCCATCCCGTTGCAGGACAGGACAATAGAAACGATATTCTTGCCGATATCGTGTATGTCTCCCTTGGCTGTCGCCAGAACCACAACCGGCTTCTTAGGACTGCAGGCCCCGCATCCGCAATGCCCGGCTTCCGCCATTCCGCCACGGCCCTCATTCTGGATATAAGGCTGTAGGATGTCCACTGCCTCCTTCATGACCCTTGCACTCTTGACTACCTGGGGAAGGAACATCTTGCCCTGCCCAAAAGCTTCTCCTACCCTCTCCAGACCAGCCATAAGCGGACCTTCTATAATCTCCACCGGCTTCATCGTCTCCATAAGGGTCTTCAGCAAAGGGCTTAGAGCCTGCGAGTTTCCCTTGACCACAGCACTGGACAGGCGTTCTGATACAGAAGCATTATCCACAAATTCAGCTACGCCGGCTCCACCGCTAAGTCCGATATCCACACTGTCAGCCGCCTTCCCTTCCTCACGTGCCCGTTTCAGCATTTCCTCCCGCTTCCTGACTTCATCAGCTATAGAAGCAAGAACCTCCACCGCAGGAGAAACACTGGTGGTAGATCCGGCTGCACCTTGCACAGAGCTCATCGCTGAGAAAAATGCTTGTGAATATGGAGAAGGAGATAGCTCCTGAGAAGAAACTTTTTCCAACAAAGAGAAATCGTTGAGAACAACAGCCTCAGAGCAGACCCTCAGCACGGGGTCCAGACTATCGTAAAGATCGGTCATGGACGGATTTACGATTGCCATATCCAGGCCTGCGGAAATCGCATGATAGAGGAAAACGGAGTGCATCGCCCGCCTTACGGAATTGTTTCCGCGGAAAGCAAAGGAAAGATTTGACACGCCCCCGGAAGTCTTCACCCCCGGAAGGTTTTTCTTTATCCATCTGACCGCCTTAATGAAATCCGCAGCATAGCTGTCGTGCTCTTTCATCCCTGTTGCAACTGTCAGAATGTTGCAGTCAAAGATAATGTCAGAAGGAGCAAAGCCTATGTCTGCAAGCAGTTTATAGGCGCGGCTGCAAATTTCTGTCTTCCTTTGGAATGTGGTAGCCTGGCCCTCCTCGTCAAACGCCATCACTATGACGGAAGCACCCAGATCAAACAGCTCAGTTGCTCTTCTGACAAATTCATCCTCCCCGTCCTTGAGACTGATGGAATTTACTATAGGACGGCCTGGAGAATTCTTGACTCCTGCAAGAATGGTGTTCCAGTCAGAAGAATCAATCATGAACGGAACACGGGCAATGGCCGGCTCCGATGACAGGTAACGCAAGAAGCTCTCCATCAACTCAGTACCATTGCTCATAGGCTCGTCCGTATTGATGTCTATGATGGTGGCGCCGTCTTCTATCTGCTTGAGGGCTATCAGGGATGCAGACGCAAAGTCCTTCTCCCTCATCAGAGAAGCGAACTTGGCGCTGCCGGCTACATTTGTCCTCTCGCCGATATTGGTGAAATTGTTCTTAGCCCGGTTTATCAGAAGATTCTCGAGCCCGCTCACGTTCAAGTCGTCAATATCCCAGTCTGCATGCTCCCCTATATTCCTTGGAGCACAGTCTTTCAATGCCTCAGCGATGGCTTTTATATGTTCTGGCGTGGTACCGCAACATCCTCCCGCTATGTTGATTGCAGACTCTGAAGCAATTTCCCTGATACAAGAAGCCGTGTACCGTGGAGTTTCCGCATACCTTCCCATCTCATCCGGAAGCCCGGCATTGGGATATACGCTTACCGCACAAGATGCGGCAAACCCGGAAATCTCACGAATGCAGTCTTCCATGTCCTTTGCCCCGAACGAACAGTTCAGTCCAAAACTCAACGGGTTATACCCCCGCAAAGCCGTAAACAGAGAACGCACATGCTGCCCGGTAAGAATACGGCCATACTTGTCGTTGATAGTGGCGGAAACCATAACCGGAATATCCCATTCCGAATCCGAGCCCGGCTCCACACCATCCATTCCCGCAGAATCCAATCCTTCTCCTGCAACAAAATCCAATCCCCCTCCGGCAACAGGCTCCAGACGCTTTTTCCTCAGCACCTTGCGGATGGCATAAAGAGCCGCCTTTGCGTTCAAGCCGTCATAAATGCTCTCCACAAGCAGCACATCCACACCTCCATCTATCAGAGCCTCAGCCTGAACCATATAAGCCTCGGCCATCTCGTCAAAGGAAATGTTCCTGAAATCAGGGCGGGTCACATCCGGAGACAAAGACAAAGACTTTACAGTCGGGCCCATACTGCCAGCCACAATCGCGCGGGCAGGCCCCCACTCCTCTTTCCATAAAGCATTTGCAGAGGCAACTCCTGCAAGACTCTCTTTCCCATCGGACTCATTTGCAGAAGCAACTCCTGAAGTACACGCTTTCCCATCTGACTCATTTGCAGAGGCCACACTCTCTGAAGAGTCCGCATCGCTGAGGAAACTCAGGCCCTTCTCCTCAGCAACCATTCTTGCAATCCGTGCACCCTGAAAGTTAATCTGACGGACTTTGTCTTCACACCCGTATTCGTGTTGGGAAACAGAAGTACCGCTGAAAGTGTTGGTTGCAATAATCTCCGCCCCGGCTTCAATGTAAGATTTATGGATATTTGCAATCCCCTCAGGATTGACAAGATTCAGCATGTCCAGATTACCGCCAACACCTTTGCCGGCAGAAGGATTGTCAAGATGAAGCATCTGGATCATGGTACCCATAGCACCATCAAGGACAAGAATCCTGTCCCTCATGCGCGCCAGAATCTCTCTCCGTGTTATCCTTCTGGTTTCCAAACTATAACTATTTAGATATCTTAAATTTAGCTCCGGTTTTCACCTTATGGCGATTTATAAGATAAAGCCCACATCCGAACGGGATCGCAAGTAATGTCAAGAGTTTTTTCGGCGATTCTTTCAAAAATTTTCCGTTCCGTGAACGTATGGAGTGGTTCACATAGTGAACATTGAGCTGGAAACGCCGTTTGAGGCTCCTGGCATGCTGCATATCAAACTTGCGGCAATGGGCAAAACCTTTAGGATTGTTCCAGTACTGCTTCCACATGCTGAACGAGGAACCCTCCGGCTGATAGTCCACATTCACCATTACCTGATTGCAAACCAGCAGCTTGTAGTCCTCATCAATCATATTGTAGAGCAAGGCCAGACCAACATACCTTTCTCCCTCGAACAAAGGGTAAGGAGGATATTTCTTCACAACTTCCGTCCTGTAAACAAGCTTCTTGTCACCGATGCCACCAAGAACCTCATAGTAGTCCCTAAGCGTGGTTTCCTTAAGACCCTGAGGAAACTCCTTTCCGATCACCTTGCCGGAAGTGTCAGCATCCAGCCCGATGATACCCGCAATGCGGTCCTTGTCTTCATCGCGATAATTTTCCTTCCAGAAAGACACTATCTTCTCCACCGCATCATCCGGCATGTAGTCATCGGAATCTATGCAGACGTTGAGTTCCGTGGAAATATTGGCATAAGCGGTGTTGTGCGCACCGTGCATGCCCTGGTTCTGCTGATAAATGTAATGGATCGGAATCTTGCCTTCAGAAGCCCAACCTTCCACAAGTTCACGAGTGTTGTCAGAAGATCCGTCATCCACCACCAGCCACTCGAAATCCTTGCAAGTCTGCCTGAGCAGGCTCTCGTAAGTCCTCACTATCGTATGGGCCCTGTTGTATGCCGGAGTAAAAACCGTAAGTGTCTTCATAACGGACTTCAGAAAAAAACATTCAAAGATAACAAAGATGAAGTCCACTGCCAAGAAATCATCAAACTCCCCCAGATCCAAGCCCGTCAAAACAGAGCAGCCTCAGCGTGGCTATCGACACAGACTCCAGGATGTTAGCAACGCTCATCTGCCTCATCTGAAAGTCAATGACCCAAGATCTGCCGCATCTGGCGCTTGGCCGTCTTACGGTCGTACTTCTTCTTGCTCTTGGCTATGCGTGTAGGACGGGTGGAGATCAACTTCCCGAACTTCTCGATCTCCAACTGCCGGTCCACAGCCTTGACCGCGGCAATCACCGATTTCTTCCTGATCTTTTTCATCTTAAGGCCCCGATATTAATCTGAATTCAACAATCATCAGCTATATTATACCGCCCCGGACATCAAACCTTTCAGCAAAGGTAATCACATAAAGATAAAAGAAGAAAACAATATACTTTGCCGGCTAAAAAATCAGCGGAACTGGGACATGAGGAATGTTAAGAGTATGAGTCATATGTTTGAGTTTTGTGAAAATCCCACTGAACTCGATAGGAAACTGGGATGTGAGTCAAGGTAGAAAGAAGGCAGCAGCCAACAAGTATATCATTCCCGAAACTTTTATACCTTTGCAACTGCCAGCAAGGAGGAAAGTTAAAGATGTGAGTTCCTTGAAAGGGGATTTTTGAAAGATGTGATGGAAAAGGTCCGCTACGGAAGAGAAAAGGGGAGAGGCTTGAGCTGAGTGTGTGGACTGAATGAAAGGCGGCGGATGGAAGGGAAGAAGGAACGATGAAGGGGGAGAAGACGGACTGAAGAAGAGGCGGACGGTACGATGAAGGATGAGAAGACGGACTGAAGAAGAGGCGGACGGTACGATGAAGGATGAGAAGACGGACTGAAGAAGAGGGAGATAGTACGATGAAGGGGGGAGAAGATGAGTGAGTGTGAACATGGAACTTTAACTGACGGGAGAGAGATATGAGGAAAGATTACTGGCTGGTAACCACTGAACACCTGAAGGACAGGCTGTGGTTCAAAGACGAAGAAGATTTCAAAGTGGGAATGAACTATGTGGCAGTCATGGCCGCAAGTATGCAGGAGGTGGAGATTCTGGCATTCATACTGATGTCCAACCACGTGCACTTTGTTGTAGGAGGAACAGAAATCGTGGTCGCTGAGTTCATCAACCGCTTCAAACTATTGTATTCCAAGTATTTTACACACAAATACTCCTCAAAAGAACTTCTTCGGAACAACAAGGCGGACTTCAAACTGCTTGACTGGAGAGACGAGTCTATGGAAAGGGCCATCGCCTATGTTCAAATGAACAGTGTTGCAGCTAACATTTGCCTGCAGCCAAGCGGATACCCTTGGGGAACCGGAAGCATCTTCTTCAACAAGACTGCTCAAACAGGAGTGCAGATCGGCTCTGTTTCTATAAGGCTTCAAAGAAAAACCCTGCACAGCAAAACTACCCTTCCGCCAAACTATATCCTGGACGAACGAGGTTTCATTTCTCCTATGTCCTACGCAAAAATCCAATTGGTGGAGCAAATCTTCAGGACCCCTAACAGGATGAACTATTTTCTGCAAAACTCCTCAAGAATCAGAAAGTCCTCTGGAACAGCAGCTCCAACCTTTTCAGACCAAGTTGTTCTCTCAGCGATGCTTAACCTCTGCACCTCCGTTTTCCATAAGTCGTCGTTGAATAGCCTTGACGGGATGGAATTGGCCCAACTGCTGAACCAGTTGAGATACAGGTTCTCCGCAGACTCCAAGCAACTGGCCAGAGTAACGGGCATAGAACAGGAGAGAGTTTTAATGCTCCTCGACACTTTCATTCAGCGGTAAAGCCCAGAAACGTGGCTATCGACACAGAGATTGGGACGTTGGACACATTCAAGCCCCGAAACGTGGCTATCGACACAGGAATTGGGACGTTGGACACATTCAAGCCCAGAAACGTGGCTATCGACACAGAGATTGGGACGTTGGACACATTCAAGCCCCGAAACGTGGCTATCGACACAGAGATTGGGACGTTGGACACATTCAAGCCCCGAAACGTGGCTATCGACACAGAGATTGGGACGTTGGACACATTCAAGCCCCGAAACGTGGCTATCGACACAGAGATTGGGACGTTGGACACATTCAAGCCCCGAAACGTGGCTATCGGCACAGAGATTGGGACGTTGGACACATTCAAGCCCCGAAACGTGGCTATCGACACAGGAATTGGGACGTTGGACACAGTAAGGAGCTTTTGAGAAAAGGAAAAACGCCCCGGAAATCCGAAGCGTTTGGGAGGGTGGCTGGTGGGTCTCGAACCCACGACCTCCAGAGCCACAATCTGGCGCTCTAGCCAACTGAGCTACAGCCACCATATATGTCGAAAGCCTTTCGGCTGAAGCCGGCGGGGGCACTAAACTTAGCGATGCCGCTTCCGTCGGGGATGCAAAGATAAAATCTTTTTGCCAAACTGCAACAACAGTTGGTCAAATCTTTGGACAATCTTCAGATTTATTGGAAGAAATCGTTTGTGAGTCAGCAATCTTTTCTTAAATTTACCTTCTGTAAAACCGAGGTTGCTTACTATTTCTCGTTTTTTACATGCAGTGGACTACGAATCTAATTCACTTAAAAACTATATGGCAAGAGAAATAAAATTCTCCCTTCTTTACAGGGACATGTGGCAGTCTTCCGGCAAGTATGTGCCGAAAGTAGCTATGCTTAAGGAGATTGCACCAGTTATCATCGAAATGGGATGCTTTGACCGTGTTGAAACAAACGGTGGAGCCTTTGAGCAGGTTAATCTCCTTTTCGGAGAGAATCCTAACAAGGCTGTCCGCGAGTGGACCGCTCCTTTCAACAAGGTTGGAATTCAGACCCACATGCTCGAAAGAGGTCTGAACGCTCTGAGAATGTTCCCGGTTCCGGATGATGTCAGGGCTTTGATGGCTAAGGTCAAGAAAGCTCAGGGAACCAACATCATGCGTTCTTTCTGCGGTCTTAACGACCATCGCAACCTCAAAGGTTCCGTAATCCACGCCAAGGAGGCCGGAATGATTGCTCAGGCAGCTTTGAGTATCACCTATTCCCCTATCCACACCGTCGAGTACTACATGGGTGTTGTGGACAAAGTTGTTGAGTACGGTGCAGACGAAATCTGCCTGAAGGATATGGCCGGTATCGGAAGGCCTGCTTTCCTTGGCCGCCTTGTAAAGGCTATCAAGGACAAATATCCTCACATCAAGGTCCAGTATCACGGTCACTCAGGACCTGGTTTCTCCGTAGCTTCCATGCTGGAAGTTGCAAGAGCCGGCGCCGAGTACATCGACGTAGCTATGGAACCTCTGTCATGGGGTAAGATCCATCCGGATGTAATTACTATTCAGGCCATGCTCAAGGATGCCGGATTCCTTGTTAAGGACATCAACATGAACGCCTATATGGAGGCAAGGGCTCTGACCCAGAAGTTCATAGATGACTTCCTCGGATACTGGATTGCTCCGGGCAACCACCAGATGAGCAGCCTTCTCGTAGGTTGCGGACTTCCTGGCGGAATGATGGGCTCAATGATGGCAGACCTCAAGGGATTCCAGGGTGCGATCAACGCATCGCTGAGAAACCAGGGAAAGAAGGAACTGGATCTCAACACTCTGGTTGTCATGCTGTTCCAAGAGGTAGAATATGTATGGCCAAGACTTGGTTACCCTCCATTGGTAACCCCATTCAGCCAGTACGTGAAGAATACTGCATTGATGAACCTGATGCACATGCTCAAGGGCGAGCCTAGATGGAAGACCATAGACAAGGATACTATGAACATGATCCTCGGCAAGATGGGTAAGCTTCCTGGAGAACTTGCTCCTGAGATCAAGGAAATTGTCAAGCAGAAAGGTCTTGAGTTCTACACCGGTGTTCCTCAGGACGCATTCCCTGACGATCTGCCTCGCTACATCAAGATGATGGAAGAGGAAGGTTGGGACAGAGGCCAGGACGACGAGGAACTCTTCGAGTTTGCTATGCACGAGACACAGTACAGAGACTACAAGAGCGGCATCGCAAAGGAGAGGTTCGAGAAAGAACTGGAAGCCAACCGCGCAAAGGCAGGCGCTCCAATCGTGATTACCCGTCCGGTAGTTGAGGTTCCTGCGTTCGACGTTGACAAGATTCTTGCCAAGTATCCTGACGCTAAGCCAGTACACGCTACCGTAAAGGGAGAAGTGGTTTGGCAGTACGACGTTGAGGACAAGTCTTCAGCTCCTGCAGAAGGAAGCGATGTCAAGATGGGCCAGACCCTCTGCAACATCCAGGCTTTCTACGGAATGGAAGAGATTATCTGCCCGGCAGACGGCAAGCTCGTTGCTGTATGTGCAAAGCAGGGCCAGAAGGTTGTCAAGGACGAGATCATCGCCTTTGTGCAGTAATTTTGCTCAGCGATGACACAGCGTCTGCCGGGAGCGTTCCTAGCAAGTCGCTGAGTATTAGCTGACTAAGAAAATGAGGGGTGTCGAAAAAGAGCACCCCTCATTTGTTTATATCGTTGAATATCTGATAATTACCAAAAACGCATCAAGCCCTTGATGGTTTGAAGTTGTACTCTGGACGCCCTCCAATAGGACATTCAGGTTGGAACGGCTGCTTCTTTGATGCAGGGCCCTGGCGCGCTCAGGTTTCTTTGAGGTCAGATTTGCTTGCCGCCCACGTAGAGGCAGATACCGGTATCCAGCTGACGGCTCAGAGCCTTTGCGTCAATTTCAAAGTAGTGGATCGGGAAAAGGTTCTTCGGGCGGATAAGGTTGGCGGCTTTGATGAACTCCTCGTCACTCATCGTGTAAGGAAGGTTCTTAGGCAGGAAAGCCACGTCTATTTCTCCCTGGAGGAATTTGGCCCAGGAATGAGCTCTGACTGCCCCCGGTGCCAGCTCGTTCATTTCAGGGATTGGTTCTGTATCTCCGGCAAAGTATATGTCAAAACCCTGCATGGAAATCAGGTAGCCGTTGCCTTCTCCTTTGATGTGGAACGGATGGCCGTTTTCCCTGCGGCGGTTGATGTTGTAGGCTGGTATAGCAGTTATAGTCAGACCTATGGATGACACACTGTCTCCGTTCTCCAAAGTCACTACCTTGCAGTGACGGAGCTTAGGGATGTTGAGCATGTTCACAAGGTTGGTTGAAGGGTCAACATTCAGCGGATTGTTGTCCAAGTCCAGTTTAGGGAGAAGCTTTCCATCCTTGTCACGGGCAGTACCGCTGCGCATTGCAAGAAGATCATTCTGGAGGACTGTCCTTACACCACGGCTTACGATGAAGGTAGTGTTAGGCATGGCTATCTCTTCAATGGCCTTGGTATCGTAATGGTCTGTGTGAGCATGTGTAAGAAGAATCAGGTCAGCTTTCTTGCAGCCGGTGAAGTCAAAGAAATCTGAACAAGGATCTACATAGATATGCATACCCTCCCATTCCATATGAACCGAACCATGTGCTAGATGCTCAATGTTCAAAAGCCCCATCGGGGTGTAGAAAGAGTTGTATGTGCTTGTTTTCATAATATATTTTATTGCTATTTTCCTTTTCTCTGCGATTATAAAGTTAAGGAAAAAAACGAGAATCCCAAAAAGATTGCCGGTGACATGACACAGCCCCGGAGATTTTTGTCAAAATCCCGTGTTATCCGATGCCCCGCCAGGCAGGGAAACGGCTACAGGCGGAACTTCACTCCCGCCATGAACCAGAACCCGGGTTGAGGAATTCTTCCGAAGTCGGTATATCTGGCATCAGTAAGGTTGTTGGCCTCTATGTAAAAGTCAAAACCCTTCCACAGGTATCCCGCTCTTGCATCCAGCACACTGTATGGTTTGTAGCTCTTGACCTGGCCTTCGGAATCCGTATATGTACCGACCCTGTCCTGGAAACGGTAGAAAACGGAAAGTGTAAGGTTCTTGACAATCTCTACATCAACACCGGCTACAAACTTGTGCCTGAGGTATTCTATGGCGTAAGTGCTCTGGATGTCCTTGTCCTGGTTCTTGGTCTGGTCTATGTAGCTGTAAGAAAGGTTGATGCCTTTGAGGCTCAGGTAATGGCCGTGAAGGTTTGGACTCAGGTTCGTCTGGAGAAGCACTCCTTTGGAGATTATCTTCCCGAAGTTTACACTCTGCCAAACAGCATCTTCTCCATCGGCTGTATTTCTTATCCAGTCAATGAGGTTAGTCAGGCGGTTACGGAAAACACTGGCGGAAGAGGTCATCGCTGAGGAATTGTATTTGAGCCCCAGTTCCCACGCCTTCACCTCTTCAGGTTTCAGGTGTTTGTCAGCCTTGAAACCGCCTACAGAGTAGTAAAGTTCCGTTACTGAAGGCATCCTCAGAGATGAGTTGTACGAGGCAAAAAGTCTGAGGAGCCTGTTGTCTTTCTTGTACAAAGACACGGACAAGTCTGCGGACGGATAAACCTTCATGTTCATCTCAGCCCAACTGTTCTTTATGGCAAGAAGTGCGGCCGAAACAGAGAAACGCTCCTGTATGATGTTATGTTCCAGAAAGAAACTTGTGTTGGTACGGTTCAGTCCATGGTCATAGTAACGGTCTGTTCCCTTGATATGTTTGGGATGGTCCTTAGGCTCCCCAAGATTACCGCTCAATAGATCTTCGTTACGGATTTCTCCACCAAAAGCCGTGGTTCCGCCCACCCATCTGAAGTAGTTGTTCAGATTCAGTCCATAGACATCCGTCTTGTGATAGTTGAAGGGATAGGCGTCCGGATTGTTCCTGAAAAGTTCAAATCGGTCGTTGGTATGGTTCCAGTATATGGAAGGACTGATTGTCACAAAGCCCTTGGTATTATGCCCCTTGACGGCTGCAAACGTCTTGAAGGTATGCTCGAACTGCTCGTCATACTTTGCATAGAAACGGTTGGAGCCCCAATCCTTTGAACTCAAACCTGCAAACCAGTCAAGCTCAACGTCCTCGTTCTGATAACGGCCTTCGTAGTAAGCCTTAACCGTCTTGTAGTCCATGTTCAGATGGTTGTCCGCGCTTCTGGAGTAACCGTCACTGCGGGTGTAGCTGGCTGAGATTGAATTTCTGAAATGCCCGGCAGCCGCACTACTGGACACCCCGGAAGCAACTGCGTCATAAGCCCCGCCGCCGGATGGTACCCTTGAAACATTTCTCTCTGCAGATTTGCCGGAAAGGTTGGCAAGGTCATACCTGAGTCCTACGCTGAGATAGCCGTAGGAACCCGTCTCCACATTGGCAAAAAGTCTGTTGACATCAGATATGCGAGTGCGGATGTTTATTGCTCCCATCAAAGATGAACTTCCGGTAATCTTGCCGGACGGACCCTCAAGAATGTCAATCCCGTCTACCTGCATCATAGTCAATGGCAGGTCAAAGGAATTGTGAGCTGTCTGCGGATCAGAAATGTTGATGCCGTTCAACAGCACTGCAGACTGCTCGCTGGTACCGCCCCTGATACCCACATCTGTCTGGGCCCCTATCGGCCCACGCTGCCTTACATCCACGCTGGCCGAATACTTCAACACGTCATTTATGCTCTGCGATGGAGTTTTCTGTATAGCCTTAGCCTCTATAGTGGTTGTCATGCGGGCCTGTTTGTGCCAGACAATCGGCACCCTTGAGGCCAGAACGCTGATCTGAGAAAGATATACCGTAGAAGTGTCAACAACAACGCTATCCTTCTTAACTCCAGATGAACGCCCGTCAAAAGAACCTCCATTTTCTCTTACGCCGCCTAAAAGCCTTGACGGATAGGTTTCGTGAAAGACTGAACCGCTTGCCCTATCAGCTGCAAAACCTTGATTACCGGTCCAGCAAAGGGACGATAGCATTATCGTTGAAAATAATATTTTGATTTTTAGTTTATTACAAGCATTCATATTAATCCGTTCAAAGAAAACAGATGCAAAGATAGCAATTTTAGCCACTCGGCGATGGTGGTCTGTATTACATTGATTATCAGGCTATTCCCAAAAGCACCCACCCAAAAACGCAGGGTGCTTTTAGGGGAGTGCTCATAATCAAGGTTTTACAAGGCACCATCGCCGAAGTTGCGGCGCATCTCAAGCTCCATCGCCGATGTTGCGGCGCATCTCAAGCTCTATCGCAGTGCTGAAGGCAACAAAAAAGCGCCCGCATACAGGAATATGCGGACGCTCTAAAAAAGACTTTCATTGCAGATCTCAACTGGCAGTTTTGCTCAGTGTGCTGGGGGGCTCAACTCAGCATATTGGGAGTCTCAACTCAGTGTGCTGGGGGGCTCTGCAGACTGCGTGCTACTTGCCGGCGAGTTTCTTGTAGCCTTCGTAGCGGAGTTTAGCGTACTTCTCTGTAAGTGAGAAGAGCTCCTCTGCTTCCTGAGGGAAGGTCTTCAGAAGGGAAGCGTATCTTACCTCGCCCTTGATGAAGTCCTGGAACTTGCTCCAGTCTGGCTCTTTGCTGTCCAGGGTAAACGGATTTGTTCCCTCCGGAGCATCAGGATTAAACCTGTAAAGATGCCAGTAACCGCACTCAACGGCTTTCTTCTCTTCCAGCTGACTGTGTCCCATTCCGGCTTTCAGGCCATGATTGATACAAGGAGCGTAGGCTATGATCAGAGATGGTCCGTCGTGAGCCTCAGCCTCTTTCAAAGCGTTCAGGTACTGAGCCTGGCTTGCACCTGTAGCAACCTGGGCTACATATACATAACCATAACTCATGGCCATCATTCCGAGATCCTTCTTGCGGATCTTCTTGCCGCTGGTTGCAAACTTGGCAACCGCTCCTGCAGGAGTACTCTTGGATGACTGTCCGCCGGTGTTGGAGTAAACCTCAGTATCAACGACCAGGACATTGACGTTCTCGCCGGAAGCAAGCACATGGTCAAGTCCGCCGTATCCGATATCATATCCCCAACCGTCTCCGCCGATAATCCACTGTGAACGAGGGATTATGCAGTCTATGTACTCGGCCACGGCCTTGCAGGAAGCGCACTTGCACTCCTTCAGAGCTGCAGGAAGAGCTGCTGCAATCTCTTTGCATACAGCTACATCGCGGAGATTCTCAAGCCACTTCTTGAGAAGGTTCTTTACATCCTCAGAGCAGTGCTCGTCTGCGATGGCTGCCTTTGCCCTCTCTTCCAGGGTTGAGCGCAGTCTTGCAAATCCGAGTCTCTGACCAAGACCGAACTCAGCGTTGTCCTCGAACAAGGAGTTTGCCCAAGCCGGGCCTCTGCCGTTACGGTCCTTGCAGTAAGGAGATGCAGGGAAGCTTCCGCTGTAGATGGAAGTACATCCTGTTGCATTAGCAACCATCATCCTGTCGCCGAAGAGCTGGCTTATCAGTTTGATGTAAGGTGTCTCTCCGCAACCTGCACAAGCTCCTGAGAATTCAAACAGAGGCTGTGAGAACTGGGATGCCTTGACGTTGCTGTCCTTCTTCATAACCTCATCTTTGTAGCCTACCTTGCTGTGCAGCCAGTCAAATGCCTTCTGCTGGTCTGTCTGGGTATCAGCAGGTTTCATGACCAGAGCCTTTTCCTTGGCCGGGCAGATGTCAGCGCAGTTGGCGCAACCGGTACAGTCTGCCGGATCTACCTGCATTACAAACTTGTAATCCTTGAGGTTTGCCTTTCCGTCAGCCAGTTTGAGAACCTTGGCAACGCCCTTAGGTGCCTTGCCGACTTCCTCTTCAGTGAGAAGGAACGGACGGATAGCTGCGTGAGGGCAGATGGTAGCGCACTGGTTGCACTGGATACAGTTTGCAGGATTCCACTCAGGAACGTGGGTTGCAATGCCTCTCTTCTCGTAAGCTGCAGTTCCGGCAGGGATAGTTCCGTCAGGGAAATTCTGGAATGCGCTCACTGGAAGATCGTTGCCACACTGCGCGTTCACAGGGTCAGCAATCTGCCTTACCCAATCCGGAGCCAGACGGTTGTAGCTGTCCGGAACGAACTTGCTTGGAGAAAGGTTCTTCCACTCGAACGGAATCTCAACCTTAACATACTCTCCGCCGCGGTCAACGGCTGCATAGTTCATCTTGACAACATTCTCGCCCTTCTTTCCGTAGCTCTTCTCTATCATCTTCTTCATTTCCTTTACAGCATCCTCATAAGGGATGATGCCGGTAATCTTGAAGAAAGCGCTCTGGAGGATGGAGTTGGTACGGTTGCCCAGACCTATTTCCTCAGCGATCTTGGTGGCGTTGATGATGTAGAAGTTAAGCTTCTTGCTGACAATCTGATACTTGATGAAATCAGGAAGTCTCTTCAGGGTTTCTTCAGTATCCCAGAGGCTGTTGAGAAGGAATGTACCACCCTTCTTGATACCTCTCAAGACATCATACTTGGTAAGATATGAAGGCACGTGGCAAGCCACGAAGTCAGGAGTTGACACCAGGTATGGAGAGTTGATAGGATTGTCTCCGAAACGGAGGTGAGAACAGGTGAATCCGCCACTCTTCTTTGAATCATAGTCAAAGTAAGCCTGGCAGTATTTGTCTGTGGTTCCGCCGATTATCTTGATAGTGTTTTTGTTTGCGCCAACGGTTCCGTCTGAACCAAGTCCGAAGAACTTGAGCTCGTATGTTCCAGGCTTTGCAAGAGAAATCTCCTCCTTCTGTGGAAGGGAGAGGAAAGTAACGTCATCAACGATACCGATAGTGAAGGAGTTCTTAGGCTCCTTGGCCTTCAGGTTCTGGAATACGGCCAGGATCTGTGCAGGGGAAGTGTCCTTTGAAGAAAGACCATAACGTCCGCCTACGATCTTAACCTTTCCGGCAAAGGCTGTGTCAGCAAGTGCACTCTTTACATCCACGTACAGAGGCTCTCCGACTGCTCCCTGCTCCTTGCAGCGGTCAAGGACAGCTATCCTCTTCACGCTCTTAGGCAGTGCCCTGAGGAAGTACTGGGTGCTGAAAGGTCTGTAAAGCCTTACGACTACTACACCAACCTTTTCGCCCTTGTTGTTGAGATACTCAACAACCTCGCGGACAGTATCGGTGACAGAACCCATAGCAATGACAACTCTCTCTGCTTCAGGGTCTCCATAATAATCAAAAGGCAGATAGTGACGGCCGCAAAGTTCGCCAACCTCACCCATGTATCTGGCCACGATATTAGGAACCTCTGCATAGTACTGGTTCCTGGACTCGGTCTCCTGGAAATATACATCTGCGTTCTGGGCAGTTCCCTTTGTTACAGGAGCATTAGGGTTGAGAGCTCTCTTGCGGAAAGCTGCCAGAGCCTTTGTGCTGATCATCTTCTTCAATCCTTCTTCAGGAAGAACCTCTATCTTCTGGATTTCGTGAGATGTACGGAATCCGTCAAAGAAATGAACAAAAGGAATGGAAGACTTGATAGTAGAAAGATGGGCTACAGCTGCAAGGTCCATAGCTTCCTGGACGCTTGCTGAAGCCAGCATTGCAAATCCTGTCTGCCTTACGGCCATAACATCCTGCTGGTCTCCGAAGATACTCAGTGCATGAGTTGCTAGGCTTCTTGCAGTAACATGGAAAACAGCCGGAAGCATCTCGCCAGCTATCTTGTACATATTAGGGATCATCAGCAGCAATCCCTGAGATGCAGTAAATGTTGAAGTAAGTACACCTGCCTGAAGGGAACCGTGAACAGCTCCGGCGGCACCGGCTTCGCTTTCCATCTCAACAACCTTTACAGTCTCTCCGAAGAGGTTCTTTCTTCCGAAAGCGGACCATTCATCTACATGTTCCGCCATAGGAGAAGAAGGCGTGATAGGATAAATAGCAGCCATCTCGCTGAAAAGATAAGCTACATGAGCGGCTGCCTGATTACCGTCGCAGGTTAAAAACACTTTTTCTTTTGACATGTCGTTAGTTGTTATATACTTTAATTAAATATCGCTGATAAATAAAAATTCAGTTCAAATTAATGCCTAAAACAGTTGCCATAAACGCCTAAAGCAGATGTTAAAAATGCGTAAGAAGGTGTATATTATTGTCCACCAAATACTTATGCCGCACAAATCATGTTTTCAGGCGTTCAAAGATAGCAAATAATAAGGGCTTAAGCAAAGATTTCTTACTGAAGGCCTTTGATAAGAGTCTCTGCCGGTGCAAGTTTCTTGACCAGACCCTGAAGCACACTGCCAGGACCAAGCTCCACAAACTCGTTGGCCCCATCCTCAACCATTTTCTCAACGATATGAGACCATCTTACAGGATTTGTAAGCTGGATGAGAAGGTTCTTCTTGATTTCCTCCGGGTCTGAATGAGGCATTGCGTCCACGTTCTGGTAAACCGGGCATATCGGCTTTACGATAACCGCCTTCTCTATCGCCTCAGCGAGTTCCACCCTTGCCGGATCCATCAGAGGAGAATGGAAAGCTCCGCCTACCTGCAGAGGAAGTACCCTGCGCGCACCCTTGTCTTTGAGAATAGCTCCGGCAGCTGCAACAGCGTCAATGTCTCCGCTGATAACAACCTGTCCGTGAGAGTTGTAGTTTGCAGCCACAACCACGCCACAGCCACCCGCAGCACTTTCACTACCGTCCTTGCAGGTTCCCCTTGCCGTAACTTCTGCGCACACATCCTCAATGACTTTGTCCTCTAGACCAAGGACAGCAGCCATGGTGGAAGGCTTGATTTCGCAAGCCTTCTGCATTGCAAACGCACGCTTTGAAACCAGCGTAAGACCTTCGTCAAAGCTCAAGGCACCGGCAGCAGTCAAAGCGGAGAACTCTCCCAGAGAATGGCCGGCAACCATATCCGGATCAAATCCAAGGATACCTGCTTCAGCGGCTCTCTTTCTGAAATCGCTCTCAGGAGCACACTCAGCAAGGCATTTTGCCAAAACAACTGAATGTATGAAAATTGCAGGCTGGGTAACCTTTGTCTGCTTGAGGTCCTCTGCACTTCCCGTGAACATCACGTCTGAAATCCTCCATCCCAAAATCTCGTTGGCCCTTTCAAACAAATCATGGGCAAGAGCCTCGCTTTCGTAGAGTTCCTTACCCATTCCTGTAAACTGGGCACCCTGGCCCGGAAAAACAAATGCTTTCATTCTGTATAAGGTTTTAGTATTAGCTAATTATCTCCGCGATGGATATAGGCAAAAAACCACAATCCATGCGTTTGGCAAAGATAAGAATTTTATACCTTTGCAAAAGAAATCGGGCCCTAAATGAGCCCGATCAGCATCCCGCCCCCGTAGTTTAACGGATAAAACGATGGATTCCGGTTCCATTGATAGGCGTTCGATTCGCCTCGGGGGTACAAACCCTACTGGACAAATGGCTTGAGGTCCTTTGCAGCCTCGGCAGCTGTGATTTCCTTTCCGCCGTTGTCAAGGTCGATGAGCTTATAGCGGTTGTTGCCCATTCCAAGCTCCTTCATGTAGGAGAGCTGGCGCAGTCCGTGGCGGGTTTCCATTCGCTCTACCATCGCCGCATGCTCTTCCGCAGTCATGGCGTAGATGATGTCCACGCAAGCCTGATCTACAGCCAGAATATCCTTGGAAGAAAGGATTCCTACGTTTGGAGTTACCACAGGCTCTGCTGCAACGCCCTCGCAGTCACAGGAAACAGACATATTGCGCATCACGTTAACGTAAGTCACGTGTTTGCCGAAGTGGTCTATCGTAGCCTTGGTGGATTCTGTCATCCTTTCCATAAACTCTTCCTCAGCGATGCTCCACTGGTCGTCTGAGCCCTTGACGGTATGTATCCAGGCCTTTCCTACTCTGCCGTCCGCACAGCCGATTCCGATGTTCTTGTTGCTGCCTCCGAAACCTCCCATCGTGTGACCCTTGAAGTGAGTCAGTGCTACCAGAGACTCGTAGTTCAGCATATTCTTTCCTACGGACATCTTGTCAAACCATTTTCCTCCTACCACCGGGATGGTAACTGTGTCCTCGGCATCCATAATGTCCACCGGACAGAAAGTCCATCCGTTCACCTCCAGTGTCTTGCGGTGCTGCTCTGTGGTGTAGCGGTCACCTTCGTAGTAGGTGTTTGTCTCAACGATTGTGGCATCCTTGAGGTCCTTCTCCAGAAGAGCCTTCACCCACTCTCTCGGGATGATGTTAGGTCCGTTCGGCTCCCCGGTATGCAGCTTCACGGCCACCTTTCCGGTGATATCCCCGCAAACCTGCTCGTATGCCTTTATCAGACCTGAGGCAGACAAATCGCGAGTAAAATACACTACAGACTCATCTCCGGTCCTCTCCTCATACGGCACATACTTTTCACCGCCTGTTCCCGCCACGGGAGCTTGAGATTCGGCATTCTCAGCCTCTTTAGCCCCACCTCCACCGCAACCTGCTGCAACAGAAGCACAGAGCATCATTGCTCCCAAAAAATTCCATGTGTTCATATCTTCAATGTTTAATATTGTCATGCTTAACTCCAGGAAGAGGTTTAAAAGCTCTTGAAGGTGGTCCAGCTGGTGTTCTTCTCAGCGGTAGTCTGGAGATTTTCCGGCAGGTTCACGAAGAAGTTGAAACCTGTCCAGGCCTCGATCTGATCCACACTTACCGCATAAGGAGTGTAATCATTGTTGCTGTATTGCTTGTGCTCCAACCAGAAACCTATCGCTGAGGCTGATGTAATGTTGGAGCCATTCCTTTTGACTTTCAAGAGAACTTTCCAGTAGTAGTTCGGTACCGGAACGTTTTTGTCCGGATCTCCCTTAGGCTTGATGGTCTTGATGCTCTCGCTGCCGCCTGTCTTGCGGAACGCGGCTCCTGTGACAACATAGGTTGTGTCTGAACCGAGCTGGCCCCTGATGCCGTTCTCCAGAGCGCTCCAGATGGTTCCGTTGAATCCGTTCTGGATCTGCGGAGTACTGTTCGTAAAATAGTAGGTCTGGCTCTGCATAGTACCGTTGGCCTTGCGGTCTCCGTTAGGTATCTGGTGTCCGCGGGAGTAGATGGTGCCTGCCACGCTCACCCCGTAACTGGACTTGAGGTAAACCTGCTTGCTCTTGTCTATCTGAGGGTTGTAGTTCCAGCTGGTTGCCTCGCTGTACATTGTAGGATATTGCCTGTTGTACGGGCCGAGGTCTCCGTGATTCTGGCTGGCTTGAGGTGCTGAACCGGTGGCTGTTTCAGAATACAGCGGATAAGCTGTCCACAGAGCTGTATATGTGCTGTACTGGTACAGGTATGTGTAATTGCGGTCATTGCCGGCTTTGAAAGTTCCGGAGAAATAGTCGCTCCCGCTGGTTGCAGCAGGAAGTTCAAGCCATCCGTTGGCAGCCTGGTCCCCACCCGGGCCTGCTCCCTGGTTGACTGATACCACCACATCTTCAGCACCCGGATACTTGAGAGTTATGGCACCCGCTCTTGAAGAGGTGTTCTCCCCCTGGTAATCTACATAGAAGGTCACAGCCGTTGCACTTACGCTGACATTTTTTATCCAGGACACATTCGGTGCAGCTGTCAGACTGGCTTCGTCCACAGGATTTGTAATAGTGTATTCAAAGTACTGGGATCCGCCAGTGTATTCAACATCTATAGAGTTGCTGCTGACATTGATCACCGGAGCGTCCACCGGACCTGGAGGCGTTATGTCAGACCCTCCTGTCTTCTTGTAGAGCACAACCGGCTTCTGGGCAGACTTGGCTATGTAGCAAGCAAATCGCGGAGAATCAGGATTATACTGGAGCATCCTTGTGTTGTCTGAAGACGCTGATATCACTGTTCCCTTGCTGGTTATGGATATAGACCAATTGTATGAAGAGGTCTGCTCCGTGCTTGTGTTGCCGGAAGACCAGGCCAGATAATAGCCGTAATAGGAATCGCTGGAGCTGCTGTTCTGGAATGTCCAGTAGCTGCCGTTCTTCTTGAGAGTGAACGGCACAACTTCAGAATCTGCATCCAGTTCTATGGTCTTTCCCTCATCTGTCTTTACCACGGCGCCATAATCGTGGAACTTTTCCCCGTTCCAGCCTGCCATTGCCCGGTCGTATCCGGCAGCCACCACAATGTACACGCCCTCAGTAAGTTCAGACTCTGCTTCTACAAGGGTGTAGGTGTTGGCTGAAGATGCTGATTCCCTGTAGCCAGTCATATCCACGTTGAACCTGGTCATCTTGCCCAGCGGCAGGGTCAGCTTTCTCCCGAATGAACTTGCAGGACGGTTGTATGAAGACTGGTCTGTAGTAACGGTAACGCCCAGCACAGAAGCCTCCTCTACCGGAGCACAGTTGAAATATACAGGGAAGGTGCCATCCGTCCCCACTTCCATTCCGCTGTAGTTGAGCACTATCTTCTTGTCCTCTCCGTCAAAATGTCCGTCTTCCTGGAGAGTTCCAGCTACAACCTTGTCCAGCTCTATCTCTACTTTTGAAACCATCTCCCCGGCTTCCAGACCCTTGAGAGTCATCTTGTTGACTGTCACCTTGCGTTTGAGGAAAAACTTGAGGGAAGTAGCCGCTTCCTCTTTCTCCAGAGGTTCGGACACAAGTATATCTGCAAACTGGTCATAGGAAGTCAAAGACGGATACTGTACCGCAGAAAGCTTCGGGTTGCCGTGGTTGGATATATTATCCGCAAACTTGGCCGTATAGACATACTTGTCAGCGGCGGCTGTCGTAAAGCTCACGCTGAGAGTGGCCTTGCGCATATCATCAGTGAACTCCACATCCTCTACCGTACCCTCAACTCCGTTCTCATATACAAAGAAATTGTTGTCGTCTCCTTCGGTCCACACGAACTGGGCATTGTCCTCTCCTTCTACCACTGCCGTCTTGGTGTCCAGCCCTTTGGCCAGTTCCACCTTGACCGTCCTCTTGAACGCCTGCTTAGGCTCTTCTCCCTTATCCTTGCCGCAGCCTGAAGCAACCAGCCCCATAACGGCAAGAGCCACGACTATTCCTGAAAGACCTGATGTCTTGAACCATCCAGATATAAACCTTTTCATAACCGTTTCTCCTATCCGTTAAATGTCACCTAAATCGTTGTAATCTTCATCTTCTCCCGGTTCCCCCGGGCTTGATGTCATTATGGAACTTTCGGCCTCAAGAGGGCTTACCTCTACCTGAGGAGCTTCATAAAAGGCCTTGAGAGCGCTTTTAACGCCATTTTCTTCCAAAAATATTTTTTTCATCGCGATAAACACTTCTAATACAGGTTCGCAAGTTATAAAATCTCAAACACAAAACAAAAGCAGGGACCCAACGGAATCCCGGCCAAAAACTGATTTCAGAAATTATAATCTGCGGAATCTCCAAAAATTTCATAGATTCCGCAGATTATAATTATTCAAAAAGCTGGTCTAGCACTACCTGGGACTGAATACTGTCGAAATAGATATTATGCTTTACCCCAAATGTTGTAATCATTGTCAAATGCACAGCCTTTTTGATTTTTGTCTGCCTGCAGAACACGTCAGATTTATGCCTAAGCTCTTCATCATACTTTTTGTCTATGACATATTCATCCGACGCCCATTTCATTTCACACAAATTGACAATATTGTCAGCTCTATCGATGATCAAGTCTATTTGAACTCCATGCTCGCCTTTTTCCAGCTGGGATGAATCTGAATGCCAGCCATGTTGCCTGGAAGCAACCGCGGCTATTCCTAAAGCTTTCTTTATTTGAGGCACATGCTGCAAGCATACTCGTTCAAAAGCCAATCCACTCCAAGCCTTGACCCCCTGACTGTTGGCAGCGGATGTCCAAAACCCGTCAATATTCTCGTTTTCTTTTATATACTTGAAATAAAAGATCGTGTAATTGTCAAATAATTTGTAAATGGAATCTCTCTTGTTTTTCGGATAATCCTTGCTGCAGATGATAAATCCGCACTCTTCCAGTTCTTCCAATTTCTCAGAGAACGCTCCGTTGTCATTTACCCCCAACTTAGATATGAGCTCCTGCCTAGAAAGTCCTCCGGAAGTACGACCAAGCATATTGATAATAGCCTTATAAGGCTCGGGATTCTTGTATAATGAGTCATAGAGTTCATTGAATTCGCCCCGCAATTTAGCTTTAGGGCCAAAGAAAAGGAGGTCTATATTCTGAGCTGCGGAAAACCTCTTGTCCAACATTTTCCAATACAAAGCTACTCCACCCATTGCCAGATACAAGTTCAGCAACTGGTATCTGTTAAGCCTTAAACCCTGCATTTTTGCGTACAATTCGCACTCCTTCAAAGTGAATGGGGCCAGTGGTATTTTGTATGTAACTCTATTGTGCAGGCCTCCTCTATTTCTGAAAACTTTCTTGATTATCCACGATGTAGCTGACGCACAAATCACCAGAAGTATGTCTTTTCGTGCAGTGGCCCAGCCATTCCAAAAATTTTCGAGGGCTGAAACAAACCCGGATTTTGGAGTATCAATCCAAGCGGCTTCATCTATGAATACTATCTTCTTTTTCTGCTTGGATGCACGTATCAGCTCCTTTAGTCTCTCAAAGGCGTCCATCCATGACTTTATATCAGGACAGCATTTATCCCCTGACGATATTAAAGATCTCTTGAATGCTTCAAGTTGTACCCGCATGGATTCGTTGGCAATGCCTGAATGCTGAAAAGTAAATGAATAGTCAAACACTTCTCTTACAAGAAATGTCTTGCCAACACGCCTTCTTCCATACACTGCAACAAATTCTGACTCCCTTGACTTGTAAGCTTCTTTCAATAAACGTATTTCCTCAGTTCTCCCGATAAGCATAAACAAAATTTCTATGCCGTAAAGATATTTATAATCTGCGGAATCTCCAAAAATTTCATAGATTCCGCAGATTATAGCACGCCATTATCTCTGTTTTTTCATTATCTTTGCGTCAAGCGTTTCGGGAATTGCTGAGGCAGAGTGGAGTCGTTTAGAGACCCAGTTACGGGGAGCCCCGTTTGATTTTTTGCCAATCTGCCGAGACTCCTGAAACAGGGCACTAATAGTAACATTGCCGGGCGACACTTGCCGTTCCGGATTTGTTTAACTCATTAACATAGTGTTACTATGGTGTCACAAATCTACAACGAGAGGCAACGGTACATCATTCCGACCTCCAGCTGGGGCTTCAATAAACTCTTCGGCTCCGAGCTTAATAAGAAATTGCTTATCAGCCTTTTAAACAAATTTATTGACGACAAGAATATAAAAGAGCTGGAATACCTAGACGGAGACGTACCCATACCACTGAAGTCTATCTGCAAAATGAGTGTTGACGTGTACTGCAAATGCACAGACGGTTCTAATATAATCGTGACAATTCAGAACTTTGCAAAGCCCGCATTACCAAATGATCCTATAGAATACACGGATGATTACGTAGACTCATATATTGAGGGGTATCTTGAAGGCCTTGAAATAGGACACAGGATATTTCTCAGAGAAAAAGCTGCTAAAATGCTTGAGCAAGGCATTTCACTCGAGACAATATCTATTTGCACAGGCCTGACACCAGAAGAGATCTCCTCTCTCAAAAACTCTTAAACACAAAACAAAGGCAGGGACCCAAGTGGAATCCCTGCCTTTATTTGCAATTTATAAGGCTTTGCCAGCTTGCCTACGTTAATACTCTTTCAGATAAGATTCAATCTGATCTTTCAACGGCATCAGATCTTTTTCAACGACATTCCACACTTCCTCAGGATCTACTTCATAATAACCATGAACAAGAAAATGACGCATACCTATAATAACCCGCCATGGGGTTTCTTTATGTGATTCTCTGAACTCAGGGCTCAGCATATAGGCCGCTTCACCGATAATCTCAATGTTTTTTACCAGAGCAAAGTATAATACGCTGTCCTTTTGAATCTCTGATTTTGACTTGTCCTTGACAAACTGAAATATCCTGTTGATTGCAGTAAGAATATGTTCTGCTGATGGCGGCAATTATTTGAAGACCTTTAGTGAAAAGGCCGATAACACTTCATTTGGCGTTACGATAGAGGAAGGTTATGCGGTTCTTAAGGCTAACAATACTGGAAATCGCAACTATGTCAGGTATAATTATAATTCAGGCAATTCCTGCTTCTCCTGCTATGCTTCTACAAGTAGTATAAATGGAGATGTTGTAATATATGTGCTCGAAGGCAGTGGAGAAGGTTCTGCTCTCATTAATGATCCTCCTTGCCCTACTCCAACAATTTATATTTTCATTTTTGGCGAAAATTAGGCAAAGTTAAAGATATTATATCCGGAAAAGCAATTCAGATTTCTCAAAATCTTGGTTTTGCAACAATTTTGTCTCAGCGATACCCCAAAAGGATCCCCCAAAAAAAGAAAGAGCCCGGTACAATACCGAGCTCTGTTCCAAACTTAAGCCTCCTAAATTAATGTTAAACCGTCCAACTTTTTGGGGTCACATCAATCCCCGGGCTCTAATCTTTAACAACTATAGTCTCAAATAAACAATGATCTACTCTTTGCTTATTTTTCAAAAACAACTTCAATCTTTGATGTCTTGCCTGTAGCATTTCCAACTTTGACCTGGAAATAACCTCCGCCGACTGTCGTTCCGTCAGGCTGGGCTGAAGCGCCGTAAGTGGTTGTAAATGTTCCAGCAGAAGACGTTACTGTAACGGACTTAATAGTTCCTAAGTCTGTTGTGTTATAAATAAGACCGTTATTCTTCTGCCATTGCATATCACTGCCCTGTTTCATTACCTGATTGGATGTCCAAGACACCTCTGTGGTATAACCATCAGAAGAACTAGCCGTACTGGTCTTGGAATTATTATTCGCAGCATAAGAGGTGGTATTAAAGTCAGAAGGACCTATTGTCAAGGTATAAGTCTTGACATCACCGCTTACCGGATTGAATTGAGCAGAGATTTCAACTTCTGACGTTCCCATAGTAAATGTAGTTGTTGCAGTGTTGCCGCTTAGAGTTGCGCCAGTAACAGTCCAGCTAGTAAAGTTGTAGCCAGAAGCTGGAGTTGCAGTAAGGGTAACTACTGTACCTTCCAAAACTTCAGTTCCTGAAGAGATGGCAGAACCATTAACCTTTATGGTGAATGAGCCTCCAGCTGATGGCTGAGTAAATGTAACAGCATGTGCAGTAGGAGTATGGGCTTGGGTAATGGTAATGCCATCGGTAGACCAAACCTTTATCTGGTCATTGTTGTTATACCATGCTATAGTTCCCACTGCAGTAATAACATCTCCTTCGGCAAGTCCGGAAGGAACTCCTGCGGCAGCATAAACCACATATGTATTGCTTCCATTCTTGACAGAAATGTTCTTATCGTTAATTCCGGTCACCTCAAGGTCATTGACCTGAACATATGCACTCTGATATGTACTGAGATTCCCAACAAGCTGAGAGAGTGTGAATACCTGAGGAGCTACCGTTGCCTGCGAACCGGTAAAGTTGGCAGTCAGGGCTGTGATTTCAGCACAATTGTGGTACATCGTAGCTGTTACGGTTATTGGACCTGTCAATGTCTGACCCTGTAGCAAACCATGATCTGTTACAAAAACCAATGTAGAACCTGTAGCGTCTTTGATTACTGCATTCTTTGTATCAGGAACAAATGAAATTACTGCATTGGTAAGAGTTCCGGAATAATCACCTGCAGTAGCTGCCAGAGCGTTGAGTTGGGCAACTGTGGTGAAATCTGAACCAGGAGTGCTTACTTCACACTCTTTCTCTGCGATATCACTCATGTTATAACCTGGAGCTCCGGCAAAAGCCTTGACTGTGCAGGTTTCAGTGATTGTAAACGGCTCAGTATATTCCTGAGTAGTTCCGATAGGATTACCGTCATCATCGATACCAGGAGTAGTTCCATCAGTGGTATAGCCGATTCTTGCACCTGATGCAGAGCAAGTGATGGTAACGGTATTCGTTGAAGAATTGAACGATATTTCTGGAGTTGGACACTTAGGATCATCAATCAGAGATGAGCCTTCTCCACTTCCTTCGAGTACATATACAACAACTTCCTTCTGACCAGAAGCATAGCAAGAGAAGATTGGAGGATTATTGCTGCTATTGTATTTAATAATATTATGAGTATTTTCCCCGCTAGCTTTCAATACGGTATAACCATCCTCAATTGTTACGCTGAAAGAAGCATTTCCATCCTTGGTGTCCTGACTCTTAAGATAATTTGAACCAGAACTTGCAGCATAAATATACTTGCCTGCCACTGCCTGGGATCCGTTTTCGCACTTAAAAGCAACGGTGTTGCTTACTGTACCAGCCTCAAGCACAAATACTTGAACAGCCTCAGCAGGGTTGGTAATGGTCTTTTTATCATCGCTCTTATCAACATCAGTCTGTGCCCTGTTGTTTCCATTCTGGGTGGTGCTTATCGCTTTTTCGTAATCCTTAGCAACAATAATTGCCTTAGCGCCAGGAAGCAGCTGCTTCTTGTCGGTGAGGAGTACGTAAACATTGTCCTCGCCAGGAGTGATGCCACTCATATTGACAGTAAAGGTAGCAACTCTTCCGGCCTGGAAATTACCCTTTCCGGTAGGGAAAGTTATGGTCTTTGCATATACTCCAGCATCTGTGTGAACTGCGATCTTAAGAGTCTTACCCTCCAGATTAACTGGCTTGAATGAGAACCAGAAATCAGTTGTATTGTTCTTGTCAATCTCAAGATCTTCAACATTCAGGGTCACTGACTTGCCAGCTGAATTTGCTGCAAGACTACCGTCTGATGGATAGAAATAGAATCTACCAGAGACTTCTTCCTCAGCAACAAGTTCAATGCTGTTAATAGTTACAGTCTCAGGAAGGTTCCTGAACTGGAATTTTCCATAAGCAGCAAGGTGAGAAAACGTCAGAGTAACAGGAGTTGTCTCTTCTGGGAACTCGTTAAATGTAGCAGATTTAGCTGCCATGATATGAGCTTTCTCTTCAACAGACTTTAGGGTAGGCTTTTGTGTTGCGGGGAAATCTATCTGAATGCTCGCATGACTTTCATCAACCGAAATCACAGAGGCAGCAGGGCTCACTGAATAAAATACATAAGGGCTCGTGGCCATAGTATCGGCAAATGTCGCAGTAAAAGTTGCTGTCTTTCCATCACTGGACGGAGTTACTTCAGCGTCCATTTGTTTCTTGAAGTTAAGAGAAATCTTAACTTTTTCATTGGCAGTCCAGACGGTTGGATAACCAGCATCTGTCTTGTCGCCGAAAGCGGTCTTGGTGGAAGGATTTGAGGACTTTGCACTGAAATTGACCTTCTTTACAGATTTCTCAGGAAGGTTCTCAACAGTCTCGTTTTTGCTGCAGGCTACGAATATAGATGTAGTGAAAGCAGCCAGGCATAAAAGATTAAAAAACTTTTTCATTTTCATTCCTCCTTTAAATTTTACAAATCACCCCAGTCATCTTCTTCTGCCGGGGGAACGTTGTCACAAGAGCTGAATGTAGCTATGGCTCCTTCCAAATTCACGGAGTATATCCTGCAGTTTGGCGCAGTGTACTCCTCATGTTTGATAAACTCGAGTTGCATCGTTGTTAAGTTTTACGTTATAAATATTAAATTGTCTATTCTTGCTGAGGTGATTATGCAGGCTAAAAAGCCGTTAGTGCATATTCGCGCCAAATTTAGGTAAAAAAACAATACACTTCGCCATTATCGTTGAAATAAATGACGGTGGAAGAAAAAACATCCGGCAAGAAGATGGATGCAGGATGTCTGTCATTCATGGTTAGGTTGATTTCTTAAGCTTTTTGCTTGACTAGAGAAGTGATAATTTCTTATTCAGTAGTTCCACCATCTCCTTGGGTGTTACCACAGACGGTTCTTTTGGGAAATGCTTAATGTTCCCCGTAACCAAATAAGCGTCGTCCTTACTCATTTTAACCTCGTAAAACACCACATCATTCGGATCCGGGAATTTTTCTCCAGGAACAGGAGTTCTTGCAAGGTTCAGCCCAGTTTCCGTGATTGTATTAATGGCAAGTTCAATGTCCTCGGATTTGAGATGAAATTTATCACGATATAAAACAGCCCTATATTCGGCAATGATTTCGTTATTCAAGTGAGAAAGCACCATTAACGGATACGAATCCTTTTTGGTTGAAATTAGTGCTGACACAATAACGTTCGTGTCTATAACTGCATAAACCTTATTTTCCATTTCTCGCTGCGGCAATCTCCTCGTTAATCTCCTCCAAACTCATATCTGCCGCATCAGAAGCCAGAGCCGTTTCGCGCATCCGCATAAAAGCCTCCCAACCCTGCTTACGCATATCGGACTCTGAATTAGCCTTAATCTCGAACGGGATTCTTCGCTCGCGTACTACGGTTTTCATAAACATGTTAAGCGCAGCACTGTTACTGAGCCCGAATTCATCGCAGAGGCTATCAAATTTCTTCTTGAGTTGTTCATCAACCCTTATAGTCATTGAAGTCATATACTGTTAGTTTTATTTTGTAATGCAAATATAATGCAAAAATAAATACTATCGAATTAAAAATAGCTATTTTCCATAATCTTTAACACGCAAGATTATGGAAAGACGTTCAAGACATTTTAGGCCTATGACACATATACGGCAAACAAAACACACTTTTCCAAGTATTTTAGCCGGTAATAACCAGTGATTGAGGCTGAACACCTCTTCTTCAAACTTCTTATGTAACAGCTCTATGCAGCCATTGCATTCCGTCTGACGGACAAACGCCTTTGACATGTTACGCTTCAATAATTCCTGGCGCACTTGATGGAAAGGTACATATTATCGCTGAGAAAAATGCGCTGCAAGATAAGTGGTTGAGAATTAGCATATTAGGCCTTTCCCAGTGCTTCACTTGGCGCACAGGGAAGCGCTTATATCGCTGATTGTCAGTGAGTTTGCTTGCAGGCTGAAGGTGTTCCAGATTTGTTTACATTCCAATGACCAGAGGTTTTTTGACAGATATTTTGCTATCTGTCAAATTTTGTATATTTTTGACATTTGGAAGAAGATCTGTCAAAAAATGGAACCATACGATAGGAATACCCCTTACAATGCATTGCCTCCTCTTCCGCCAGAGAAGGAATTGTATATGGATGATGATGTCTTAAATAAGCTTGTAGCGGCAAGTAGGAGACTTTCAGAACTTAAAGGGTTAGCTTCTGCACTGCCCAACCAATCCATATTTGTCAATACCATCGCCCTTAGAGAAGCAAAAGCCAGTAGTGCCATTGAGAACATCTTTACAACAGATGATGAGTTGTATAAATCTCTTTCGTACCAAGAAGATGACTATCTGGAAGGGCCGGCTAAAGAGATTCTTCATTATAGAGAGGCCCTTTGGAATGGTTTTCAGGGAATTGCAAAAGAGAATGCTATGACAATTGATACAATTGTAAATGTGTATCGTATTGTCAAGAACTCAATGGATGGCATTCGTCCATATCAGGCTGAAATTGTTATCAAGAAACGTGGATGGGGTTCTTTGATAGCAGACACAGTTTATACTCCGCCACGTGGAAAGGGTATAGTAGAAAAAAAAATGGGAGAGCTGTTGAAGTTCCTGAACGACGATGAATCTTACCCGCTAGATCCTCTTTTGAAGATGATATTTGCTCATTATCAGTTTGAGGCAATCCATCCGTTCAGAGACGGCAATGGCAGAACCGGAAGAATTCTCTGTATCCTGTATCTTATTCAGAAGAGAATACTGGATCTTCCTATACTATACCTCAGTTCCTATATTCTTCAGAACAAAGATGCTTATTACCAAGCATTAAGCGGTGTTACTGGTATGCGAGACTGGAAGAGTTTTGTCTTGTTCATGCTCGACGCAGTTTCCCAAACTGCAGAATATACAACGGACAAGATTCTCAGAATCAAGTCTCTTATTGAAAAGACTCAAAATCTTATCCGTGATAATAAGATCGCCCCGTCCAGGCTTGAAGTCCACAAGCTTTTTGAGCAGCCATATATTCGTCCCAAGAATCTTTTATCTGACAAAATCAAGAGCGTGAATACGGCCAAGAAATATTTGTCAGACCTTGAGAACTTAGGCTTTCTTGCAAAGGAAAAAATCGGCAAAGAATTCATCTGGTTCAATACTGAACTGATGAATATTCTCAGCGATTGATTTGCAGATAATCTTGATATAAAAAAACGGGTGGGATTTTGACATGAACCCCGAAAGTTAGACAAAAAACTTTCGGGGTTTTGTTATGCGCAAAAAGCACACTTATGAAGATCGCCTCAAGTATATGAATATGCTTGAGGAAGGATATAGTTTAAACTATATCCAT
>Ga0256405_10003202_pt1 | contig 34651 bp, 44 predicted proteins | sample RumenRJG_02DNA_FD_189096 | JGI IMG/M metagenome (GOLD analysis project Ga0256405, IMG submission 189096) | Bovine rumen microbial communities from Lethbridge, Alberta, Canada - RJG_02 | ecosystem: Host-associated > Mammals > Digestive system > Stomach > Rumen | place: Canada: Alberta...
CTGCCTTATCCATTTAATTATCTGTCAATGACTTATGGCTGAACGGGGGCTGGCTCAGTATCTAAAAAAATATCAAATCGCTTAAATAAGCCCACCAGACTATCGAATATTTCTCAACATACCACAGCCAATTTTTCTTATTCGCCCGTCTCAACACACCAGCCTTCCTGTTCTTTGTCAGGTAAACGATACCTTCCCCTGCGTCGGTTGCCATAGGGAATACCCTGTTGTTTCTCCAAGTTATCCCTGCGGTTTTAAAAACCATATCCCTATCGAGTTCCATTATATTCCTCAGTAAATCCTATTGTAATTGTCCATTCCATATACTGCATATAGCAATCCCTCTCCACTTGGTTTATCATTTCGCATACCTGTTTCTTTAACTCTTTTTCGTCTTCCGCGCCTTTTATTATTAACGCGTTATTAACGTCCATATCATAGAAACTATAAATCCGCCTACTCCACCAATAATAAAGGATTTAAGCGCTTCCTCTAATGTATAATTTTCATCAAAAAATTTTTTCATAATTACCTTTTTTACTTAACCAATTATTCCCCGTTACTGAAAAGGTATATGAGTTCATTCAGTTTGTCCCATTTTCCGATATGGTAACGCCTGTCTATTTCTGCTTCGGGGGAAGGGTTCAACTCATTCGCCATTAAATCCCCCGCTATTCTGTTAGCCTCCGTCTGCAGGGTGCTGATAATGTCTTCGGCACTTATATAAGCCGATGTGTTTTCTTCGCTGCAGTACTGCGTTGCAAGCGCGCTGCCGCTATGCAGGGCTGCGCTTTTCTCGTTTATATACAATTTTCTCATATTTTCATTCACTTCTATGTCTTCGTTGGTGTTGGAAGGGTACATTCCTGTAAAGTCTTTACTTAAGTACATATTTTCATTTCTACATATGCTGCGTTATGATTGATATAGCTGTCTATTTCCCGGGCTCTATATTCAGTTCCCAAATCTCTTCTCCGTTCTGTATTGAAGTCAGTATCCTGTATCCAACCAATTTTATGAATATCCGGAAATAAGTTTGTTTACCGTTGATAGCTGTGTCCTTTTTCTTGCAATCAAATTTTCCTCCTGTATTATTGTTGCTGCCTATAATTTTATAGATATTCACCATATCCCCTATATCATTTTTTTTTTCAGGATTTTTCCTTTCGGGAAAAAGGCGTCGATTTCGTCTTGATAGTGTTGAAGCAGGGGCAGGATTTCTTCGCGGGACTTTCCTTCCCTTTCAAGGGCTATATAAATAGACTCCAACTCCTTCATTTGCATTCCTCAGTAAATCCTATTGTGATTGTCCAGTTCTTTCTGTGCGCGATAGGCTTTAAACCGTCTTCTGTATCGATGTTTAAAGTTACCACCTGCCCGTAGCCCTGTTCCTCCTCGAGCATTTGCTCGAAAACATTTCTAAGCTCATTCTTTTCAACCTCTGTCATTTCCTTTTTTATTAACGATATTGAAATTTTATTAAATGTACAGGGAATTTTGGAATAAAATAAAAATTCACCCGCATCGTCTCGACGAAGGTGGAATTATACATACCTAAAATTTATAAACAAACGCTTCCCGTTTTTAACGCCCGGGAAAAGGCGGTATTTCTAGTCTTTCAAAAGAACCTTCAAGCCCTTGGCTACATTCAGGAGAAGTTCCTTTGGAACGATAATCTGTTCCTGCGCCATTTCAACCTGTTCATTCTCAAAGCGGGTTTCTCCGTCAACGGTAGGAGGGGGGCGTCATAGCCGAATAGTCCTTCTTCTTTTCGTTGAAGAATTCCTGAGCCTCCGATACTTTCTCGAAAAGGTGCTTGCTTGAAATAAGGTTTTCATACTTCGGGGTGATCGTCACCGACTGAAAAATAATTTCTTTTGCCATATACATTAAATTTTAAATATTGCAGTTCCTAAATACAAGACTGATACCTGAGAAACCGTCCCACAGTTCTTTTGAGGAATCCGTCCAAAACACAAGATTCTTTTCAAGTTCATCAACCAAGCGCGGATCGTCATTTTTAAAATCGCCCTCTTCCTTGATAGCCCTGAAATTGTTAAGCATAGCCTGAGCTATCTCGAAGCAGTCCTTGGCTAAATCTACCGTCATTTTTTGACTGTCGATGCAAAATTTGCAGTTTGCCATTTGTTCCTTTACTGCACTTGATAGGTGTTTTAAAATTTCTGTCATAATTTTATTTTTAAAAATTTTACTTGTTGTTGTTTTCTGTCGTCCTGACATTGGCAAATATATTCCGTTTATTTTTTATTCCCAAGTTTTGTGATCATTCGCCCAAGGCTGTTGCTTCTATTTCGTTTTTCTATTCTTTTATTTCTCAGTTCGTCTTTGTGTTCCTCCCTATACTTCTTAAAATATTCTATACGGTGTTCCCTATGTTCTTGACGATATTTTTTAGTATGTTCTTTTAGTTCCTCTTCTGTGTATTTTGTTTTGGCTTCTGAAATTTTCTTCTTTGTTTCCTCGCTATGTTTTTTTCCTGTCATTGGATGCCCGTTCTTTTTAAGCCACTCTGATACTTTTTTACCGGCTCTTTCTTTGACTGTTCCATAGTTTGCATTATACACCCTGTCACACCACTCCAAATTATCAACCCTATTGTTGGTTTTATTCTCGTCCTTGTGGTTAACTTCTTCCAATCCCAGCGGATTTGGGATAAACGTTTCCGCGACAAGTCTATGGACTCTTGCATTTTCTGATACACCGTCTTTTTGCAAATTTACAAACTGATAGCCTGAGCCGCTTATTCCCGGTTTCAACACTCTTCCTTTGAAAAGCCTTGGGGCGTTTCCCCAATTGTTTACTCCGTACCTATCAAGTGACCTAACCCTACCAAGATTGCTGACTTGGTAGCAACCTTCATAATTTTTTATATCAGCCCAAACTTCTATCTCTCTCTCTCCAACCATTTTTCCCATAGTTTACTGAAATTAGGCTTATTGTCCCAAGAGTCTATAATTTTATCGTAGTACTCAAAGAACTTCTTCAACACCTTTATATCCACTCCTTCCTTTAATTTTTCTTGTGAGCAGAAATTTTTAAGTTTTTCTGAATTCGTCTTGGGTGTAGCTTCCTTGGGCTTCTCGGGCATTTCTGCGCTCCAACGGGTGTTCGCTCCGCCGGGGTAATTGAATACAACGTCCCCCTTGCCGTTGACTATCTTCAACGCGGAAATGACGTCATCCTCGTACCTAATCTCGGCAGCCTTAAAAGTCTCGTATTTGTCAGCCTGAACTATTACCCTCGGGGCGGTGTACAGCTCGCGTCCGAGGCCAAGGGCGACACAGGCTCTTTTGAACGCTGAACTTGCAACCGCTTTTTCCTTCTCAAAGTTTCCTTCACTGCCTGCGTTCCATCGCCAAAGCCATTCTCCGCTTTTCTTATCCCGAACAGCAATTCCACAATAAGTGACTCCGTTTACCTCCTTATAATCACACTGCCAATCATCACCAAATGTCTCATCCATTAGGTTGTAACTGCAACGGCAATCCTGATAAAGCAGCAACTCGCAATACCCATTTTCAAAATTCCGTCCTCGACGAATTTCGATTTCATTAGCCCTTAATTTTCTAAACTTCATAATATTAAAAAAAATCACCCTCGGGAAGCAGTAGGAGTTGCATTCCCAAGGGGTTTTTTATTCTTCTTATCGTTTGGCGGCTCCTACCCCGCTCCTGATTATCTTTTGGGGTTGCTACTCAAGTTGCCCTGTTAACTTCGCAACCCCGCGTTTGAAATGTGTTTCTTGGTATTCTAAATATACAGAAAAGAATTTTATCTTTCCGAAGTGATTTCCTTCTCTATATCTTCAACCTGTTGATCATTCAAATTGGATATTTCTTCCAACTGCCTTAAAATTTCCATTAGTCTTTCCATAGTTCCATTTGTTTATAGGGGTGTTCCCTTTCTATTGTTATGTTAAGTTTCTTTTCCAGTGCCTCGCACTCTTCGTAATTCAAACAGCATACATCCTCGAGCAGCTGTATGTACTCAATAAATTTCTTGTCTACCATATAAATATTTGTTTGTTTTGAAAAGTTATGTCAAACGTACAAGAAATTTTATTGTGTTTAGGAAGTGCTCAATTTTTTTCTTTTTTTATATTATATGTTGAAACTTTTGAAAATTTTAGTATATTTATAAACGAAAGGCAACTTGGACTTGTCTTTCCTATCCGTCTCGTTCAAAATAGAAATATTTGCAAACTGCATATATTAGTACTTCATAGAGCCTAAGCGGATAGGGGCGAAATGAAGTACTTTTTTTATATCTTTATTAAAATTTGAATACAGGGGCGGGCAGTACCCTCTGCACTGAGCAGTTAAAGACTTGCCGCGGCAGCGTCGGTCAGCCGGAAGGAACAGACGCGGTGAACGACACACTTGAAAAGTCCGTTTGAAAATTTTAATACAAATCAGCCTTGGATCTATCCGCTAAATGACCGCTCTGACAAGGCTAAGCAAAGTGTTTAAGAGGGGATGCGCAAAGACACAGGTATGGGACAGGCGTCTGTGGAAACACAGCGAATAGCGAGTACCGCGCAAATAGCCCAACGCTATGTAAGTCGCTAAGCGAAGGCAGTTGGTAAGACTTCGCTGCTGAAATGGAACCTCAACAGGAGTACAGCCATTAAAAAGCATATGTCGCAGCAATCATAGATTATATGGTTGTAGGGGACAATTATGCTTCTTACATTTCCTAACAGGAGTATTAGATTGTATGGAAAACACCGGAGTTAAAGAACTCCGGATTCTTAACACAGGCGAAGCGTCCGTTCTTTCGGCTCAGCAAGCGTCGAAAAAGCTTGCAAATCGGCTCAGATACTCTGGGTTATATAGATGTTAATTATTAAATAATCTTTTATAATAAAATAATAAAAATTTAAATAGATAATTTTCTAAAATTTGCTAAGCAATTGATCGATTTTATTTTCTTTCAATCAGCTTTTTTCTGTATATTTAATTCAAGGTTTAATAAATAGTTCGGTATGGGAAAAGGGAGTGACAAGGGTTCCAAAGAGGGTTGGAAACGTACAGCGCTGGGTGAGGTGTATCGGTTTCCAAGCACCCGCTCTCAGAAGATTCCGCTTGGCACCCCCCGACTCACACTGAAAAACAGACTCTTCTCAATTTGGTATCCCGATTACTCGCCATATTTGATTGACGAAGTTTCCACTGCCCGACAGGTTCGCAGCAGTATGAGACGCATCCTCGGCGCCAAAAAGGACATTGTCATTGCAGTGAACGGCAATAGGGATGTGTCAAAGAAAACAAACCGATACTGTATCGAGTATTACTGCCTGCTGCCTACTTCCACCGTTCCAAACGCCGAGCAGATAGCAGAAATTAAAAAAATCTGCAGCACCCCTATTCCGATAAGCGAGTAATTTGTTACCTTTGCGGCTATGGTACTCGAAAAATACATAGCCGAATGGGCGGGAAGAAAAAGAATATCCCAAACCCCGAAAGAAAAATACCTGACAGTCTGCAGGGAAGAAGACGGTGTGGCGGTTCTCGCTGACGTCAATGGAAAAATATTCAAAGTACCCCTGAAAGATAAAAAACTTCTGTTCCTCACACTCGACTTGCTGTATGCCGAGTGGAAATTAAGTTCGATGTAATGTAATTTTATCCCCGGGAGGGGCTTTTCACCGCGAACGGATGTAATCTTACCTCTATTCGTTACAGAAACGCCCGAATTTGGCAGCACATTTGACGCTGGTGGCGCGTTAAGCGCAAAAAGGTATAGGAGTGCCACCTTGCCTCTTTAAGGGGCTGAAAAGGGCTCATTTCGAATTATCCCTTTCAAACTGTCGCGCAATCGCTGCAGCGTCCTCATAGAAGTCCTCATAGTCATCAATAGTACCGTCTTCCTCGAGGTGGCTGTCCAACGCGCCCCTGACTGCCATTTCAGCGACTTCCAAACCGAAATCTTCCTGTTCAGACAGAACCGTCGCAAAATAGAAGATGTCTTTCTCGCTAACCATAATTTTCAATTTCCTTTGAAATTTCACTTATAGCATCGGGGTTAGCCCAATCAGGGTGAACGGTGAACCGCCTGTCGCCTAATTTGAAGTGAATGGCTTCCGGTGACGATGACGGGAGGACAGTCAGTTTCTTTCCCTTGTAGGTAATGCTGTCTTCCTCCCCGGTAAGGAGAGCGTTCAAATTCTTAATCATAGCACCGCGAATTTAAGAAAAAATCGGTATGCCCATACCGAACTATACCGAAATCGGTAAAATTTTCCAAAATGACGGGCAAATCAGGGTAAAATTGTCGAATTGTCCCGAACGGGAACAAAATACAATAAATTACAGATAAAGTGCGATTTCGGGGCTTAATCTGTAACTTTTTCGATAATTGCGGTAATTATTACCGCAAAATAAACTAACGGGATTTCGGCAGTTGAATGCCACCAGTCTTGATTTTAATGTAAATTTTAGCAGCAAATAATAACGCGCATAAAACAGTAAAAACGAATGTTCCCCAGAAGAATTTTGGAATATATTTTTTTTCCTTAATCACCTCAACGGGATAAGGTTCTTTTACATATTGAATTGAATCGCGGTATTGTATCCTGTCCTTATATACAATCCGCTGTTTTATCGGTTCCTCAACAAGTTCGCCCTTTATTGTGAAATTTGAAGTATCTGCATAGGCTTTCATAGAAGAGTGAACACCTTTGATTTTCAAACTGTCGAGCAAGCCTGTATAATCCCTGTTTACCGTCTTATGGTGAATTATCGTCGAGTCCTTATAGTTGATTGCAACGCTGTCCCTGACGGTTGTATTATTCTCCGAGGGCAGGTATTTATAAACGACGCAGCCCCCGAGAAGGAGGCAGGTAAAAAGTATTGCAAAAATTTTCTTCATAGTTAAACAGTAAGACTGAATACCTTTTTCCGTTGGAAGCCGTTGTTGGAACGGAGCTGGAAGTGTACCCACTTATCTCCCTTCTTATTGCTCTCAATTATGGCTTCGTCGAACATTTTATCTTTCAAATAGTCAACAACAAATTTCTTGAACGCTTCAAAATCGCCGTTCGCGGGCTGTAAATCGGCTGCTAAGCCCTTTTTATGAAGTGATGTGGGTTGCCCTCCCACAGCCTCGTTCAGGGCGTCACAACGGAACCCTGAGCTCACATTTATACCCGAGCCCCAAGCCTCCCTCATATCGTCAAGAAAAGCCGCTAATTCCTTCAAATTTTCAACTACCTCCCAAGAAGGGCTGTTAAGTATGCTCTTCTGTTTTGCCACAGAAGACTCAAGAAACTCTTCGAGCCGAAAGTATTCAGAAAATTTTGCAGACATAGTTGGTTTAAATGTAAGGTTCCAATTATTGCGAAAAGCATTTTATTCTTCTTTATTCGTCTTTATCTTCCCCGACGGTGAATTCAGTTTCGCCGCGTTTTAATTTTGCTGTTTTACCCGCGTCTATCGAGTGCACCACAGCCCCGAGAGTAGCCCAAGCGAACAGCTCCGCAGCCCCCTGTAACGCTGATGGGGAAATAGCCCCCAAGGGCGGAAGGAAAAATGAAACCACAAGCAGAAAGACTGCTATTCCACCAAAAACCCAAAAGTATAGGTTATTTGCAAGATAATTGGAATAAAACTGTTTCATAGCCCCTAATATGTTTCATAACAGTCATCCACAGGTAGCAATATGTTGAGTGTAGCATAAGCGCCCGCGCACTCGGATTCAAAGCGTTCTGTGAATGTATTTATCGTAGCGTTACCCTCCATACCGAAGTCTTCATTTTCGAGACGGAGAATGATATTAGAAAGGGTGTCTACTCCCGTCGACTGTACAAGCAGCCTGTTATCCCCCGAGGCGGTAAGCCTGTCGACATAGAAGAATGTGAAATTGTAACGAATAAAGCCATCTTCCAATGTATGTTGCCCCTGAGTTGCCACAAATGCCCCATATATTTGTGTCTTCGTTTCGTTAAGCTGATAGACGCTTCCCTCCATAGCACTTTTAACACTCGGTTGCTCAAGGGCAATCTCTAATATTTTTGAGACGACATCGTATAACTTAGCCATATCTTCCTTTTTATAATGAATATAAAAAAATGATAATTGTATATTTGGAATGACGCTCTTTGAAAAGAGAAGTCATCATATAAATATGTTTTTTGATCAAGTTCCTGGGGCTGTTCGTTGTGAAATGCGCAGCCCCTAAGCCATTTTTAGATGCCTTTAATTAAAAAAACCTTCCGGATCCGGAAGGTTTTTTTGCTAGGCGTCCTGCACAGTCCAACCGTTAGGTATGCCATCATTACCAGAAGGCCAAGACGACATATTTGGATTCTTGACAAAGGTTCCCGTTCCTGAAACATACGAAGTCCACTCTCCCGTCGGTAGTGTACTTGACAAATCTGTTGCGAGGCATTTAATGCAATTAAGCGAGGAGCAATAATAGAATGCCTGAAAATAACAGAAATCAGCGAGCACCGAAGCAGGAAGTTCAGGGGCTCTAACAAGTGAAGAACAGGTGTGAAAAATATAGGAATAACAGAACGGGGCTATGGTTGTTGCAGGAAGAATATTCGGGGCTGAAATAAGAGAAGTACAACCCTGAAACATTCGGAAATAACAGTATCGCGTAATCAGAGTTGCAGGAAGTATCAGATGGCTCGCGTCAACCAAGTGTGAATCTTGGAAGAAACTTTGAAAAACAGACTCTTCAGTAAACGTTGTTTTGCCTGTAAAATTATCACCATAAATTAACGACATCATATTGCCGTAAGCATTAAAGTAAACATCGGAACTGTCTATAACCTTGTCTCCGTATGATCCGTTTGTCCCCTTGAATAAAACCTTGTCGCCCGCTGATACACTAATACTGTCTCCGGCAGATACGGAAGTCCAAGAAGATCCATTATTTGTGGAATATGATATTGTTTTGCTGCCCAAGTTGTTGGTAAAGTTTATAGTGCCACCTGTCAGTATCTCGAAAGTTGTATAAAGGCTCGAATAATCGACAGGTGAACCACCTTCAAAAACCACCTCCGTCCCATAATAGGCTTTTGTGGATCCGCTCACCCCCATATAGAGGGCAAGCGGTGTCTCGTTTCCAAATTTAAGATTTCCCATATTTCTTAAATTTTAGAAAAATTAAATTATGATATAGAGAGTGCTTGCATCAACCGTTCCGGCTTGTACCAAAGCGTCATAATCGGATTGAGAAAGGGCTGACACCTTCGCGGAAAGGACACCGTTGCTGTCAATCGAAAGCCCGTTGCCTACCTTGACACCGCCAAGTGAGGAAGAAGAAGCTGTTGGAAGCTCAGGGTTCGCAAGGTTATAATATGATTTTGACACACTGCCATCTGAGGCAAGCCTCATAACACAAAGCACAGTATTGTTCTCCAAAAGGCTGATAATCAAGGTTGTGCCGTCGTTTCCTATTGAAAGCGCAGGATACCTGTTCACCCTGACGACAGAGAGTATTCTCGCAAGCATTTCCTTATTCGACACATAGGCGGTATAAAGCCCATACAGTACACTATATGCAGCCGCTAAGTCAGTCTGAGAAGCGCTGTCATCTATCCACAGACATTCGATATTGTTCCATCTGCCCTGTTCATAGCGGTAAATATTTCCGTTGTAAGGAATAGGAATGGAAATAGTGGCTTCGGTTAAAGTAATATTCTCAAGAACACCGGTATTGTGATATAAGCCGCCGGGGGCAAGAGTTGAATAAACTGTTCCGTTTTCTATTTTTGCATATATGCGGTTGTCGAAATACTGATACTCGGATGTAAGCTGTACATAGGCATAGCCCTGTGCTTCGTCCCTGATTTCAGCACCTCCCTGCCCGTCAAAGCGGTATATGGTTCTATATCCCGAATGGTAATAGACTTCACCTTCGCCCTCAAGCCCTTCGATTGAGAAAGTATATCCAGACATAGAGCTTGAAGTATTGCCTGACTTAACAAAAGCGGTAAGTCCCTCATAAGGCTCTGTAACAGCCGAAAGAGCATCTACTATTATATAGTTCTGCTGAGAACTTCCGCCCTCTGCAGAAATAGTCCCGTCAGCTGCGACACTTATGCCCGAGCCGATTTTAACGCCGCCAAGACGGCTGCCAGTTGCAGTGGGGAGCACATAGCTGCCGCCGCCTCCGCCAAATATTGTCGAAAGATTTATAATCATAACCCTATCCTCCTATTAATAAATAACAGTAACTTCTCCGCTGTTGCCTGAAAGACGGAAGAACATTCCCTTTGCGCATCCGTTAACGATAAGTGTTTCGTTGGCGGGCGTCGATTCGGTATAGGCGGTGTAATCATAGCCATTGGCAGAATACTGAAGAGTATAGCCTGAGGCTGAAGGGCTGACGCTGAATGAGTGCGCGCAAACTTGGAAGGGCGTTTCGCCCGATACTTTAATTGGTTGCATAACTTAAACTTTTGTTTTCTAACTTAATTATGTTTATTTTGAATATAATTTCTAACGAAGGCGTTTCCCCCTTGGGCCGCCAAGAAAAAGTCCGCTCGAAGCCGAAGAATTCAAATGGGCTTTCATCTGCCCGCAGGCACATTCGTCGAGCTCAGGAATTGAACCCTTGTTTGAAAGGACGAACCTGAGCAGTTCTCTCGCATAGGAGTCCGCCTTTTTGGCATACCATCCTATGACAGTCGGAATATCTTCCACACCAAGCGTCCTGATATTCTCGTCCTGAGCCTGCGTTATTCCGAAATTGGTTATCTTCACACCGGCAATAGGAATAACCTTGGCAATGGCTGAATAGGCAAGAAAATATTGTGCTTTCTCCAAAATTTCCCTGTATATTTCAAAACCTTCCTGTTTTATTTCACCGCTCTGAACCAACCCCTTGAGTCTCGAAACCAAAGCGTTTCCGAGATATATGGTAAGTTCTACATCCTGACTTTCCCTGACTGCGGGAAGCAGGTAAGCAGCGCTCATATTGTCGTCTATGTTTGTAAACGACTTGACAAATTTTTCCGAAGTTAAAAGTACCGTTGCCATATTACTTGACTGATATTACTGTTTCTTTCTTATCTGAGCTCCAATCGATAGTCATAGGGGTGAATACCAAAACATCCTTCTGTTCAAGAATTTTCTCGAATGCGAGCTTGATTATTTTCTGTATAGGTATTATAACCGTTGTGTTGAACAGCTTCCAAGCTTCCTGTATGTCCTGATCCGAAAAACCAATATTTTCCGACGGCAATCCGAATATTACAGGCTGCGCCCTGTAAGCAGAATAAATTTCCTGTTTTGTGGCTTTACTGAGAGACTGATACCTTTCTCCGAAATTGTCAATGTCAAGCTTGGATATAGTCACCTCGTTTTCCTTTCCGTTATTGAAGGCTGCCATTATTCTTGCCGCGTTCTGATATCCGCCGAATTTCTCATTCAGATTTTTCTCGATTTCCTCCTTTTCCTCATCATCAGGCTGCCCGTTGTTGAAATTAATGATAACACTTGCAGAGAAACCGTTGGATATTGCATTCAGGTGGAATTGGCTTATTGCCTTCTCCGTCTCCGCAGCGACAGCTGCATCGCCCGCAATAGGGCTGAGAGGATACACTGTGTTCTTGCTGTTCTTGTAGTAGTATATCGAGCTGTATTCTTTGCCATCCGCCCTGAATTTCGGATATGTCATATACTTTACCCTGCCATATGACTTGTCCCAATCCTCACTGTAAAAGAAAAATTCGTTTTTCTTGTCGGAACGGATATTCTTGAAATCGAGGTAGTAGATTTCTGCGATACCACCCACTTTATTGCGGATAACGTTGATAGCGAAACCACCGTAACGGGCATAATCTGCAGAGATATTCCTGACTATGTCTTCAACGGTATCTCCGTCCTTGTTTACCTGTTTTTCCCAAGGGGCATATGTTATCGAGACATTATCACCGACTGTGTAGTCGGCTATTCCGTTTATGATAGTCCTGAGCAGGGTAACTTCCTGATTAAGCCCCCATACATATTGGGGATAGCGGTTGTTGGTTCCCCATTCGATAAAGTCCCGCCCGCGAATTTCGCTCTCCTTTGCCGAAACTATATTTGAAGCCACATAGGTGTCTATTGCGGCGAGGCTGATTTTCTTTTTATTTTCCTTTTCCATATTATTCTTGGTATTCTATGTAAGTTCTGTCGTCTGTGAACGCCGTCGCGTTGTGGGGTATATCACCCACCCTGAGGACGCCTTTTTCAATTCCGCAGGAGTATTCATATTCACCGTCCTTTATCCCTGTTGAATCTATGCTGAAAACAAGGTAGTCGGTAAATCCTGACAAATCCGTCAGCCCTGTAAAGGCATATTCCTGCCCTGTCCCCTGAGACTTTATGACAAAATCATAAGTTTCGGCGGAGTTCGCTGTATTTTTAGGTAAAATGACAGTAGTTTCTTCTGAAGTATGTGCGATATATAGCATAAATGCCCCCGATTTTGTTATGAATATATTTCCGGGCGACTTTGTACATAAACAAAAAAGCCCCTTGACAATCAAGAGGCTTAAATCGTTGTGGGGTGCCTTTACTCGGCAACAGTAATGCCTTCCGCAGCAGACTTTTCGATTTCAAGAGGGAAACTCTTATAATCGTCGGTAAGGGTGATTTGGTAGTAGTTGCCATCTGTCTTCGCTGTACCCGTCTGAGCGGTACCAGCAGTAGCGTTGACAGGCTCGTCTACTCCGATAGCCCAATACTTACCGTTCCCGTCCTTGACGATACCCGCAAGCCCGCCGAGAGCAAGAGCTGCTATAGCGGTTCTCTTAGTTGTCTCTTGACGATTAAACTGAAGAAGAATTTCAGTGCTTACATAGTTGATGCCGTTGGCGTCGTCGATATTGAGGGTACTTGTCATAGAACCAGTGCCCTTGCGGAAATTGTACTCATAGAACGTAGCCCCAGAAGAAACTCCCGTAACAATGACAGGATTTCCTTCTGTATCAGCCGAGACAGAGAAGATACCATCTGCGAAGTTAGTCAACCAAGCCTTGACGATACCACCCTGGGAGGTTGAGCAGTCCTGAGCAATTCCTATAAGTGTTTGTGAACAAGCCATTTTATTTCTTATATTTAATTTTAATTATTTTCAATTTTTCGGGGGCAGCCCGATTGCTACCCCCGTTCGTCAAAAGCTTAGACTAAGTCCGTAGCCGCAGTGCCAAGAATAACAGCGTCAGGATAAAGCGTAGCCACACCGCTGTTCCACTTCACCTTATATTTGAACAAGTCGTCGTCATCGGAGAACCATAGACGGAACTCTTCCTTGTCGTTCATAAGGTCGGTAGCGTACACCATATTGTCCCAAACGGAAGCATAGAGGTGTTTCTTGTCACCTGCGAGTCCGAGGGTGTTGTGCACCTTAACGGAAGTACCAGGGAAGAACATATCCTTAGGCTCACCGAAAGAAGGGTCGTAATGGTAGTAGTTCTTTTCAACGAGCTCCTGAATGTAAGCTCTGTAGATAGCAGGAGAAACAAACACAAGAGCCTTGTCAAGAAGATTCTCAGGGATAGCGAGAACCACTTTCTTGATAGCGTCGTAAACGCTTGAACCGCTTGCGATAGAAACGTTCACAGTAGCTGCGCTGTCAGCGCCGAGAGCCTGTGTAAGGAAGCCGTCGATTAAATCGCCGCCTGAAACGCTGCCCTGCCAAACGAGCTTCTCGAGTTTTTCGTCAATCTTTTCTGCGATACCCTCAGCGATTTCGCGTTCGAAAGGCATATTTTCCGCATTGCCGTTAGCGCCGATGCGAACTGCATACTCAGCGAACTTGCCGATTAAATCATCGGGGCAGAATTGGTCGTTAGCCTTAATGCGAACAGCAGTAATGTCGCGCTCTGTAAAAGCAGTATTGCCTGAAGCGTTGAAGCCGCAACCTGCGCCGCTCTGAAGAGCAGGATCCACATTAAGATAGTTAAGGCGTTCAGTTCCCTTCACACCAAGCTGCTTGCGGCAGTTAGCAATAGTGTCACCCTTGGACTCGCCAAGAACAACGCTGCGGATAAGAACATCCTTCTCAGTTTCCACATAGTTCGTAAGAGCGGAAACGGTATAACCGGAAAGAGTTACATTAGTCTTTGCCATAGTTTTCAATAGTTTAGTTTAGATTATTTATATTTCTTGTTTAAATTGAATATATAGGATTTAAAAGGCGTTTAATTTTTGAAATGGCAAAAAAAATGAGGACGCCCAAAGGCATCCTCATTATAAAATATCACTACAATTTTACTTTCTCCCGGCGTTTATAATCCTTTGGAGATTTGCAAATTGGCGGCTTGTTGCATTATCAGGGGTAGTAACCTTAGCGAATGTCTCCTGAACGCTTTCAGCTGCGGGCTCGTTCGAAATGGCTGCGAGACTGTCCTTGAGAGCCTGAATCTCGTCCTTTATGGACTTGACTTCGTCTTCAAGAGCTGCTATGCGCTGTTCCTTCTCGTCAACGATATCCTCAGTTTCACCGCTTTCGGCAGGAGCCTCTTCCTCTGCGAATTGTTCTTCGGCAGGTTTTTCTTCCTGTTCTTCCGCAGGCTGCTCGCTGCGTCCCTCGTCAATCTTCTCGGCTTCCTCAACGGTAACGAACTCGGAAACAACTTCAACTGGATCACCGGCGATTGCATTACCCTCTGCGTCCCAAGAAATTTCGAAACGGTAGTGCTTGTAATCCATATCAGCCTCGCTCCAAATTTCAGCAATAGCGAAATCGTCACCAGCCTCAACAATCCAACAGTCGAATCCCTTGGAAGCGACAGCCTCGTAGATTCTGCGTTCCTTGTCTTCGTAGCTTTCCTCGAAGGCAGCCTTTACCTTGTTGAATTTCTGCCTGCGGGCTTCAACTTCTGTAACCTGTTCTCCGTCCTCGACTTCTTTTTCGCGGATTTCAGTCACCTTGCCGTCTGCAACGACAATAACTTTGTCTTCGGTTTCATATTCACCGTCAGCTGCGGGGTTGTCCTCAGCGTCAAATACCTCAGCGCCGATTTCGAGCTGCCCCTCGGTATAAAGAGTGCCCTTGTTGGTTTCGGTTTCAGCGAAATCCTGCAGGAGCTTTTTGAGTCTTTCTTTTAATTTTGCCATAACACCTTTATTTTTACTTGTTTTATTGAATTCAACCTGAACAGTCTCGAAAAGTCCCTCTATGGAGAAACCCTTGAAAGTGCCTTCCTTGACTTCATTCCAAATATCGTCGTTGTTTACCTTGAACTGTGCGAAAAGGCTGCCGTCCTCAATGTCTTCGAACCCTGCGGGCGAAATGCCGTTAGCCTCGTCCTTTATGAACGCCTGAACCATATTCACCCCGTCGACGTTGCTGTTTTCAAGGTGCATTATATTCACACTGTTCTGTTTGCCGTCCTTGAATAACTTTTCAGCCATTATCCTGACGGATTCCTTGGAAAAACGGAGGTAATACTCACCCATATCCTCGGAATATCTGTAAATGGGAAAATCTGCCCTCATAAGGACTCCGAGAATCATTCTCTGCTCTTCATCTTCGACTGTAAATTTCTGCGGAGCCTTGTTCTTTCCGAACGCAAGGAAATTGGACTCAACCGCAGGTAAGTCCACAAGCGATATGTTTGCTATGCCTTCGTCGAAATCGACAATTCGGGCTTCGAAAATTGGAATCTTTGCCATAATCAATCTTGAATATAACTAAGTGTTTATTTGTTTAACGGAAAGGCTCAGAAACGGCTTTCCCCTTGCCTCACCTGCACTTTTTTCTGTGCCCTGTCAATATCGGACACCTTCACATAAACAGGCTGTTTTGAAAGGGCGTTCGCAAGGTTGTCGGTATCGGAAGCGCTCGTTATGTTCGCCGTCCGCTCGGGGGTGTAATCGGCGAGGGTAGGGGTAACGCTGACTGTGGAAGAATCAAGGCTCTCGGTTTTGCCTATGGAGGTATTGCGAATTTTCTCAATCTGTGCGATACCTGCGGCTGTAATAGCTGCCGCCTCAGCTGCCGCCGCCGCTATGCCCCAACCACCTGTGTCTCTCGTTATGCCCATAAAGGCACCGATTGCACCTGCTATTGTGTTAATGACTGCCTGCGCTATTTGGAACCCCTTCATCGCCTCGAAGCGTCCTTCAAGCATTTTATTGGCTTCCTCCTCAGTTTTTCCTTCTGCCATCAATTCCTGTTTGCGCCGCTCTATGGAACTATCCATCATATCGGCTATCGAGCCGTTTATGTCCGCAACCGAATTAGCAAGCGAGAACCAATTGTCTATCCGTTCGTCTATAATATCTTTTTCGGCATTCTTGACATCCATTAATTTTTGCAGGAAAGTCGAACGGGCGTCTTCCGGAAAGAATTGGAGATTGTCAATTATTGCCTGCACCCACTCATCCGAGCCTTCTTTGTACTGCTTTATTGCGTCAGCCCAATCGGAATCCACATTGTTGACATAAGTCCTCATCACTTCCAAATAATTGGTAAGCTCAATCTGTGCAGTGGCAAGATTGGAAGTGAGTTCCGTCGAACTCCACCCGGTAGCAAGCTTCCCTGTAAAGCCTGCATATGCCATTGAGAATTCGACGGTAGTATCTTTGAATTGCGCAACAGCCTTTTCTGCATTTACAACGTTTTCAAAAGCCTCCGTCAGCCTGTCATTGAATTCCTTTGCCGTTTCGCCTTCAAGCTGCCCATATTTCTTTATGGCTTCATATTGGATTTTTAAATTGTCAAGTTCCTGACGGACTTCGTTGAAAGTTCCCGATATTGCGGTATGGGAATAGCCCTTCAATGCTTCCTCCTTTATGAGCTCATTTGTCATATTGTTGGTAGCAGTCCTGACTTTCTCCATAACCTCTTTTCCTGCCGCAATGAATTCAGCCTCGGAGCCATAGCCTGTAAGCATTTCATAAATTTTGTCCCTGTCCTTTTGCGACAATGAGCTTCCGCCTTTTTCCTCGACTACCAATGCAGCCTGATTGGCTATATCAAAAATTTTAGATTGACGTTCCTTGTAGTATTTCTTAACCTCCTCCCAATACCTGCTGTCTTCCCTTCTTCCTGTCATATTGGCGTTGAAAAGATTGTCCTGTGCGCTCATTTCCTCCCTTGCAGTTTTAGCTCTGAGTATCTGCATATCCTTATTATATTGCTCAGTAAGAGCCTTTGTGGATTTATGATGCTTTCTCAGAAGAGCAAGTTCCTTGTTGTATTTGTCAGTTAATTTTTGGATTTCCGTCTTATTGTTTTCTTCGAGTTGTTGAAGCAGTTTGTTGGCTGCATCCCTGCTTTCCTTCCAAGCCTTTGCATTTGCCGCCTCGGTGGAAGCAGCGAGTTTTTCGCTTTGTTCAGTAAGTCCCTTTTCCGTTTCTTCAAGACTTTTGAGGGTTTCTCTCAGTTCCTTCAACTCCCCGTTTTCTCCGCGCAAAACCCTTCCAAGCCAAGAATGGGCTTCCCTCTGTGCAATGGCTGTCTTTGTCTCGGATATTGTGGTTCTAATGGCTAACAACTGCGTTCTGATAAGTTCCTGCTTGCGGGCATTCACTTCCTGAACGGAAGCTCCCTGTGCCGAAAGGACGGTAGTTTCATTTTCAAGCTGCCTGTTCTGTTCCGCAAATGCTTCATTTAAATTTTCTTCCGCCTCTTTGAGCCTGTCAACGTCACCCTGCCCGCCCTTAATCAGTTTCATAAAGTCGCCCCAATGGGAAACGAGCAACCCGACTGCGACAACAAGAGCGCCCACACCCGTTGAAATTATTGCCTTGCGGACTCCGGCAAGCCCTGTGGTTGCGGTATTATTTGCGGCTTTTATTGCAGGAAGAAGATCCTTAGTAACTTTGAAAATAGTTCCCAATGGACCAGGCATTTTTCCGAGTTCATTCGCAGCCTTGTCAAAAGCCGCCCCGAAAGCGTTGGCATAATCGCCTACATTTCTTTGGAAATTTCCAGTAAGTGCATCGGCGTCTTTCAGTTGGTCGTTCAGGCTGTTTATCTGCGCAGCCATAGCCTTCCACTCGTCTGTGCCGATTTCCATATTCTTCCACTCCTTCTTCAACGCAATCATTTCCCTATTGAGTGCGTTATAGGAGCCTGCAACGGCATCAGCATCAGATTTTCCAACAGACATAACTTCGTTAAGTTTTGACTGCCTGTCCCTGATTTCTTCTGCCGTCGATTTATATTCGGCGGATGCAGAGTCGAGCGAAAGAAGACTTGCCCTTAAATCATCTATCTGCTTTTTATAGTCTTTCAGCGATACCTTTAAAATCGGCTCTTCCATAGTTTAAGTTTTTCATAGAATATAATTTTAGGTTCGGGCGCTTGGTTAATTCATAAAACTAAATAGCGGGACAATGACGCTGCTTCCGGGTGAGGCTGGTATTTCCAACGCCTCCGTACTCTCCCATTCCCTCAGGACAGTATTGTTGTCGTCATAGTCCACCACCAGCAACCTGACAGTAATAGTTCTTGTAGTCCCGAATTCTTCGGAGGTTAGTATATCTGAATAGGTATTCCTTCCGTAGGCGTAGCGATAGCCATTCTGACAGCGCTCGCCGAGCTGCCCCTTGAACAGTATCTGATTGCTTTCGCTCGTCCCTGTGTATATTATCCAAATCAAATCATAGTTGTCTATGTCGGAAACAGCCGTCGTCTCATAGTAGCCGTTGGAAATGTAGAAGAAGACGCTTCCTCCCCCAGCGGCTCCCTGACTGATTTTAAGCGGCAAATCCGTACCCAAATTGTCGTCGGCAATCATAATCGTTCCCGTTCTTTCCGCCCCGGTGTTCTGTGAGAAATTTATAGTCAGCGACATACTCCCAACACCACCCTGCGCGGGAGACACCGTAACCCAAGACGGGTATCCATATGGAGTCCATCCATTATCCCCCTCGTCGGAAATATCCACCGTAAGCGCGCCTCCCAAGGCAGCAGTAGCAATCGAGGCGGGAATCGGCATAGCCCTCGCGCCCGCTTCCTGCGTTACATAAATTTCAACGGTATCCCCTGTGTTGACTGCGTTTCTTAGGGTGAGGGTTTGGCTCCTCGAGACGTCCCGTCCGTTGGCTTCTATGTTTATTGTAACGAGATTGTTTCCGGTACCCGCGGTAACAACAGGCAACGCCCAAGTACCTCCCGACAAAGTCCATCCGTCGTTGTTTACATCGGTTATGCGAAGCTGTACCTGAGTTGAGCCCGACTGTACCCTGAATGACTGCGGCTCGGCACCGAAGTCAAATCCCTTGCGAGTAAATATCACCGAATCAAGTGCAGAGTCCCCTGCCATAAGGGAAACCGTCGTTGACGTAGTTGCCCCGGTATTTTCAGGGAAAGTTATTGAAATTCCGTTATTCCCGACACCCTGCGAAGGTTCGACTGTTATGCCGCCGTCAGCCTCAATATACCAGCTTCCGCCGTCGGAAATTGTAACCTCACCGCCGACAGTTGCCCCGCCCTGAGGTATCTGCGTTCTTTCAACCGAAAGCGTTCCCTCAGGATTTAAATTGACATCCTTTGAATCATATGAAGAAGGATTGTTTATCTTAACAAATTCAGCGGTTCCCAAATCGTCCGTCCCGATATTCCAATCCTCTATCGAATTAAGCCTCCATAGGGCATTCTCGAAGAAATAGAACGGACGGAACAGTTCAGGTGAAGGTTTCAGCCCGTCCTTGACTATCTTGCACCGCATAACCCTTGTGTTGACGTCATATAAGTCGTTCAGGTATTTCTGCCAAAAACGCCCGTAAACGGTTCCGCCGCTTATCGAAACGCCCTCAGGAACAAACAACTGTTTAGGCTGTCCGAAATCCCAAGTCATAATGTGATAATTGCTGTCCCCGTTGGTAATAAACCTGTCGAAACGGGGAAGGTACTGCGTTGCATAAGCAATCCTCGTCCCGCCCGAATCCGTTTCAGAGTTGGTAAATATCCAGCAGGAACTGTTGTTGTTCAACGTACCCATTATCGGCAAGTCGTCTGTGAGATAATAAGGATAGTCAGTATTGTCGTCGTCCCCTGTATAAAATAGCAGGACGTCCTTTCCATCCACCTTTTTCAAATCAGCATCGCACAACTGCAGCTTAGGGTATTTGTCATAGTATTTGTCATATCCAAGCGCAACGGAAGGAACCAAATCGACAATACCCGCCAAGTCAACCGTTATCGACTTCGTTCCGTTATAAAGATTGTATGTCATTCCTTGGAACATAACATATGGAACGTTGGTTTTTGTTCGGTATGACACAGGTGCCAAGTAATACCTGTTTTTGCCTGTTCCTTCCACAGCACCCTTGAAAATACTGTCTTCAAAAAGATTCTTCGCATCCGCATTGAAATCAAAACCAGTATTTATTTTCTGAATACCATAGGTGCGTCCGTAAGTGTTCTGATATTTTTCCTCAAATTCTCCGCCGACGCTTTCAAGGCTCATATCATACCATTTGGTATCGAAGCTTAACGGGTTTATGCTAATTTCGCTGTTATAGTCCACCTTATCGGATATATCTATGGTTTCTCCCGAATTGTAGAACGTACCCCGCTGCATAATGTGAATAACCTTATCGTTCGGCTTTTTCATAAAATGCAGCCCGAACATTTTAGCATAAGAAAGCAAGTAATCCGCAGGTGTGTGTTCTCCTGACAGAAGAAGCCTTTTCGTAAGCTTCGCGCCCGTAAATCCCGCAGTACCGTTAGAGGTATAACCCGAAGCGGTTGTGCCCGAGGTGACATAGTTTCGATTGTGCGTCATATAGACAGCCACAGCGGTGTCTCCGCTTCGTTCAGGAAGCTCGCAGGTTGTGGAAATATATCCAATTCCCCTGTCGGCTTGTGTAGGTGCGACTGCATAGACAGCCAAGGCGAAAGCCCTTGTATTGTTCGGAACCTCGAACGACATAGGAAGAGCCTCGCTCCATTCATAATACCAATCCCCCACAGAATTAAATTGTCCGAAAGAATAGGTATAATCATTTCCGTACTTGAGCCAATAACTGCTTGAAATTTCATTCATTCTAAGGTAGTCTTCACCGACTTTGGACGTTAGAACCACAGCGGGAGAACCCCCTATAATGTTTGAAGCATTCAAGTCCGTTCCGTCAAAGCAGAGCAGCTGTATGGCATATGCACCATAGCGCCTGTGCGTAGTAGTCCTGTCGCTTGTTGCATATGTGGAAGTATAAAGCTGCTGCGGTATGTCGTCGAACCATTGCTGCGAAGTCGGCTGCACATACATTCTGAATTTCAAATCGACATCTATTCTCGAAGTTCCGACAGGCATATCGGGATTATAACCATAACGGAAAATTGTATTCCACCAACCGTTATAGGTATATGTCTGATTAAGAACAGGAACTGCCGTTCCGGCAGGAACGTCGCTCGCCCCCTGTATGTTGATTTCGCTCGGCAAAGGCAGCGTAATCCAGGCATCTTCGTAATATGGGTTCCTGTAACTGAAAAAAGTAGGATCCAAATCAAACGAGTACCCCTTTGCGGAAGCATAACGCTCGATAGCCTCAAATATTCCGCTGAGCCTTACCACCGGACGTTGGCACCAAGAGCGCAAATCCCTTATACCCCATTCGTCAAGCTTATTTGGCAGCGTTGCGAGTGCGTACCCCTGAACGCTCGTATAACCCGACACCACATTGCTTATCGCTGTCTCGGAAGAAGTCGAGCCTGTCAGCCCGTTAAAATTGATTACCGCCTTGTCTGCGGAAAAATTGTCAGGATACCCGTTATAGCAGGGCGCAAAATTTATGTAGTGCCATTTCCAACTCCTGCTTGCCGAAGGCTTCGCAGTTTTCCAAGCCTCATACAGGGTTTCCTTCGTAAGGGTAAGATTGAATTCGTTCTCATCTCCTCCTTCCATATAAGTCAAGTCCGCAAGCGACAGCTGATTTCCTTCATCGTCGTAGCTGATATCGAAGAAAAATTCACCGAGCCCTCCATAAAGGGTAATATCATACTCCACAGCCTGTCCGTTTCGGCGTACTGCGTCGAGCTTTACATATCCGCTCTCGTAGAGCTCACCATTTACATAAAGCGTAAACGGAGTTTTTTTGGAGGGGTTGAATGAAGTTCCCGTATTTCCGTCATAAACCTGAAACCTGTCAAGTTCCCAAAACTGTCCGAATATCTTGTCGTTATTTTTTGTTCCCTCGATTGTAAGGGTCTTTGAAAACGAGTTGTTCACCACCGTAGGATCCGTCAAGTCTTCCTCGGTAAAATTGTAAAAAATATCGGGAGCCGTCTTGAAATCGACTTCGCTATCCCCTATGAACAGACGTATATTGTTTCTCATTTTTTTACAGACGATATTCCTTATTAGACGCAGCAACGTTAATAGTATATGAAACAAGTTTCTTTTCATTCTTGTAAGTCTTCCATTCCGCCGAATTATCGGTTATGACAACGGGAAAAATACTCCCGTCAGTAAGATTATGCGCATAAACCTTGACAGATGGCAGAAGATTTTTTGCTAAAACCGCAGACTGAGCATCTGACAGCCACCCTGTATGCATTTCATATGTAGGCTCGCTTTCCACCTTGTACTGCGTCCTTGAAAAATCGAGCGGTGCGCCATTTCCCCTGCCATACTCATACCGGGTATAGTTATCAATCCTTTTTACCTTTCCCTCTATTAGGAAAGAATCCCATCCTCCCTTGGCGTTGAGGTAGTAAAGAGCCCAATCCCCGCAACAGGAAGTATCATATGCAACACCGTCGTCAAAAACAACGGTGCTCCCTGAAAAATATGCGGCAGGCGCCACAACAGTCGTTACACCTGACAGAGTATTTAAATTTACCATAGTCAATCCTGAATATATTTTTATTATGTATTGTACTCGACAAAAGTCCATCCTTGGGGTACACCGTTCCCTCCCGTTGTCCATCCTGCAGAAGAATAACCAACGAAGGTTCCCGTCGAAGGCGCCGAATTCAGCCAATACTGCGTTGCATTCGTTCCCGTCAGGCTTGTAGCAAGGCATTTGACGTAATTTATCTGTGTGCAAGCTCCGAATATTTGGCGGTAGCAATTATTTACAGTGCTTGCCGCAGGAAGCTCAGGCCCAGTCGTAAGCGAAGTGCAGCCGTAGAACATTTGGAAATAACAAGAATTAGCCAAAGTAGCTGCAGGCAGAGCGGGAGCATCGACAAGCGAAGTGCATCCTCGGAACATTTGGGCATAGATATATGGAACCACCTCGTTGGGAAGTGAAAGGTTCTTGCAGCTGCGTATATTGGTATTGAAGAGGAACAGCCCGCCTATTGCCCTCTGTGTTCCTGGAAGCGAACTTCCATAGAAATTATCTCCATTAAGCAGCGACAGTATATTGCCGAAGGCGTCTATAACCGCCGTCCCGCTGAAATAAGTATGCGCGCTCATAGTCTCGGCAAGGCTGTTGTTGGTACCCTTGAAACGGACTTCATCGTCGACAGATACTGTTATGCTGTCACCGTTGCTGAGCGCAACCCAAGAGCCTTCGTTAAGCGAATAGCTTATATCCCTTGCGTTGGTATTTGTGTCATTGTAATCAATAGTTCCCGCGGAAACGGCTTTGAGGGTAAAGTATTTGGAATCATAGTTTACTCCCGCCTGCTGTATCGAAAGCGTCGCGCTTATCCCGTCGCCCGAGAAAAGAACTGAACCGTTTCTGTCCGACCCGGTGTTTGCTGCAATATTAATTCTGAAAGTCCTGTTTCCCGCCGTACCGGAAGAGCCTACCGGACTAATCCAACTGTCGTTCGTTGAAATTGTATAGTTAGTCGAGGCGCTTACCGAAACGGTAAAGGAAGTGGCAACTGTCTCATCCAAAATGACGGAATTCGGGGAAACCACTATATAGGAATCACCCTCGATTACCCACAGACGAGGAATACCCGAGGTTCCTCTCGTCCAGAAAGCGGCATTCTCGTTTTTCGCAAAAATTCCGTTATCTGCAACGGCGTTTGTCCAATCGGTAAGGGAATTGCTGAAATTTTGTTCTACAAGGTTACAGCTGATATAGTTCAATTTGTTGCAATAACGGAACATCCGTTGATAGCATCCTTCCGCGTCTGTAGTGGCGGGCAGATATGGCGCCCGTTCGATTTGTGTGCACCCATCGAACATAGCCTGATAGCAATACCGTCCGAGAGTTGTTGCGGGCAGAATTTTAGGTGCCGTAGTAAGATGATAGCAATTCAAAAACATCCTGTTGGCACTATGTAAGTTGCAGAACGGTATGTAAAGGTTTTCAGCGCTTATCACATTCGCCGCCCTGAAGAAATATTTAAGCGCCGTAGCACCTATCTCCGTAGAGGCGGTGAAGCTGTCCCCGTCCAAGACGGACATAATGTTGCCGTAAACGTTGAAGGTGGTTCCGCTTATCACATTATCTGTACTTCCGAAGTTGCAGAAATTAGCGCTGACTGAGTTTGAAGCGGAGTAGCGCAGCGCGTTACCCTTTAACCTAATCTTATCCCCCCGAGAGACGGTTATGGAACTGTTTGGCGAAAGCGTCTGCCACTCCCCGTCATTGACGGAATAATTTATCGGCAGTCCACTCCAAGTCGGCGCTGTGGAACCCGTACTCGAAACATTCCAAGGGATTTGCCCGCTCGACAGCGCTTCGATTGTAAGGTATTCCTTGGAATAGTCGGGCATTGCCTGCGCAAAACTTAGCGACATAGAACCGATATGGACAGTAGCCGTCCTGTCCGCTCCGTCAAGTGCTGGAGCCGTCACAGTAAATACCGTTATACCCGAAGAACCTGACGAGGCGGAAAGCGTCACCCAATCAGCATCCGTACTGATTGCGTAGTTCGATTCGCAGCCTGCGGTAACGGTTATGGTTCCTCCGCTAACGTCAAATTTATCCGCCGAAGCGACGGCGTCGATTCCGCCTTCCTCGATTGCTATCCACCCGTTCGGAATACCATTTTCTCCGACAGTCCAATCATTCATTCCCTTTGCCTTCACAAACAGTCCGAGAGGTGCTACACCTGAAACCCAATTATCCGTACAACCGCTCGCCGAAATGTCCGTTGCAAGACACTTGATATAATTTAAATTTGTACAGCCTGAGAACAGTCTTCGATATTCATTTTCCTTGAGTACCTTTGTGAAAAGAACGGGAGCTGTCTCCAAGCCTGTGAAATTCATAAATTCACCCGCATAGAAAGCGTTCACTCCACTCACCTGCGGCATAACGACGGAATATGCATCCTTGATAACGGCATCGTTCCTTAGGAGTATCCCTATGAACAAATCCGTCTCGCCCGTAACTGCCCTGAAATTCTCGCCGTATGCAAGCGAAAGTATATTTCCGGCTATCGTCAGACTGTTTGTCGCCACAGTACTTCCTATGATAATCGAAGGAGGTGTGGCACAGGCTTCTGTACTTCCCTTCTTGCCTCTGAGGTACACCCATCCACTGTACTGGAACGAAGCGGTTTGTCCGCTGTAAATCCTCGTCCATTGATTACCGCCTGTACTCCATTCCAAAATGCCCTTTTCATCGCAGGCTGAAGTTGAATTATTAACAATTGCAACTTGCCCATTTGCTGATTTAAATTTAAAATATGACTGCAGATTAGCATCCATAGCCTGCGTTACACCTATCGTCTTGTCACCGACGGTTATTGCCGCCGTCCTTTCCTCTCCTCCGTAGTTGCCGTTTGCAGTAACTGTGTATGTTGACACCCCTGAGCTGCCCGAAGAGGCGGATAACGTAATCCAATCAGCAGAGGTTGAAATCGTATATGAAGTGGCTGCGGTAACTGAGAATGTTTCGGTATCCATTTCGTAGCCGAACAGCAAATCTTCGGGTTCCACTATTATTGCTTCCGCAGCCTGTGTGATAACGACGGTATTGTTTCCGATAGTTATACTTCCTGTCCTTTCCGCCGTTCCGCTATTGTATTCGGTATGGACATTTATCGCAGTCTCACCGGTATATCCTGTCGAAGGAGACAGCGTAATCCAAGAAGAATCGCTCGTAGCAGTAAACGGAATATTTGAAATCACATCCAATTGGTATACTCCTTCCACTGCCGAAGCTTCTATTGAAGTTGGAACGACTGTTATCGAAGCCTGTTCCTGGTTTATGGTAAGTGTCTTTGTCCCGACAGATATGACGGCAGTCCTTGCGGAATATTCCGAATTATCCGAGACGGTTGCAGTAAACTCCGTAGTGCCCGAAGCACCCGAATATGCTGAAAGCTCCACCCAATCAGACTGCTCGCTGATAGTGTATGGCATATTTGAAGTAACGGTGAACGAATATACATTTCCGACTGCAGTAGCGTTTATGACGGAAGGGCTAACCTCTATGAACGGCTCAGCCTGAACGACTGATATTACAGCCGTCTGCTGCCTTCCGAACTCGTCCTCGTAAATGACGGAAAGCGTCCCCGTCCTTGTTTCTCCTGTATTATCTTCAACGACAACAATCCAAGTATCGCCCTCCTGTTCCGCTGAAAACCACTCGGAATCTGTAATGACTGAATAAGGAACGTTGGATATTATCGTCAGAGGATACCGTCCGCTCATTGCATTTGCATTTATCACAGCAGGGGTTATTGAAATTTCAGGTACAATTCCATAATTTATTCCCTCTTCCGCAGTCGCCCTGTAAACTGAATACAGCAGCTGCATTCGCTCGTCAATCTTCCCATTTATGGGCTCAGAAAGCGTCGCACTATCCCCGTTCCATTCCCATCTCCCGTCATATGCCCGCAGGATTCCATACCACACAACGGTGCTTGTAGATTCACCGTCAATAGTCCTCACTTCCACCTCGGCAAATCCGTCTCCCTCCGCTTGGACGGTAAGGGCGCTTGAAGCGATATCAAGATACTTCGCTCCAAGATAGTCCTCAACTATTTTCCGAATGTTTATAGAGAAGGCATTTTTATTCGAAAAAGCCCTTCCCCTGTAAACGATGGAGTCGTTTATTAAAATTTCATAGTCTATAATTCCGTTTCCGGCAATCTCCGGAAAAGGTACATTGCAGATTATGTAGTCTGTTCTTTGCATAGTTTAATCATTTTCAGGCTTGAATTGCGTTGCGTAAATAAACATCCTTGGATCCGCGCGGCCGTTTATCGGCTGAGACAGATAACAGTCTTCCGTTATGGAAGAAGTCTCATAGTCAAAGTCTCCGTTAAGGATATTCCAGGAATCAAGAAGTTCCTCGTTTTCCCCTTCCACCTTGTAAAGCGAAAGCGGGCTGTAATCAGCGGCGTCCCGCCACTTAAACCAAGGGCTGTCCGCCTCAGGGAACTTAAACTGCCTTTGCGCCTTGAAATAGCTGTTAAAAAGCTCCATAACGTTTATTCGTACCGTTCCGTCAGGATATGGATAAGCCAAACCTTCATAGAATGTGTCCGGGTTTCGGAGAACAAACTTGAAGGCTCCGCTTTGCGATTCATAAATTATGTTTACCCAGTTCGGAGTTGCAGTTGCCATTTTTATTTTGAATATAAAATTGCGCCGTTATATTTTTATCTTTCGGGCGACGTCGGTGAAAGTCGAAATGACATATGCGTCGAAGTCCTTTTGGACGGCTTCCTGAATTAAATTAAGATACATCCTGTTGACAGTTTCAAGCGTATCTGCGAGCGAATATGTAGGAAGTATTCCGTCTCGGGCTATTTTCTTTGAAATCGCCCAAGCCAAATTTTCGGGAGTGGGCAGTTTTCCGTTCCGAGGCTCGGGCATTATATTGCGAACCTTCACCCATTCAAGAATCTTGGAAACGGGCGGCATTTTTCCCGGGCGTCTTCCATACTCGACATACTCGAGATAGTCCTCGGCTTTTATCGTCACAAGGAATTCAAGATTGTTGTAAGTGACGTATGTTTCTATTGAATTGAGCAGCTTTCCCGATGCAACCTTGTCATCGGCGATAAGCCTCTGCCTGTACATTTCCTTTACAGTAGAGGCATACTCCCAAAGTACATTCATTAAATTTTCAAAAATTCCGTCCATAGCCTAATGTGTCTGCGCCCATTTTTTCGAATTCGCTTCGTCCCGGCGAGCCTTTTCTCTGGAATATACAACTATGTTGAAGAATTCGACAACGTTCTTTTCCCATACAATGCTCCAAGGCTCCCTTGTGGTTTCGCTCACTTCGTCTATGAGCGACAACCAAACATATCCGTCGCTGACTTGAGCTCCGCCATCTTCTTCATTATCTTCTCCCTCTCCGCTTCCGTCAGGCTTCCGTTCTTCATTGCCTTGCTCAGCATCAATGCCGAATAGATTTGCATAGCCCTTATTGAATTCAGAGAGGTTAAGACAAAAAAATAAAGCAGGGTGTTGTAGGTCGTTATCGGAACTTCGTTCTCAAATGTCTTCGCAAGAACGGCGCAGTCGTAGCCTTCCGCATACTTGTGCCCTTTCGGTATGACGAACGTAGTGAGCAGCGCACCCATAAACCTTTTCCTGTCCTTGAAATAATTTTGAAAGTCGACATAAGCCGCGATGCTCATTTTTGAAACGTCATACTCGACAGAATACTCCCCGCTCGGAAGCCGCAGTTTATGCGGTTTCTTAGCCGTATCGAAGCCGAAATTAAAAACCCATCCGATGCTTTTTGCGAGCACTCCCACCTCCGTAAGCGGAAGAGCCCAAACCTCATCCTCCGGAACCCCACAAAGCACCGCAATGAGAGACACCGTCTTCTCGGTATCGCTCGCATCGCTCTCTGTTATACCACAAATTTCTTTGTAAACTGCAATCGGGACGTCGTCCCATTTTCCGTAAATAAAATTCATCTTTTTCCAACAAATGAAAGATTATAATTTCCGTAGTTGCTGCCCTTCGCCTTGTTCGCAAGAGCCGTCGCTATCACAATATCGTCGTTGAAGCCGTATGCACCGTTGTAGGTAATCGAGCCTCCCCGGGTAATTTCCATTCTGTATGCGCCGAACTCAGCCCTGTTCTCCTCCTCGTCGAGCAGGTGGACGTTCCCCTCGCCTATTCCGGCTGCAAGCCCTTCTATAATGTCTCTCTTGCTCCAATTGGAAGTGTCGAACGGCTGAACGTTTATCCCCGTTCCTTTGAGCGCCTTCTGCAAAAGTTTCAAATAGACATCGCCTATACTGTTCTTTTCCGCCAAGACAGATTTAATTTTTCCTTTGAAAGGTAGAAGTATGCTTGAAATTTCCCTAATCTGCATCAACGGATCCGGAATATTGTTCCAATACCTGAGCACCCTTTCCCGTCCGAGTTCGTCAAGCCCTACCACCGCAGTCTTGTCGGCACCCTCGCCCGTTCCCCAGTCTATGCCGAAGAAGAGGGCTTTTGGCTCTTCCGCAAAGCCCGCAGTCCAAGGAATCACACCGAATACACCTCCGTCCTCGTCGACGAACATACCGAGGTATTCGGACTCAAACAGCGCCTTCGGCATAAGCTGCCTGTACTGTTCCAATTTCTCGGGAGGCAGTATCCTGTCGAGTTCCTCCTTGTACTTTCCGTCGCACCAATCCACCGAGAACATTCCGCTGTCTCCCCGCAGTCCCCGCATAAAATAGTCGTAGAACCAACCGCTGCGCGTCTTCGGCGTTGAGGTAATCAGTATCGGAGCCTTGTGGAAATCCACCCAGGGAAGGACTATGAAGAATACATCCTTTGATATGTAGGCAGCCTCGTCTATGCAGAGAATACCTGTAACGGTGAAGCCTCTCAGGGCGTCTCCCTGCTCCGCGCTTCTGAATGAAATCGTACTGCCGTTGACAAATTTAATTTCGCCATCCGCGGCATTTGAAGATTGTATTATCCCGCTTTCATAAACTGCATCCACAATCTCCCTGAACATTTTCTTCGACTGTTTGAACGTAGGGCTCAGGCAGGCGTTGGTTGTACCCTTGTAATTTATTGCCCAACGCAGGAGTTCGTTCTCTATCATCATACTCTTTCCGCACTGACGCCTCGACTTCACAGTAACGACTTTTCCCGTCCCCTTGGAATTGTCAAGAAGACGGTGGACGTCATATTGATAAGAAAACGGATGATAGCCTCTGAGTTCCATTAAATTTCAAATTTAATTTCAGGAATGTCTTCCGCTGATGGATTATCTTCCTCGGCAGGCAGAGCCTCAGCCTCGCCCTCTTCGGGAAGCGCATCCTGTTTTGGAATTATTATGTTCGGCTCGTTTCCGAACTTGAAGTTCATAACAGGTGAAAGCACAGTAGTGTCGTTGTAGTAGCCGCGCGTCTTCGCCAACTGTTCCAACACCCCGAGGGCAGTCTTTATGTCTCCGCGCTCCATACAGATTCGATACATATTTTCGAGCCTTTCTAGGTATACAACCCTGCCCCGTTCCTTGTCCTTTTCGTTGACGTCCACCAACGTTGAAATGACGTAGTTCACCATAAGGTTCGCAGCCGCCTTGTCGACGCCCCACTGCTCCTGCATATCTGAAACGATGTTTTTCTTGGACAGTCCCTGATTCACCATCTTAGACAGCACCCATCCTTCGAGAATCCGTTTTTCTGAAATGGACAGGTTCTTTGCGCACATAGCGTTGTAGCCCTTGCGGGATTCCTCGTCCAATGCGTTGAAATGGGCTTTGAGATATGTGTCAGCCTTATCGAACTTGTACCTGTCGTTCTTTACTCCGGTAATGGATGAGTATGTCACCACCCTCGTCATTCCCGAGGGTGCCTTCGCCACCGACTTGTCAAAATTTGATTTTTTTCTACCCATTCAGTTTCTCGTTTCTATCCCCCGCCCTTTTCTCGGCAAGCGCAGCGCGGGCTTTCGCAAGCCTTTCCAACAGCGAAAGCTTTGGCTCCTTATCTGTTTTCCGAGCCGATTCCTCGAGCGTCTTGAAGTATATCCTGCCCGCCTCTTTCCAAACTGTATACAGGCAGTGGGAACAGCTCCAATTATGTTGAAATTTCCTTCCTGTCGCGTCCTCCGTTATCTTTGCGACTATGTCACTGTCCGCAGCGGGGCTCGGGTGCTTGAAGCCAAACTTAAAGGCTGTCCGAAGCCCGTCCTCAAACTTGGACAATATCTCCATTTCCTCAGGTGTAAAATTTCTCATATTTAAATCACTTTATATTCTTATATTTAAAAAATTGACTATTAAGCCAATAAGTCCCTGCACATTCCACCACAGCCTTTCTATCTGAGGCGTCGACGCAGATATACACAGCAGGACTGCCACCCACACAAGACTGAATTGTCCCGCTACCAGGAGGTAAATCAGCCCCGTCCACCAAGCCGCGCAGGTGGAACATTTGAACGGCTTTTCGGGCAGTCTCACCCTGAAGCCCAACAATTTTGACAGGATAGGCTCTATACTGTCAAAAAATTGAAGGACGTTGATAGCGATGACGCATATCAAGGCTATCAGGAATATATTTAACAAAGTATTCATTTTAACAGTTCAAAAATTCGATTTCTAATTTTCCTTATCAGAATATTTACAGTCGAGGCTGACACACCGAGTTTCTCGCCTACTTTCCGCTGGGAGCTGAGTTCGGCATACAGCAGCAGCACCCTCTTGTCAGTCTCTGAAAGTTTCTCATAGATTATGTGCTTTATTCTGTTGATTAACTCAGGTTCCTCGGAGAAAATGTCATCGTCGGGAAGGTAGTCCCCGAGAATCCTCGTCATATTTATTATCCTTTCCGTTGCCATTCTTCCAATTCCTCCTTGTCCAAATCCCTTCCCGAAGGAAGAGCCTTTTTGTAAATTTGATAATAAGGCGACGTTCCGCTGCATATGTTGTTCGCAGCCATCCGCATTATGTAATATTCGAACTCACCCCGTTCCCAAAGCCTGCAAAGCACTTCCTCAGGCTTTGACATAAGGCTCAGCCAAATGTCCTGACACAAGTCGTCGAGGTTGTATTTCGACTCCGCCTGCGCTATATGCATAGAGCCCACCACCTTGCGAACCAAGTCGTCCCTTGAAATTTCATTTATGATTTCCCGTCCAGACATAGCCTCCCCCTAAATTTTGCATCCTCAGGCTTCAAGAAGCAGCCCATTTCAATTATTTTCCCATCCTCGGGAGCCATTGTGGTTTTGTTGTGCTGCCAAGGGCGGCGCTCGACGCGGGCTTCCGACAAGTCCCACAGGTAATATACCCCGTCGCCAAAAGTCACCAACAGCCATATGCCGTTCTGCAGGCAATAGCTGTATTTCCTCGGAGAAATGCCGAAGTCCTTGAAGTCAGTCGAGGAATAGCCATCCCTGTACTTATGCTCAACCTTCTGCCAAGTACCGCCTGAATAAATTTTACAGTCATATTTTTCAGACAAGTCAGCCTGCAGTATATCCAAGTCGGGCTGAATGTTCCGGAGGGATTTGACTGCCCATACCCTTGAAACGGTTTCTGCGGAGAAAATCCTCTTGCCTTTTTCCGACAGGCTGTCGAAGTCGTCGGCTATTCCCTTTGAAATCCCCCACCGCACAAGACGGCGGAACGCGGGTGTATTATATTCTGCTTCCATACTTAAAACATATGGAACAGAAGTAAAAAGTAAAGCGAAAAGAAATAAATTATGAAGTAGCCACCTAAAAATTTGGTATTGCGTCCAAAATTGTCTATATTTGCAGCAACGCAACCAAGCAGAAAGGTGGCAGGAGGCGTTTTTAGTCAGCCACAGTCATATAGTCAGTGTCGAGGGTTCGAGTCCCTTCCGCACCGCTTAGACTGACTGAGCAGCCAATAGGCTGCAACGACAGACAGAAAACGCCGTTGGATCAAACAGGTTCCATCGGCGTTTCGCCTTTTAACCTGCGACCTAGTTTTTTAAAAGTTGCTACCGACAACTATGTACAAAGGTAAAAGGCAGACTTACTGCATTTCATTTGCCTGCCGCAAGGCGAAGGCAGCGAAAAAGAATGGGCTCAGTCCTGTTCAGGCTATTATCGTAATCAACGGGGAAAGGGTGTGCTTCAACCTGCCCAAGAAAGAAAGCCCTGACGACTTCAAGAAGGCTATGTCAAGCAGCCGTACCAATCCCATAAGGGACTACTGCTATGCCGTAGAGAAACGCCTTGACGAATGCGCGGACAAACTCGTTATGGAGAATATGCCCCTGACAGCGGCTGGGCTGAAACAGGAGTATCTGTTCGGTAACGGCGTATACCGTCTTGAAAGGCTGAAACAGGATTACCTCACAGAGGCTTCGGACAGAAACCTCACCAAGAGGACTATGGAACGGTACAAGGACTCCATAGACATATTTATCAAGGTTAACGGTAACAAGGAAATCCATACCGTAACCACCAACGACTGCAAACGGTTCCTGCAATACCTTACAGCCAACTACCAACAGTCAACAGTCTATGGGCTGTTCACCAAAGCCAAGTCGTTCTTTATCTATGCCTGCGACTGCAATATCATACCAAAGAACCCGTTTGGAAGCATTAAGACAGGTAGGGGCTTCGTACCTAAGGACGTACTCTCAGACGAAGACTACAAGGCAATCAAAGACGCTGACTTGTATTTTTGGCGTATGGAAAGGGTGAGGGACTTGTTTGTGTTTGCCTGCAATTCGGGTTTGGCTTGGACTGACTGCTACCACCTGCGTCCTGAGGACTTTACCGAAATAGAAGGCAAATGGTGCATATCAAAGCCAAGGGTTAAGTCCAACATACCCTATGTGTCCGTAATCCTCCCAGACGGAGTAGAAATAGCCAAGAAATATAACTTCGACTTCACTTCCCTTCAGATATCCAATCAGAAGACGAATATGTCGTTGAAGGACGTACAGATGCACTGCGGTGTAAAGTCTGTGGATTCCCTCTCGTTCCACTGCGCCCGTCACTACTATATTCAGAAACTTACCAAGGCAGGAGTCAACGCTATGGCTATTATGCGCAGCGCAGGGCATACAAATATCTTCCAAACGTTTGAGTATACCAACCTATCCAAGGCTGACGTCGTAAACGAAATTCAGCGCCATATACAGCTCAGTTAAGGTTCGGGTGCCAAGCAGATTCTACACCCTTTTAAAAAATTGCCCGCTCATTAGTCTGTGAGCGGGTTTTTTGTAAAATCTAAAAAAATCGGGACGCAAGTTGGTTACTTTTCTACTGCTCTTTTTGAAAACAGCCGTAGCATTTTTTAGAAATTTGCCGGTGTCAAATATTCGACTTTTTTAATGAATATAAATGACTTATGTCAAAAATTGCTGACAGTTTTTAAAAAATTTATTAAACGAAATTCAAAAAAAATATATTCGCTTATAGCTAAGCGTTAGCGCGAAGCGTAGTGAAGCTAAGCCGCGAAGCTAAGGCTGTTAAAGCTGAACAGCGAAGCAAAGCTAACGCAAAAGCTATAAGCGTTTTACAAAATCAACAGTCTCAGTCAAAATCTGTTGTTTCAAGTCAGTCAGGCAGTTTGCCTGCCGAAGTCAGTCAGGCAATCTATGTCTGTCTTTTTTTTATTTTCTTGTCGAGATGAAAAGAAAATAGCCCAAATTTCCCGCCAATCACCGTCACTTTTCAGACTGCAATTCAGGCTAAATTCAGGCTTAACTATTTGTCTATCAATGGCTTGCCCCTCGTCGCTTAAAGTTATATTACAGGTATCTGTCTTCGTCTGTAACGCAGACTGCCTTTATCCATTTAATTATCTGTCAATGACTTATGGCTGAACGGGGGCTGGCTCAGTATCTAAAAAAATATCAAATCGCTTAAATAAGCCCACCAGACTATCGAATATTTCTCAACATACCACAGCCAA
>Ga0256405_10003203_pt1 | contig 34649 bp, 21 predicted proteins | sample RumenRJG_02DNA_FD_189096 | JGI IMG/M metagenome (GOLD analysis project Ga0256405, IMG submission 189096) | Bovine rumen microbial communities from Lethbridge, Alberta, Canada - RJG_02 | ecosystem: Host-associated > Mammals > Digestive system > Stomach > Rumen | place: Canada: Alberta...
CGCGGTCCTTGTAACCGTCGATCTTCATTGAAACTGGTGTCTTTGCCATAATTCTTTTCCTTTCTTTAATTTTTAATTGTTAATACTATTTTTATTTTTAAATCACTTTTACTTTTTACGATGCAAATGAAGTGCAAGGTGAATGCAGAGCCGAACTTGTTCGAGCTTTGCTGAGCCGCAGCCTTCACTCGCGATGTGATTTCTGAATCACAGCGCAAAGGTACGACGGTTTTTGGCTCATTCCAACTTTTTTTCTCTTTTTTGTCTTCGCTTGTTGCGACAGCAAAACGAAATTGCGACAGACTCCATGCACGGGCATGAAATCTGTCGCAAAAGGGCTGAAATTTTTAGTATAAACAGTTTTTTTAGGGTTTAAAAGATTGCCAGAGCGGATCGTGGGGCAGGGGAGCCTCGGCAATGATAGTCTCTTTGGATACAGGATGCACAAATTCCACACGGCGCGACATCAGCGAGATGCTGCCATCGGGATTACTGCGAGGAGCCCCATATTTCAGATCGCCCTTGATGGGACATCCCATTGCAGCAAGCTGGCAGCGAATCTGATGGTGACGGCCAGTCATCAACTGTACCTCCAGCAGACAGTAATTGTCGGAATGGCCTATTACCTTATATTTTAAGATAGCCTTCTTGGCATTCGGCTTTTCCGAAGTGTAGGCATACGACTTGTTCTGTTTCTCATTGCGCACAAGCCAATGGGTAAGCGTGCCTTCGGACTCTTTGGGAGTGTTCTTCACGATAGCCCAGTAGGTCTTGTGTACCTCGCCCTCGGCAAACATCTTGTTCAGACGTGAGAGTGCCTTTGAGGTGCGCGCAAAGACAACGAGTCCACTTACGGGACGATCCAGGCGATGGACTACTCCCAGAAAAACGGCTCCGGGCTTGGCATACTTATCTTTGATATAGTCCTTCACAATATCAGAGAGGGGGCGATCGCCAGTCTTGTCGCCCTGCACGATCTCCCCGCTCTGTTTGTTAACGATGATAATATGGTTGTCTTCGTAAACGACTTCCATCATGTTCAATGATCAATGTTCAATGGTCAATGAAAACTACATGTTCATACCGCCATCGACCTGAATCACCTGTCCGCTGACGTAGCTCGACATGTCTGATGCGAGGAAGGTAGCCACATTGGCAATATCCTCTACCTGACCACCACGACGGAGCGGAATCTTGTTGATCCATTCCTTACGGATATCATCGGGCAAAGCCTGAGTCATAGCTGTATCGATGAATCCCGGAGCGATGGCGTTGGCACGAATACCCTTCGGACCCATTTCCTGACCAATACTCTTGGCAAGTGCAATCAGACCAGCCTTTGAGGCAGCGTAGTTAGCCTGTCCGGCGTTACCATGAACACCGACGACAGAAGCCATATTGATGATAGAACCACCACGCTGGCGCATCATGATGGGCACACAGGCATGGATGAAATTGAAGGCCGACTTCAGGTTGACGGCAATCACAGCGTCCCACTGCTGCTCAGTCATGCGGAGCATCAGACCGTCCTTCGTGATACCTGCGTTGTTCACCAGAATATCAATTGAGCCGAACTCTTCCTTTACGGCCTTTACCACTTCCTCTGTCTGAGCAAAGTCAGCTGCATTGGAAGCATAGCTCTTGGCCTTTACGCCAACGGCTGCTATTTCCTTCTCAGTCTCCAGGTTCACCTCGAGGTCGGTGAATGCGATGTTTGCGCCCTCAGCGGCGAACTTCAGTGCGATAGCCTTTCCGATACCGCGTGCAGCACCTGTGATCAGCGCTGTCTTACCTTCTAATAATCCCATAATTGTCTTTTCTTTATTATAAATGGTTTAAAAATTGTGCTTGATGATTATCTCCTCTGGAACTTACCGAGTGCTCCGTAAACGACTTTAGCCACTTGCGGCTTGGTGTCCTCCTCTTTCATCCCGTGTGCGATACGCCCATATATATAAGGTACTTCGAGGCCTTTGATACAATAGTGGGTGATATCAGCCACGAGATCCACATTGTCGATATCAAACTCGCCGTCCTCCTTACCTTCAGTATATACTTTACGGAAAAGTTCTATCTCTGCATCGTCAAAGTGCTTGCGGACTTTCTCCACCATCCAGATGTTGCGGAAGAACTCTGCACGCAGGTTACCGTTACGAACGACCGTCTCCCGAATCATGCTCAGATGGGTGTAGATCAGTTCGATAATCTTGTCCTGTGGGCGGATTTTACGGGCAGCCACCTCGTCGAGTTTGTCGCTCAAGCGTTCCAACTCACCTTCGATGACGGCATAATAGATTTCTTCCTTTGATTTAAAATAGGTGTAGAGCGTACGCCGACCCTTGCCGGATTGGGTGGCGATGTCATTCATCGTCGTATTCTCTAGTCCGTTTTTGGCAAACAATTGTCGCGCAACATCTACCAATTTCTGTCTTGTTTTTGATATAGACATAAATGCTTCCTCCTTGTTTATTAAAATTGCACACGGTGGTTACGGTGTGCAAAAGTAAGGTTTTTCTTTGAATTGTGCAAGAAAATAGGCAGAAAAAGTTGTAAAAAGCCATATTTCTCAAAAAAATAGCATAATTATTTGTGTATTTCGGAAAAAATGTGTACCTTTGCACCCGCTTACAAAAAATGACATCGCGGAGTGGAGCAGTTGGTAGCTCGCCAGGCTCATAACCTGGAGGTCGCACGTTCGAATCCTGCCTCCGCAACCAGCAAAAGAGAGTGCAAGTCGGCAAGGCTTGCACTCTTTCTTTTTCTTAGAATTGCTCCAGTATCCTGATGCGCTCCTCTGTGCTTGGATGGGTGGCGAAGAGTCCGCTGAGGAAACTCATCAACCCCTGTGCCATCTGCTTGGGGTGGATAATATACATCTGGGCAATGTCTTCTCGCTCAACATCACCAAGTCCTGGATTATTGGAAATCTTGCGCAAGGCCGAAGCCAGCGCCAGAGGATTGCCGCAGAGTTCTGCCCCACCGGCATCAGCCATAAACTCACGTTTGCGCGAGATGGCAAAGCGCGTGAGCATGATGAAGAGGTATGCGATACCGGCACAGACGGCTCCTATGATCATGATTACTGTAGTGGAAAGCCCGCTGTTCTTGTTGTTGCGGTCATCGCTACTGCTGAATCCGCCAAACCACATGCGGTTGTAGATCATACGAACCACGAGTGACAGAACGGTGGAAATAATGCCCACAAAGATAATGCTCGTGATGAGCAGACGCGTGTCGCGATTACGGATATGCGTCAGTTCGTGGCCGATAACACCTGCCAGTTCTTCATCGTTCAGACGGTCGAGCAGACCTGTGGTGACGGTGACGGTGTATGAGTTCTTGTCGATACCACTGGCAAAGGCGTTGAGCTGCGGGTCGTCAATGACGTTCACCTTCGGCATGTCCATACCGCAGGCCATACAGAGGTTCTCCACAATGTTGTAGACACGCGGATTCTCCCTGCGCATCAGCGGCTGGGCACCAGTAGCTCGCTGAATCATCTTCGTATTGCTGAAATAAGCAATGGCGAACCAGATGGCTACGCCGCCTATGATAAAGGGGGCAACTTTCGAGAACGTCCAGTTCACGCTGTCGGCATCAAGCTGGTTCACGAAGTAGCCTGCCTGGTCATAATAGCCTGTACTGAAGTAGTTGATAGTAGCCAGAAACACCCATGTCATGCCAAGCAGGATGACAGGGAAAGCTGCCAGCAACAGCATGCTTTTCATGTTGTTGCTGGATATCTGGCTCTGGATGCCTACGTACTTCATCAGCCTTTAGAATTTGATTTCCGGCGCCTTCTCGATGGTGGCACGATCTTCCTGCGGAATCTCGAACATCGGCTCCTTCTTAAATCCGAACATATTGGCGAAAATGTTCGATGGGAAGGTCTGTACGGCATTGTTCAGCTCTCTTGTTGCCGTATTGAAGTAGCGGCGTGTTGCTGCAATCTTGTTCTCGATATCGGAGATTTCCTCTTGCAACTGCAGGAAGTTCTGGTTTGCCTTCAGCTCAGGATAAGCCTCTACAGAAACCTTCAGTCCTGCAAGTGCACTCGACAGGGCATTCTCGGCCTGAATCTTATCGTTGATGGATGTAGCACCCATAGCGGCAGCACGGGCTTGGGTCACACGCTCCAACAGCTCTTTCTCGTGCTGGGCATAGCCCTTTACGGTAGCTACCAACTGGGGGATCAAGTCGTGGCGCTGCTTCAGTTGCACGTCGATGTTTGCGAAAGCATTCTCACGGTTATTACGCAGCTTGACGAGATTGTTGTAAATGCCGATGCACCCTAATACCAGAAGTACAACGACGACTAAAATGATAATCAGTGTCATATTCTAATTCTTTATTGTTAATTAATTCGACGGCAAAGGTAATGATAGTCGTTTAAATGCGCAAATAATTTAGGATTTATTTCATAAAAAAAGTCCAATCGCCAAGTTTTACGTCTTGACAACCGGACTTGTATGAATCTAGAAATAGATTTTTCTACTTCATCTTACTCATAACCTTCTTGAAATATCTGTTTGTAGCGCGGACACTGTACTTAGGTCCACCATTCCAAGCTCGGATAGCCTTTTCAATGCTGTTCTCCGGGTTATGATACGACTGAAAGAGTTGGAACATCTCTTTGGATTTCTCCAGGCTATATCGGTCTGCCAGGGTGTAGCGCGTCTTACTGTTCCGTTTTTTGAGGATCATGTTGCAATCCTTCACAAGAATCGGAGTAATCTGCATCGCACCAACTGAGTTTCCGCTTACGGCCTTGGTGTTTCCTCCACTCTCTACCTGAATAATTGCATCCATCACTGGATGCCAGTTGAATCCTGATGTTTTAGTACTCTTAGCAGCGTTACCTCCTGCTGGTGCAGTAGTGCAAGCGAGCATCAGAGCCATCAGGCTCAAACCTGCTTTTTTAATAAATTGAATCATATCTCTATACTTTAGGCGGACTCTTCACAGAGAACCGCGTTATCCTTTAGATTTTCTTTCAAATAATAACGACTTCGCGTCGTATGAAAATCCCATCGCAACGGGCATTTTGTTGATTTCGGGTGCAAAGGTAAAGATAATCAGGCATTTAGCCAAATATTTTTGGCTTTTTTAATAAAATTGTGTGCGCACACTGATTTATGTCAATAAATGTAAAGCAGGGGAAATCGGGTTAAAAATCAGTCTAAATCGACTACTGTAATACCTGCTCCGCCGAACTGAACATGCTCGTCGCGGAAGTGTGAAACGTTAGGTACAGTGGCTACATATTGCCGTATCAACTGGCGCAAAACACCTGTACCCGTGCCGTGTAGAATCCTGACGCGCGACATGCCTACAAGTATGGCATCATCGAGGAAATGCATGACGGCATTGATGGCTTCGTCGCCACGCATGCCTCTGACGTCGATGTCCTGATGGAAGTTCTGGCGGCGGTCTTCCATTGTGGCGCGGGTGATCTTAGAAGTCTTCACTGCCAGTGCCTCGTGTTTGTTGGCGGGAGTTATAGCCTGCTTTGAGTGTTCTGCACGCTCCAGCTGCTCAACTTTCATCTTGGTCTTCACGTCGCCGAAGATTACAGTAGCCTGCTTGCCTGAGATACTGTCGATCTTGCCAATCGTGTCGAGACCCTTTATCTTGACGGTGTCGCCTGCCTGCAACGGACGGTTGTCTATGAAAGTAGAAGCTTTGGCATGGGCAGCTAATTTCTCGCTGGCAGCCTTCTGCTGTTCACCCTTCTCAGTCTTTCGCTGGGCCTTACGGGCTTTGCGCTCTTCCATCTGGCGTAGTTTCTTGGCAAAGTCCTCTTGGCTCATCAGACCACGCGTGTCATCGTGGACAACTTGCTCACGGAATTGTTGCAGTTCTTCTCTGATCTCTCTTGTGCGCTCTTTCTCTGCCTGTGCTTCCTTGATTTCACGGATGGCATTCTCAATCTTCTTGTTGCTCTCGCGCAGCAATTCTTCAGCCTGTTCACGGGCTTTGCGAAGAATCTCCTTGCGTTGGCGCTCAATCTCAGAGAGTTCGTCGTCGTAGCGCGATATCTTGTTCTCCAGCGATTTCTCGTGCTGGTGGATTGTCTGGCGTTTTCCTTCCCAGTAGCGTTTGTCACGTACGATATCCTGCAGATATTTGTCACTCTGGATATAGTCGGAGCCCACAATGTCGCTGGCTTCACGGATTACTTCCTCAGGGATGCCTGTCTTTCGTGCAATCTCAATGGCAAACGATGACCCGGGCTGTCCGATGGCCAATTGGAACAACGCCTGCATCTCATGACGATCGTAAAGCATCGCTCCGTTCACAACTCCGGGATGGTCTTCGGCAAAGTGCTTCAGATTCTGGTAGTGGGTTGTGATGACGGCAAATGTCTGCTTCTTCCAGAACTGGTTCAGCATCGCCTCGGCGATAGCGCCTCCGATGGTAGGCTCCGTACCGCTGCCAAACTCATCTATCAGCAGCAGACTGTCGGCATTGGCCTGCTTCATCATCTGCTTCATATTCATCAAATGGCTCGAATAGGTGGAGAGGTCGTTTTCGATACTCTGTTCATCGCCGATGTCGATGAGGATATGATGGAAGAGTCCAGTCGTACTACGGTCGCCGATGGGAATGGGAAGTCCGCACTGGAGCATATACTGCAGCAGTCCGGTTGTCTTCAGACACACCGACTTGCCGCCTGCATTCGGACCCGAGATGATCAGAATACGCTTCTCTTCTGTCAGGGTGATGTCGAGTGGCACAACGTGTTTGTCCTGCTTTTCGAGCGATAGCTGCAACAGGGGGTGAATGGCGTGTATCCAGTCGATGTGGGGCTTGTCTTCTACGATAGGCTCGAAAGCTTTCGTCAGTTTAGCCCATTCAGTCTTGGCATATATGAAGTCAATCTGTGCCAGGAAATGGTAGGAGTCGATGATCTCCGTCACGTGAGGGCGCACCTCATCAGTAAATACCGACAGGATGCGGATGACCTCTCGCCGTTCTTCGGCTTCCAGCTGGCGCACTTTGTTGTTGGCTTCCACCACTTCGGCAGGTTCGATGAATACGGTCTTTCCTGTAGCAGACTCATCGTGTACAATACCATTGATGCGGCGCTTCACAGAGGGAGCTACAGGCAGCACTAGTCGGCCGTCGCGCATCGTAGGCGCAGCATCCTTTTCCACCAGACCTTCTTTCTGAGCACTATGTAATATAGTATATAAGGTACGCGAGATGCTGCCCTGGGTCTTTTCCAGTTCATGACGGATACCGGCAAGCGTCATCGATGCCGAATCCTTGATCTTTCCGAACTTATCGAGAATAGAGTCTATGCGCCGTATCATGGCAGGGAAGGTGGTGACGCCTTCCGTCAGCCTATGCAGGGCAGGGTAGGGGTAATTCGGCTCTCTCTCGTCGTCAGCCTCGTCTTCGCACCGGTTCAGATACCTCACGATGTTGGCAATCGTCTCCAGTGAACGTCGCAGATCCCACACTTCATCCTCTTCCAGATGCGTGTTCTCCAAACGGATACGGCTGATAGCCTCCCTAACATCGAAGAAGAACTGCATGGGGAAGTCATCTTTTTCTTCCTGAAGTCTGCGGAACTCACGCACTTGAGTCAGCCATTCGTTTACCTCATGACAATCAGTGGAGAAGGTCATTTCGTCGACCTTTTCCTTGCCCAGCGTACTGAGGCAGCGCTCTTTCAGGAGTCTGCGAATCTCGTCAAAACCAAGCTTATGTTCAAATGTATTCGGATAAATCACGCTGCAAAGTTACGAATAAGCGAGCGAAAAACCAAATAATTTATAAAAAGTTGCCTAAAAATTTGTTCAATTCGAGAAAAAGTACTACCTTTGCACCCGCTTTCGAGACAATCGGGCATTGGAGAGATGGTAGAGTGGTCGATTACAGTAGTCTTGAAAACTACCGTGCTGAGAGGCACCGGGGGTTCGAATCCCTCTCTCTCCGCTGAATGAGTTCAATGAGTTAATCGTTGGACTCTTTTTTATGCGATCAAGAGAAGGATTCGCCTTCCCCACTTCATCTCTGATTAAATTAGCATAATTTTAACCAAGAAACTATGATTTGAAAAACTTCATGACGACGCAGTTGACGCCATTGCGATAGTTGTAGTCGATATGGTCGCAGAGCTTGTTGACGAGGAGCAGGCTGAGCGCATTGCCTGTCATCATGGAGTCGGGATTGAGGGAGAGTTCGCGGACGGGGTTGAAGGACTTGCCACGCGCCTTCAAGAAGAACTGGATGCCGCGCGACTGCGAGCCCGCGTCGTCCATGATTTCCATCATGCGGACATCGAAGAAATGACGACAGGATTCGCCCTCCTGGGTCTTCAAGCCAATGAGGCTGTTCATGATCTCTTCGGCACACACGGCAATACGATTGGACAGTTCTCTCGACAGTTCGCAGATATCGAGATACTTCAGAATGTCGAGGAAAGCAGAACGGGCCTCCTGCTCATCGTAGTTCAAGGAGTAGTCGAGATAAGGCGCATCGACGGTCTTGGGAGCGAGTGTGAAACGATTGACCATGGGATTGCGGTGAGAAATCATCCAGGCCGTTGCAAGACAGGCGGCAAGGGCGATGACGACGCCTACGGGGAAGAACCACCAGAACAGCCCGGGGAAGTAGTGCTCCATCACCCACTGCGTGGCCAGGATGAACGGTGGCTCGGAGAGGATGACGCCTATCGACAGCCGAACCCGATTCTGGGTGACATAGACTGAGCAATAGTAGAACAGGAGGGCAAACGGCAGCAGAGCGGTGCTGAGGATCGTGATGGGTTGGCGGGCGAAGTCTATCAGTTGCTCATCGGCTCCGAAACATCTGAGCAGCAGCTCGGGCGATAGTCCCATCACCAGACTGATGATGCCCATGCAAGCAATGACGATGAGCAGGCTGCGGCTGATGACCATGCGATAGCCACGAAGGTCGTTCTCGCCCAAGAAGGTCATGCCGAGCGACTGCATGGAGAAGATGACACCCATCGTAACCAGTGAACCGACAGACAGCATCTGCATGAACACGCTGACCACGACGAGACCGTCGGCTCCGTAGAGGCGCTGGGCGGCTGCATTGATGCCCGAGAAGATGATGACTGAGACGAACGAGCCTGTAGCGTCGGAAAGTCCAAGCTTGCCGCAATGCCAGGTGAGCGAGGGGAACCAGGAGCGGAGCACTGACGTCAGGGCAAACACGCGCCACTGGCGACGCACCTCGGGAACGACCATCACCAACGACAGCAGATAACTGCAGATTGTGGCATAGACGGCGCCCTGAATGCCCCAGCCGAAGACGACGATGAACAGCATGTCGAACAGCAGGTTGATCATCATCTGGACGATGGTGATTCTGACCACCAGACGGGCCTTACCTGTCAGTTGCAGGAACACGGTATAGCTGTTCTGGATGGCGAACGCCACGCCGATAAACGCTGCTACGGGCAGATAGTCGAGGGCCAGCGGATAGAGGCGCGCATTGTCGGTATATAGTCCTACCAGTGACGGGGCAAACAGCGAGATGGGCAGGGCAGCAGCCAGCGAGAAGATCAGACCGCCTGCCAGATTGACCATGAATGTGCGATTCACCTGGGGGTAGTCTTGCTCACCAAAAGCGCGTGAACCTGCTACCATCGATCCCTCTGCCAGCAGCATGGGAACCATCGTTACCAAGATGAGCAGCGGAGCAAACAGGTTGATGACAGCCATCGCATCGGTGCTGACGTAATTGCCTACGATCACCGCGTCGATGAAGACATTGGCTTGCAGAATGAGTGAATTACAAACGCTGGCAATGATAAAGGTTGTCAACTCTGCGTATGCGAGATACGGTTTTCTGATATGATTTGTGTTCATAACTCTATTGTTTTTTATTTTCTGAGGGCAAAGTTAGGGAATAAAAAGGCTCATGCCAAGAAAAAACAAACCTTTCTCCGCGACTTGTTGCGACACGGGGCGACGGACATGACAAATAACGCGAGGAGGCCACGAACTGTGTCGCAGCCTCCCCTATGAAAATATAGTCTGCCTACGATGACATCTTTGTCATGTGATTCTTTCTCAGCTAAGTATCTCCTGAATGTGGTAAAGCGGGCGGCGCTTGGTTTCGGAATAAATCTGTCCGATATAAGTTCCGATTATACCCATCGAGATGAGGATGAAACCGCCAACAATCCAGATAGAGAGCATGAGTGAAGCCCAACCTGGCTCTATATAGCCAAACAATATTGAATAGCCTACATAACAGGCAATCAAGAAGGCTACGATCAGAAACAAGATGCCGATATTGTAGATGGCATACAGTGGGCGTACAGAGAAGGCTGTAATACCGTTGAGGGCGAGGCGCAACATCTTATGAAGCGTGTATTTCGACTGGCCAGCGAAGCGCTCGCTGATGACATCGTCAACAGTGGTGTGTTTCAGGCCAATCATAGGAATCAGGCCACGCAGGTAGAGGTTGTGCTCCTTATATGTCGACAGCATATCAAGGGCGCGGCGGCTCATCAGACGGAAATCGGCATGATTATACACACTCTCGACGCCCATAGAGCTCTGTAACTTATAGAAGGTCTGGGCAGTGAACTTCTTCATGAAGGAATCGGCTTTGCGTGATACTTTAACACCATAGACGATTTCGTATCCAGCCTCATAGTCCTTGACCATCTTGGGAATACATTCGATATCGTCCTGAAGGTCGGCATCGAGGGTAATGACGGCATCGGCCCATTCGCGGGCTGTCATCATGCCTGCCATGATTGCATTCTGGTGGCCCACGTTGCGAGACATGTTGATGCCTTTCACAAACGGATTCTCCGCATGGAGTTCACGGATAATCTCCCATGTATGGTCACGGCTGCCGTCATTGACGAAAACCATCATAGAGTCTTTGCTGATAAGTCCTTCTGCTATCATTCGTTCGAAGAGGGCTGTCAACTGCTCTACGCTATGGCGCAGCACAGCCTCTTCATTATAACACGGTGAAACGGTTGCTAATCTGATCATTTTTTCTGCTTTTTACTTTTTACATTTTCCCACGAACTCTGTGTAGGTGATAAACTCATGGCCATAGGCCAGAAGCATCTTGACAAGACGATCGAGACGATCGCACATCTGCTGGCCACTGTGGTTCTTGATAATAAACGGCATCTTGAACTCTGGGTGCTCCTTCAACTCGTAAAACTCCCAAGGATGGAAATAGGTGACGAAGTAGCCGTCTTTCTTCAGCACGCGGCGCGTCATCCAGTGATAGAGACCTTCGGGCAGATTGTGCAGGGCCAGCCAGAATAGCGGGAAGCGGATGATTGGCGTGACGGAAGCGGGAATCTGCATCACACCGTCTTTCATAAACCAGGTGCGAGGCTCTGTAAGGTGCATATAACGCCCTGGGATGAAGGCTGGGTTCAGGGATGAGTTGTAGAGATAGCCCACTCGCTTGATCTCAGACTCTACCACAGGGAACATACGGGGCTGGCGATAGCCATAGACGGTGCGCCCCGTGACGCGCTCCACAATTTCCTTCGAACGAGCGAAATCAGTCTCTTTAGGCTGCCAGTGATCCACACCGTGACAGGCCACCTCGTGGCCTTCGTCCATGATGCGCTGCATCACCTCAGGTGCCTGCTCAGCAAAGTTACCCGTGCAGAAGAAGGTGGCCTTTACGCCGTTCTGCTTCAGCACATCGAGGATGTGGTTGGTACCAACCTTCGAAACAGCCATGCCTTGCTCTAACGTGAAGTCGACCCCATGCTCGCGAGGCACATCAAACTCTTCAGTGTCAAAACTTAATAGTATCATACGCTTATTTATACTTTAATTAAAACAATATTCAAACCATACATATATTTATAGGAGATATTCTCTACGAGATTATTGATCAGGCGCAAACCCAGATGCTCGCTGCCTTCCTTGCCGATGTCGGGATCGGCCATCTTGCCCGCCAAAAGCGGATTAAAGGGTTTACCACCATCCTTCAGGGCGACACAGGTACCTTCGTCATCAGAATAGATGTGGACATCGAAGGAATGATGGACGACATGCCCATGAGAGTGTTTGGCAATGTTGGTCATGAGTTCCTCGCAACAGAGGTTCAGACAGAAGATGTGATGCTTACTAAGTCTTGACTTCTGAAGGAAAGCGTCGATATTCTGCAATTCGGTATATACCTCATCAGACTGATAGCGCACAGAACTGTCGAACCTTAGACCACCCTCGCTATACGGAATCAGGGTGAGGGCTGAGATACGACAGCCTTGACGGCAACTGTGAATATAGGACACGAGCAACTGCCCCATGACAAAGAGGAAGCCTGCCACGGGGAATCCCCACCAAATCAGCGACGGCTGATAGGCAGCAAACAGCCATATACCGAGAATCATGGCAGCCAACTGTCCGATGACGCAGACGACACTGGGCACGATCAGTTCGAGTACCTGATAGACAGCCACCAACACCAAAGTGAAGGCGAAGGGGAGCATCATCAGAGAGAAAATGCGCAGCACATGGTCGAGGGCAGCAATTTCCTGAGGATCTTTCACTCCAAACATCTGACCTACGACTCCGGGGATGAACATCAGGACAATCAATATCGACACCAGCAGGCTGACAGTCAACAACGCCCTTCGCGAAAGCAGATTGAAACCAAGCAGGTCGTGTTCGCCAAGCATCACGCCTCCAATGGCAAACAGCGACTCCATCACACCATTGATAAACACCACCGACACCAGAAGCATCTGCAGGCAGACAGACCAGAAGAAGAGTCCGCGATCGCCGAGGGCATTATAGACGATATTACTGATCAGGAGCACGGTGACTGCCATCAAGACATTACTGATGGAGACAGCCGCACCCTCCTGGACATTGTCTAAGAAATAATGAATCCCCTGCTTGCCCGGCCATTTCAGACTATAGGAACAGGCGGGCTGGCGAAGGTAGAGGCCCAGCAACAGGATGTTGACGGCAAACTGAGCCAGCGAGCCCCATGCCACTCCCTTGATGCCCCAGTCTAAGAAGCCTACAGCCAGCACATCGACGACGGCATTGACCACCACACCGGCAAAGACCGCCTTCGTCACCCTTTGTGGCTGTCCGTCGGTGGCCACGAAAAGGCAGAGGGCGTAGGACAGCATCTCGAGCCACGCGCCTAACACATAGACACTCAAATACTCGGCAGGCAAGCCACGAAGCGCCTCCTCGTCGGTGACAATATCCATGATGACGGGAATACCGGCATACATCAACAAAGAGAAGGCCACGCCAACAGTCAGGATAGACCATACGGCAGTGGAAAACATGTCGGAAGCACCTTCGAGGTTGTGACTCCCGATCTCACGGGCTGCCAAGGCATTGGCGCCAAAGGCCATCAAGAGACCGAGACAACTGATAAACGTGGTGACGGGCATCACCAGGCTGAGAGCCGAAACGGCTTCCTCGCCTACGAACTGTCCCAAGATGATGGCATCAAAGGTGCTGGCCAACTGTCCGGCAGCCGCTGTCAGGATCGAGGCCATCACAAAACTTTTCAGGGCCTTCGAGATGAGATATGAATTGCGGTCAGTCTTCATTTCGTTTATTCCAGTCTATTTCGCGATCAATACGGATGGGGGGAAACCCGTAATAGCGGGCATACATAAGAGAACGGTTGTCTGTGGTCTTCGACTCCAGATCGCCAGCGTAGATAATATGAAAATCGGTGATTGAGCGAGGACCGAGATAGCGGTCAAGATTGTAGGGGATCTTGTAGTATGGCACCACCAGCGAGTCTGCATCCTGATGCTGCCTGACGTAGGACAGACGCTCGTTGAATTGTTGATGGAAAGACGTCTCAACCACCAGACAACCTACCAGCACGAAGAGGCTGTATGTCCCTACAATACCGGCTATGGTCAGTGTGATGGCCCTACGCCAAGGGGTGGCCACAAGCGCCTGCTTGAGCCATGGGGCCATCTCCTTCAAGGCGGCAGCAGAACCTATGGTCAGGAACAAGGTGGAATGGAATCCCGTGCGAAGTTCAAATTCGGGCGCAAACATCATGGCGCAAAGCACCAGCAGTCCGCCAGCCGTGAATAGGGAAATGATGGGATTCGGTGAAAGGCTCTTCCTTTTGAAGAAATAGATGAAGATAGGGATTAACAGGAAACTCTCCCAAATAAGGATGGGCAGGAATCCGCCTGTAAAATTATCCCAAAACATCCTTGCTGAGAACAAGTCCTCAGCAGGCAAGACATATTCCGGTGCATATTCGAGCATGATGTCCTCGCGATGTAAAGAACCAGGACACAGCAGCAGCAAGCCACAACCTACCAGCAGGAAACAAAAGCCTACTACCATCCACCTCTCAAGCTGTTTCTGTCGCCAGGAGACAAACATCAGCCACGCTGTCAGCATCACGGTAATCAGGCTGCCCGCCTCTTCCGACCATCCCGCCAGCAAACCCAATGGCGCCATCAGGAGTACTGATGGATGTTTCCGAGTGACAAATGGCAGCAGGAACAGACACTCCCAGAATCCTGCCCATAAATAGACACATGCCCCTGTCATCCACAGCATGGTACTGATATAATCGATAACGCCGAAGAGCATGCCGGCCATTACCCAGAAGAACACACTTTTATGCCGGGCAGGAGAAAGCGTATTGCCCACAGAGATCCAGTAGAGAATCAGCATCAACAGTGTAAATACAATGGTGTTGGCAAGGTCGAACCATATTTTTCCGAGCCATGCAAACAGCTGGATAAAAATCATGGAAGGCGTACGTCCGCCCCAGGTGAAATAATGCGACCACTGTGAGACGAGGATATCGTAAAAGGAATGTATGCGCTCGCGTGGACCGATGTCGTCCATCAGATTGCCAAGATCGTCACCGTTCCAGATGAAAGCGTAAGAGAAATCATCACCAACCATCGGCAACAGCAGGTTGCGGATGAGAAATGGTACAGCAAACAATAGCAATACCACCTGCCAAGGTGTATGTCTCCACCATCCTGTTAGAGTGTTAAGGATTCGCGCCATGAAACGTTTATAATAATTCAACTGTATGCAAAGATAAGCAAAAATACTTAAAAAGGGAAAAAAGAATCGTTTTTTTGCCTTTTTTTAAGCGGTATTTAGTACTTTTGCATAAAAAACCAGCTATAGATGAATATATATCCTTTAAATTCAACCCAAGAAGACATGCTGCGTGAGAGCAACATGGAGACGATGGAGAACGGATTTCAGGTGACGCCTTATTTTGAAATTCCCGCCGAACGCCTGAGTGCTGACGATATGGCTGCTGCCTGTCAGAAATTCTTAGACACCAATCACTATGCCCATGTCCATCTGGTCAGACAAGAGGACGGACAGTTTATGATTAGTGAAAGCACGGATATGCCCAATAATGTTCATCGCTATAAGATGACACATAGTGAGTGGGAACAGCGCCAAAACGAGTTCGCACGTCCCTTCAAGCTGCTGGAGGAGCCTGGTGTCAGAGTGAACGTCATCGAGACTGAGCCGCAAACGATTACATGCTTCTCGTACTGTCATATTTTCTTCGACGGCATCTCTATGAAACTGTTTGTTTCTGGCATCAGTAATATCCTTAACGGCATCCCCATAGAGGATCAGGATGACATTGCTGCCGTATGGAACAGAGAAGAGATTGCCTCTTATGAGAGCGAAGCCTATCAGCGGGCCAAACAAGTGGTGTGTGAGAAGTTCAAAGGACACAAATACACGGACATCTGTCGTCAGACGGATAACCCTTGGGGGCAGACGCTCTATGCCTGCTATCTGCTGGACTATGACCGTATGAAGCACATCCGCCTGAATTCCGGTGCCATGTCAGAAGAGCAACAGCATACGATGATGACTACCATCTGCGTGGCTGCCTATGCTATGGCTTTAGGACAGATGGCAGGAACAACGGATGTTGTCTTCATGACGACCAATCACGGACGTTTAGACAAACGCCTGCGAGGCAACGTGATGGGCTGTTTCCTAAAGAGCCTGTCGTTGCGCATCGACGTGAATCCCGAGCAGAGCGTGGCAGAACTGATAAGTCAGACGCGCACCACTCTCTTCGGCACGATGCGCACCCTCATCTACCCTTGGCTCCATCAGATGAGAGACCTTCAGGTTCCTCCCGAAGAGCAGGTAGGCACAGAGATGAACGTCAGTGGCATCGGTATCTATGAGTATGTTGACATTCACGGCATCGACTACCCCTGTGCTCATATTGAGATGCCAGAGAGCGAGGCGCATCTTTTCCTGGTGGTGCAGATACGTGAAGAGGGACTGACCTTCAATGTTGAGGGCAGCGAAGCCCTCTATACACAGGAACAGCTTGACACGATGGCCCGTCTTTCAGGGGAATACACGTTACAGCTGATAGGTGACCAAAGTAAGAAGCTGAAGGATATTCATATAGAATAAGGTGCCCAACTGAGCACCTTATTGTTCTATATGAATACACCTTATTCTATTTTACGCCGATCCTCGCCATCGGTGATTACTTTTTTCCATCCGTAATACTGTGCGTACATCAGGTTATGGCTACCCTCTGGGCGTGGTTCCAAGTCAGAACCCCAGGCCAGTACGTCGGTATTCCATGACGCACAGTTGTACAGCCACCAGTCGGGTAGTTCGTCGGCTATTGGCGGTACGTCAATCTGATGAACCACCACCACATCCTGATCCTGATGGGCATTGATATAGTCGATACGGCTCATCCACTGCTGGCGCACATCCCATTCAATATAAAAACAGATAGAGGTTGTCACTACCCACAGCACCAGGCTAACGGCTACGAAACCCTGTATCAGACGACGGTGACGCTGCCAGATAGCCTCCTTTTCCTTCAACAGTTCGCGAAGGGCAGAGAGTGAGGCAAGAATAACGGCACAGGTTGGGAAGAAACCGGCACGGGCAGGAGCTACTGGTACAAATATCAGGATGATCATCACCACCATGGAACCAGCAACCATGAGTGCCTGAAACTGGGTGGTCTTGTTCCACCTCTGTCCCTTAGGCAGATGCCAGATGTAATAACCTATCAGCAGTAGCAACGGGATCTGTTTGCTGACAACGGGGTAGAAACACTCTATGTAGTTGATATAAAACATCAGCGGTGTCCAGTACATGTCCTCTGGCAGTCCAGGATTATACTCATACAGGCGCTGCAGTTCCAGACGGACGGTCTCGCCAGGAGCAAACACCAGCATGGCAGAGCCGATGCAGAGGAAGACAAAGCCCACCACCATCCACGTCTTGAGTTGCTTCTGCCGCAAGAACCAGATCAGGGCAAAGAAAACCACAAAATCAAGCACGGCTGCACTCGTCTCCACAGACCAGCCGGCACAAAGGCCAGCAAAAGCCATCAGCGGCAGACTCCATTTGTTGGGTAGCGGGTCTTCTTCAGTCCAGTAGGCCTTGGCGTATGGCAGTAGGAAGAGCAGGCCGATGACAGCTGTCCATAGGAACACACAACTGCCACACATCCAGAGCACCGTGAGGAAGGGGTCGGGTATTAGGAACCATAGGGCGAAAAGGAGCCAAAACATATAGACGCCATTTATCTCGCTGAGTTTCTTGCCTGTACCTACACGGAACAGGAGCAGGGCCAGTGCCGTGAACACCAGCGTGTTGAGTACGTTGAAGAGTCCTTTGCCCTCCCAGGCAAAAAGTTGTGTCAGTCCAATGCCGATGATGCGCCCTCCCCACGTCATGTAGTGAGAATATTGTGAGCGGACGATATCACCAAATGACGTGATTCGTTCACGCGGCCCCACACTATCGAGCAGGTTACCTCGATCTTCTCCATCCCATACAAAGGCATAAGGAATGTCGTCAGATGCCATAGGCAGCATCAGATTACGTACAAAGAAAATGCCCATGAATACCAATAGCATCACTAGCCATAATTTGCATTTCATTTTCATATTGCAGCTGATTATTGACCGCAAAGATACATAAAACTGAGGTAATAGCAAAGAAAAACAGTTAAGTTTTTGTTAATGACAATGTTTTTTCATATCTTTGCACTCAATAAATGATAAGAAGATGAGTAAGAAATTATGGATTTCCATTTGTCTGTTAGTTGGGCTGTTGTTGGCTGTTGGATTATTCTACAGTCTGATGGACGACGAGGATGATGAAGAGCAAGACGAAGAATACCGCACTTTGACAATTAAGTTGCAAGATTACACTGTTACTCGTGAGTTAACAGCCAAAATTGAGACGGAAAATCCTGCGGTCATCCGTCCTCAGATCACCGGTAAGATCACCAAGATCTGTGTAGAAGAAGGCGCTCGGGTGAAGAAGGGGCAGCCATTGATTATCATTGACCAGGCTCCCTATCAGGCTGCTGTGAGAAATGCAGAGGCAAAGGTGGCCAGTGCAAAGGCACAACTGACCACTGCCCGTCAGAACTTAGAGGGTAAGGAAGAGCTGTACAGACAGCATGTCGTGGGCGAATTCGATTTGAATAAAGCCCGCAATGCCAAGGCTGAGGCCGAGGGTGCTCTGGCTGAAGCACAAGCAGACTTGGAGACAGCCCGCAATGAACTGTCTTATACGGTCATCACCAGTCCTTCAGATGGTGTGCTCAGCATGATTGAATACCGCTTGGGTGAACTGGTAGACCCCTCGTTGGAGACAGAGTTGACTAACGTCACTGACCCTCAGCGCCTTTTCGCCTATTTCTCTATGTCGGAAAAGACGATTCACAACTTGGCGGACATATATAATTGCCGTGTGAGTGACCTGCCTTCAGTCCTGCCAGAGGTGTCACTCGTTACTTATTGGGGAAAGGAACTCAGTCAAAAGGGACGCATCACAGCCATTAGTGGTAATGTGGATGAGTCAACAGGTTCTTTTGTCATCAGAGCTTCGTTTGAGAATTCAGAAGACTTGTTCCGTAACGGCAGCAATGGTACGATTATCTTGCCCTACGAACTTAAGAGTGCCATTGTCATCCCACAAGAGGCTACATACGACATCCTGAATAAACAGTTTGTGTATAAAGTGGTTGATGGGGTTGCCAAGGCTTGTGAAATCAAGGTCTTCCGTTATGATGATGGAAAAGACTATGTCGTGACTGAGGGCTTGAAACCTGGTGATGTGATCATTGCTGAAGGAGCTGGAATGGTGAAAGATGGAATGCGGATAAAGGTGAAAAAGTAAAAAAATAAGGAAGTGAAAAGCAAGTTTTTCATAGACCGTCCGATATTGTCGATTGCCCTTGCGGTGATGATGGCGTTGGTGGGCATCGTCGGCTATGTCAATCTGCCTGTAGAGCAGTTCCCTGACATGGCACCGCCTATCGTTGAGGTGAGTGCTGATTATCCAGGAGCCAGTGCCGAGGCTGTCCAGAAAAGTGTGATCGTACCTATCGAGCAGGCTATCAATGGCGCCAACGGCATCGACTATATCAGTTCCTCATCGACGAGTAGTGGATCTGCCTTCATCCAAGTAGTATTCAAGAATGGCATTGATCCGGACATGGCTGTGGTGATGGTCAAAAACAAGGTGGCCGAGGTGGAGGGTATCCTACCTCAGGAGGTGCTCCAGACGGGTGTCCATGTGGAGACATCCCAGCAGACCTTCCTGAAAGTCATTGCCTTGGAATGTCCTGACAACCGCTTCGAGAGTGACTTCATCTCCAACTATTTCGATATTAACATCAAACCGCGCCTGCAACGTATCAAGGGTGTTGGTAAAGTGAATGTGCTTGGCAATACCTTTGCCATGCGTATATGGCTCGATCCGAAGCGCATGGCGCATTACGACTTGCTACCTCAAGACATTGAGGAAGTCTTGGAGGCACAAAACGTCGAGGCAGCCATCGGTACATTGGGCGAAAATTCCAAGCATACCTTTCAATACACGTTGGTATATCGCGGACGACTGCTCAGCGAAGAGGAATTTGGAAACATTGTCATTAAGTCTTTGCCTGGTGGCGAAGAACTCCGCCTGCGCGATGTAGCACGTTGTGAGCTGGGATCTGAAAGCTATGCAACCGACAGTTGGATTAACGGTCACAACGGCACGGTGGCCTTTATCACGCAAAAGGCGGGTTCCAATGCGCGACAGGTGAATCTGGAGATAGACGAGCTTATGGAACAGGCCCGTCCACAATTGCCCCCGGGAGTGGAGTTTAAAGTGCTACTCGATAGCAATGATTTCCTCAATGCCTCTATGGCGGAAGTCTATAAGACCCTTGCCGAGGCCATTCTGTTGGTTGTGTTGGTAGTCCTGCTGTTCCTACAGAATCGTCGTGCCACACTGATACCGGCCTTTGCCATCATCGTCTCGCTTTTCGCCACGTTTGCCTTTATGTATATGGTTGGCTTCTCGCTCAACCTCATCACGTTGTTCGCCTTGGTGCTGGTTATCGGTACTGTGGTCGATGATGCGATTGTGGTGGTGGAGGCTGTACAAAGCGAATTCGAGAAAGGGGTGCGGAGCCCTTATCAGGCCACCCTCAATGCGATGGGCAATATCGGTACGGCTGTTGTTACGACCACAGTGGTGTTTATGTGTGTGTTTATTCCGGCTTCATTCTCTGGCGGCCTGAGTGGCACATATTATAAGGAATTCGGACTGACAATGGCTGCTGCTGTTGTCTTCTCTACGCTGAACGCACTTACTCTTTCCCCCGCCCTCTGCGCATTGCTTCTTAGAGATGAAGGGGGCTCGACCCCTGCTTACGCCGCCCCCTCTCGTGGGGTTCAAGCATTTGGACGCCGATTCGGAAATGCTTTCAATGCGTCGGTATCAGTGCTGACGGAGAAATATCAGAAAGGATTGTCAACGTTTATTCGCCACAAATGGCTGGCTGTTATATTGGTTGTGGTACCCATTGTCTTACTGGTATGGCTTCAGAAGGTTACTTCAACGAGCCTGGTACCTGACGAGGACACTGGTATTGCGATGGTTGACATTACAACGCCCCCAGGTTCTACTTTGGAACAGACGAAAAAGACTGTTCATAAAGTGGCAGAAGCTGTGAAGGATATTGAAGAAGTGGAAACGAGTGCTTCCATTGTGGGTTGGAACATCCTCGGTGGTGATGGTGCCAATATGGGCATGATGATCATGAAACTTAAACCTTGGGATGAGCGAAGCGGCAGTGAACACCGTATCGACAATGTGCTCGAGAAGATAGAGGAGCGTGTCAGTGCCATAAAGACAGGATCCATGTTTGCTTACGCGCTGCCTACAGTGACAGGTTATGGCTTTAGCGATGGTATCGAGTTGTATGTGCAGGATTATGAAGGTGGCTCGATAGATAAGTTGAAAGAGGTAACTGACCGTTTTGCTAAAGCCTTGGACGAACGTGAAGAGATTGGTGAGGTGTATAGTTCTTACGAAGTGAACTTCCCTCAATTTACCGTATCTGTCAATGCCGCCATTTGTAAGCGCTACGGTATAGAGCCTTCAGCTGTGCTCAAGATTCTCAATGGTTATATTGGTGGCGATTATGCCTCGCAATTCAATGCCTTCGGAAAACTTTATCACGTCATTCTGCAGGCCGATCCGGAGTTGCGGGCTGACAGAGATGACCTCAACAATATCCTGATCCATACCGATCGTGGCGCCTACATTCCCATCACCGAACTGACGACATTCAAGAAAACCTATGGTGTAGAGTCGCTGGGGCGCTTCAACCTGTTCTCTAGTATTGGTATCGAGATATCCCCAGAAGACGGCTATAGTTCAGGTGATGTTATTCAAGCTATTGCTGAGGTGGCTAGCCAATCATTGCCACAGGGCTATGATTACGATTTCACAGGAACGACTCGCGAAGAGATTTCTTCCACCGCAAACATGACCTGGATATTCCTGCTTGTTATGGTCTTTGTCTATCTTGTGCTTTGCTCACTTTATGAGAGCATGCTCATCCCGTTGGCCGTATTGATGAGTGTTCCTTTTGGTATTGCAGGCAGTTTCGTAGTCGTTTATTTGATTGGGTTGGAGAATAATGTCTATATGCAGGTGGGTGTCATCATGCTGATAGGTCTGTTGGCGAAGACGGCTATTCTGCTGACGGAATATGCCAGCGCCCGTCGCCGTGAGGGCATGAGCATCCGCGATGCAGCCCTTGAGGCAGCCAGAGTCCGTCTGCGCCCTATCCTGATGACGGCAATGACGCTGATTATCGGTCTTCTGCCGCTGGTCTTTGCTACAGGTGCAGGAGCCGTCGGTAACATATCATTGGGCATCTGCGTCATAGCAGGCATGATGATTGGCACCCTTGCGCTGCTCTTCTTTGTACCTGTATTCTTTATCATCTTCCAGCATCTGGAGGAGAAATACATGCCGAAGCGTTTGCTGCATAAAAGTATAATACCTCTCATCATCTCCTTGTTCGTCTTAACTGGCTGCGGTACTTATTCCAACTACCATCGCCAGGGCTCCATCATTAACGATAGTATTGTCCGTTCCGACCTTGCGCAGGCAGATTCTTGCATCTCTTCGGTAGCCACGCCTCACGCTTCGCTTTCACAGGGGTGGCGCGAGGTGTTTACGGAGCCCCGACTGGTGGCTCTTATCGAGGAAGGGTTGGCACATAACAGCGACCTGAACATCGCCAAGCTCCATGTAGATGCAGCCAAAGCTGCCCTGCATCATGCCAAGGGTGAGCTGTTCCCCTCACTCGAACTCGGGGCCAATGGGGAGACTAACCGTTTCAAGAATTCGGGAAACGATCCACAGACGGAAAACAAATTCAGCTTCAAAGCAGAAGCCAGTTGGGAGGTCGATATCTTTGGAAAACTGCAGAATGCCAAGAAAGCCGCCGCTGCTAATGTCGAGGAACAGGCTGCCTATGTACAGGCTGTGCAAGTGGAACTGGTTGCCACGATAGCCACCAGTTATTACCAACTCGAGATGTATGATGCTCAGATGAGCGATACCCGTGATATCGTCGACAGTTGGAAAGAGACCGTTCGAGCCCAAAAAGCACTGATGGCTGTGGGCGAGGCTACCAGCGACGAGGTGAATCTGGCTGAGGCCAGCAAACTCAAAGCAGAGGAAACCCTTGAGGCACTTCAGCTACAGATGATACAAACCGAAAATGCACTCTGTGTTCTGCTAGGGCGTTATAGCGGTCATATCGAAAGGGGTGACTTCCTGACATCCTGTGAACAGATGCCCCTGATACCGAATGTGAATATCCAGGCACTTGACGCGCGTCCTGATATACGTCAGGCAGAGGCAGCCCTCAAGAAAGCGTTCTATCTCACCAACGAGGCACGCGCAGCCCTCTACCCCTCGCTGAACCTCTCGGGCATCATCGGCTGGACCAATGATGCTGATGAAGTGGTCTCTCCAGCGGGTCTGCTCACGAGGGCATTAGGTTCGCTCACACAACCCATCTTTGCCAATGGCAGGCTTAAGGCTGAAGTCAAGAAGGCCAAAGCCGAACAAGAGGAGGCAAAGATTGCCTTCCGACAGGCTATTCTTGAAGCAGGACAAGAGGTCAACGATGTGCTCGCCACCCGCCAATATGCCCAGCGGGCTGTCAAACTCATCTCCGGACAAGTAGAAAAGCTCACGGATGTGCTGGATGCAACAGAGAAGCGGATGCGCTACGACAGCGAAATCAATTATCTGCAAGTCCTTCTGACCCGCCAGGAACTGCTTGAAGCGCGTCTATCCCTGCTCAGCCACCGCTATGGTTTTATAGACTCCACCATACAACTATATAAAGCGTTAGGCGGAGAACTATACTGAAAAGTGAGGTGTCATATATGGAGCTTCATGAACGATAGGGTAGAGGCTTGCTTAAAGGCTAGTTCGGCCATAAAGTTGCTTTCCTTCTCATTATAGATAAAGTTGAAGATGTGCTTCAATCCCAAAATACCGCCGCCGTTCTTCACGACATAGACGATGCACAGGTTCAACAGTCCTACATTTTCAGAGAGAATGTCCAGATCGGTGAAAGCCAGTTGGGATATAGCCAGCTGATATGCCTCTTCTTCGTAGGTCGTGATGAACTTCTGCACGTCGCCCAGTGTATTGAATCCAAAGGATTTCAGTATGGGTATGAATGAGAGGAGAGAAGTGGGGTATATTTCTGCTTGATTGATGGCGGCAATGCGTTTGTTCAGACGGTCGAAAGGCTGTAGCTTCAAATAGCTACGGAAGGTTTCCGTGTCCAGCAACACATCGTCGAGTTGTCCAGATGCCACAAGCGACTGCACTTTCCTTCGGTAGTCAGTCAGGGTGGTGCGCAGACGGCTGAACTCATTGTCGATCAGCTCCAGCATGCCAGCCAGGCGGCTGAACTGCCGTTTGTATTCTTGTGGAATCTTTACGTCACCCTTATAGCCTGTGTCATGCTCGATGGTCGACCATACGTGCTGAAGGGTGGTACGCATCTGTATCTCGAAGCTTATCGTATTGAGTTCCGGTGTTTGGGGATCATCGATAACGGTCTTCGGCAGTTTGCAGATGTAATGCAGCGAGTTGTAGCCGAAGCTGTCCATCTGGTGCAGTTTACGCTTGTCAACAGATTTCTCCCAGTCGATGTCGAAAGTGCGCTTCACGATGGCAGCCACCTTATCCACATCATCCGAATAGAAGGTGATGACTCGCAACCCTACGATGTCGGTAACGTCGTTGATAGTGGCATATTTGCTTCCTTTGAGCTCCAGTTTGCCTTGTAGCGATTTCCTTTCTTTTATACGGTGCTCGATAGAAGTAACATAGATACCTTGCTTGCGCAATGTGTGGCGTAGGCAATCGTAGGCCAGTTTTTCCATCTGCTCATAGATGGGGAGCTGCTCATCATATTGCTTGAGCAACTCCTCTGTATGAGCGTCGAGTGTATTATTCTCCATATCTTGAATCAACCTTTCTTTGGTGTAGTACAAGTGTTCACAAGGTAGACAATGCTCATATACGGGATGCCTGTATTTGTCTCCAGTCCGATCTCGCAAGTACGGCTGTTGGAATAGCCCACCTCGATGTTGTTTTTCTCAATCTGCGGACGCAGTTTGCGCAGGGCATAGCGGTTCATCTCGGGGAAGGTGAAGCCGCGATCGCCGGCAAAGCCGCAACAACCTACGCCCTCTGGCAGATAGACATTGTTAGAGCAGAGTTTCGCCAGGGCAATCATATCCTTATCGACACCCATCTGGCGTGTAGAGCAGGTCAGATGCAGGGCGATGTGCTTGTCGGTAGGATGGAAGTCAAGGCGGTCTACGAGATACGTCATGATAAATTCTGCAGGCTCGTAGAGCTTCATCTTCTTCATGACCTTCCGCATGCGGTGTAGGCAGGGACTCTGAGCACAAAGCACAGGATACTTGCCATGCTCGGATGCTTTCCAGAGTGCTTTCTCCAGCTCGGCACTCTTACGGTCTGCAATGTCGAGCATACCTTTCGACTCCCAAATCTGTCCGCAGCACATGCGTTCCATACCCTCTGGGAAAATTACTTCATAGCCGGCCTTCGCCATCAGTTGGATGACTTCGTCTACAAGATCGTGCTTCATGGGACCGTTCTTCGATTGTCCCATCGTCTGGTTAATACAGCTTGGGAAGTAGACAACCTTCAAGTCGGAATGTTCCTGCTCTTTATGAGGAATCGATTTCTCAATGATGAACTGTGTGAGATCAGAAGGCTTCGGCTGGCGACGCTTCTTTGGCATGGCTGTTGTCCATAGCGGCAACCCCATCTTGTTCATCGTGCGGCAGACATTGGTCATCAGCGTAGGACCGAGGGTGATATGAGCCAGATGGGCTACATCGAGCACGACGCGCAAACCTGACTTGATGCCTGCCATGTGGTTGGCGGCAAACTCACCGACCTGATAGCCCAGTGTCGATTTGTTCATATCGAGCTGACGGATGAGATGTGTCAGTTCGCCAGTGTTGATCTTCATCGGGCATGAGGTTGAGCAGAGTCCGTCTGTAGCACAGGTTTGGTCTCCATAATACTTATATTGTTTGCGCAGGGTGGCTGCACGCTGGGGATCTCGCCCTGTAACTTCCAGTTCGCGTATCTCACGCTGAACGGCAATGCGCATCCTCGAAGAGAGCGTGAGTCCGCACGACATGCAGTTTACTTCGCAGAAGCCGCATTCAATACACTTGTTGGCTCGCTTTACCTGTTCGATGGTCTCCTTGGCGGTAGAGAGTTCCGGATCCATCAGATAGTGTCCGCCGTCGGGCACACTGTCGAAGTCGTAGTCGAGTACGGGCAGTGGCTTCAGACACTTGATAAAGCAGTCAGGATCATCGTTGAAGATGACGCCCTGGTTCAGAAGTCCCTCTGGATCGAAGATGGCCTTGAGTTCCTTCATAGCCTCGTAGGCCTTCTCTCCCCACTCGTATTTCACAAAGGGTGCCATGTTGCGGCCTGTGCCGTGCTCGGCCTTCAGAGAACCGTCGTAGCCTTCAACCACCAATTTGGCCACGTCGCGCATCATCTCGGCATAGCGGGCCACCTCGTGCTCGTCGGCAAAACTCTGGTTGAGAATGAAGTGGTAGTTCCCTTCGAAAGCGTGACCGTAGATACAGGCATCGTCGTAACCGTGATCGGCGATGAGTTTCTGCAGTTTGACGGTAGCCTCTGGCAGCGACTCGATGGGGAAGGCAACATCCTCGATGAGACACGATGTGCCTATGGGGCGCGTGCCGCCTACGCTGGGGAATATGCCGCTTCGGATGGCCCAGTACTTACCGTAGACTTTCGGATCTTCGGTAAACTCTACGGGCTGGTAGAGTGAGAACTGCTTGAGACATTTGCTGATGGCATCGATCTTCTCCAGAAGCTGTTCGTGGGTGACGCCTTTGGTCTCGGTGAGGATGGCGGTAAGGTTGTGATAGTCGCCTGGCTCAACACCGGCTATGCGACCTGCATCAACATCCTCCTTATATCGCAGGAATACGGGATCGTCAACACTGTTCAGTGACATATAGTCGAGCATCTCGGCACTCTTCACCATCAACTGCTCGGCACTCATTTTCAGATCATCGTCAGTGGCCTTCAGTTTCTTCATCGCCACAACCGCCTCACAACTCTCTTTCATGGTGAGGAAGTAGACCATAGCAGAGGCCTTGTACTTGTAATCGTAGAGGGTCTTCATGGTGACTTCAGAGAGGAATGCCAGCGTACCTTCGCTACCCACCATCGAGTGGGCGATGATATCAAACGGGTCATCGTAGGCAATCAGCGGGCGAAGGTTCAAGCCTGTTACATTCTTGATGCTGTACTTTTTGCTAATGCGATCGGCCAACTCTTTGTCGGCTCGCACTTTGTCGCGCAGATCCTCTATTTTCTTCAGGAATTCAGGATGGCTCTCGCGGAAGGCCTTACGGCTCTCTTCCGAACCAGTGTCGAGAATGGTGCCGTCAGTCAGAATTATCCTGGCTGAAACCATCATGCGGTCGCTGTTGGCATGCACGCCGCAGTTCATGCCCGAAGCATTGTTGATGACAATACCGCCCACCATGGCAGAGCCGATACTTGCAGGGTCAGGTGGGAAAACACGCCCATAAGGCTTTAGTATCTCGTTTACCTTTGCCCCCACGATGCCAGGCTGCAATCTGATGGTATCCTGCTTTTCGCCTATCTCGTATTTCTCCCAATGCTTGCCTGCAACAATCAGGACGGAGTCAGTACAACTCTGGCCTGAGAGTGAAGTGCCGGCGGCACGGAAGGTGAAGGGCAGCTTATATTTCTGACATGCCTTGACAATCTTGGCAATCTCCTCTTCGCCATCACTGCGGATGACAACTTTCGGAATCTGACGATAGAAACTGGCATCAGTTCCCCAACCAAGGGTACGAAGCTCATCAGTATAGATACGGTCTGTCGGCATGAATTGCCTGAGTTCTGACAAGAATTGTTGAATCATAGTGCATTATTGGTTTTTAGTGTATTACTTTTGGGGCAAAGATACGAAAAAGAAACGAGAACGAGAATGCTAAAAGCAGAAAAATTTGCTGCTCTTTTGATTTTTTCACTAAAAACTTGTGGAAATCTCATAAAATGTTCGTAAATTTGGCCACAAATTCTATCTTGTAGGTAACTGAAAACTTATATAATAACATTCAAAATAGCTAAAAACCTATGACAGCTTTAATTTCTGTTATCCCAATTCTATTGCTCATCGTTCTGATGATGGGCTTTAAAGTGTCCGGTTACAAGAGTGCGGTAATCACTCTTGCAGTAACAATCCTTCTGGCCTTGTTTGCCGTTCCTGCGATGGGCATTGTGCCTGAGAAGTATGCCGAGACTTCTATCTACGGCATCACGCTCTGGTCTGTCATCGAGGGATTCCTGAAGGCTTGTTTCCCCATCATCCTTATTATTATCTGTGCAATCTTCAGCTACAATATCCTTTGTGAGACGAAGGAAATTGAGACTATCAAGACGCAGTTTATCCAGATGACTTCGGATAAGGGCCTGCTTGTGCTGTTGCTGACATGGGGTCTGGGAGGTGTGCTTGAGGGTATGGCCGGCTTCGGAACGGCTGTGGCTATTCCTGCTGCCATCCTGATCGGACTTGGTTTCAAACCGATGTTCTCTGCTGTCATCTGTCTGGTAGCTAATACGGTGGCTGTAGGCTTCGGCGCCGTTGGCCTGCCCGCAACGACACTGGCCAATCAGGTAGCTGTCAGTGGTGTGGCCACTCCCGAGGAACTCTGTGAGGTGGCTACGTTTATTATCCTTCAGCTCTCGCTCATGTTCTTCATAACGCCGTTCCTCATCCTGATGATGACGGATCGTACGAAGATTGTGAAGAATATCACGATAGCCCTCTTTGTGGGTGCATTCTCTATCATCGTCCAGTTCTGCTGTGCCCACTGGATTGGTCCTGAAACGCCTGCTATCCTTGGTTCTGTTGCTGCTATCATCGCGATGCTTATCTACAACAAGTTGTTTATCAAGGACGAGAATCCTGCAGACGAGGTTGTGGTTGAGAAGAAGAAATTCGGTCTGACGAAGACTCTCAAGGCTTGGAGTGTGTATGGCCTGATTATATTCTTTATTCTGATAAGCAGCAAGATTGTTCCTCCCATCAATGAATTGCTGAACCAGACACTCGTCACCAAGTTCGAACTGCCGGTAATCGGCAATACCTTTAAGTTTGGCTGGCTGTCGAATGCTGGTCTGATGATTTTCCTCGGTGCTGTGATTGGCGGATTGATCCAGGGTATGAGCTTTGGCCAGTTGATGAAACTGCTCGCCAAGACCACACTCAACCTGCAGAAAACGGTCATTACCATCTGCTGTCTGGTGGCGATGGCAATGCTGATGAATAATACTGGTATGACCAATGATATTGCCAAGGGTCTCGTGCTGTTGACAGGTTCGGCCTTCCCGTTCTTTGCTCCGCTCATTGGCTCTATCGGTACCTTTGTAACGGGTAGTGCCACGAATGCCAATATCCTCTTCGGTAAGCTTCAGGCTACTGCTGCCAGTGATCTTGGCCTTGTCAATCAAGGGACGTTCTTCGGCGTTACCGGCAACGAGACTAACTGGCTTGCTGCTGCCAACTGTGCAGGATCTGAAGGCGGAAAACTGCTTTCACCGCAGTCGATAGCGATTGCTACTGCAGCTTGCGACATGGAAGGTCAGGATGGTGATATCATGCGTAAGACAATGCCGTTCGCTATCTTCTGGATCCTGATGAATGGCTTGATGGTATTCCTTGGCCTGCACGTTATCTGATAACAAAATTAAATCCCCGCTGCGGCGGGGATTTCTTATATGTTCCTGGTGGCTATTGATCAGCCAGATAGCGTGCAGTGACGGATTGAGTACAGGAGAGTAACCCTTGAGGCGTTCCTGCGTAGATAACCTCTCCGCCTTCCTCGCCAGCACCAGGACCTAGTTCTATAACGTAGTCGGCGGCTTTGATGACATCAGTATTGTGCTCGATGACGTAAACCGTATTCCCTTTATCGACCATTGTCTCAAAGAGTGTTATGATGCGATGGACATCTTTCAGATGCAGACCGTCGGTAGGCTCGTCAACGATAAAGATTTTCCCCTGTTCACCAAGATATGAGGCCATCTTTAAACGCTGGAGTTCTCCGCCGGAAAGAGTTGAGAGGGCCTGGTTCAGATGAAGATAACCAAGACCGACACTCATCATCGGGCGAAGTTTTTCCTCTATGGCGGTTCCTTTGAAGAAGGTACTTGCCAGGCGTACTGAGAGGTCCATCACCTCGGCGATGTTCAGTTCCGTTTCATGTGTCTGTCCGTTCTCCTCCAGCTTATCGCCTTTGATGGTGTATTGTAGAGCCTCCTTTGAATAGCGCAGTCCGCCGCAGGCCTCACAGACGGTTTCGATGTTATCCATGAAGGCCATCTCGGATATGATGACACCTTTGCCGCCACAGACAGGACAAGCACCCTGACCGTTGAAGGCAAAGCAAGTCTCTTTCTTCTTGTGTTTCTTGGCGAAGATCTTACGGATATCTCCTGCCACGTCCATATAAGTGGCAGGTGTGGAGCGCAGGCTTACGCCAATGTTCTTCTGACTGATATATACAATCTGTTCAGGCTGGGGGTAGGTGTGGCGGAAACATTCCATAAGTGAACTTTTGCCGGAACCAGCCACACCGGCCACAACGCCAAAGATACCGAGAGGCAGATTGATGCTGACGTCTTTCAAGTTGTGCAAGGTAGCATGACAGAGAGGAAAATGCTCTTTCATTTCACGCGGATGAGACTTGAAATCACCGCTTTTGCCTAACACTTCGCCTGTGCTGGTGCCACTCTTCAACAGTTGGTCGTAGGTGCCTTGAAACACAATACGCCCACCGTCGATGCCGGGGCCAGGCCCCATATCAACAATGTAATCGGCTATGCGGATCATCTCTTTGTGGTGTTCCACAAGAATGACGGTGTTCCCGTGGTCGCGCAGTTGCTGTACAGAGTGCTTCATCAGTTCGATATCGTGGTTGTGCAGACCTGTGCTTGGCTCGTCGAGGATGTAAAGCACATCGCAGAGCGACGAGTTGATGTATTTGGCAATCTTACAGCGCTGGGCCTCACCGCCTGAGAGTGTCCCCACTGCACGATCGAGACTCAAGTATCCCAAGCCGATTTCCTCCAAGGCTGTCAGACGAGCCCCGATGGCAGCCTTTAGGTCTATGGCTAGGGGGTCTGTCAACGAGCGTATCCATCTGTTGAGTTTTGTAATTGACAGCGAACAGACTTCAGCGATGTTCTTGCCTTCGATCTTACAGGAAAGTACGCGAGGACTCAGGCGAGTGCCTCCACAGTCGGGACAGGTGCCCATCCGTAGCATCGGGTTCAGCACGGCAGCATGCAGCAATCCTTCCTCGGAGTTGATGATGCTTCGATACATGCGAGGGATGAGTCCCTCGTACTTAGCGCTTTTAGGCCAGTTTGACGGTGGATTCTTCAGGCGTATCTGCGGACTGTTCAGGAAGAGTTCCAACTCCTCAGGCGAATAGTCGCGAATCTTCTTGTCAAGGTCGAAGAGACCGCTGTGTGCATAGCGTATCCATCGCCAGCCACCTTTGCCGAAGGCAATGTAGTGGATGGTGTCCTCATCGTTGAGGCTCTTGTCGAAGTCTACGAGCTTGTGAATGTCGAGCTCGCGGATTTCACCCAGTCCTGAACAGCGTGGACAACTGCCCTCAGGATGGTTGAAGCTAAACGACTCGGCGTAGCCTACAAACGGTTTTCCGACACGCGAGAACAATAGTCGGATAAGGGCATAGATGTCTGTGTAGGTACCCACTGTGGATCGTGAGTTGTTGGCGGGTTTCTTTTGGTCGATCACGATGGCGATGGGAAGCCCCTCGATGGCGTCAACGTGAGGACGGCCGTATTTGGGAAGGTACTGCTGTACGAAGGTGGGGAATGTGTCATTCAGTTCGCGTCTCGACTTTGCAGCGATGGTGTCGAGTACCAATGAACTCTTGCCTGAGCCCGAAACACCCGTGAAAATAGTGATCTGGTGCTTGGGAATCTTCAGGGAGACTTCCTTCAGGTTGTTCTCCCGTGCCCCGCGAATGATGATATTGTTTTGTTTGTTCATACACATATTGTTAGACGGAAGAGGGTCGTATTATCATCTGACTGTATCATTCAGGTTGCGCTTCAGGAAGAAAGCCTTCGTGGCTAAAAAGAAGGTGGCAACACCCGCACTATTGACGATGACTACAGTCCAAAAGGCAGCACTATAGCTGAGCAGTTCGGCAATAATGCCGCCCAGCAGGATGCCCAATCCCATACCGATGTCCCATGAGATGAGGATGGTGGAGTTGGCTGTGCCGCGTTGGTTGCTGTGTGCCACATTGATGGTCATGTTCTGGAAGGCTGGCCACATGTGGCCGTTGCCGAGACCGATAAGCAGCGCCGAGCCGTAATAGCCTATCCAGCCAGGCACTAATATAAATAAGGTATAGCCAATGAGTGAGATGACCATTCCTTCTCCTGCGTTTCGCGTGAGTCTTCCTTGGCGCAAAGCCTTGCCTCCTTGTAGTCGCGAGGCAATCAGTCCGATGGAACAGAGCATGAAATAAGTGCCTGTTCCCCCCGTGATGCCCATCACCTCCTTGCCATAGATGGCCAGATAGTTGCTCAGCACACCAAAGCTGAAGCCGAAGGCCACCATATTTAAGCCCAGCAACCAACCTCGCACAAGGAAGAAGCGATCGAACGACAGTTTCGACTTGTTCCTTACGATCTCCTTTTCGGGAAACACGACCGTAGCATCGACTATCCAGCCGCCGCAGGCCACGACGAGCGCCAGCCAGAAGAGAAACTCAAAACTGTCAGTCAGTTGGTATATCCAGATGCCGATGGTAGGGGCAACGGCCATCGCCAGGTTATTGCTCAGTCCGTAATAGCCGATGCCCTCCGTGCGACGACTCGATGGCAGTACATCGATGGCTGCCGTAGAGTTGGCTACCGTCAGTCCGCCGAAAGGTCCTCCATGAAGGGTCCTCACGATGGTAAATAATAATAAGGTGGAAGCAGCCAGATAGCCGGCGAAGAAGATGGAAAATGCACTGAAGCAGACCATCAGCACCGTCTTACGCGGAAATGAGTCCACGAAATAGCCGCTGAACGGGCGGAATACCAGTGCGGTGATGGTATATCCTGAGAGCACGAGACCGATGACGTCCTTTGTTGCGCCGAAATGCTCGCTCAGATAGAGCGGCAGCAATGGCGTGAGCACATAGAACGCAAAGAACAGCGAGAAGTTCGCCGTCATCACCTTACAGTAGTTCTTGTTCCACAGTTTTTCCGTGCCAGTCATAAATCATCATGAATTGCCGTTGCAAAGGTATGAATAATAATCCAATTATGTGTATCTTTTCTTTTTTCTTAATATTTATTTGTTTATTTCAGAAGAACTCTGTCCATCCCCAAACGCCTGTTGTTAGAGTCGGTCTTCTCGCTTTCTATTAATCAATGTTCTATCTTCTCTTTATTCAATAATTTAAGAATATACCGACATCCGACACTATTTTGTTATATATGGTTGATATTCTGTAATTTACATAATTTGAAATACTTAATTACTGACACTAATACTGACACTATACTGACACAAATTGCCATATACTGACACGATTTTAGGCATTAATACTATCAGTATGAGGCATGATGACCTACTAATTAACTACCATTTATAGCGTACCAAACTACACGTTTCATTACGATAAACAAAGGGTTTCTCGTAAGCAAACTATAAAATTCTCTAGAGAATTTACTAATCATGTTACGACAAAGCTGGTGGCGGCAATAAGTAGACCATTAGAAAGGTATACTCAAAGCAATAGTCATGTAGTAATGGCGTAAAAGTTGCTAATAATAGGGTGTCTGATGTCAGTAAATGGTCATTTCGTGTCAGTATGGTGTCAGTAATAGTGTCAGTATATGGAATATAGGATGAATATAATATACTTAAAATAAGGATGTTAGATAAATTTAGTGTCGGATGTCGGTATATTTTGTGATTTTTGCTTCTTCTATCAATTTTGAATTGTATGAATTTTGGAGTCGTATGGGGCTTTGGCCAGAGTCTGGTGCTCTTTGGCTTGGTGATAGGGGAAAGCGGCGATGAAGCAAATACTTCGTAAAACATTTGGCAGTTTGGGATTATCTTCTTACTTTTGCAGTAGTAATAAGAAAAAAGGATGAAAGGTAAGAAAGCGATTATTGTAGGAGCCAGTTCGGGCATCGGTATGGAGGTTGCCAAGGTGCTGCTCTCTGATGGCTGGCAGCTGGGAATAGCTGCACGGCGCGAGGATAAACTGCTGGAACTGAAGTCGATGGCTCCTGAACGCATCAAGGTGATGACGATTGACGTCACTCAGCCTGATGCCGGCGAACGGTTACTCAGTCTCATTGATGAACTCGGAGGTATGGATCTTTACTTCCATGCTTCAGGCATCGGCAGGCAAAACCGCAAATTGGAGGCTGATATCGAATTACGCACGATGGAGACCAACGCCGTAGGTTTCACAAGGATGATCGGCACAGCGTACAGGTATTTCGCCCAGCGAGGCAAAGGGCACATTGCAGCCATTACTTCGATTGCCGGCACCAAAGGACTGGGGCCTGCGCCTGCCTATTCGGCCACCAAAGCCTTGCAGGCCACCTATTTGCAAGCTTTGGAACAGCAGTCTCGTCAGTCTGGCCTTCGTATCCGGTTTACTGACATCCGTCCTG
>Ga0256405_10003204_pt1 | contig 34644 bp, 24 predicted proteins | sample RumenRJG_02DNA_FD_189096 | JGI IMG/M metagenome (GOLD analysis project Ga0256405, IMG submission 189096) | Bovine rumen microbial communities from Lethbridge, Alberta, Canada - RJG_02 | ecosystem: Host-associated > Mammals > Digestive system > Stomach > Rumen | place: Canada: Alberta...
TGATATGTGTACCGCTGTTTACCAACGAAGAACATTACGGTCTGCTGATATGCGAGCTGGAACATCAGTATTTCGGTTTTCTGCCTCCGCTGACGGTACAGCTATGTGCCGCACTTAAAATGGTGGTCGTTATGAAAAATCAGAAGATCATCGAGAAACAGCTGAATCAGAGCCTTATCGAGATACGCGAGAACAATCAGCTGCTTGACGAGCTTTCAAAGCAGGATGCACTCACGGGCTGTCTGAACAGGCGCGGTTTCTTTGAGGCGGCGAGAAAGCTTATACGTTCCGAAGAGAACGAGGGCTGCAGCGCAATGATGATATTCGCTGACCTGGACAGCCTTAAAACGATAAATGACCGTTTCGGTCATGAGGAGGGCGATTTTGCCATACGCGGTATCGCTAAGATACTCTCCTCAGCATTCCGCGGCGGTGAGGTCATAGGCAGACTGGGCGGAGATGAATTCGTAGTGTGCGTTCTGTCCGGTGAGACCCTGAGTGTACCTGCGATACGCAGCAGGATAGATGAGATATCGGCAGAGTTCAACAAAAATGAGGGCAGAGATAAGGAGTTTTATGTCCATGCCAGCGTAGGCGTATATCCTTTCAAGTGTAATTCCAATGATGAGATAGGCGAACTTCTAAGCCATGCGGACGCTCTGCTTTACTCGCAGAAGAAGAACAAACTCTCGGTAATAAAATCGGAGAGGGAGAAACAAATCAAAGAATAATACAGAGGTTATATATGGGAAAGATCTGTAAGTCATGCGGACATTATTACAGCGGAGAATACTGCGACAAATGCGGTTACGGCAAGCCCGCTAAAGTCGCAGAATCTGTAAAAAAATACAGAAAAGCAGCAAGAAAAAAGCCACTGCGTATGCAGACGGAAGAGGACAAGAAGCTGTATGCAAAATGGGCTAAGGAAGAAAAGCAGGGGCAGGTACAAAAGAGGACTGACCCGAAAGCTAAAGTCCATTTTCTGATAGTAGTAGTGATCGCGGCTTTGATCGTGCTTGGATTCGCACTTTACAAGAGCGGTGCAGTTTTTTCAAATACCAAGGAAGAGGTCATACAGCAGTATTTTACTGCCATATCTCAGGGGGATTACGACAAGTTCGTCAAGTGCTTCCCGAAAGAGATAAAGCGGGATTACGATGATGACAGGCAGGCATCGGGGCTCAGTAAAGAGGAATACATGAAAGCGCTGTATCAGGAATTCACCGATACCTACGGCGCAGGGTACAGCATAACCGTTAAGTTCGGGGACATGACTCCCCTTTCGCCGGATGATTATGATATGACAGCTTACAAGGAACAGCACGGTTCTGCACCTAAGCTCAGTGAAGTCTGCGAGGTCGTAACTAATATCGAATTCCGCGGCACTAAGGGCAGTCAGCAGTCAAAGCTGTTCATCTACGTTGGAAGATCAGGCGGTTACTGGCATATCTTCGGCATGGACGAGGATATGGGAAGCATCAATGCAGATGGTTCACCTAACGAGGGCGAGATACCTCCTGTGGTCGAAAACGAAGACACCATCAAATAAAAAGCGAATGCCTGTTCCCTGTGGTACAGGCATTTTTAGTGCAAAAACAAGAGCTCAGCATACTGTTTTGGTACGCTGAGCTCTGTTTATTTCAGGCTATGGAGCCTTATATTTTAGTAATACGTCACAGGAAATTATCACTTAACAGTAACTGTAAAAGCTCTGCTGTTAAGTGCCGATGTATCCCACTTGCCGCCTAACTTAGCGCATATGACCATTTTATAGGTCTGACCTGCTTTAAGCTTAGGTGAAGTAAAATATGGAGTCGATGCGGAGATATTCTGATCAAGTATCACCCATCTGCCTGCGAGGTAAACAGCTACACCGTATTTTTCGGCATCCTTAACCTTTGTCCAGGTGAGTCTGAACTGATGGTACTCCTCGTTGTATTCGATGTTTTTTACAGCAGGATATTTTGTAGTAGTAACCTTGGGAGAAACTACGATAGCGTTAGAAACATCAGTTACCCAGTTACCATAAGCGTAGGTAATAACAGCTACCTTGTACTCCTGACCTTCTTTCAGATCATTAATAACAAAGCTGGTGCTCTTGTTCTCACCGATAATAGACCATCTGCCGCTGATATAGGCTACTATTGCATATTTATCAGCACCCTCAATTTTATTCCAGCTGAGTTTGACTGCACCGTAACCCTGTTCGTAAGTTATTTCAGGTGCATTGTATACCAGCTTAGGGATCCGTACTTCCTGAGTATCGGTATAGACCTTGCCTTCTAACTTAGCAGATGCAGTGTAAACGATCTTACCATCGGAAGTATAAGTAGGTTCGGTGGTAACAGATTTTATCAATGCAGTTGTACCGACCACGCTGTTGCACTTAGAGCAGGTCGAAGACAGTGTTGCCGACGAATGATCTTCGCTCCATTTCCAGACGGGCTTTCCAAGATCATGACCTGTTGCTTCAATTACAGTCTTTTCCTTGGGTATTTCAGTTTCTCCCTTTGCATCAGCAAAATACTTGTTATTTGCCCCATCGTACCAGTAACTGATATGACCATCCTTGAGACAGGTCGGTTCGATCTCAGCAACATAAGTAAGCTCCAGCTTCGGGATATCTACTTCCATGGTATCAGTATATGTTTTACCGTCGAATTTCACAACAGCGTTATACACATACTTGCCGTTTGCTGTATATGTCGGATCAACGATCCTGGCAGTCACTTTTGCATCCAAGACCTCACCATAACGGCATTCCTTGCACTTGAAAGTTGCCTTTGCGGTGATGGCAGCAGTTGAAGACATATCAGACCATGTCCACTCAGGATCATCGAAAGTGTGACCCTTTGCAGGTATAACAACGTCTTCGGGTGCGACCTCATTTATACCCTTATTATCGGTGTAGTACTTGCCATCGGAACAGATATAGAATAAAATGTTTCCGTTATTTGTGCAGGTGGGTTCAACAGCACCTACCTTTTTAAAGGTATGATAAACTGTAACAGGAACTTCAATATCATACACTGTCAGATAATGCTCGGTATCATTGGGAACAAAAACCGCATAGAATATTTTGGTGCCAACATCACCAACTTCTGTATCGCTGTTTTCCCATTTCCATGTACCATTTTCAGCCTTGGGCAGTTCAACATCGGCAAGTGTACTGCCAAAAGGAGCTTTTATATCGGTGAGTATATCGAACTTAGGCAGCTCCTTGATATTGAATGTAACAGTTGTTGAACCATAGAAGTTGCCGATGCCGTTGATATATACCGTAGCTGTGCCCACATCGATGTTTTCATCATAGGAAACGGTGAAATCAACATTCTCATTAAGAATTCCTGAAGATGTCTTTATTTTTACAGGGGGCTTGATCTTGCTGCCTGTATATTTCTGATCGGCAATGGGTTCGATCATTAATGACTTGGAGTTGATAGATACAGCATCTGTCTTGCGGATACCAAAACTGTATGTGTCATCATTTATATCGTAATACTCATGACCCTCTTCAGGGGCGGAAATATATTTCTTCAAATTAGTGCGTTCTGTAAAGTAGCCGCCTGTAAGGAAATATTGACCGCTGCCGTTTCTGTAAAAAGGTCCGTCATTGTCATCATTCTGAAGATCGAAATAACCGCCTTTGATATAGATATGTGCATCGTTTGATTCAGTTCTTGAGATATCAAGGCCGCCTGTATAATTACCACTAAGGATCTCGACAGTACCCTTTCTTATTTTTATGAAACGTACTACTCTTGGATTTTCAGCGAACATTCCGCCGTTATGACCGCTATCAAGAAAAGTGATATGAGTATCAGCATTATTAAGATAAAGATAGCTCTGCGTATTACCTCTGCCCATACTATCATACCGGATAGTGTTGCCATTAAAGTCAACTGTGAAGGAATTACTGTTATTTATAGTATGATCCCCAGTGAGATCAAAAGAATCTGTCAGCCTGATGATATCGCAGTCATCTGCATTGTTTGCAGCTTCAAGAAATTCATCAAGAGTTGCGACCTCATGTACATTTGCAATCGAAGTATAACCTGATCCTGCATCAGCATACGCGGTGACAGCATTTGTACCGCAGAAGCCATTTGAAGCTATTCCTGAGGGAACAGTTCCCGCAACACAAAGAACAGCCAGTGCAGCTGCGACAGTACGCTTTGTGAAAATATTATTCATTAATACTTCCTCCTTTTGTTTACTGTAAATCATAGGATTTCAATAAATTATCAAACCGGTTCTTTAGTCTGACATTAATAATTATATCATGATAAATTCAAAATGGCAAGCTAATTGTAAAATATATGAATATATTTTATTTTTTTTGTAAAGAGTAACAAAGGTTATAAAGTATTGAACTGCATTTGGTACAAAATTAAGTTCACTGTTATGCTTTTACACTTGAATCATTGTAGCTATCGTGCTATAATTATATCAAATAACTATAAACTGACAGAATGGCAGGTGGAAAACTATGAAAAGGCAGATCATAGGTGTTATCCTGACAAGAACGGCTGACACCGAACAGCGGGAACTTCTCCGCGGTATAATCCCTGTGGCTTGGCAGCATAATACAGACATTGTGGTGATATCGAATATATATGATCCCGAGTATGATGATGAACAGCTTGCGGCTGAGAATGACATCTATCGTCTGACAGAGTCTCCCGACCTGTGCGGTCTTATTCTTGTGACGGAAGCATTCATAAATCCTACCCACCGCAAACAGATATCTCAGCTGATGAATAACAGGAGCGATGTTCCGCAGATAGCTGTCGGCTCGTACTTTGAAGGCTTTGATCTGGAGCACTGCATCTCTCTGAACACCGCAGATGCAGATGATATAGCCGACCTTACGGAGCATCTTGTGACAGTACACGGTTTTACTGAAATTGATCTGCTCACGGGTTTTCAGAATTATTCGGTATCCCACCTGCGCATAGACGGATATCGACGTACACTGGAAAAACACGGCATACCATTTGATGAGAGCCGTGTAATGTTCGGTGATTTCTGGATGCCATCGGGCGAGAAACTTGCAAAAGCCTATATTTCGGGAGAACGTAAAATGCCGCAGGCTGTGATATGTGCAAACGATCACATGGCTTACGGTATACTCGATGTTTTTTCGGCGCATGGTATCTCTGTACCCGAAAACCTCACAATTGTGGGATATGAATTTGTGCGTGAACGTCATATGCACACGCCGATACTTACAACGTTCCAGCGCAACCGTGAAGCTCTCGGAAGAATAGTTACGGAAATGCTCCTTAAAAAGATTAGGACAGGGGAATTCGGTGATTTTGTTCCGCCAAGAGGAAGAGTCATCTGCGGAAACAGCTGTACCTGCGGTATAAAACTTTCAGACCTTGATACCGAACTCAGCGCCGCAAGGACAAAAGCTTTCTACGAATTTCTCCACCTGTATAATCAGCTGGAACAAAGGCTGACCGAAGCACATTCCATCAGGGATTTCTGCGGAAAGTTCGTCGGTTCGGAATATCTCCTGCCGAATATCGGCGGAGCCGAACTCTGCCTTTACCGCAACTGGAATCATGGAGTCAGCGATGACAGCGCAATTAACTGTTATACTATCTACAACGCCTCAGACAACGGTCAGAGCAGAACGTTTAATCGGCTGAACATCTCAGCACTTACCGAGAACTGCGACACTCCTGCGGTTTATTACTGTTCTCCGCTGTTTTTCAGTGACCGTCCGCTGGGGTTTATTGTCACACGGTATGATATCCCCGCGACTTATGACCATATTTTCCGAAGCTGGATGAAAACAGTATCAAATGCCCTTGAGATACTTCGCATGAAAAATGATATACGGTATCTTATGGACTGCTGCAATCTCTCGGAATATCAGGATACACTTACAGGTCTGCCGAACCGCAAGGGCTTTTCTCACGAACTTCATATACTCATAGACAAAGACAAGATGCATCAGCCTGTGTTCTGCCTTTTGCTGCAGACTGCCATCGACCGTGACAGTCTGTCGCTGAAAAACAAGAAGTCAGAGTTAGCTGTTCATCAGGAGATATCAGCAGCTTTGCAAAGCCTGACATCTCAGTTTGTTCTTGCAAGACTTGAGGAAAACATCTATGCTGTTGCAGGACTGAATAACAAAGAAACAACTGTTGAACTTTTGCATGAGCGCATAACTTCTCTTATGCTCAACAACGAAAAGTATATCGGACTTTTCGGCATGGATTCGTTCTGCATCGCATCTGTTTGCACAGAGTATATCAGCTCTACCGAACTGCTGGAAACAGCAGAGAAAGAACTGATGACTCAGGTCAGAATTGTTGAGGAGATGCATAGCCGTCCCCATTACCGTCAGCTTATCAATGCACGAAGCAGACTGTACAGCACAAACGAAGAACCGCTTTCAGCCGAAACTCTTTGCAGGCAGTACCTTATCTCGGCAGGACATTTCCGCAAGATATATAAAGAAACCTTCGGCATAGCCTATCATCAGGATATAATTCGTCAGCGCATGATGAAAATGATATGGCTGCTGATATCTACCGACTTGGATCTTTCCGCTATTGCAGAGCACTGCGGATATGATGACTACGGCTACTGTCTGCGGCTTTTCAGACAGTTCACGGGATATACCCCAAACAAGTACCGCAAACTTTAAAGCCAAGGAACGTTTTCTCCATAAAATATGTATTTTTTTCATTGAAATAGCTATCAGCATTAGTTATAATGAAATTACAAAAGTAAAACGTTTAACAATTTTTAGATCGTTCATCCTGTGGTGTAAAGATGTACGGTCAGAACGTTTCACAAAGGAGGAAATAGTATGAAATTCAAGAAACTGTGTGCCTTTTTGCTGTCAGGCGCGATGCTTGCCGGCACGATGGTATCACCTGTGGGCAGTATGCTTCCGATGGCAGTCAGACCTGTGAGCATAACGGCACAGGCAGCAGCAACAATGCGTCGTCCATGTGACCCCGAGCACCCTATGCTCATAGTTCACATCGACACATGGAATTATGCCGACCCCGCAAAGATAATCGCTACTATCCCCGAGAGTATCAGACCCTACTGCGTGTTCAATATCTCCCTCTCGATAAACTGGAGCAATACCGAACACAAGTGGCTGATGGTACAGGATGGCTACGAGTGCGCAAAATCGTGGCTGAAGACCTGCTCGGATATGGGTGTATGGTGCATGGTACAGCCTGCATCGGGCGGTCAGTGTCATTTTCCTGACTATGACAGCAACTACAATATCGTAAACTCACCCAACAAGGGCAGATATGTACAGCACGCTGACGAGGATTATGAGAACACTATATATGCCGAGTTCTTCCGTGATTATCCCAGCTTTATCGGCTTCAACTATTCCGAGCAGTTCTGGGGCTTTGCATCGCAGGATCACCCCTGCACATTCCAGCAGCGTTATCAGCATTTTGCTCACCTGCTGAAGCTCTGCAACAAGTACGGCGGTTATCTGAACATCAATTTCTGCGCAAACCGCTGGTCTGCGGGACTTAATCCCATAGCAATGCTCAAGACCAACAGCCTGTGGCGTGATGCCTGCGAGAAGTATGGTCAGAACCTGATGCTTGAAGAAAAGTATACACAGGAGAGTATGATCGAGGACGTTGAATCCCAGATACTCGGTCTGTACCTTTCGGGCTACTGCGGCTGCTTCGGCGTGCGCTACGATGATACAGGCTGGACAGACCTCGGTTCCGACGGCTCATCCCTTTCCACAAAAAATCAGTACCGCCAGATAACAGGTCTGCCTATACACGCTGAGAGAATGATAATGAACGGTGCTACCGTAATTGATGGTCCCGAGCTTGTATGGAACGATGATTTCGGTGAAACTTGGGGTGGTGTAAAGGACAGTGAAGGTTATTCCTGCCGTAACTGGTTCACTAAAGATCAGTATGTAAACTCCACTCTGAATTTCTTTGAAAAGATGGTAGACGGCACTTACCGCATACCCACCCGTCAGGAAGTCATCGACCGCACAAAGTATATCATCATACAGGACGTAAGCTCGGGCGGTGACAACACCAAGTACAGCACATATCAGACGCTGTTCGAGGGTCTTTACCGTATGCCGAACGACGGCAATCTCTGGGATAACAAGAACCTCTATAAATCAACGGGACGTTACCCCACTATACCCACCACCTACGGTCTCAGAGACAGCACTGCTAAGTCATTCAAGTATCAGCTGAAACAATCGCAGCTCGGTTCCCGCTGGAGCAGTATATCTGCCAAGCAGAACGAATTCAACAGAGAATTCCCTTCAGAATACGCCGGCACCTGCTATGCGGGTCACTATAACAACACATGGGTGACTTACAACAACGATAAGCTCAACCGCAATCAGGGCGTGCTTATTGATCTGCAATACAACACCTGCTCTACTTTTGATGCTAACTTCAACGCTTACGGAAATGCGATAATCAACGAGTACAGCGATCACATTGACATTTATGCAAACAACTTCGATAACAAGGCACAGACAACTCTTGTTACCGATACCTTCAAGGTCAACGGCTGCAACTCCAGACCAACATACACCGCTAAAGATACAGGCCGTAACCAGACAAGCTCCCAGATAACCGAGAGCTATTCAAACGGAACATATACCCTTGTTGTGAAGCACAACGGTCCTGTTGATATACGTATCAACTGCACAGGCAATAACACAGGCAGAAAGACCAATTACAACAAGGCATCTGTACAGCCCATAACCAAGCCCGCATTCTACACAGGCACCCGCCAGTATGAGGGCGAATTCCTCGATGTCAAGAACGTTGAGGGTAATGTTACCAACGCCTGCAACAGCGGTGTTACAGGTATTCAGGGTCAGGGCTTCCTGAAATACGGTAAGAACTACAATGCCGCTGTCAAGGATACCGTACATACCGATAAGGCAGGTGCGTTCACTCTGAAGCTGAGATATTCCTCTCAGTCGGACATCGATCAGGTAGACCTTTACGTCAACGGCACCAAGCAGGAGACCATGCACCTTTCAAACACCTACGGCTACTCTAACTGGAAGACATATGAAAAGACGATCAACCTCAAGGCAGGGGATAACAAGATCGAGTTCAAGTCAAATTCGGCTCTTCCCTCTTCGCTGTACATCGATAACTTTACAGTAGACGGCGATTTTGGTGACGGAAGCGGAACTATCATCGTAAACGAGCCCGATCCGATCCAGGGCAGGATCATAAGAGACCTGAAAGTTGCTGACTATGAAAATGCAGACGACTGGTCGATCGTTTATGATACCACAGTGGGCTCACCATTCTACGGCGACAGAGATATCACCGTAAACAGCATTCCTTCTTACCTGAGAAATACCGAGACTATCAGAACAGCCTGCGATTCCAAGATGTTTGCAAACGACGAAGCAACATTTGCTGTTGATCAGGATTCAACTGTTTTCGTTGCAGTTGATGACCGTGTAAATCAGGGCCTTAACTGGCTGAATAGCTGGACTAAGACTTCGGATACCATGACGACCTCTAATGATGTAGTCCTCACAGTTTTCCGCAAGGACTTCTCTGCAAACAGCACTGTAACACTCGGTACGAATGGTGCCCAGGGACTTTCTGCGAACTATATAGCATTCGTTCTTCCCAAGCAGTCACAGTCTTCCGAAACATATCCCAGGAATGTCAGAGCTATAACCAACTCTCAGTATCATCAGATACAGTTTGTATGGGATAAGGTACAGGGTGCTGATAAGTACGGTATCGCAGTTTACCTGGCCGGTAAATGGAGAGTTCAGACCTCCAATATCACAAATAACAGCTACGTAACACCCAAGAACCTTACTCCCGGCATGACATACAAGGTAGCCGTTGCGGCAAGAGTGAACGGTAAGTGGAACACCACAGACCCCATTAAGAATGCTGTTACTGTTACTGTAAGGTAATAGGTACGGTATTCGGGTGCCGTCATGTATGCGGCTATATAATTAAGCTGAAACTAAAAACTCTCCGATCGGGATAAAAACGGTCGGAGAGTATTTTTTTCATGTATAGACCCCTTTCACTTTAGCACGCTAATACAAAAGTTGACAATGTTGACAAAACGTTGAAAGGATTTTCAACGCTTATTTTCCCCGAAGTTTCGGGGCTTTTGCCCAAACGTTGAAAACGTGACAGGGGTAAGTGTAAAAATGAAAATATATAGTCATTAATTCCAATATATGGTAAATTTACTTAAAATGGCTACCATAGAACTTGTCACCATTTTTCAATTTTCGTATACACCCCGTCATCATTTCAACGTTTAGGAGTTTTGACCCTCAAACCGCGTAAAATCGGGCTTTTAAATGTTGACAACCTGTGTCAACGTTTGTCTACGTTTGTCAACGCTTGTCATACATTATTCATAAAATATAATTGGGTTTACCTTGATGATCGTTTTAGGTTTAACCGCTCTTTTGGTTCGTTCTTCAACTATCTTAATGTAGTTAAGTTCTTCCAGCAGTTCCAATGGTTCTTGTAACTCTGTGCTGTTCAGCCTTGTTATCTTCTTTGATAGCAGCTCGCCTTTTGTGATCTCGTCCACTTTGTGGTACAATTCTTTCGTTGGTTTAATGTTTTTTGCAATTATATTATACCACAAAAATAAGAGCTTGGCACTGCCTTTCATCAGGTCTGTGCCAGGCTCTTTTTCTTTGTTGGGGCTGCAACAGCCCCATTATACTTTTATCAGATATCCAGCCTGAGCGCCTTGCTGTTCATTTCGATGAACTGGGGCTTGACTGTCTTCTTCATGGTCTCCTCAACATCATCTATGCCAAAGGGGAGCACTCCTGTGCGGACGGACTGTCCAAGCATTATCATGTTGAGAGCTCTGGGTGAACCTACTGTACGGCAGGCTGCTTCACCGTCGATGGTTTTCAGGAAATCCACATTTTTTTCAAGATATTCAAGCATCTCCCTGCCGTTGTAGGCAGTGCCTTTCAGGGATACAGTTACAGGTACGATGGGGTGAGTATTGACTATCACCCTGCCGCCGTCCTTAAGGTAAGGCAGCATACGAACTGCTTCCGCAGGCTCAAATGCTATTATCAGATCAGCAGTTTTTTCGGGGAACATGGGGCAGTATAGATCATCGCCCAGTCTTAAAAAGCTGAAAACGCTTCCGCCTTTCTGTGCCATACCGATAGTTTCAGCACTCATAACGGGGATATCCTTTGCCATGGCTGTTGCCGCGATAAGCTTTGAAGTCAGCACTATGCCCTGTCCGCCAACGCCGCATATAAGAATATTATTCTGCATTTTTGCCGCCTCCTATCGCATTTACGGGACATACCTGCGAACACAGACCACAGCCCGTGCACAGACTTTCTTCAATTGCTACTTTACCGTCCCTGAGAACAAGTCCCGGACAGCCGAGAAGATTTTTGCACTTCTGGCAGTTTATGCACTTGTCATTGTCTATAACTGCGGGCTTTTCAGGCTTTATCAGTACAGCGCAGGGCGACTTGAATATTATCGCCTTTACACCCTTTTCATTTGCCACACGCTTGACTACTTCAACAGCGGCATCAAGTTTCAGCGGGTCAACAGTTTCCACAGTGGTAACACCTACGCCGCGGAGTACCTGTTCGATATTGACTTTATCAACTACCTGACCCATCATCGTCCTGCCTGTGCCGGGGTGGGGCTGATGACCTGTCATAGCGGTGGTGGAGTTATCAAGAACGACAAGAGTCATGTCAGCCTGATTGTATACAGCATTGACAACTCCTGTTATAGCCGATGCGAAGAAAGTGGAATCGCCAACAAAAGCGAAGCACTTTGTATCGGGGGCGATATGACCTATGCCCTGTGTGATGTTCACACCTGCACCCATGCAAAGGCAGGTGTCAACCATATCAAGCGGCATGGCGTTGCCGAGAGTGTAACAGCCGATATCTCCGCAGAATACGCTCTTTATGCCTTTCATCGCCTGCTTTACTGCGAAGAACGACGCTCTGTGAGGACATCCGGCACAGAGAACGGGAGGTCTTACGGGCAGGGGAGGAACATCCTCAGCCTTTTCCTCTGCGGGGAGGAATATTCCAAGGAATGAAGCAACAGCACCCTTTACAGATGTGCAGGTATTCTCGCCCGCAGTGGGGATATTGCCTGTCTGCTTGCCGTATATCCTTGTTTTAAGACCGTACTTTCCGCATACGTATATCAGCCCTCTCTCGATGACAGGGTCAAGCTCTTCTATGCAGAGAACTTCATCAAGTCCCTCAAGAAAAGCCTTTGCAGCTTCCTCGGGGAAAGGGAAAGGAGTGCCCACCTTGAAAAGCGGTATTTCAATATCAAGAGCTTTCAGCGCTTCTCTGGTGTAGGTGAAGTTTATACCCTGTGTTGCGATACCGCGCTTGCCCATACCGCTGAAAGTCGGATTCAGACCGCTATCGCTGAATACAGCGGAAAGTTCACTGTTGCGCTTTTCGATATCACCGTGCGCCTTGAATGAAAGTCTCGGGAAGATGACCCACTTCATGGGGTCGCGTACAAATCCCTCGGGCTGATTCTTTTTCAGCTCGTTTTCGTCCTTTACTTCGATAGAAGCATAGCCGTGACAGACTCTCGTTGTCGGGCGGAAAAGCACGGGGGTATGGTACTTTTCGGAGTACTCGAATGCGGTCTGTATCATGTCGTAAGCTTCCTGCACCGATGAGGGGTCAAAGCAGGGGAGCTTTGAATAAGCCGCAAATGTGCGGGTATCCTGCTCGGTCTGGGAAGATATGGGGCCCGGGTCGTCAGCCACAAGTATCACCATACCGCCCTTAACGCCGATGTATGCAAGACTCATCAGCGGGTCGGAAGCCACATTCAGTCCCACCTGCTTCATGGTGACCATGCACCTTGCACCGCTGTATGCCGCTCCCGCACCTACTTCCAGTGCCGCTTTCTCGTTTACCGACCACTCAACATACAGGCTGCCGTCGTTGTTCTTTGCGGCAGTTTCCAGCACTTCCGTTGAGGGGGTGCCGGGGTATCCCGAGATAACATTAAGCCCCGCCGCTATCGCACCTCTTGCGATGGCAGCGTTGCCCATCAGAAATTCTTTATGCATAAAAAACGCTCCTTTTTTATGAATATTATCCTATCATATTATATCGTATCAGTTCATATCCTCTTGAAAACCGTTGCGGACAGCGGCGCACAGCGAACGTATCCCGAAAATTCTTCCTCGCCGATAAGACCACATTCGTCAAGCCGCTTGTGAAATATCCCCCAGGGCAGGTTGAAATACCTTTCCTCTAAGTAGGGGTTCAGGGCGATAACAAAACATTCCTTGGCGTTTTCCAGTTTCCATATTATAAAGTTTGCGTCACCTGTATCCATGAACTGCAAGTGACGTTCAACGTCCAGCTTGTTTGCCATGCGGAAAAGTTCGCTGGATTTACGCAGTTTTATCAGTGCCTTGTAGTAGTTGAATACACCGCGGTACTTGTTCTTTTTGCCCCACTTTATCGCGTTTGTGTGATCGGGGGCGTTGTAGCTGTTGCCGTTGTATACGTTCAGTTCGTTGGGCTTTTCGTTCGCTGAAAGTTCCCTGGGTTTGCTTCGCAGAAAATCCTGACCAAGCTGTATAAATGGCATACCCTGGGAAAGTATTATTATAGCGGCTGCCAATTTGTCCATCTTGATGAGGTCTGATGGGCAGTAATGGTTGCTGCCCGATATTTTCAGCTTGTCCCAAAGGGTGTGATTGTCGTGGGCTTCGGCATAATTTACCGCTTGTGTCGGCTCGAATGCCCAGCAGGCTTCGGAAGCATCTGTAAGCTGATAATGCGGCACAGAACCTGCGATACCTCTTTTTAGTATCGAAGCTGTGTTCCTGTTTCCGCTTATAAATCCCAGGTCATAGGGGTTGAAAGTTCCGCCCTTTACCGAATCGCGGATATTATCGTTGAAAAGTCCCACCCTGCCGAATTCATAGCTGTTCCATTTGTATGCAAGTTTATCCGCAGGCATGGGAGATTCTCCCCCTGTCCAGCCCTCACCGTACATCAGCAGGCTTGGGTCGATCTTGTCAAGTTCGTCGCGTATGATATTAACAGTTTCTATATCGTGGAGAGCCATAAGGTCAAAGCGGAAACCGTCCACATTGTACTCCGTTGCCCAGAATCTCAGGGAGTCTATCATATATTTGCGAAACATCTTATGGTCGGAAGCTGTTTCATTTCCGCATCCTGAACCGTTGGAGAAAGTGCCGTCACGCCTTTTGCGGTGATAGTACCCGGGGAAAGCTTTTTCAAAAGAACTGTCCTCGGTGTGGAAGGTGTGGTTGTAAACAACGTCCATGATAACGCCGATGCCGTTCTTGTGAAGTGTCATAACAAGTTCCTTGAACTCGCGTATTCGGCACTTAGGGTCGGCAGGGTCGGTAGAATATGAACCCTCAAGGCAGTTGTAGTTTTTGGGGTCGTAGCCCCAGTTGTACTGCCCTTTCTCGGGGTGTGCTTCATCAACGGTGGCATAATCCGCCACAGGCAGCAGATGAACGTGGGTTATCCCAAGTTCTTTCAGGTGGTCGAGGCAGGTCTCCGATTTACCGCAGCGTGTTCTGCTGTGGGTAAATCCAAGAAATTTTCCTCTGTGTTCGGGACATACTCCCGAACTTTCGTCAATGGTGATATCTCTGATATGGCACTCATAAACTATCGCCTGGCAGGCATTAAGGCACTTCGGCTTGGATACTTTATCCCAGCCAATGGGGTCGGTGGTATCGAAATCAACGATAGCGCCCCTGTTGCCGTTGATACCGCAGGCTTTTGCATATATGTCAATAGTTTCCATGCGGTTGTTCATATACTCGAATTCGTAGGAAAATGTATAAAAAAGCCCGTCACAGCTACGGAAAAGCTCAACGTACCAAACGCCCTTGTCAAGCATTTCCATCGGCAGAGTTTCAATGAGGTTGTCACCTTCGCCGTCAAGATATAGGTTGAGATAAACTCCCGTAGCCAGCGGAGACCAGGTCTTGAAAACTGTTCTGTCCTTTTCCTCGCCGACTATATTTGCGCCAAGGTCATTGCCGTCGTAGTAATATTTATTGTCGATATCTGCCGCGTTGTATCTAAGCAATTGATTCACCAACTTTGTTTATGATTCATTTTTCCTTACGTAAGCTTGTCAAGCTCTTCGCGGAGTTTTCGCTTCATTTCTTCAAGCTCCTCCGCATTGGGACGATTATCGTCGCTGTACATTACGTCCATGGGTATGCTCCATACAGGTCCTCTGCCGTTGTTGTAGCAGTTGCCGATATCTCCCGTTCTCCGCGGGAAAAGGTGCCAGTGCAGATGAGCATCACCCATACCGAGAAGTTCATAGTTCATCTTTTCAGCCCCGAAAGCCTTTGCCGCCGCTTCGGCAACAAGTACCATCTCTTCCATAAATTTAGCTCTTTCAGCTTTGTCAAGGTGGAAAAGCTCGGTCTTATCGCCGTGGTGCTTGTACAGAAAAAGTGTGTAACCGTAGAAATGCTGATGGTCGCCTATGACCACATAGCCAGTTTCGAGCTCTTTTACGAAATAGGGGTTTTCGCCCTTTTTTATCATATTTATCCTGTCACATATAAGGCACATAGTATTCACCGTTTCTCAGTTGAATTTATACTTGTCATATCTGCATTTTATATGGAATGTTCCCGCTTCAATGACAAAATATTTATCTTTGTATGTCGCGTCGGGGTGAATCTCTGTGACGTAAACGGAGATATCGCCTATCTTCGTTTCCTCAAAACCATCAGGTTCGCCCGCCACAAGGTATTGCACCGCATAATAGTCCATATATCCGTCATCATTCTCTATGGGCAGAAAGACCTCAAAAGGACGCTCAATATCCACGCCAAGACCCAAAAGATACTCAGCGACTTCAGGGTATGCACTTTTTATCTCATCGACCAGGTTCTGACAATAATCACAGCTGCATATACTGTTTCTGCTCATACCTGCGTAATATGCTTTTGTAGCTTCGATATCCATAAGCGCTGTTCTTATTTTACAGACTTCGCCAGCTGTTCACCTTGACGAACCTTTGTCTCAGCGCCCTCGCGGGTGTTTATCAGCAGGTCTTCGTCAACTATTGCCGCGCCTTTTTCAAGCAGAAGCACGATAGTCGAACCGCCGAATTCAAACATACCCTTTTCTTCGCCCTGACGAACTCTGTGATTTCCCCAGGGGTGGTGGTTGGAAATTTTACCCACCATCAGTGCACCGACTTCCATCTGTATCACATCGCCGAAGAACTCTGTTCTCAGCATACAGTAGGTTCGGGAATTCTCTTTGTAGACCTCCACATGGCGGTTAGCCACAGGGTTGACTGTATTCAGGAAGCCCTTTATATTGCGGTCATGGCTTTTGATACCGCTGAGGGGGTAGATGTAGCGGTGATAGTCATCAACGCTAAGTCTTATGATAAGTGCATAGCCGCCTGCATACTTCTGAGCAAGCTTTTTGTCACGCAGCAGGCTGTCCACATTGTATACCGAGTCCTTTATAACAAAGGTATTCGATGGTGTTATCTCATAAGCGCTCACTTTACCGTCCGAAGGGGAGACCAGTTTGTGTTCGTCGGGCTCAAAGTGTCTTCTGCCGGGCTTTATCCTGCGGGTGAAGAACTCGTTGAAAGATGAATACTGCTTGTCCTCGTAGTCGAACATATCTATACCGTTCTTTTCGGCGAAATTCTCAATAAAGCCGCTGCTGAGTCTGCTGTTCAGTACCTTTCTGCTTACCTTTGAGAATACGGGCAGTGAAGCTATCTCCAGCACGCTTCTGCCCAGGTAGCTGTCATAAGCATCATTCAGGAATCTGTCCTGATTAGTGGTGACTTTATACTCGTTGCCCTGTCTGTCTCTGTACCTCATGAGTATACACTCCTTTCGATCGTGTTCGCTTTAACATTCCATTTCCCAGTCGTAAGAACCTTTTTCCTTATCATAGCTTACCCTTATTTCAGGTGAGCCAAATAGATTATCGGAACCATATACCGCTATGATCTCTGTCTCATCATAAATGTCTAAACATACCGGAGACAGATCGTCGTATATAGCCTGCTCGGAGAGTTCGTTGCTATCTTCATCGAACACTTCATCAATATTTTGTGCTGCATATCTCCTGCATTTTTCGTCCAGCTCGGATATATCGCCTACGTGTTCAGCCGCATTTTTTATAATTGCCTCCCACTTCTCGGGCTCGTTTTCCGCATAGATATATACTCCGATACTGTCTTCGCCGAGCTTCATCTCGCCCTTGAAACGCTCTTCTGTCTTGTCGTACTCAAGCTCTCCGAAGAAGTCGTCCTTTACTATTATAGGCTTGTTGTATTCGTCCACATATGCCTGTAATTCGGGACACTGCACATTTTTATCAACGATCTTTTCAAGCCAGAACCCTTGGTGTTCTTCTGTGCCGTCCGTATTCTTTTTCTTTTGTTCACGAACACGCACACGGTACAGCCCGTTTTCGGTAAAGCCCTTTATTTTGCCGCAGTTATCGTATGTTTGATTTCTTACGAACCAGTGGAGGTATCCATGCGCGGGCATGAGTTCGCCATTTTCTTCGTCATAAAAGGCTGTGCAGAGAACGTTCGCGCAGTACGCTTCGCCTTTTTTTCTATTTACGCTGAATGTGCCGTTCGTATCGCATTTTTCGACAGCTGCTACTATCGTGCGGATATCCTTTTCATAATATGAGTTCGGCCATTCTATGCTGTCGGGGTCGATATTGCCAAGAACGATCTTTCTGAGAGCTTTGTGTCCGAAATAAGTCAGCACTATCCACAGCACTGTCACTGCGAAATAAACACCGAGCTCCCGACCCGATTCTTTCAGACAGTAAAAGGTAAGTATCAGAAGGAAAAGATCTCCGCCGTACCAGACTATGTATAACAGCGCCCTGGGAAAGTACCTTATGATCATCAGGTAAGTCAAAAAGTTCCCTTTGAAGTCCCTTTCACCCTGCGACCTGCGTAACGCCGCATATACGAGTCCGCTCAGTATATGCCCCGTGGCAAAGACAAGCAGTGCGAACAGCAAAGCCTCGGGTCTGCTCTCTTTGATGAAGTCTTTTATCAAAAAGAAATCGATCACACCTGTGAATGTTATCACACAGCTTAGCAAAAGTACCAGTATCCCGAAAAGAAATATGTCCACGGCTTTTCCTCCCGACAGAGTTATATGATATGGTTCATTTTAAGATAGCTGAACAGTATTATCAGCCCCAGTGTGAACATCACCAGCAGACCTTTGTTGCTGGGCTTGTTGACCTTTATCTTCAGTACGAAAAGCACCGATATCAGTACAAGGAATCCCTGAAATACATAGGGAAATATGTACCCGGGTATATTATGCCTGCCGATATACAACAGCGGCAGAACAATACAGACGCTTGTAACAGGCAGACCCTCATACTCCTTGCGGTTCTCCTCTGTTTCGCGCTGACGTTCCTCTTCCATAACGTTGAAGTACGCAAGTCTGATAACAGCCGCGAGGACTATCATCAGTGATGGTATCAATCTCATTGGATAGACAGTCTCATCATAGTGATATCCCAGCACAGCAGGGAACACACCGAAGCACACAAGGTCGCATAGAGAATCTATCTGTATGCCGAAGACTTTTTCATGGTCTGAACGGTTTTTCATCGAACGTGCTATCTTGCCGTCGAACAGGTCACATATGCCCGATATCACAAGGCAGAAAAACGCTATCGCATCATGACCCTCAAATACCTGCGTTATCCCGAATACTGAGGATAGCAGACCCACATAAGTTAGTATTACCGAATAATTGTAAAAGCCTATCATTTTGAATTCTTCCCTTTTCTTATCTTATCTTTTTATTGGTTGTGTTCTTAGTTCTTTTATGTACTGAATGGGGGGCGTTGCTTTTCGTGTTATGAATGGATCAGTTCCTCGGTATGTTCAGCTGTTTATCCGAGCGCATAACTTTCAGGTGTGCAATGAAAGTTACAATGCCGCCCACTATCAGTACCGCATAGAATGTCAGTCCTCGGCTGAGAAGCAATGCAGGCTTTACATATCCCTCACCGAATATCGCTCCAAATACCAGCAGAAAACTTCCCTCGGTAACTCCCGCCGCTCCCGGCAGAGGAAGCATCTCAACAGCAATAGCTATCATCACCTGCATGGTCACTATGTCATAAAAGCTCACGCCCGAAAGTCCGTAGGACTTGTATATCACCCATGTCACCGCGAACAGGCACAGTCTTTGCACCAGCGTCATCACGAACACCTTAGCAACTGTCACTGCATTTTCTTTGACATATTTTGAGCCTATAACGTAGGTGTCGCATATGCGGTTTATCTTTTCTACCAGTTTTTCGTGGTTCTTTTCCTTGACTATTTTCCAGTCTGTCAGCTTGTTTAGTATGGTTATACCCGCACGTCTTGCCCAGTCGGGTCTTGCGACGATGAAAGCGAGTCCTGCAATGAAAGCTATATTCAGTACAAATCCCAGCGTTATCAGAAATGCCAGACGGTCGCCGTGTTCGGATATTGCATCGAAGTTGAATATCAGCAGGATAAGCCCCAGTATCACCAGCACTGATTTGTAAGCTATCGTCACCAGAAGCATTATCAGCGATGAGAAACCTATCTTTACGCCGTCCTTTTTCATGTAGTACATCTGCGCAGGCTGTCCGCCCGATGACGAGGGCGTTATATAGCTGAAAAAGAACCCTATGAAGGAGTATTTCAGACAGCTTGTCAGCTTGACTTTCTGTCGGCATACCCTCAGCAGAAAATGTATGATACAGGATTCTCCCGCCACAAAGCAGAAGGTAAGCCCAAGTCCCGCCAGAAGCCATTTGTCATCTGCGTTCTTGAGGTCTTTGATGATATCCGAAAGCTCCTGTCCTTTAAAGAGCAGTCTGAATGTCAGCAGCATGATAAGCCCGATAAAGCCCACATCAAGAACGTATTTAAAGTATTTCTTTATCAGTCGTTTTATTGTCTTTCACCAACTTTTGTATATGTCTTTATCGCCCCTCGGCTCAGCTGAGGGAGGTGAGTCTGTCGTAGTTTGTGGCAGCAAGGTACATTATATTTATTACCAGCTGTATTATCGTGAATCGCATTACCACCTGTGTATCAGACCAGCCTTTGTTCTTGCGGCAGTGGTCGTGCAGGGGAGTGCGGATATCCTTCATGAAGTTCTTCATTTTCAGGAATCTTATGAAGCTTACTTTCAGCAGGCTGAGACCGCCGTCAAGTATGATAACTATACTCATGGGTATGAAGCTGATAGGATTCTTGCTCATCAGGAATATTATAGCAAGCAGTACACCCAGCGCACGTGAACCTGCATCGCCCATAAGCATTGTGGAGGGCGAACAGTTGAACCAGAGGTAAGCCGCGAGTGTTGCAAGCATTATCACAGGTGCAAAATCAAGGAATGACCAGCCTACTGTCAGTGTCAGAACACCGCTGAACATCACGAAGCTGAAAAGCACTGCCATCACCAGTGAAGCGCACAGACCGTCAACACCGTCGGTGCAGTTGGTTACATTTATAGCAGTCCACACCAGCACACCTGCAAGTATTATGAATATCACAGCGGGTATGTGGAAATTCAGGTGCAGCAGCGGCATTTTGATATCGCTGCCGTTGAAATGCCAGTAATTTACAGCCGTACCCAGAGATATCACCAGGTCAAGCAGACCTTTTTTCAGGTTGCCCCAAGGCACCTTTGCGGCATCGTCCAGATAGCCTGTAAGCATCGCGCCGTATAACAGCACGAGATATATCAGATATTCAAGGTCAAGCGGGATAAACAGTGCTGCCGAAAGGCAGAACGTTGTGATGAATATAAGTCCGCAGCCCCTTGCCTTGCCCTGCGAAAGCGCACCGTTTACCGCGAATTCTCTGCCCTGATCCTTTGGCAGAATGTTCCTGAAGAACTTCAGCGCCAGAAAACATGACCAGAATGAAAAAGCGAGCATCAAAAGCATGAAGACCGCATATTTCGAGGGATTTCCCTCATCAAAAAAATTATAAGCCGAACCGAAAAACAATCTGTATAACATTTACATCTTCCTTTTAAATAAAAATACTCATACATCGTATATTATACTACATCTTATAAAAAAAAGCAAATATTAATGCGGGTCATTTTGCACAAATTTACACATCGGACTTCGTTGTTAACTGGAGATACCTTTTTAATAAGTTATCTCCCCTCAGATTACTGTACTGTTAGCGTGATAAACTGTGTATATGTCAGGTGGGTATATATACACAGTTTCAGCGTGTGTATATACACGGTTCGGTGCTAAAATATGCCTTTGTTTAGGATATATGCACAACTGAATCAAGCGTAATCCTGATAAACTTGTGCGCCTATACAATTGTATTTGTGGGGTATTGACAAAACTGTGCAAACTGTGTATACTGTATACATACAGTTAAGGCTGCAATAACAGTCATAACAGTAAAAAGAAAAAGATAACAAAACGGCATACGAAAGGAAGTATCGTTATGAAAAACAGAAAAGCACTTGCACTCAGGATAATCAGCGTATTTATGCTCATTATGGGCATTATCGGCGTATCAAGAGGAAGCTCAGCGGCAACAGCTTGCCTGTGCGGTGCGGCTAGTTTGATGTGTGCATCAAACTGGATAGTACGCAGAAGCAGATAAATATAAGATAGTATGATACAACAAAACAGTACAGAACAAAAGGAGTGACATATATGAAAAATACAATGATCAAAAAGATAATAGCAGTTCTGGCGGCTCTGATAGGTATAGGCTCACTGATAGCTTATGTTTTCATGAATATGGGCGACAGCACAATTGCTCCCGCAGTTATCCTGATGGTAGTCATGCTGCTGGTGAGAGTAGGCTTCAATAAGCTGAACGGAAGATAACTGAAAGAGATCATATACAAACAGATAAATACAGAACATAGAACGAATATGGAGACAACAGAATGAAAATTATAGCTCACATCGCTGAGGACAGCTTTATTTGAAAAATATGAGGTGAAATGTATGGAAACAAAAGAAAAGGTGCTGGAAGTCAAGGGACTTTCAAAACAGTACAAAAAGGGCGTGTACGCTTCGGAGAAAGTTACCTTCGATGTACACAAGGGCGAGATATTCGCACTGATAGGACCTAACGGCGCTGGCAAAACGACCACTATCAGAATGATATCCACACTTTTGCAGGCAACAGAGGGCGATGCGGTGGTAAGCGGTCACAGCATACTTACCGAGCCTGACAAAGTCCGTAAGAGCATTACCTATCTTCCTGATGAAGCAGGTGCTTACAAGAACATGAAAGGTATAGACTACCTGAAATTCATGGCTGAACTGTATGCCGACAACAAACAGCAGGCTGACAGCTATGTTGAGCGCGGCAGAGAGATATGCGAACTGGGCGACAGGCTCAATGATAAGATACAGAGCTACTCCCGCGGTATGCAGAGAAAGCTTCTTCTGGCAAGAGCGATAATGTCAAAGCCCGACCTTGCCATACTCGATGAACCTACCTCGGGTCTGGATATAATCAACGCCCTTGAAATAAGGCGCATGATAAAGAAGCTTGCAGGCGAGGGCATGAGCTTCCTGCTTTCTTCCCACAATATGCTTGAGATAGAGTACGTATCCGACAGAGTTGGCATAATCGCAAAGGGTCATCTGCTTGAAACAGGCACTCCGGAGGAGCTTATAGCTAAATACAATGCTGAAAATCTGGAGGACGTTTTCGAGACTGTGGTAATGAAAAGGAACAAAGAGGTGTGAGACAAAATGAAATTCAAGACACTATTTATAAAAGAGCTTCGTGAGATGCTCAGCGTGCAGACGATAATGACTATGGTCATTTCCGTTGTGATACTCTCATTTGCGGGACAGGCTATGAGCAAAGCCGTAGAGGAAAGCTCTGAGACTATGATGGATATAAACATCTGCGACCAGGACGATACCGAGTTTACCAAGAACATGATAAAATTCCTGACCGCCAACCTTGCACAGCTTGACGGAGAGGTCAATGTGGTGGAGATAAGCTCCGATGACTATGCCAAAGAGCTGAAAAATGCTGATGTAAAGAGCGTTGTGATAATCCCCGAGGGCTTTACCGCAAGCGTTGAAAACAATGAAGCTGCAAAGGTCAAATTTGTTCAGAGACTCAACTCCCTCGCTACAATGTCAAACCTGAACACAGGTTCACAGGTGGCAGTTGAATACCTGACAGCGGCAGTAAAGGACGTTGTATACAGCACAAAGGTCTCAAACGGCAAGCTTTCAAATGAAGAGGTATCATTCCTCAATAACCCCATAGCTCTTGAAGAATCTACCGTAGTAGCAGAAAAGAGCGCTGATATCTCGGCAAGTGTAGTAATGTCGCTGTGCTCGGCACAGGGCATGATAGTTCCTATCATGATGTTCGTACTGGTTATGATGTCTTCCAACATGATACTCAACGCCATCAGCACTGAGAAGATAGACAAGACCCTCGAAACACTGCTGACAGCACCTATCTCCAGACTTTCCGTTATTGCGGCTAAGATGCTGGCGGCGGCAGTTGTAGCGGCTATGCAGGCGGCTGTTTATATGTTCGGTTCAAAGAACATGATGAACGGCGTGCTTGAAAAGGTAGGCTCTGACAGCGGTTACTCCGAGATACTCAAAGACTTAGGTCTTACCATGGATGCAGGACAGTATGTTCTCGTAGGTATCCAGATGTTCCTTTCGATACTGATAGCGCTTTCCGTTGCACTGGTTCTCGGCGTTCTGGCTAAGGATGCAAAGAGCGCACAGACACTCACACTGCCTATCATGATGTGCACAATGATACCCTATATGCTCTCAATGTTCGTTGACATTAAAACAATGTCCCCCGCAGTAAGATATGTGGTATACGCTATACCCTTCACACACTCCTTCATGGCTTCCGAAAATGCAATGTTCGGAAACTACGGCGTGTATGCAGGCGGACTTATCTACCAGTTCATATTCCTTGTGATCTGTATGGCCGCAGCACTGAAGATATTCATGAGCGACAAGATATTCACCATGTCCATCGGCGGCAAGAAAAGCAAAGGCACAACACCCGCCGAGAGCGAGTCATAACAGATGACAGTTTGTTGATATTAAATAAAAATACGCCGCGGAGTTTTAACTCCGCGGCGTTGTTTGTTATGAATTGTTCTGTTTTGCAACTACTGATTCGCCGCAGTATATCTTACGGAGAAGTGGCTTTTCGATCTTGCCTGTGGGGTTTCTGGGTACGTCTGCAAAGATGACCTTGTGGGGTCTCTTGTAGCGGGGCAGTTTGTGGCAGAAGTCGTTTATTTCTTCCTCTGAACATTCCATGCCTTCCTTTATGGAGATTATAGCGGCTGCTATCTCGCCAAGACGCTTATCGGGCAGACCGATAACGGCAACGTCCTTGACAGCAGGGTGCGCACGCAGGAAGTCTTCTATCTGTACGGGGTAGAGATTTTCACCGCCGCTGATGATAACGTCCTTCTTTCTGTCAACGAGGAATATGAATCCGTCCTCGTCTTCCTGTGCCATATCACCTGTGAACAGCCAGCCGTCCTTGATAGTCTCCTCGGTAGCCTTGGGGTCGCGGTAATAGCAGGTCATAACGCCGGGACCCTTTACGCAGAGTTCGCCGACCTCACCGCGGGGAACAGTCTCACCGCGCTCATCTACTATCTTTACTTCCCAGCCGAATCCTGCCTTGCCGATAGCGCCAACCTTGTGGATATTCTCAACACCAAGATGTACACAGCCGGGGCCTATGCTTTCGCTGAGTCCGTAGTTTGTATCGTACTGATGATTCGGGAACAGCTTTTTCCACCTTGCGATAAGAGAGGGCGGAACAGGCTGTGCGCCTATGTGCATAAGTCTCCACTGGGAGAGCTGATATTTGCTTATGTCGATATCTCCTCTGTCAACTGCATCGAGGATATCCTGTGCCCATGGCACCAGAAGCCATACGATGGTGCAGAGCTCGCTGGATACAGCTTCAAGCACGAACTTAGGCTTGACGCCTTTGAGTATAACGGCTTTTCCGCCCGAGATAAGGCTGCCGAACCAGTGCATCTTAGCGCCTGTATGATAAAGGGGCGGTATGCATAGGAACACATCGTTCTCGGTCTGACCGTGGTGCGCCTGTTCAACTCTTGCAGAGTGTACAAGGCTCATGTGCTTGTGAAGTATAGCCTTGGGGAAGCCTGTGGTTCCCGAAGAGAAGTATATAGCTGCATAGTCATCATCTGTGAGCTTTATATCGGGTGATACGCTGGAGCAGTTTGCAGCGAGCCTGTCATAGTGCTCGGCGAAAGTGGGACATCCCTCACCAACGTAGAACAGCAGACGGTTCTTGCTGATATCGTCAACTATCTCCTCAACTCTTCCGATGAACTCGGGGCCGAAGACGAGTATATCCACCTCTGCCAGTTCAACGCAGTACTTTATCTCATCAGCGGTATATCTGAAATTCAGCGGTACAGCAAGAGCACCTGTTTTCAGTACACCGAAGTATATAGGCAGCCATTCAAGGCAGTTCATCAGCAGTATACCGACTTTGTCGCCTTTCTTCACGCCGCGGGAGATGAGCAGATTAGCGAAGCGGTTAGCCTTCTCGTTGAAAACCGACCATGTTATCTCGCGTCTGTAAGGAACATCGGCAGTAGGCTCGATGAGTTCATATTCCTTCCATGTTACACGCTTTTCGCGTATCTCTGGGTTGAGCTCAACGAGGGCTGTTTTATCGGGGAACTGTGCTGCGTTTCTTTCCAAAAATTCTGTAATTGGCATTATAAAATTATCCTTTCCGAACGATTTTTATGCTTTGATATATGAAAGTATAAAAGCTGTAAAGCACAAAAGCAATTAAATTAATTTTACCACATTCATCGAAAAAAGTAAAGTCTTTGGAGGGCTTTTTTTACACAAAAATGTCGGAGACCCTTTTTGCAGTTTGCACAAGCAAAAAGCAGATAGGCACTGACAGACAACACACAAAAACAGCAGGCAGCCATTGATCGACTGCCTGCTTTGTTTTCACTATATCAGATCGCACAGTTTATCTTAATTAACACTTGGTGGTATCTCGGGATGAGGATACTCGCTGACATTGTATCTGTGCAGTTATCAGAAATTTGTATGTGTGCCCCATGTTGCTGAATATCTTGTTAGGAGCCATTTACTCTTCTGTACAAGCCATTTCCTCTTTTGTATAAATGGAGAAATCAAGGTCTTTGAGAATAGGTTTATCTATGTATTCTTCGATGCTTTCTCCTGTAGCAGATCGGATCGACTCGAAGACTGTTCTCATTACGCGATCGCTTCCGTAAGGTGCCCAGTCAGTAGTCTTTGATTCACCAAGTTCGTTCCAGGAAGCGATAATAATCTCCGGTATTGTGCTGCCCGCTTTAAGCTGTATACTGTTTATCTTAGTAGTAGAACCGGGATTATCATACAGAGATAGAGTAACCATTTCGCTTTGGTTAGGTTCCTTGGCGTGCAGGGTGCCCCATGTTGCTGAATCTCTTGTGGGATTAGGATACTGACCTACTCTGCCTGTAGCATCCTTTACCTGAACAAAGAATGAATAATCGCCGTACTCGTTTTTGCTGTTCAAATCCAAGCCAACATAAACTGTGAGACCATAATTATCATTATCAAAATAAGTCATCTCATCATTGATAGCCTTATCGCCATCGGTAAGTTCAGCTTCCTGACTTATCTTCAGACCTTCAATTGTGCTTGCCTTTGCAAAACAGCCGTTTTTATAGCACTCACCGATGTCATATCCTTCGGTCTCCAGATCGGCAAAATATTCTGCCACTGCATTATATGCAGTCTTAGCACAGCCGTTAAGAGACCTTTGGTCGTAAACCATTTTCGGAACGGCTTTTGAATATGTGCCCCATTCAAGATCTCTGTGATCGGGTGTGGGATACTGACCTACATTACCAGTAGTGTTATCCTTTGTCTGAACAAAGAAATACTCCTCACCGTTGATAGTTGTCAAGCCCACATATACACTGACATCACATTTGTAAGCATTTGTGAGCATTTCATAGTTTATAGCAGCATCACCTTTAGTAAGTTCTTTTTTACCTATTTTCAGACCTTCCTTGGTGTTCGCCTGCGGAAATTCGCCGTTGTCAAATATTTCCTGCAAACTATTCAAACCGTGCTGTGTTTCATAATCTGCGATATAATCTGCAACAGCATTATACGCATTCTTAGCTTCTTCATCAAGCTGCTTCAAAGTGAACGGCTTAGTGCCAATAGGCGTGTTTTCATCAAATGTGCCCCAGGTTGCTTCACCTTGTGTGGGGTGGGGATACTGACCTATCTTTCCTGTCTTGGGGTTCTTTGTCTGAACAAAAAATTCCGGATGTCCGTAATCGTCGGTGCCGGTTTTGCCCACATATACGATTATGCCGTCATAATCGTATTTCAGCCAGTCGTTGATGTACCTTTCACCCTCAGTAAACGATGAATTATAGTCTATCTTCAATCCGTCCTGAGTGTGCGCATTCGGAAAACCGCCGTTTTCAAAGCATCCCTTATAGTCAAGTCCTTGGGTCTCCAGATCACAAAGATATTCAGCAACTCCATTATATGCTTCCTTAGCTGCGCTGTTAAGATCTTCTACGCTGTAATTCGTGTATATAGGTGAATCAGGGTTAAATGTGCCCCATGTTGCCGTACCGTTAGTGGGTCTGGGCCACTGACCTATCTTGCCTGTCTTGTTATCCTTTACCTGAACAAAAGCATGCTCTTCACCGTTAGTTGTTGTTCTGCCTACATATACGCTTATATTGCCGCGTGCAAACTGCGATGCTGCTATATTGATCTCACTGTCGCCTTTAGCAGTATATTTGTAATTAAAGCCCGTCTTCATGCCGTCTTTTGAATTTGCTTTTGCAAACTCCCCGTTCTTGAAGCAATCCTCTAAACTGAGACCCTCACATTCGTAAGCCCAAAAGATCTCATTAACAGCTTTGTAGCATTCACTGGCTGCTTTGTTCAGACCGTCAACTGTGTTTGATTTATCCACATCCGAGTATACTTTGAGCCTTTCGGGAAGTTCATTGTAGCCATTCTCGTCTGTCATGGTAAAACTGAACGAAACACATTCATTAGGTGCAACTTTGCCGTTGGTGCCGCTGTCCCTGATCACATTGTACCCATATGCATAACCGCTGTTATACAAGTAGTTTGTATCGAATATCCTGCCGTTCTTTAAGCTCAGGATCCTACCTTCGTGTTCAAACCCTACTGCCCAGTTGTTTATTGTCTTTTTGCTTGTGTTCTTCAGGGTGATCTGAACAGTGGTATAACCGTCCTTAACTGAAAGCACCTCGTATTTTGCAAGATATCCAGTGCCTCTGTAAGCTCTTGAATCACCTTTGTTCAGCACGGCAGATGCGGGCAGAGAAAGTCCGCAGGTAATAGCCAGTGCAGTTATGCCTGAGATTATTTTTTTGATTTTTGTCATTTTAGTTTCCTCCAAATTCTAATCAACTGTTTATAACATCATATCACGAAATTGTATGAAGTTGTAAGTTTATGGGTATCCGATCAGGTTTGCCCTTTGCCATAGAGATCTTTGGGGTCGGGATACAAACCTATCCTGCCCGTTTTGGGATCCTTTACCTCAACAAAGAAAATATCCTCGCCTTTGATCTCCGTTTTGCCAACGTGTACGATCATACCCTCATAATCAAGACCAATACATTTCAACTCATCATTGATAGCCTTATCGCCATCAGTAAGTTCAGCTTCCTGACTTATCTTCAAACCTTCAATTGTGCTTGCTTTTGCAAAACAGCCGTTATTGTAGCACTCCCAGGCATCATAGCCTTCGGTCTCCAACTCGGAAAAATATTCCCACACGATATTATATAAAGTTTTTGAAATACCGTTAAGAGACTTTTGGCTCAAAGGCGGCATAGGCGCGTTTATGTCGAATGTGCCCCAGGTTGCTTCGCCCAGTGTGGGGTGAGGATACTGACCTACCATACCTGTTTTTGGATCCTTTGCCTGAACAAAAAATTTCGGATAACCGTAGTCATCGATACTGTTCGTGCCCACATATACGATCATGCCATTATTATAGCATTTAAGTTCATCGTTGATGAGTTTGTCACAATCGGTAAGCGATGCAGTAAAGTCTATCAGCAATCCATCCTTAGTGTGAGCGTTAGGAAAACTGTCGTTTTCAAAGATCCCCTTAAAGTCAAGTCCCTGTGTTTCCAGATCAGCCATATATTCCGCAACGGTATTATATGCGTCCTTAGCGGCATCGTTAAGCTCGATGTAATTGAAATCTTTTGCGTATACCGGCGCATTCAGGTCAAATGTGCCCCACTTTGCAGTGCCGTTTGTGGAACGCGGGAACTGACCGACCATGCCTGTCTTGTTATCCTTTACCTGAACAAAGACACCTTTTTCGTTGTCATATGTAGTCCTGCCCACGTATACGCTTATATTGCCGCGGGCATACTGTGATGCTGTGGCATTTATCACATTGTCGCCGGTTTCTTTGTATTTGTAATTGAAGCCTGTTTTCATGCCGCCATTTGAATTTGAATTCGCGAATAATCCGTCCTCGAAGCACTTTTCGATCGGTGTGCCCAGGGTTTCTTCATCTGCAAGCAATTCAGCGATGACATTATAACAATTCCTTGCAGCGGTGTTAAGTTCATCAACAGTATTGGATTTGTTGATATCGGAGTAGACTTTTAACCTTTCCGGAAGATCGTAATAATTGTCAGACATGGTTAAGCTGAAAGAAACACATTCATTCGGAGCAACAGAACCATTGGTGCCGCTGTCCCTTATCACGGTGTTATACGAGTATTCCGTATTGAACAGTCTGCCGTTCTTTACGTCCTCGACTCTCCAATAGTCTTCATCAAAACCTACTGCCCAGTTGTTGATCTTTTTCTTACTGGTGTTTTTCAGCGTTACCTTAACGGTGGTCTTGCCTTGCCTATCAATTGAAAGTACCTCGTACTTCGCCAGGTAGCCTGTGCCTTTGTAAGCCTTTGAATCTCCAACTTTCAGCTCAGCAGAAGCTGACATGGAAAGTCCGCAGCCGCAGGTAAGAGCAAGAGTAAGAGCTGTTATACCTGAGAAAATTTTTTTGATTTTTGTCATTTTGTGTACCTCCTATATTATGAGCTTTATCATCTATAGCCCACTGATATGATTATATCATCGAGGAATTATAAAGTCAATGTTTTTCTTGTGAAAATATTAACGTTTCTTTACGAGAAATATTTCAGGACAGTCAGTTATTCTGCATAATTAAAAAAGTCTTCCGACGGCGTTGATATCGTCGGAAGACTTTTTTAATTATCAATAGAATGTGGCGACCTCCTGCAAAGGTGCTTCGGCAGGTGTGAGTTTCTCCACCACAAGCACGGGACCCTTGCCCTTGTACAGCTTGTGCTTCTGCATCTTTACTGTAAATGTCACATCGAACCACTTGGGCTTTGTCAGATCAAGCTGTTCATCACAAAGGCTTGCCAGCCAGCAGAAAGTTATATCCTCCACACAGCAGGTCATTATTTTTCTGCCCAGTGCGATAGTACCCTTGGGGAACTTCGGGTTCATAGCTGCCATAGCTTTGAGATGCACCCGCTTGCCATCGTACTTTTCGGGCTCTTCGTTGATGTCCCTGTACCACAGCGCATAGTCCCTTTCCTCGACTTCTATCGTATCAGCGTTGATATCAAAAGGCAGAGGGTCTTCGATATCATCGTACTCGGAAGTTCCGTCAGTATACTCATAAGCGATGTCGCAGCGTCTGCTTACACCTCTTACTATCTTGTGGAACTCCATCTTGTCCATAGTAGCCTTGTCAAAACGGTTGAACACTGTCAGCTCACAGTTTGAGAGCTTGTCCACTACCAGTGACCTCATGTTCTGATTGTAGTTGAGGAACGTATTAGCATCGGTGAAATTCATTATCTGGTAGATCGCCCAGCTGTCAGGCAGTGCGTTCAGCAGATCGTTCATCGTCCACATACCGTTGTACTCTATCATAACTCGCTGACCGTGTACCTCGGTATACAGCTTTTGCAGGTTTATCGGATTAAGCTCGTCCTTGTCTTCTATCACGCGGGGATATATATGGCTTTTCTCGAAGTCCTTGGTATCGTACTCCTCCATGCCCTCCTCGCATATCAGCAGAAGTGTCCTGTCGCCGTTGTTGAAACGCTTGTCCTCCAGCGTCTTCTGTATAAAGGTGGTCTTGCCGCCCTCCAGAAATCCCGTGAACAGGTATACGGGTACAAAATTATCTTCATTCATTTCAGATTACTCTCCTGACCTTTCCATTATTATCATTGCTGTCAGAACGGCACCATGCCATCAGGGTCGTAGGATTCAAACTTCTCTTCCTCCTTGACGGGTATAAACTTTCTCATACCGCCCTCGGGCACAAAGTTCATGCAGCAGAAGTACTCATGCTCGCATTCAAAATCGGGGATAGCTATCTTATCCTGTGAACTGCGTACTATGTCGTACTGGTCAAGCAGCACTGAACTGCCCTCCTTGTGGAGAATGCACTGCAAGCTGTTTATTTCCAGTCCGCCCTTAACCCTGCAAAGGGCACCGCTCGCATCAAAGTAGTCAAATTCTACCGATTCGCCCCTGCTGAGTTTGCCTATCTCCTCGGGAGTGAAGATGTGTCCGCCCCATACACCCGAGAACTTCACGGGATACCTCAGTGCACGCACCATGAAATTATCAAGGTCGCGGTCGAGTATCTCGCTGCTGTAATTCTCGTACAGAAATTCCATCTGGAAAAGCTGCTCCGCAACTTTCCTCATATCCATTTCCTTCGGCATAAGGAAACTGCTGAGTGTTACGGTAAGGTCGCCTGTTACCAGACTTCTCTCATACAAAAATCTGTATTCGCCCAGACTGTTCTTCAGCGGAATGTAACTGCCGTCGTTGTAGTGTATTACACAGCCGCCATACTTAGCCGAAGCCTTTTTCAGCTCGTAGCCGTAGTACGCCGCGGGCTGTCCGCTTTCGGTGAACTCCTTGCCCACTACTTCGATTATGCCTCCGCCAAGCAGACGGTTCAGCTGTGCCGCATCGGGAAGTTCCCTGCAAAGTAACTCCATCTCAACAAGCTCGCCCTCGTTGTAGATGTACAGGGTCTTTTTGTCGAATTCTGTTATCTTGGGCACATACTTCTTCGGGAATACCTCGGGTACGAATTCATACTCAGCCGCATTGAAAAGCTTGTAGCTTGAATTGAAGGACACATTGAATGGGTCGATGTCCTTCTGCACCTCTTTCAGGCTGCCCGTAACGGTGTATACCATATTGCCCTCGACGGAATCAAAGGTGATGCTCCCGCCGTCGCACAGCACGGATATCTCGTCTTCAGTGAAGACATGACCATGCCATACTCCGCAGAACTGCGCGCCCTCGCCGTCTTTTTTGAACTTTACACTGACTCTCTCGTAGACCTTGCCGTTGAGTTCACTGCTGTACTCGTATCGTTCGCCTGCATTCTCAAAGGGAACATACTGAGTGCTGCCGTCCTCACCCTGAAAGCTTCCCGGGTAGAAAAGATCTCTCTTTATCTCGTAATTTGACTTATCCATGCTGTACCTCCTTTTTGGTATACATTTAATAATTATATTGTTATGGCTATCCCACCGTTGCTATGAAAGGACAGCCATATACTATTATAATAAGGGGGAGCGCACGGGGATTCACTGTACCCCGAAAAGCTCCGACACAGCTTCTTCGTTAAGCTGTGAGCCGATAACGCACAGTCTGCCGATAGTGCTTGCAGAACCTGTTCTTACATCGGGCACGCCGGGAACATAGTCGTAGTGTATCCATGTGCCGTCAGTGCCTTCAACAATGCCTTTTGCACGCAGTACATAGCCGTACTTCTTTTCATCTTCCAGAGCTTCAAGAGCGGCGCGTATCTCATCGGCTGTAAACTTCTTTGCAGTCTCTCTGCCCCAGCTGGTGAATACTTCATCAGCGTGGTGGTGATGATGATCGTGGTCGTGACAGCCGCAGGTGCAGTCCTCACCGTGCTCGTGGTCATGATCGTGATCGTGATCATGATGATGTTCATGCTCATCGTGGTCATGGTGGTGATGCTCGTGTTCATGATCGTGGTCGTGACAACCGCAGGTGCAGTCCTCGCCATGCTCGTGATGGTGGTGCTCATGCTCCTCATCATCATGATGATGGTGATGATGTTCGTGTTCGTCCTCATCGTGGTGGTGATGATGGTGATGCTCATGTTCCTCTTCAAGCAGAGCTTTCAGCTCATCATCGAGAGTGTTCTTCTGTGTCATGGCATCAGTGAGCTGCTTGCCTGTCAGCAGATCCCAGTCGGTAGTAACGATGGGAGCCTTGTCATTCAGCGCGCGGAGCCTTGCAACAACATCATCAAGCCTGTCCTGAGGAACGCCCTTGGTGTGGCTGAGTATCAGACAGCTTGCGTAAGTTATCTGGTTGTTGAAGAACTCACCGAAATTCTTCTGGTACATCTTGCACTTTGCGGCGTCAACAACAGTGGTGAAGCCGTCAAGCACAACATCGTGTGCGTGGATATCCTGCACCGCCTTGATAACGTCGCTGAGCTTGCCGACACCCGAAGGCTCGATAAGGATACGGTCGGGTTTGTAGGTCTCCAGCACCTGAACCAGTGCCTTGCCGAAATCGCCCACCAGTGAACAGCATATACAGCCCGAATTCATCTCGGTTATCTCAACGCCTGCGTCCTGCAAAAATCCGCCGTCGATGCCTATCTGACCAAACTCGTTCTCGATAAGCACGAGCTTTTCGCCGTTATAGCCTTCAGCGATGAGTTTTTTTATCAGCGTGGTCTTACCTGCACCGAGGAATCCGCTGAATATGGTGATCTTAGTCATAAAAACACTTCTTTCTAATAACTATCTGATAATTATGAGATGATAGAATTTCTCATTTTTTATTATAGCACATATTTTGATAAAAGTAAAGATATCGTGAAATAATTTCTTGAACACGAAATGTGGATAGAATGCCAAAGAGACAAAGCGCGCGGTCAAGCCTCGCGCCAGCAGGCTTGCGGAGAGCTCGAGAGGCAGAGCCTCTCGGTCAAGGCACAAAAGCGATGTGACAACACCCAAAGAAATAGCAGACAAATTTCCCGCCTTGTCAAAAAAGCGGGCGGTCACAAAAATCCGATGGAACACAAAACTTTCAACCTGCACTTTCTTTCTGGGTGTACAGACCGCCCGCGCCCGTCGTCATACAGCGAAGCGCCTTTGACGGCTCGACCCGAACGGAGAGAGGGGCGACCTGACACCGCAGTACGTCCAACTACCAAAATATGATTGCATACGCTCTGTTATAGTACATGAATTATACCAACGTATACCAAACTATACGGTCGTATAATCTGGTATGCTTTGGTATAGAGTGGTATGATCTCGTATACAAACAAATCCCACCGTATCAACTCAACAAAAAAAGACCGCCGAAAATGAACTGACCCCAAAAAGTTAGACAAACTTTTAAAAGAAAACTTATGCAAAGCGACTAAGAGAAATCTTGGTCGCTTTTGTTATGCGGCAGCGAGTCTG
>Ga0256405_10003205_pt1 | contig 34643 bp, 31 predicted proteins | sample RumenRJG_02DNA_FD_189096 | JGI IMG/M metagenome (GOLD analysis project Ga0256405, IMG submission 189096) | Bovine rumen microbial communities from Lethbridge, Alberta, Canada - RJG_02 | ecosystem: Host-associated > Mammals > Digestive system > Stomach > Rumen | place: Canada: Alberta...
ACAAGAAAAAGGAATATGCACGCGAGGTTTGCTAAAAGGCAAGCCTTTTTGAAGTGAGATAAAATGAGACAAAAACCTGCTATGAAAGTCAAAATTATGCTTGACTTTTGTTAGCAGGTTTTATTGCCGGGAAACAGGGATAAAAAAGAGTTTATAAATATTTTCAGAATTTTCTGAAAATTTGCTTGACATGCAGTTTCCCAAGTAGTAATATAGGCCCATAAGCATTTTATATGGCGACACCGGAGACAACTTAAGGCGGACTGATCGTAAAAATGGTGTCGCTTAAGTGCTTATATATCAACTGCTTTGGGAGGCTTTTATGAACACTAAAATTATTTCTGTGATCATGCTGGTCATATTCTTTGCGGTAATGATCGGCGTGGGTATCAAAACAAGGAAAAAGGCAAGGACAGTAGACGGTTTCGTTCTCGGCGGCAGGAAAGCAGGCCCGTGGATCACGGCTTTCGCTTTCGGAACTTCATACTTCAGCGCTGTTATCTTCGTAGGATACGCCGGACAGTTCGGATGGAACTTCGGTATGTCCGCTACCTGGGCAGGTCTCGGAAACGCCTTTATAGGATCCCTCATGGCCTGGAACATCCTGGGAAGAAGGACAAGGATCATGACCCAGCATCTGGATGCCAAGACGATGCCGGACTTCTTCGGAAAGCGCTTCGACTCCGTAAACATGAAGGTCATCGCATCCATCATCGTATTCATCTTCCTTATTCCTTACACAGCCTCCTTATATAACGGACTTTCAAGCCTTTTCGGTCTCGTATTCGACGTACCTTACTGGGCGGTAATAGTCCTGATGGCGGTACTTACCGGCATCTACGTAATCTTCGGCGGATACATGGCTACCGCCGTAAATGACTTCATTCAGGGAATAATAATGCTCTTCGGAATATGCGCAGTAATAGGATCCGTGCTCAACGCAAACGGAGGCTTCATGGAAGCGGTGAAAAAGCTTTCTGAAGTCCCTGCAGACGGATGGACAGGAGGAGCTTACACCTCATTCCTCGGACCCGATCCACTGGCCCTGGTATTCGTGGTGCTTCTCACGTCCCTTGGCACCTGGGGACTTCCTCAGATGGTAAATAAATTCTATGCCATAAAGAGCGAGGGAGACATCCACAAGGGGACTGTCATTTCCACGGTATTCGCTATAATCGTTGCCGGCGGATGCTACTTCCTGGGCGGCTTCGGAAGGCTGTACGCGGATGAGATCCAGTATCAGTCAAACGGCGTAACACCGCTCTTCGACTCCATCGTTCCCGCAATGCTTGCGACCCTTCCGTCGCTTGTCATCGCCGTCGTTATCGTGCTGGTGCTCTCAGCTTCCATGTCAACGCTTTCATCACTTGTCCTTACGTCCAGCTCCACATTCACGCTCGACGTTATCAAGCCCATGAGCAAAAAAGACATGAGAGAGGACGATCTGGTCAGGATCATGAGGATCTTCATCGTGTTCTTCATCATCGTATCCGCAGTGATCGCCGTTATCAAGGATTCTCATCCCGAGATCACCTTCATCGCTCAGATGATGGGCGTATCCTGGGGAGCTCTCGCAGGATCCTTCCTGGCACCTTTCCTCTATGGCTTATACTGGAAGAAGACCACCAAGGCTGCATGCTACGTATCCTTTGCCTGGGGCTGCGCTCTCATGGTGATCCAGATGATCGTTTCCTTAGGCGGGATCGACGTATCAACCTGGGGACCCGTTCTTGGATACCTCTTCGCATCATCCATCAGATCCGGCGTGCTTGCCATGGTGGGAGGCCTCGTGATCGTACCTCTCGTAAGTCTCTTCACTTCCAGGCAGGATGAGGCTGAGGTCGAGCAGATATTCACCTGCTATGACGAAAAGGTTTCGGTTGCAAAGAAAGAGGCTTTGGACTAATATATATTTAAGAAAGCATTTAACTTTGGGGGAGTGAAGGTTTTCGCTCCCCTTTGTATTGTTTAAAAGGAGAAATCGTATGAAAGCTGTAGTAGCAGTTATCGGAAACGACAGGGTGGGCATACTCGCCAAGGTTTCAGCCGCTCTTGCCGAAAAGAATGCAAACATAGTTGAAATGACACAGTCGGTTCTTGACGGATACTTCACCATGATAGTTATCGTCAGCATAGAGGAAATGACGTGCTCAATAGACGAACTTCAGACATACATCAAAGAAAAAGTTGACGGCATGCAGGTACTCGTAATGCATGAGAACATCTTCAATTCCATGCACCGCATTTAAGGAGGGTGAGATATGCTTAACTTAAATGACATAATGGAGACCATAAACATGATCCAGGAGGAGGATCTGGATATACGTACCATAACAATGGGCATATCCCTTCTGGACTGTGCGGACACGGACATCGACAAGTCCTGTGAGAAGATATATAACAAGATCTATTCCAAAGCAAAAAATCTCGTGGAGGTGGGAGAGACCATTTCAAAGAAATACGGCATCCCCATCGTTAACAAACGAGTTTCCGTCACACCCATATCCATGCTGGTGGCCGTTTCCGGAGGAGATCCGGTGAAATATGCGGTTACCCTGGACAGGGTGGCAAAGGATATCGGAGTAAACTTCATCGGAGGTTTCTCCGCCCTCGTGCAGAAGGGTTTCAGCGCAGGAGACGCTGAACTGATCGGTGCGATCCCCAGAGCCCTTGCCGTTACGGATCACGTATGCTCATCAGTAAACGTTGGATCCACCAAGGCCGGCATAAACATGGACGCAGTGGCCCTCATGGGCCGCATCGTGAGAGAGACCGCCAAGCTCACCCAGGACAGACAGTGTATCGGGGCAGCCAAACTCGTAGTATTCTGTAACGCTCCTGAGGACAACCCCTTCATGGCGGGAGCATTTCACGGAGTAGGGGAACCGGACTGCGTGCTCAACGTCGGAGTTTCCGGCCCCGGAGTAGTCAGAGCTGCTCTTTCCAAGGCGAGCAAGGACGCCACCATGAACGAGATCGCTGAACTCATAAAGAAGACTGCCTTCAAGATCACCAGAATGGGTCAGCTGGTGGGAGTTGAAGCCGCCCAGATGCTGGGAGTGCCCTTCGGTATAATAGACCTTTCCCTGGCACCCACACCTGCTGTGGGAGACAGCGTAGCATATATCCTGGAAGAGATCGGACTTGAGAAGTGCGGCACTCATGGGACTACCGCAGCCCTTGCCATGCTGAACGACGCCGTGAAGAAGGGCGGAGTCATGGCTTCATCCTCCGTCGGAGGACTCTCCGGAGCTTTCATTCCGGTATCCGAAGACGCAGGCATGATCGCAGCTGCCAGAGCCGGAGCGCTCAGCATCGAAAAGCTGGAGGCAATGACCGCAGTATGTTCAGTGGGACTTGACATGATAGTCATCCCTGGAGATACTCCTGCATCGACCATATCTGCCATAATCGCAGACGAAGCTGCCATAGGAATGGTGAACTCCAAGACCACAGCTGTCCGTGTGATACCTGCCATAGGCATCGAAGAAGGACAGGAACTGGAATTCGGAGGGCTTCTGGGAAGCGGTCCTGTGATGAAGGTAAGAAAGGAATCATCCGACGTGATGATAAGCCGCGGAGGAAGGATCCCGGCACCCATACAGAGCTTAAAGAATTAAAAACGGCGCATATGCGCCGTTTTATTTTGACATATTATATGCACATATGGTATATTAATCTTAACAGAAATTTAACACTTATAACTTTGATATATACGGGAGAAGAAAGATGTACAGAGCAGATGGAAATAAGGTAAGAACTAAAGATGCTATGTACGAGATCGTACCATATATCATGCCGAAGCGCTTCGACGCTTCCAACAGCATCAAGGTGGACATAGACCTGGAGAGGATACAGGAGTATTCCAGAAAGTGCAGGGCCAGGGGCGTCAAGATGAGCCATATGGCCATACTTATCGCGGCATATCTGAGGCTCGTATCGCAGAATCCGCTTCTGAATCGTTTTGCGATGAATAAGAAGATATATGCCAGGAACCATTTCTGCGTTTGCTTCGTGACCCTCAAGCCGGACAGCGATACTGACACGGTCACCAAGGTGTACTTCGATCTGGACGACGATATCTTCACGGTCAACAACAGGATAGAGGAAGCCATCGCCAAGGTACAGAACGGAGGAGAGAACAACAGCATGGATGATTTCATGCATAAGCTTTTAGCTGTGCCTTTCCTTCTGAGGGGTGCCATAGGCGGCATCAAGCTCCTGGATAAATACTTCACCATTCCATTCAGCCTGGTGGACATAAGCCCTTTCCACACTTCGCTCTTCGTGACCAATCTGGCGTCCATAAGGACAGACACCATAATGCACCACCTCTACGAGTTCGGTACGACGGGGGTCTTCATCTCGATGGGAAAACCCGTAAAGAAGACCTACCTGGATGAAGACGGCAACGCCTATGAGAAGAAGATCATGGAGCTGGGTATCATGACGGATGAGAGGATAGCTAACGGCCATTATCTGGGAAGGTGTTTCAGGGAGCTTGACAGGTACCTTAAGAATCCTGAGATACTTGAGGAGAAACCGAAGGAAATAAAATGGGATCCCGACGTTAAGAAGGAGATCCGCTGGAGAAAAAAATAGATTAAAGACGGGAAAGAGGCAGTCGATGTGCTGCCTCTTTCTTTTATGTTTATTTCTGTTTGACTATCGGTGCCGTCTCTTCTGCGAGCCACAGAGCTTCGTCATCGGTGAGATAAGGTGAGAGCATCTCGTAGACCCTGGCGTGATATGCGTTAAGGGTCTCCAGCTGGCCGTCAGTAAGGCGTTCCGGTATGATGGAAGCTCTGTCATAGGGAGCCAGTGTCAGCGTTTCGAAATCATAGAAGTCTCTTCCGTCTCTTCCTGAGATGCGGGCTTTCTTCGTGAGGATCAGGTTCTCGATCCTTACGCCGAACTTTCCTTCGATGTAAACGCCGGGTTCGTTTGATGTTATCATGCCGGGCTTGAGAGGAGCTTCCTCAGCGCTTCTCTGGGTGCGCTTTCTGATGGACTGAGGTCCTTCATGAACGTTCATGAGGTATCCTACGCCGTGGCCTGTGCCGTGGTTGTAGTCGAGTCCGAGTTCCCAGAGGGGACGTCTTGCCATGGCATCCAGGTGGCTGCCGTAGGTTCCGTCAGGGAAGCAGGCTGACATGATATTCAGATGTCCTCTCAGGACTGCGGTGTAGCATTCCTTCATTTCTTCGGTGGGTTCTCCGACTGAAAGGGTCCTGGTGACGTCGGTGGTTCCCTGGAGGTAGTGACCGCCGGTATCCATGAGGAGGTATCCGTCTTCGACCTTCTTATTGCTCTCTTTGGTGGGAGCGTAGTGGATGATGGCGCCGTGGTCGCCGGAAGCTATGATGGACTCGAAACTGAGTGAGATGAAATCGCTCTGGAGTCCGCGCATGTCGTCGAGATAGGCTCCGATGTCGAGCTCGGTCTTCTCTCCGATCTTGCCGGCGTTCTTCATCTGCTTCACGTAGTATATGGTCTTGGTTAGGGCCACGCCGTCCTTGAGGTGGGCCTTTCTGAAGTTTTCCTGTTCAACAGGGTTCTTTACGGCCTTTTCGATGAGGGTGGGGTTGGCGCCGAAGACAGGCTCCTTTACAGCTCCGATCAAAGCTTCGCTTGCTCTGTCGGGATCTATCATGATGGGGCCTTCGAGGCGGGACACTTCACCATATATCGAAGTATAGGGCCTGAATCTGATTCCGATGGTGTCGTAGTGGGCCTTGACTTCGGGGCTCACCGCTTCACGCGATATGTATATGATGGCTTCTTCGTCGGTGACCACAGTGAAAGCCATGGCTACCGGCGTGTAGAGCACGTCGTTTCCTCTGTAGTTATAGAGCCATGCGATATCGTCAAGGGATGAGATGACGATGCCGTTCGCTCCTGCTTTCTTATATGCCTTCCTGAGAGCATCCAGCTTATCCGTCACGCTTCTTCCGGAATACTTTTCTTCCAGTACCCAGATGGGAGCCTGAGGGAATTCGGGACGGTTCTCCCAGATGTTGTCCACCAGATCCACGTCGTTTCTGAAGCGGATGTTCTTGGATTTAAGTGATTCCCTGAGGAGGTCGCCGAAGGCCTTGGTCATGGTGCGGCCGTCATAGCCGAGAGTCTGACCGAAGCCCATCTTCTCAGCGAGATATTCATCTATCTCCGGGACTCCGGGTTCGCCCATCTTCATGAGGCTTATACCGCTTCCTTCCAGCTGCTTGCCGGCCTGGAGGAAATATCTTCCGTCCGTCCAGAGGCAGGCTTCTGAAAGCGATATCACAAGGCTTCCCGCGGAACCGGTGAAGCCGGACATGTACTCTCTTTCCTTGAAATACCTGCCTGTATATTCTGAGTCATGATAATCGCTTGAAAGAATGATATAGTAGTCTATGTCATTTTTCATCATCTCGCCCCTTAAGAGCTCGATCCTCATTGTAATTTCATTCATAATTTCTGCATCTCCCTTCAAGTCAACAGTTTAACATACACCAAAAAATCTTTCAATAAATATAATTTGGTATCGCCTTTTACTTTTTTGTGTTAGAATACTATTATGACTGATTATGAGAAAAATTCAGTACAAGATAATCCCCTGGGTTCAGCTCCGCTGATCCCTCTTATCGCCAGGTTCGCCATTCCGTCCATAATCAGCATGCTGGTGGGAGCGGCGTATAACATCACGGACCAGATTTTCATCGGGCACGTGGTGGGAATGCTGGGAAACGCGGCAACCAACGTGACCTTCCCGACGGTGACTCTTACCACCGGGATGAGCATGCTCTTCGGTATCGGAACAGCCGCGAATTTCAGCATAAATCAGGGAGCCGGAAGGATAGATGAGGCCAGGAAATATGTCCATACAGGTCTCACAGGCGTGGCGATCGCAGGTATACTTACAGGCCTTCTGGTATTCCTTCTGAGGGGGCATATAACGGAACTCTGCGGTGCGGATCCTGCGGGAAACGTCTATCCGTATGCTGTGGCATATCTGTCGGTGACCGCTCTGGGGCTTCCGTTCCAGATGTTCACCCATACGTCTTCCACCATCATAAGAGCCGACGGCAGCCCTACGTATTCCATGCTTTGCACGGTGACAGGGGCTGTCCTGAACGTGTTCCTTGACTGGGTGTTCATGTATCCCCTGGGCATGGGGATCAGGGGAGCGGCCATTGCGACCGTGCTTTCTCAGATAGTGAGCTTCATCCTGGCTATATCGTATTATCCGAGATTCAGGGCTTTCAGGATCAGCATAAAGGATCTCGGGATAAGCGTTCCTCATATGCTTGGAAGCATGTCGGCAGGACTGCCGAATTTCTGCAATCACATGCTGATGATGGTGACGAACATCGTACTGAACAACGCCCTCGCGACCTACGGAGCGATGTCTGTGTACGGTGCTGACATACCCCTTGCGGTATCGGGAGTCGCGCAGAAGACCAGCATGATAATGGTATCCTTTGCGGTAGGCATCGCTCAGGGATGTCAGCCCATATGGGGGTTCAACCTGGGAGCGAAGAAATACGGAAGGGTAAAGGGGGCATACTGGAGAGCCTTTGCTGCGGCCTTTGCCATAGGAGTTTTATTCTTCGGGGCGCTTCAGACGTTTCCGAGGGAGATAATATCGATCTTCGGTACAGGATCGGATCTTTACTTTGAGTTCGCTGAGAAATATCTCAAAATATATATGATGCTGGTGTTCTTCCAGAATATCCAGCCGATAACCATCAACTATTTTTCGGCTACGGGAAATCACAGGCAGGGACTTCTGGTATCCCTTTCGAGACAGGGACTTTTCCTGATACCTCTTCTGATAGTCCTGCCGAAATTCATGGGAATAAACGGAATACTCGCAGCGAGTCCCATATCGGATGCCATGGCCTTCGTGCTTTCGGTATCCATGGTGCTTGTGAGCTTCAGAAAATTTAAGGAGAATCAACAATGAGCAAGAAGAAAAAAGCAAAGAACAGTGATTATCGCTATCTCCAGAGACACTATGATGAGCAGAGAGAAGAACGCGAGAAGGAAGAGCGCAAAAAAGAAAAGGCGAAGCGCAGGGCTCTGATAATCGTGGCGGTTATCCTTATCCTGGGTTCTCTCGGACTTTGTATAGCGGCATACGCCACCGGCATAACCTGGCTGTCGCCCATTTATCTCGGCCTTTCAGGTCTCGGCATGCTTCTTCTTTACGCATACTATAAAGAAGAAAGACCGAAGTACGCCACCGCGGCTATGGTTCTGGGCATATTTATCCTGTTCGTCGCTTTCATGCAGATGAGAAGTCTGGGATGGCTGAAGTATTTAGGCTTTAATTTCTGAGCAAATAATGAATAATAAAGTAAAGGGCATAGGAGCCACGCTGATATCAGCGATATATTTCGGCTTCGTGCCCCTTCTTATGAAAACTGTATATGCGGGAGGAGGGAATTCCTTCACTGCGGCTTTCCTGAGATTCGGACTGTCGCTTCCTCTTCTCTTTGTATTTTGCAAAGTAAAGGGCGTGGACCTCAGGGTCACCTGGGAGGAGATGAAGCATTTCATCGTGATCACGGTGTTCGGTTACGCGGGAACGACCCTTCTGGTCTTCAACGCGTATAACTACATCCCCACGGGAATGGCCACCACCATACATTTCCTGTATCCTACCTTCACCGTGGCGGGACTCATGATCTTCTTCAGGGAGAAGATAAGCAAGACCAAGATATTATGCGTCGTGCTGTGCCTCACGGGAATCCTTCTGTTCTACGACGGAGGGACGGGGGGCTCATTCATAGGGATAATCCTTGCCCTGTGTTCATCCATGACCTATGCGTTCTATACGATATTCCTCGGAAAGAGTAAGGCGCTCAAGGACATGGAACCTGCTAAGAGGCTCATGTACATGCACTCCATCGGAACCATCATGATGCTGATCATCGGGCTCATTTCAGGAAGCCTCAGCTTCAGCATGACGCCTTTAAGCTGGGGAGCCATGGCGCTCACCGCCAACCTGTCAGCCTTCATCGGGGCGATGCTCTATCAGATAGGAGTGAAATATGTCGGGTCCGAAAGCGCGGCCATGCTCAGCACCTTCGAACCCATAACCAGCATCGTCATCGGCGTGCTGGTATATAACGAGGCCATGACGGTGAAGATCTTCATCGGATGCATGGCGATCATCCTTGCGACCCTGATAATCGCAAAGACGGAGAGCAAAGAATAAAAGAAACGGAGTTTTATCATATATGGGAGCTGTCATAACGAACGTTGCAGCTGTATTTCTTATAATGGGTGTGGGCTTTTTCGCGAACAAGGCCGGGATGCTTCCCGAAGAGGCGAACAAGTACCTCTCACCGCTTCTCATCCAGATCACCACGCCGTGCATGGTGCTTGCCAACATTGCTTCCAAGGAAGTCGAGGAAGGGATGTGGGGAGACGTGATAACGTCTCTTGTGTGCTATCTGGCGTATTTTGCGGTGTTCTCATTCATCGGCTGGCTTCTTCTTGCAAAGGTAATGAAGATAAAGGGAAACGAGGACTGCGGAGTCTACATGATGCTCTTCGCTTCCATAAATAACGGCTTCATAGGACTTCCCATCACCCTCGCCATCTTCGGAGAGGAGAAGCTGTTCTTCATGATATTTTTCCAGATGGCGCTGATGCTCTATCTCTACGGACCGGGGATACTGCAGATAAACTACGGAGACGGAATGAGCAGCAAAGGCATGGCCCACATCCTGAAGACCGCTCTCGGCCCGGGGACGATGGCTGCCATCATCGGGATAATCATACTGGCTCTGGGGATAAAGCTTCCCGAAGTGCTTTTCAAGTGCCTTGATACCATAGGAAGCGCCACCACGCCGCTCTCCATGATAGTCATAGGAATACAGCTCGGAAGCAGCAACTTCAGGGGAATCGTCAGGAACAAAAGACTGATGGCGGAATCCCTGATCAAGATGCTGGCCACGCCCGTCATAACCTTCCTTCTGGTGAACTGGCTTCCGATACCCGACGTGATCAAACTGGTTGCCGTATTCGGAGCCGCATTCCCATCGGCTGTTGCGACGACGCCCATTGCGGCCATGGAAGGGAAGAACGCGCAGCTCGCTGCAGAGGGAGTTGCACTTACCACGCTGTTGTCCCTTGCGACCATACCGGCTACAGCTTATCTTGTCTCAATGCTTTATTTATGATTTGAAGTACAGCCCCGTTGACAACGACGGGGTTTGGTTTTATAATAAAAAAGAACACATGTTCTTTTTTAGATCATTCAGGAGGGCCGTCATATTTAAGGCGGGTAAGATGAGAGTACTTGAAAAAGACGTGGACATGCTGAGCGTTTCCTACATCGGGAAACCTCCGCAGCCCAGAAAATTCAAGATAAGGTTCAGAAACGGCAGTATCAAGACCGTGAACGTGGACCAGATAAAGAGGGTGGACAGCGTGACTCCCAACGGCCACCCTAATTTCGTGTACTATTGTTACTCCGAAGTCGACGACAGGATCGTCGACTATGAACTTAGATATTTCGTGAAAGAGATGAGGTGGGAACTTTACAGGGTCTACGAATAATTTTTGTTGAACTGCCTGTGTTTTTTTGTTATAATATCACGGTTGGTTTATAATTATTTTCACATTGGATCACAACAGAAAGGTGAAAGTTTTAGATAATATGGAAAACAAATACGACGTGCTGGTGATAGGATGCGGCGTTATCGGCGCTGCAGCAGCGTTCGAGCTGTCGAAGTACGATCTTAAGGTCGGCATCCTTGAAAAGGGAAACGACGTTTCACTGGGAACGACCAAGGCAAATTCCGCCATCATCCATGCGGGATTCGACCCTGAATCAGGAAGTCTCATGGCCAAGCTCAACGTAAGGGGATCGGAACTTGCAGCTGATATCTGCGAGAAACTGGACGTGCCTTACAGAAGAAACGGCGCCATGGTAGTGGCCTTTACCGAGGATGAAGTCCAGACCCTGAAAGGTCTGTATACCAGAGGAACAGTAAACGGCGTCAAGGGACTGAGAGTGCTCACGGGCGAAGAGGCAAGGGAGAGAGAACCCGGTCTCAGCCCTGAAGTAAAGGGAGCTCTCTATGCGCCCACTTCAGCTATCATATCCCCCTGGGAATACTGCCTTGCTCTTGCAGAGACCGCAGTGATCAACGGAAGCGACCTCATGCTCAACACTGAGGTGACCGCAATGAGCCGCGAGGACGACCTCTGGAAGGTGACCACGAACAAGGGCGAATATTTTGCGCCTTACGTGGTGAACGCAGCAGGAGTGGACGCTTTAAGCGTACACGAGATGGCGGCTCCCGCCAAATACGTGAGCAAGCCCAGAAGAGGAGAGTATTTCCTTCTCGACAAGTCCGAAGGAACCAGGACGGATCACACCATCTTCCAGTGCCCCAGCGCAGACGGCAAGGGAGTTCTGGTAACGCCTACGGTACACGGAAACCTTCTCGTAGGACCCAACTCCGAGAACGTGGAGTGGGAAGACACGGCGAACACAACGGCAGGCCTCAGCTTCGTAAGAGAGACCGCCAAGAAGTCAGTTCCCGGCATCCTTTTCAACAAGAGCATCAGAAACTTTGCAGGCGTTCGTGCGACTACAGACTGCAAGGATTTCATCATAGAGGAAGCAGCTCCCGGATTCATCGACTGTGCAGGTATCTGCTCGCCGGGACTTTCAGCAGCTCCCGCGATCGGAGAATACGCAGTTGAACTTCTGGCAGCAAGCGGAATGAAGACCGAGGCTAAGGAGAGCTTCATCTGCGAGAGAAAGCGCATCAGATTCAATGAACTGACCGACGAAGAGAAGGCTGAGATCGTTAAGAAGGATCCTTCTTACGGCCGCGTCATCTGCAGATGCGAGACCGTTACAGAGGGCGAGATCCTCGAATGCTTCAGAGGACCCATTCCTCCTGTATCCATCGACGGAGTGAAGCGCAGGGTAGGCACCGGCATGGGAAGATGCCAGGGCGGCTTCTGCGGACCCAGGATCTCCGAACTGTTCGTAGAGAAATACGGCTATGACGTGACGGAAGTCCTTCAGGACAGGGCCGGTTCCGAAATGTTTGTGGGAAAGACGAAGGAGGGACGCTAAATGTATGATGTTATAGTTATAGGCGGCGGCCCCGCCGGTATGGCAGCAGCCTGCGCAGCCCACGACAGCGGACTGAGGAACATACTTATAGTTGAAAGAGACGTGGAACTCGGCGGTATCCTGAATCAGTGCATCCATAACGGTTTCGGTCTTGGATATTTCAAAGAGCAGTTAACAGGACCCGAATACGCTCACAGATTCATCGAAAGAGTGCACCATAAGGGCATCCAGGTTATGCTGGATACGATGGTTCTTGACCTTTCGACTGAAGAAGCTGAAGGCGGCAAGGGACCTTCCAAGAAGATAGTCACCGTAGTAGGAAAGGAGACAGGCTTCAGAAAACTGGAAGCCAAGTCCGTCATCCTCGCCATGGGATGCCGTGAGAGGACCAGAGGAGCCATCAATACCCCCGGTATGAGACCCGCAGGAGTTCTCACCGCAGGCGCAGCTCAGAGGTACGTAAACGTTGACGGCTACATGCCCGGCAAGAAGGTAGTCATCCTGGGATCCGGAGACATCGGACTCATCATGGCAAGACGTATGACCCTTGAAGGAGCTAAGGTACTCGCCTGCGTAGAGGTAATGCCTTACTGCGGAGGACTTGCGAGAAACGTCGTTCAGTGTCTGGATGACTTCGGCATTCCTCTTTACCTTTCACATACCGTTACGGATATCAAGGGAAGAGACAGGGTGGAACAGGTCGTCGTATCCAAGGTGGACGACAAGATGAGACCCATCCCCGGCACCGAGATGTACTTCGACTGCGATACGCTCCTTCTTTCAGTAGGACTCATCCCTGAGAACGAGCTTTCGCTGAAGGCAGGCATCAAGGTAGACCCCAAGTCAAACGGAACCGTAGTACACGAGAACATGGAGACCACGGTAGAAGGATTCTTTGCATGCGGAAACGTAGCTCACGTTCACGACCTGGTTGACAACGTTACGCGCGAGGCCGAGAAGGCGGGAAGATCAGCTGCAGAATACGTTCTCAGCAACTACTACACCCTCTGGGTGCAGAATCAGATCTGCTCCGGCTGCGGCACTTCCACATATTACCGCAAGAAGGGCGACATCGTTAAGTTCCTTCCGCCCAGCCCGGACGGAGCCGCATTCAAGATGGGAAAGAACGAGGTCATCTGCACGGTATGTCCCAACGGATGCCATCTGAAGGTTGACGTGGAGCACGATTACAAGGTTACGGGAAACGGCTGTCCTAAGGGCAAGGCTTACGGAAAGGCCGAGTTCACCAACCCGACCAGAGTTATCACCTCCACTGTTAAACTTAAAGCAGCAGGTGAAAATGAAGCTCTCGACACCAGGATCCCCGTCAAGACAAGCAATCCCATTCCTAAGACTGAGATCATGAATCTCATGAAGGTCATCGATGAGATCGAGCTCACCGAGAGACCGGAGATCGGTCAGGTACTCGTAAGAGACGTGCTTGGACTGGACGCAAACCTTATCGTAGCCAAGGGATGACAGATTTCATTTAAGTTTCACTTTATATTCTTTGCTTAATAGGTTATAATCTAGACAGGGCAGATTTTATGTCAGCCCTGTCTAATTCTTTTTATCGGGAGTGTGAAGTCAAGTGAAATGGACTGAACAGGAGGCAAGCCTTCCACTCGGAAAACAGGAAGGATTTGAGAAGTTTCATCACGAATACGACGCCGCGATGAAAAAGGTCAATGCCAAGGTAGAGATCCTCACCAGTGATTTCGAGGTGAGGAATGACTATTCTCCTATACATCACATAGAAAAGAGACTTAAGACCGCGGAATCGATAGAGGAGAAACTGACCAGACTGGGGTGCGAGGTGTCCATACCATCGGCCAGAGAGAACATCAAGGACATAGCAGGACTCAGGATCATCTGTAACTTCATAGAGGACGTATATCAGGTGGCTGACATGCTTACGGCTCAGGACGACATAGAGCTGGTGACCTGTAAGGACTACATAAAGAACCCTAAGGACAACGGCTACAGGAGCCTCCATCTGGGGCTGAGGGTGCCTGTATTCCTGATAGACAGGAAGGTCGTGGTCCCGGTGGAACTTCAGATCAGGACCGTAGCCATGGATTTCTGGGCATCCCTTGAACATCAGCTGAGATATAAGCAGAATAACGAGGGCAGGATATCCGCCAAGACGAACATCGAGCTTAAGGCCTGCGCGGAGGTTTCTGCTAAACTGGACGTTCAGATGCAGAAGATCTTCGACGAGGTCAAAAAATAAAAAGAAACACGTCAGCTGCGCGCAGGCTGAGCTTGAGTAAGCTTGGGCTGCGCGTTTTTATGGAACATGAAAAGAAACAAACTCGGTAAAACTGAAATAGAGGTATCGCGCACCGGCTTCGGAGTGCTGGCGGTGGGAAGGACCCACAGGGGTCTCAGCGTTGAAGAGGGTTCGGACCTTCTTCTCTACGGACTGGAATGTGGGATCAACTTCTTCGATACAGCTCAGTACTACGAGGAATATCCTGTGGTAAAGGAGTTCTTAAAGAAGGCGTTTGATGCGGGATACTCCAGAGATGAGATAGTGATCTGCACCAAGTCCCTTGCTGAGGACTTCGATGACATGCGGGACGCTGTGGATGAGGCCATAGCTGAGCTTGGTACCGGATATGTGGATATCTTCCTCATGCATGAGGTGAGATCGGGGCAGCTCGGGAAACGCGCCGGAGCCTGGCAGGCGCTTCAGGAGGCCAAGGCTTCCGGTAAGGTACGTGCCATAGGAATATCCACGCACCATACGGATGTGGCGGAGCAGGCGGCGGGACTTCCCGGCTGCGACTGTGTCTTTGCGCTCCTTAACATTGAGGGCCTGGGTATCAGGACGGGTGAAGCGGAAGGACCGGGAGCGCGTCTTCCGGGATACGGCATTTCCGACAGAGAGGGCACCCGTGAAGAGATGGAAGAGGCTCTTGAGAAGTGTCATGAGGCAGGCCTGGGAGTCTTCACCATGAAGGCTCTCGGGGGAGGAAACCTGGCAGCGGACTACAGAAAGGCGCTGGGATATGTGTACGGAAGATCCTTTGTTGATTCCGTCATGCTGGGCATGAGCTCCGGTCACGAGGTGGACGACATTATGGATCTTTCGGAGGGAAACCTGGCAGCGGACTACGTTCCGGACGTTTCGGACAAGGTGCTCAAGGTCAATCATGACGACTGCGTGGGCTGCGGAGAATGCATGAAGGCCTGTGCTTCCGGAGCCATATACTACGGGGATGACGGCCTGAGCGTTATAGACCATGACAGGTGCGTAGACTGCGGTTACTGCGCCTATGCGTGCCCCGTGAGAGCCATAATCAGGGTATAAGGGTCTGCGGAGGCCCTAAATGTCAAAAAAACCTTGATTTTTCTGCGTTCAGGGTGTATTATTGCTATGTTAAGAATAAGTTATTGCTTGAGGAGTGGTAAAAAACCACTCCTTCGTTATTGATTGGATATATTTCGGAGGGGAAAATGGCAAACAAGACTGTAAGTCTGGTTGAGGACCTTACCGCAGATTTCTTCAAAGAGAACGATCTTATGCTCTGGGACTGCGAGTTCGTGAAGGAAGGGCGCGACTGGTTCTTAAGACTGTATATCGACAGGACTGACGGCGAATACGTATCGACGGATGACTGCGAGATGGTGAGCGAATTTCTTTCAAAGGAACTGGATGAAAGGGATCCCATCGAGCAGAACTATTACCTTGAGGTAAGTTCCCCCGGAATGGACAGGGAACTGGTGAAGCCGGAGCACTTCAGGATGTGCATCGGTCAGGAAGTGGAAGTGAAGACCTATGTACCTCTTAAGATCGAAGCTCCTCTCACGGAAGAAGAGGGATGCCTGGACTTAAGCGGACTGAAGATCAAGGAGTTCACAGGCGAGCTTCTCTCATACACAGAGGAACCTGAAGAGAAGGTGGCTGTCAGGACCGTGATCGACACCAAGGCCAATAACCGCAAACCGGGAGCCAGGGTAAGCCCCGCTGCTCTTAAGGAGTGCATAATCGAACTGCCCTTGAAGGACATAGCCAGGATAGGTCTGGCCGTGATCTTCGAGTAGTATATATAAAAAACAGTATCATACAACAGAATCTTAAAACAGAATATGGAGGAAAAGAGAAAATGAATTTGGAATTTATTGAAGCTATCGATGCTCTTGCCAAGGAAAAACATATTTCCAAAGATGTCATCTTTGAAGCCATCGAGTCAGCGGTAGTGTCTGCCTATAAGAAGAACTTCGGTACTTCTCACCAGAATGTACGCGTAGAGATCAATCAGCAGACCGGTGAGATCCACGCATTCATGCAGATGGATGTAGTTGAGGAACTCGAAGACGAAGAGACTCAGATGACTCTCGAGGAAGCAAGAGAGATCGATGACAGATATGAGATAGGTGATATCATCGAATTCCAGGTAAACCCCGGCGATTTCGGAAGGATCGCAGCACAGACCGCCAGACAGGTAGTGGTCCAGAGGATCAGAGAGGCCGAGAGAGGAATGGTCTATGACGATTTCATCTCACGTCAGGGCGAGATCGTTACCGGAAGGATCGAGAGGATATCAAACGACACTATCTTCGTAAACCTCGGAAATACCGAAGGCATCCTTTCACCCAACGAGCAGGTGAAGGGCGAGAGATACAGAGTAAACGACAGGATCAAGGTCTACATCATGGACGTCAGAAAGACTTCCAAGGGACCTCAGGTCTTCCTTTCAAGGAGCCATCCCGGCCTCGTGAAGAGACTCTTCGAACTTGAAGTTCCCGAGATCGAGGACGGAACCGTAGTTATCAAAGGCATCGCCAGAGAAGCAGGTTCCCGTACCAAGATGGCCGTTTATACCGAATATGAGAACGTCGATCCCGTCGGATCATGCGTAGGTACCAGAGGTACCCGTGTCCAGGCAGTGGTCGATGAACTGAATGGCGAAAAGGTGGATATCATCCCCTGGTCAGAAGATACAGATGAACTTATTGCAAACGTATTGAGCCCCGCTAAGGTGGAGCGCGTTATCGTACCTGATCCTGATGAGAAGATGGCTCAGGTAGTGGTTCCCGACTATCAGCTTTCACTGGCTATCGGTAAGGAAGGACAGAACGTTCGCCTTGCTGCCAGAGTTTCCGGCTGGAAGATCGACATCAAGAGCCACAGCCAGTACTTTGGAAATGAAGAGGAATTGACTGAGACGGAAGAGGCAGAAGATGAAGAATAGAGCCATACCTTTAAGAAGATGCGTGGGCTGCAACCAGAGCAAGCCTAAGGAAGAACTGGACAGATATGTGATAAGACCCATGGAAAAGATCTTTCTTTACGATGAGTCCGGAAGGGCTCCGGGAAGAGGAGCATATATCTGCAAGGGTTCCGAAGAGTGCCTGAAAAAAGCGGTGAAAAGAAAAAGAGCGGAATTCAGGAGGGACGAATGAAGAAGAGTCCTAAGAAACCTGATCTGAGCAGTCTTTCGGCTGAAGAGAGGGCGGAGTACTATAAGAGGAAGCTTGCTTCCTACATGGGACTTGCCGCCAAGGCCGGAAAGATAGCCGCAGGCACCAACACATGCATTTTCACTATGGCTAAGGGAAAGGCCGGACTTCTCATCATAGCTGAAGATCTCGCTGATAACAGCAGGGAAAAGCTGATGACTGCCGCAAGGCAGAACGAGGTGGAAGTCAGGGTCTTCGGTCAGGCCGACGATCTGGCGCACTATACGGGAAAGTATGGCGCGGGAGCGTTTTGTGTGACCGACAGTAATTTTGCAGAAGTTATCGTTCAGACGATCGACAATACCAGTAAATAACCAGGAGGTGTAATATATGACAGAAACGAACACCAAAGAAACCAAAATAGTAAAGGCGACTCCTAAGAAACAGGACGCTAAGGGAGACGAGCCCAGGGTTACCGTCAAGGCTGCAGTCATCCCTCAGAGATCCGCGGCACAGACCAAGGTCCTCCAGCAGGCAGCTGCTCAGGGCAAGGCACAGCCCGCAGGAAAGCGTCAGTTCATCGGAACGCCTGTAGTAAATAAAGATCTTGAAAACAGAACGTCCAGGATCCCCAGGGGCATGACTCCCGTATCCAAGGACGTGACAGATAAGGCCATCGAAGAGAAAGTCCAGGAACAGGCTAAGCAGGAGGTCAAGGAAGCTGAGGTAAAGGCTGCCGAGACCAAGGAAGCAGAAGTCAAGGCTCCTGAAGTAAAGGCTGAGGAAGCTGCTCCTGAAAAGAAGGCTTCCAAGAAGGCTGAAGAAAAGAAGCCTGCTGAGAAGAAGGCCGCTAAGAAGGCAGAAGAGCCCGCTAAGGAAGAAGCTAAGGAGGAGGCTGCCAAGGAAGAGGCTGCTGAGGCAGCTCCCGAAAAGCCCGCCAAGAAGGCAGAAGAGCCCGCTGAGAAAGCTGAAGCTCCCAAGGCTGAGCCCGCAAAGAAAGCCAAGGAAGCCAAGAAGCCTGAATTCGTTGGACCTAAGATCATAAAGAAGGCCGCTGAAGTAAAGGCTGAGGAAGAAGCCGCAGCTCTCGAGAGAAAGAAGAGAGAAGAAGCAAGAAAAGCAGAGGCTTCAAAGAAAAAGGCCGATAAGCAGGAAAAGACCGAAAAGGGCGGAAAGAAAGACAGAAAGTCCGCTGATCAGGACAGAACAAGAGCCAAGGGTCAGGGAAGAGACAGAAAGCCTGCTGATCAGGACAAGGACGGCGACAGCCGCGGTCAGGCTAAGGGCGGAGAGAAGAAGCCCAGAGTAAGAGACTTCTCTGTACAGGCCAACCAGTCCCAGAGATTCTCCGGAAAGGGAGACAAGAAGGGAAAAGGCGACAAGGAACACGATAAGTTCAGCAAGCTGGAGAACGGCGGCAAGAAGTCCAAGAAGGGCATGGAGATGCGTTCCCTTGAAAAGGCCGAGAAGCCTAAGAAGCACTCCAAGTATAAGCATGAGCAGGTAGTAGAGGAAGAACCGGATATCCTTGAAGATATGCCCACAGGCACCATCGCGATCACCGTTCCTATCACGGTAGGAGGTTTCTGCGAGCAGGCTGACATCAGCATGAATACCGTTATCATGGCGCTCATGAAGATGGGTATCATGGCTAACATCAACCAGAACCTGGATGAAGATACGGTAACCATCCTCGCAGACGAACTGGGTATCTCCGTAGTAGTTGCCAAGGTCGAAGAAGAGGACGTTGAAGAGGGAATCGAAGACTTCGAGGATAAGGAAGAGGATCTGGTACCCAGAGCACCCTTCGTTACCGTTATGGGTCACGTTGACCACGGTAAGACTTCCCTGTTGGACGCTATCCGTAAGACAAACGTTGCTCTCGGCGAAGCCGGCGGTATCACTCAGCACATCGGTGCTTCCGAAGTATACATCAACGGCGAGAAGATCGTATTCCTCGATACTCCCGGTCACGAAGCTTTCACAGCAATGCGTGCAAGAGGAGCTCACGTAACGGATATCGCAGTTCTGGTAGTAGCTGCTGACGACGGCGTAATGCCTCAGACAGTTGAGTCCATCTCACATGCCAAGGCTGCAGGCGTACCTATCATCGTAGCGATAAATAAGATAGATAAGCCGGGCGCAAATCCCGACAGAGTAAAGCAGGAACTCACCGAGCATAACATCCTCGTTGAGGAATGGGGCGGAGATACCATCTGCGTACCCGTATCCGCCAAGACAGGCGAGGGCATCACAAACTTACTTGAGATGATCCTCCTTCAGGCTGAAGTTCTTGAACTTAAGGCCAACCCCAACCGTATGGCTAAGGGATCCGTTGTTGAAGCAAGACTGGACAAGACCAGAGGTCCTGTTGCAACGCTTCTCGTAGACAACGGAACACTGAGATCAGGTCAGTCTGTAGTAGTAGGTAACTGCTATGGCAGGATCCGTCTCATGACAGACTATCGCGGAAAGAAGATATCCAAGGCCGGTCCCGCTACAGCAGTAGAGATCCTTGGACTTGACGACGTTCCCGTAGCAGGTGATGAATTCAACGCAGTTAAGGACGACAAGGTCGCAAGAGAGATTGCTGAATCCAGAAAGCAGAAGCTGAGAGAAGAAGTTCTGGCAAGGAACGCTTCCTCCACTCTTGAACAGCTCTTCAGCCAGATCCAGGAAGGCGAGGTCAAGGACCTCAACCTCATTATCAAGGCTGACGTGGCAGGCTCCGTTGAAGCTATCGTTTCATCCCTTGAGAAGCTCAATAACGAGAATGTAAGGGTAAGAATAGTACACACCGGCGTAGGTACCATCAACGAGTCCGACGTAATGCTGGCATCCACAACAGGATCCATCATCATCGGCTTCAACGTACGTCCTACGACTGCAGTTACCACTTACGCTGACAGCGAAAAGGTACAGATCAGGCTTTACAGAGTTATCTACGATATCATAAACGAGATCTCCGACGCTATGAAGGGTATGCTTGATTCCGAGTTCAAGGAAGAAGTACTCGGAAAGGTCGAAGTACGTACAACATTCAAGGTGCCCAACGTCGGAACCATCGCCGGAGCTTATGTACAGGAAGGTAAGGTCGTACGTAACGCTGAGGTAAGACTGGTTCGTGACGGTATCGTTATCCACGAAGGTACCATCAGCTCACTCAAGAGATTCAAGGATGACGCAAAGGAAGTCAACCAGGGATACGAGTGCGGTATCGGCATCGAGAATTACAACGACATAAAGGAAGGCGACACCATCGAGTGCTTCCACATGGTCGAAGTAGAAAGAAAATAATTAAAATAATTTCAGCATCTGCCGGGCGTTTTTTGCCCGGCATAGGTGCATGATGGGAAGGAGGTCATACAATGGCCAAGAATCACAGACCCGACCGTATGGCCGGAGAGATAAGAAAGATAATAGGCGAGCTCCTGGTGAACGGCGTGAAAGACCCACGTATAACCGAGAACTTCGTGAACGTAACGGACGTGGAAGTTACCAACGACGGATCTTTTGCGTACGTATACCTGTCGGCGCTCAGCTTCGCAAAGGATGAAGAGACGAAAGCTGCCCAGGAAGCGGACGTGCTTGCCGGAATGAATTCCGCCAAAGGCATGTTCAAGAAGGACATCGCAAAAGCCCTCAAGGTCCGCAGGATCCCTGAACTCATCTTCAGAATGGACAAAGCCGAGGAATACGGCAGGCACATAGATGAGATCCTGTCCACTCTGCCCTTTGACGAATATCACGCTGTAGATCCCAACGAAGTTGAGGATGAAGAGGAGATCTGATGAATTCTTTGCATGACATAGCAGAACAACTTATTAGCGCAAAAAACATCCTGCTCTACCCGCATGTGGGTATCGATGGGGACGCTGTTGGTTCATGCGTGGCGATAGCCGGGGCGCTGAGGACCATGGGAAAGAAGGCCTACGCTCTTTATGAGGAGGAGATACCCCACAACCTGAGCTTCATGACCGAGGATGAAGAGGGGGAGCCGTATTTTACGTGCGAGCCTGATATCATCTCCGATGATGACCTTGACGTGTCAATCGCTGTTGACTGCGGCGGATACGACCGCTTCAAACCCTATGGCGAGAAGTTCAAGGCTGCGAAGGTGACGCTTTGCGTTGATCATCACGGCACGTCCATCGTGACAGAAGAGGACGGCACTGCTCACGGCATCGCGGACTATTCCGTGATAGACCCTGACGCTGCTGCCTGCGGAGTCCTGGTGTTCGACCTTCTTAAGGAAATGCAGAGCATGACTGAGATAAAGCTCATCCCGGATAAGTTTACGGGGGAGGCGCTCTTTGCGGCCATCACTACTGACACGGGAAATTTCCAGTATTCCAACACCAACAGGAAGTGCCACGAGGTCATGGCCGAACTATACGACTGGGGTATCGACGCCAACAAGATCTCCGTTGAGATCTACGAGAACGAGCGCATCCAGGAAGTAAGGATAAGGAACAGAGCCATGGACCGCATGACGGTCACGGCTGACGGAAAGGGTGCTGTGTCCTACGTGACTAAGGAGGATCTGGAGGAGATCGGAGTTAAAGCCGGCGAAACTGATTCGGTGGTCAAGGTAATGCGTGCCATCGGAGGAGTTGAGATAGTCGCCTTCCTCAAGGAAAAGGACAGGAACGTGATCCGCGTCTCCTTCCGATCCAAGCATTCGGCAGACGTCGCAGCCATCGCTTCCAAATACAATGGCGGCGGCCACAAAAAAGCCGCGGGCTGTACCCTTTATATGCCCATAGAAGAGGCGGTGAAGATCATAAGTTCTGAAGTGGAGGAAGCGCTTAAGGAACTATGAAAGACGGAATAATCAACATCTACAAACCCAGCGGCATGACGTCGAACGACGTAATCTACAAGGTCAGGGCCGCTCTGGGCATAAAAAAACTCGGTCACACGGGGACGCTTGACCCCATGGCTGAAGGAGTGCTCCCTATCCTGATCAACAGGGGCACAAGGATAACTGAATACCTCGACTGGGATCTGAAGACATACGAGACCGTGATGAAGCTGGGCATCAGGACAGACAGCCTGGATATGACCGGAAATGTCGAGAAGGAAGAGGATCCTTCGGGCATCACTGAAGAGGACGTCAGAAGAGCCTTCGGAGAACTGATGGGAAAAGACGCTTGGGACGCAAAGGAGCCCTTGTCCGGCATCCTGGACCAGATCCCGCCGCTTACATCTGCCGTAAGGATCAACGGAAGGCGCCTCTACGAATACGTCCACGATAACGAGGAGATCACGGATGAGATCAGGGAAAAGATAAGACCCAGAAGGATCTGGATAAAGAGCCTTGAGATCACCGGTATCGATCCCCCTGAGATAAGCTTCAGGATCACCTGCTCCAAAGGCACCTACATCAGATCCATCACGAGAGATGTGGGAGAGATCCTGGGCTGCGGAGCCGTGATGACTGCTCTCAAGAGGACGGAATCCGGAGCTTTCAATCTGGACAATGCTGTCTATCTTCATCAGCTTGCGGAGCCTGCATTGAGAGCCGGACGCATCTCCTTCATAGATGAGGAAAAGACCAAGATAAAGAGAAACGTTCCCTTCGGCGAGGATATCCCGGAGGATCTTGAGAAATACGTCCTCGGAGTGGATTTTCCGCTCACTCATTTCGGCGATGCCATGGTAAGCCCTGAAAACGCCAGAAGGTTTCTGGACGGCTGGCATCTCGGATACGGTGAAGTCAGGATCGTAAAGTATCCGGACGAGGAAAGCTGGATATCTGAGGTAACTGAAGAGGCAGCCGAGTACGACAGAAGGGAACACGAGATAAACAGCGGATCCCACGCGGGGATCAAGCTGCACCCTGAGTATGCGAAGTCCTACAGGATATACACCGACGGCAAGTCCGGCGAGAAGATATTCGTTGGGATCGCCCGTCACAGCGATAAATACCATAAGCTGGTGCCGGACAAGGTTTTTCTCAGGCTGGAAAAATAATAAAATGAAAGAAGGAAGATCTGAATGATCGTTTTTAATAATCTGGAAGACATCAGGGATATACCCAGGACGTCCATCGCGCTGGGGAATTTCGACGGCGTGCATCTCGGCCATCAGGAGCTGATAAAGCGCGCTGTTCAGAACGCCCGCAAGAAGACCTCACAGGGCATCCCGGAGAAATCAGCGGTGTTCACATTTTCAAATCACCCGAAGAATCTGATCCCGGGCGCAAAGGAAGTAAAGAACATCATCTACAGCGAAGAAAAACAGAAACTTATAGAATCCCTTGGCGTTGACTACTATTTTGATATCGAGTTTACAGAGGATATCATGACCATGGAGCCTGAACGTTACGTGAAGGAGCTCCTGGTGGATAAGTTCAATGCAAAGGATATATTTTGCGGATTCAATTACAGGTATGGATATAAGGCGGGAGGCGACGGAGAACTCCTGAAGAAGCTGGGAGAAAAGTACGGCTTCACCCTTAACCAGATCCCGCCCGTTATGGTGGACGGAGAAGTAGTATCCAGCACTTTGATCCGCCAGCTCATAAAGGCCGGAGACATGGATGAGTGCGACAGATACCTCGGAAGGAACTACTCCATCGGAGGTGAAGTCGTAGTAGGGAACCGCCTTGGGAAATCCATCGGCTTCCCCACATCCAACATCATGATCGACGAGACCATGGTGACCCCTCCCAACGGCGTATATATCACCAACTGCATCTATAACGGGGTCAAGTATCCTTCAGTCACCAACGTGGGAGTGAAACCCACCATCGGGACTTTCCAGAAGAATATGGAGACCCACATCTTCAACTTCAACAAAGAACTTTACGGCAAGCAGATCATGATCGAGTTCATCAGGATGACGAGACCCGAATGCAAGTTCGCATCCATCGGAGAACTCTGCGAGCAGATCGCACGCGACTGCGCCGAAGCCAAGGAATATCACGGGATCTGAAAATATTAGAAGATCATGGAAGATTACATAGGCACTCTTGAAAACATAATAGAGAACAGCGGAAGAGGTCTCATCTACATAGATGAAAAGGGGATCATCAGAGCTTACAGCCGTCTGGCGAGAAAGGTTACAGGCATCATCAACGAGAGCGATAAGGTACACGAAGGCGGCGTTATCGAAAACGGTGATATCGTGATCATCGCTGATAATGAGATAGGTAACGACGACGATCTTAAGATAAAAGACCTTGAGTACATCGGGATAAACGATAAGGACATCAAGAAGGGCGACGCTCTCCTCGCCATAGGATATTATTCCGAAAACGGACTGAGTGGATCCAACACCGGCAAAAAATGCGGACCCGCATATAAGTATGCTTCGAACTATAACCCTAACGGCGAGCTGGTGCTTGAAGACAAGCGAAACGGCCAAAGCATAGAGGCATCCATAGATTTCGGAAAGCAGCAGATCAAGATCGATGTCAACAGCGAACCCTTCTATATGTCGTACTTTGAGGCCGTTGGCCACATGGTAGTGCTTGACGGAGAGACTGGTGATATCAAATTCTTCCAGGCCAGAGGTTACGGATACAGAAGAGAAGAGATCGGGAAACTCTTAAGAGGCAAGGCTTTCGTTCCCAAACTCACAGAAGGAAAAGGCGAGCACGACAGGATAATCGGCACCGCTTACAGGGACAGCATCTTCGGAGAAGAATTTGTAAGTCTCATAGAAAGACTCCTTAAGAGCAAAAAAGACGAGTTCTACGACGGTATCTTCGAGATATATAAGAGAGGCTTTTACTGCAACGTAATAAGAAGCAAGCAGTGGTGCAGATTCGATGGCATATATATCACCATCATGGACGCCTCTTCCATAGCCTACCTGGCAGAGGGAAGGAGCAAGCTCATAGAGCAGCTTGAGGAGTATCAGAGGACCAAGCGTCAGCCCCATATCAGGGAAAGCATTCTGGACGACTTTAACGGAATGAGCGGAAGCACCCCGGAGATCCTGGAAGTAAGGCAGATGGCATACAGGGCATCCAAAGGCAAGTTCGGGGTCCTCATAACCGGAGAAAGCGGAACGGGTAAGACGAGGCTGGCAAGAGAGATACACGACCTGAGCGGAAGTTCCAGACCCTTCGTGGAAGTGAACTGCAGCGCCATACCGCCGAATCTCTTCGAGAGCGAACTCTTCGGATACGTGGGAGGTTCATTTACGGGAGCTTTGGCAAAGGGAAAGCAGGGATATTTCGAAGAAGCCAACGGCGGAACGATATTCCTGGACGAGATCGGTGAGATCCCCCTGACTTCACAGGTCAAACTTCTTCAGGTCCTCCAGAGCAAAAAGATTTACAGAGTCGGCTCTGCTAAACCCATCGATGTCGACGTGAGGGTAATAGCGGCGACAAACATGGACATAAAGGAAGCTGTAAGGGAAGGAAGATTCCGCAAGGATCTCTATTACAGGCTTAACGTATTCCCGATATATATCCCGCCTCTCAGGGATAGAAAAGGTGACCTGAGAGAGCTTACGGACCTGTTTCTGGAATCCGCATGCAAGGAAAACGGAGTGGCTCTGAAGACCCTTTCTGAGGGCGCTTACAGGAAGATAATGGAATACCCGTGGCCGGGAAACGTAAGGGAGCTGGAGAACGTCATAATGAGAGCAGTGGCTCTCTGCGAGGCTCCGATGATCTATGAGGATTACCTTGCGCTGGATGAGTTCGAAACCACAGAGGACGTTGAGGAAACGTTATCAGAACTGTCCGATGAGAAAACGCTTAAGGAGAAGATGGATCAGGTGGAGAAGCAGTTCATCCTGAAAGCCATAGACAAATGTGGAGGAAATAATCAGGAAGCTATAAAGATGCTCGGAATGAGCAAGACGGCTTTTTATGAAAAAGTAAAGAAGTACGGACTTTAAGTCCTAAAAACAGGAAAATAGTATTCCTGAAAACGGGACTATTTTAACGAAATTGAAACGGTGCCACGACTGAAACCTTGACATTTCAATGGTTTCGGCGTTTGGCATCGTTTTTGCTTTGATTATAAGTGAGTAACAGTGATAGGAGGGCATGATGGAATTTTGGAAAATGAACGGAGCAGGAAACGACTTCATAATCATTAATAACTTTAAAGGGAATATATCGCCTGAAAAAATGCCGTATATCGCTGAAACGCTCTGCGAAAGGCATTTGTCAATAGGAGCTGACGGTTTCATGGTGGTGATGCAGCCATCTGAGGAATACAAGGATAAGGCTGATTTCAGGATGCTGTTCTTCAACTCGGACGGAAGTCTCGGAGAAATGTGCGGAAACGGTGCACGCTGCATCTGCAGATACGGATATGAGACCGGTCTTTCGGGAGACGTTCAGAGGATCGAGACGACGGCAGGGCTGGTCACGGGAAAGAGGATCAGTGAACGCACCTACCGCATAAGACTGAACGATCCCAGCACCATAAAGATAGATGAAGAACTGGATGTGAACGGCAGGAAGATCACAGCTTCCTACGTGGAGCTGGGAGATCCGGGGATACCCCACAGCGTGGTCGAGATAGATGATCTGGCGGGATATCCGAATGACAAACTCTTCGAACTGGGAAGAGCGATCAGATATTACAAGGGCTATCCTAAGGGAGCTAACGTAAACTTCTATGAGATCATAGACAAGGATCATCTGATCGAAAAGACCTACGAAAGAGGAGTGGAAGATTTTACTTACGCCTGCGGGACAGGGACGGGTTCTGTGGTCTCGGTACTTACCCTTAAGGGGAAGGTATCCGGGAAGGACGTTAAGGTGGACGTCCGCGGCGGAAGGCTCAGCGTTGATATCGACAGGGATGTGAAAGACCCTGGACATATAAATAATATTTTCCTTGAGGGACCTACCAATATAGTTGCGAAAGGTGAGGTCTTTGACGAGGAACTGGAATTATAACTGGGAGGTGTCAATAATGCAAAAGAGTGACATTATGAAAAACTATCGTTTCCTGGCTATCCTGATCGGAGCAATGATACTCGGCTGTATCGTAGGCTGGTTCGCTCCCGGATTTGCCGGAGCCATCAAACCTTTGGGAACAGTGTTTATCAACATGATGTTCTGTATCGTAGTTCCACTGGTTTTCGCATCAATATCCGGATCCATCGCGGGTATGAGATCAAAGAAGAGAGCAGGCAAGATCCTCGGTACTACGGTCGCTACTTTCGTGGTCACCGGAGCTATCGCTGCCGTTATCATGTTCGTTCTTATGAAGATCTTCCCGCCTGTACTTACACCATGGGAAAACATTGAAGCTGAAGAGATGGGTGAGTACGCAAGCACAGGCGACATGATCGTAAACTTCTTCACAGCAAATGACTTCGTAGGACTGCTTTCAAGAAGAGCCATGCTTCCTCTTATCGTTTTCTCACTGCTGTTCGGATTCGCAACTAACCTGGCAGAGAACGGAGAAGGCGTAGTTACGAATTTCCTTCACGGACTGACCGAAGTAATGCTGAAGTTCGTAAAGATCGTTACATACTATGCACCTATTGCATTCTTCGCTATTTTCGCAGGCCTGGTAGCTGATTACGGTTCAATGATCACCGAGTCCTATGGCCGTGCAATGCTCGTATACTATCCGCTTTGCTTCGTGTATATCTTCACAGCATTTCCTCTGTTTGCATATTTCGGCGGCGGCAAGGGCGCTGTAAAGGTAATGTTCTCACACATAGCAAGACCTGCCGTAGTATCACTCGGTACATGCTCATCTGTTGCTACCATTCCTACCAACATGGAAGTAGCAGAAGAGACCGGTATCTCCAAGGATGTATCTGAGATGGTACTTCCTCTTGGCGCTACGATGCACATGGACGGATCCTGCTTCTCCTGCGTACTTAAGATCGCTTTCGTACTCGGAGTATTCGGTCAGCCTCTTTCATGGGGACAGCTCATTCCTATCGTTCTCGTAGCTGTTCTTTCATCCGTAGGAATGTCCGGAGTTCCCGGGGGCGGATACATCGGAGAATACATCATCTGCTCCATCTTCTTCCCGACACAGATCGAACTTGCATTCCCTATCCTGGTAGCTATAGGAAACCTCGTTGATCCTCCGGCAACCATGATCAACTCCGCAGGAGACTACGTAGTATCCTACATCGTATCACGTTTCGTGGATGGCAAGGACTGGCTCCAAAAGAAGATTGCACAGAATGCTTAAAACGATTAAAATATATACAAATAATGTATAATGATTATTTTGAAAGACAGGTGATTGGATGATCTGTGATAATTTAAAAATATCAAAAGACGGACATCTCCTGTTCGCAGGACAGGATACCGTTGAACTGGCAAAGAAATACGGCACACCTGTGTATCTGATGGACGAAGATAAGATAAGGGAGAAGTGCAGAGCATATAAGAATGCCTTCATGAAATATTTCGATGAAAGAGCGATCCCTCTCTATGCGTCCAAGGCCAACAGCTTCAAGCGTATCTATGAGATAATGACTGAAGAGGGCATGGGCATAGACGTCGTATCTTCCGGAGAGATATACACGGCATACAAGGCCGGCTTCGATCTGAAAAAAGCATATTTCCACTCCAACAATAAGACGGATGAGGATATTGCCTTTGCGATGGATCACGGCGTAGGATATTTCGTTGCTGACAATATCGAGGAAGTCAAGGCCGTAGAAGCGGAAGCAGGCAGAAGGGGTATCAAACAGAAGATGCTTCTCAGGCTCACTCCCGGTATAGATCCTCATACCTTTGAGGCGGACGCTACCGGTAAGGTGGACTCCAAATTCGGTACGGCCATTGAGACAGGTCAGGCTCTGAAGATAGTCGAAGAGACCCTGAAGAATCCTCACATCGAGCTTAAAGGTTTCCACTGCCATGTGGGATCTCAGGTATTCACCGAGGACGTGTTCGAAAGGGCAGCTGTGATCATGCTCGAGTTCGTGGCTGAATGCCGCGACAAGCTGGGCTACACAGCTGATGAACTGGATCTCGGAGGTGGCTACGGCGTAAGATATGTTGATACGGATCCGTACCTGGATATAGATACCAAGGTAAAACAGGTATCTGAAGCGGTCAAGATGACCTGCGAAAGACTGGGTCTGGAACTTCCCGAGATCCATATGGAACCAGGAAGATCCATCGTAGCTGATGCAGGTATGGTGCTCTACACCGTGGGAACCGTCAAGAAGATCCCGGGATACAAGAATTACGTATCCGTTAACGGCGGTATGCCTGACAGTCCGAGATACGCTCTCTATAAGGCGGCATATACTCTTTTTGTTGCCAATAAGATGAATGAGCCATGCACTTTCAAGGCATCCGTAGTAGGACGCTGCTGTGAGTCAGGCGACATCCTCCAGGAGGGCGTGATGCTTCCTGAGTCAGTAGGACGCTATGATATAATCGCTCTTTGTACGGCAGGTGCTTATCACTACTCAATGGCATCCCGCTATAACAAACTTCCGATACCCGCAACTGTAATGCTGCGGGGAGGAAATGAGAGCTATGTAGCGGTAAAAGGGGAGACCCTGGAAGACCTTGTAAGAAATGATGTCTGATGATCTAACTCCTTTCATAAAGTTAATGCCCGCGGACATGTGTCTGCGGGCATTATTTATCGCCTAAAAAGTTCTGTAAAGCCTAAAAAACTATTGACATTCAAGGGTTTGGCGTGCTATCATAAATCGTTCGTAAATTTACCGGATGCTTAGGGTATCGACACTCCAGCGTACAGCTCAGCACCGGCGTATCAAGAAAAGGAGAAAAACAATGATCACTAAAGAACAGAAACAGTCAATCATCAAGGAGTATCAGCTGAAAGAAGGAGACACAGGTTCCCCTGAAGTTCAGGTTGCTATCCTTACCTACAGAATCAATGACCTTAACGAGCATCTTAAGGTTCACAAGAAGGACCACCACTCCAGAAGAGGACTTCTCAAGATGGTAGGTCAGAGAAGAAACATGCTTGCTTATCTTAAGGAAACCGACCTTGAGAGATACAGAACTCTCATCGCTCGCTTAGGACTGAGAAAGTAAAATTTGATAGTATGGGCGGGGCACGTACCCGCCTTTATTTTTTGTTTGTTATACGCATTACAGGAGGTAGTTGCAATGCCAAGATTTACAGATTACAGAACATTCAGATATCCGCTTGGAGGAAGACTTCTTCAGCTGGAGATCGGCAAGGTCTGCGAGCAGGCCAACGGACAGGTTTGGGTACAGTATGGTGACACAGTAGTAAGCGTTACCGTATGTGCTTCCAAGGAGCCCAGAGAGGGAATGGATTTCTTCCCCTTAAGCTGCGACTTCGAAGAGAAGATGTACTCCGTAGGTAAGATCCCCGGAGGATTCATCAAGAGAGAAGGACGTCCTTCAGAGCACGCTATCCTTACATCCCGTCTCATCGACAGACCCTTAAGACCTCTCTTCCCCAAGGGATTCTATAACGACGTTGTAGTAGTAGCTACATGCATGTCAGTCGATCAGGACTGCTCACCTGAGATCGCAGCCATGATCGGTTCATCCGTAGCCATCGCTACATCCGATATTCCCTGGGACGGCCCCACTGCAGCAGTAAAGGTAGGAAGAGTTGACGGTCAGTTCGTCATCAATCCCACTCTGGAGCAGAGAGCAGTTTCCGACATCGACATGACCGTTGCCGGAACCAAGGAAGCCATCATGATGGTAGAAGCAGGAGCCAAGGAAGTTCCTGAAATGGACATGCTCGACGCTATTCTCTTTGCACACGAAGAGATCAAGAGACTGGTTGAATTCATCGACCAGATCGTAGCTGAAGTAGGCAAACCCAAGATGGAAGTCAACCTCTACAAGCCCGCTGAAGAAATCGATCAGGCTGTAAGAGAATACGCTACAGAAAAGATGAAGGAAGCTATCCACACCTATGACAAGCTCGAGAGACTCGAGAACATGGATAAGGTTGAAGTAGAGACCAAGGAACACTTCGCAGAGATCTATCCTGAAGGCGCCAAGGATGTAGATGCAGTCCTTTACAATATCACCAAGGAATCCGTAAGAAACATGATCCTGGACGACGGCGTACGTCCCGACTCCAGAAAGTGCGATGAGATCAGACCTATCTTCTGCGAGACAGGCCTCCTTCCCAGAGTACACGGAACAGGACTCTTCAAGCGCGGACAGACTCAGGTACTTTCATCCTGTACACTTGCTCCCGCATCTGAAGCACAGACCATCGACGGAATCACAGAGCAGACAGAGAAGAGATATATCCACCACTACAACTTCCCCGGATACTGCACAGGTGAAGCTAAGTCACCCAGATCACCCGGAAGACGTGAGATCGGACACGGCGCTCTTGCAGAGAGAGCTCTTCTCCCTGTTATCCCTTCAGTTGAAGAATTCCCTTATGCCATCCGTGTGGTATCCGACGTTCTTTCTTCAAACGGATCATCATCCATGGCATCCACTTGCGGATCCTGCCTCGCTCTCATGGACGCAGGCGTTCCCATCAAGAAGCCTGTAGCAGGTATCGCAATGGGACTCATCGAAAGAGTAAAGGAAGACGGAGAATCCGAATTCGCCATCCTTTCAGATATCCAGGGAATGGAAGACTTCCTCGGCGACATGGACTTCAAGGTAACCGGAACTGAAGACGGCGTAACCGCTATCCAGATGGATATCAAGGTGCACGGACTTTCCAGAGACATCCTTGAGAAGGCTCTTCGCCAGGCTAAGGAAGGCAGAATGTTCATCATGGAAAAGATGCTGGAAGAGATCCCCGCACCTCGTGAAGAGATGTCCAAGTGGGCACCCAGAGCTCTCAGCCTTAAGATCAACCCTGACAAGATCAGGATAGTCATCGGTAAGGGCGGAGAGACCATCAACGGAATGGTAGAGAAGTACGGCGTCAAGATCGACATCAACGACGACGGACTTGTATCCATCTACGGAACAGACGCTGCCATGACAGAGGCATGCAGGAAGGAGATCGAGATCCTCACAAAGGACGTTGAGGTAGGCGAGATCTACGAGGGAACAGTTACCAGGATCCTTTCAACAGCTAAGGGATCAGTAGGAGCTTTCATCGAGATCCTGCCCGGCAAGGAAGGACTCCTTCACATCTCCAAGATGGCTAAGCAGAGAGTAGAAAAGGTTGAAGACGTTATGAACGTCGGCGACAGAGTAACCGTTAAGGTAGTCGAGATCGATTCTCAGGACAGGATCAATCTTTCAAGAAAAGATCTGCTGGACATAGATGTTAAGAAATCAACACGCTAAAACTAAAAAAAGCGGACTTAGTTTTTTAAAAGGGGCCAAAGGCAAGGGGGTCAAGCTTGCCTGGAGTGAGATAGTCGCGCTGATAATCGTGGTATTCTGCCTGGGATTCATCCTGGGCAGGATGTCCGCGTCGGACGGCGTCTCGTACAACGGACTGGGGAAACCGAGGCTGGTACCTATGAACGGATACGATATCGAGTCATTTTATTATGATGACGACGGAAGGGTGCATTACGATGACGACAGCCATACTTCGGTGCAGGTGATCGACGTGTCCTACGTACAGAAGGATATCGACTGGGAACAGGTAAAGGCTGATGGTATCGACTACGCCATGATAAGGCTGGGATTCAGAGGCTATGAGACAGGAAGTCTGATGCTGGATGCGTATTTTGAGGACAATGCCAAAAGATCACGCAAGGCCGGTGTAGAAGCGGGAGTGTACTTCTTCTCACAGGCTGTCAGCGTGGAAGAAGCCATCGAAGAAGCCCGGTTCGTAGTAAAGAATCTCAAGGGGAAAAAGCTAAAGGGACCCGTAGCCTTTGACATGGAACCCATCGAAGGCGCGGACCGCATATCCTACCTCACTTCCGAGGAAAAAACTGCCATCGCCGATGCCTTCATGAGCTATATTAAGAAGAAGGGGTATGAGCCAATGCTCTACGGCAACCCCACATGGCTGGGAGGGAGCGTGGACAGGACGCTCCTTACGGACTATGACGTATGGCTCGCACACTATACGGATTATACCAATTATCCCTATGAGTATGACATGTGGCAGTACACCTCCACAGGAACGGTGGCAGGTATTGAGGGATATGTGGATATGAATATCCGCATTATAGAGAAATGATGTATGCTGAGTAATTTTATAGTATCGTTACAAGCAGTAGCACCGATGTTTATCATAATGTTCATCGGTGCTTTTATAAAGAGAGCAGGACTGATCACAGATGAAGAGACGAAGAAATTCAATAAGATCATCTTCATCGTCTGCTTCCCGCCTATGATGTTTTCAAATCTGTACGGCAGGGAACTGGAGCACGCTGTCGATCTGAAACTGATTATTTTTACGGTGAGTACCGTGCTGGTGCTCTATGCTCTCACTGTAATCTTCGTGCTGAAGATCGAAAAGAACCAGAAAACCAGAGGAGCAATGATCCAGGCGATATACAGGTCAAACTTCGTGATCATGGGATTGCCGGTAGTGCAGAACGTGTTCGGAAAGGGCGACCTGGCGGTAACGGCTATGATGGTGACCATAATAGTTCCGCTGTACAACGTGATCGCGGTGGTGACTCTGGAAGTTTTCAGGGGGAGCAAGCCTGACCTTAAAGATATATTCAAAAATCTTTTAAAAAATCCCATCCTCATAGGAGCCATCTGCGGCATTATAGCGATCCTGACGGGACTCAAGCTGCCGACAGCCCTCGAGACTCCAATCAGCATGCTGGGAGAGGCAGCATCGCCTCTGGCACTTCTCCTTCTCGGAGCATCCTTCAACTTTGATACGGTGGCCAAAGAAAAAAGGAATCTCACGATATGTCTTATAGGGAGGCTGCTGATATTCCCTGCGGTTGGCCTTATCGGAGGTGCGCTCATGGGCTTCACCGGGGTCAAACTGATGACGCTGGTGGCACTTTTCGCCTCACCCTCTGCTGTAACGTCCTTCACCATGGCCCAGCAGATGGATTCGGACTATGAACTGGCGGGAAATTGCGTGGTATTCAGCTCGGCCATATCGTGCTTCACCATGTTTATGTGGATATTCGTGCTTAAAAGCATGGGATTGTTTTGAAAAAATATACAGAGACCGGAGAGATTGAAGTGAACCCCTTTCGTTAGACAAAAAACTCTAATGAAAGGGGTTTTAAAATGTCAGGAAAAAAGAAGTACAGCGATGAGTTTAAACTCAAGGTGGTCAATGAGTATCTGAAAGGCAAAACA